>JGI24918J38489_100426_pt1 | contig 42470 bp, 41 predicted proteins | sample LinPfosmplate6_FD_38489 | JGI IMG/M metagenome (IMG submission 38489)
TGAATGTGGTGTGGGGGGGGGGGGTACGTTGTTGGGCCCTACACCGACCTTGCATAAGATTCGTCGTTGTACTGAAAAATATAGTGGTTATCACTGCATTGGTGAATGGCGCCCTCCGTGTGGTCCCCTTGGACCGCCAAAGGTTGAGTCGTTGTTGGATGTGCGTCAGGGGGAGATTGGAAAAACGACGAGGGTATGTCTCCATTCCCTCCGAAAAATGGGGCGTGCCCCGATGTTACCCGGCGTGTTTGATGGTGGTGCATTGTGTTTGTTGGTGGTGATGGGGGGTCACAAAAAACGAGGGGAGACGTCGAGGTCATGCGGCAATTATCTCGGGTCTCTTCTCCAGACTCGCATTTTTTAGTCATGACGTACAGCCCATCCTCATTTTTGCTGACGGTCCACCCACGCTCCACCGCCATTTCGATTAGCGCCCTGTCATTGAATGGCCGGTTATGGTGGTGGAGCAATAGCGACCCATCTGTGTGGCATGGAAAAGGGGCAGACACCTGTGGAAAAAACGTGGACCCCCTGGTTTGCCTCCCAATTAAAATAGATTCGGACATGTTTGCACAAATGTGTGTTGTTGTTCGTTGACCCCGATCACCACCAATCACTTTGTCCATTGAAAAAAACAAACTGTTTTTTTTGGCACCAACAAATGAAAAAGAAATATCAATTTTCAACATCATACATACATGGACATTTCTGCCCGCAACGCTGCGTTTCTATCCTCCCAAAAAATGATTTTTGTGGAGAGGGCAGTCCAAAAAACTCTCACAGACTGTACACAGAGCGTCAAAATGGCCGCACCAAACAGCACAACATGTCAGGTAAACATCCCCTATGTCCGCGAGGATGTTCCTGTGGTCGATATGGGCCTTGTTGTTCGTCGTTGCGAAAAATCCATATCGGCCGAGGGATTTCATGTGAAGCATGTCACAAATCCCACAGGGGGGATCTATTTGGTCCTTGACTGGTCCCATCTGGTGGAAGACGTTTCCAAAGAAATCCTCGATTCGTTCGAAAAAACCCCGGCATCTGTCGTACCTAAAAACGACAGCGAAACCCACGAGGGAACGCTCGACCCTCACAGGTTAACCACAAATCCCAAGATGTCTTTTGTCCCCAGCATGGGTCTTCCTTCCCACCTTAAATAGTGGGGTATGTGATGTGTGTGAGGAACCTTTTGGCCTTGCCTGGTCCAGACCAATAAACTTCTTGCGAAAAACCAAAACCGGGTTTCATTCATGTCATCACGATCGCGCAGACGGGCAGCACGCGATTCTTCACGTTCTGGCAGGCGAGCCATTCGTGCGCGAATTAGGTCTGCGATTAATAGGGGGATCAACAAACTATCCCCCAGAAAAAAAACAACGAAACCCCCATCCACATCCCCGCCGTCCCCCAGACGGTCATCCCACACTAGACGACAGACGCCGTCCCCCAGACGGTCATCCCACACAAAACAACAGACGCCGTCCCCCGGACGGTCATCCCACACAAAACGCCACGCGTCGTCCAAGCACGCCCGTTCCAAGAGCCAAACCCCGCCACCCAAACAGATCCTGAAGAACGTCGATACTGTGTGCAAAGAAGATGTGTGTGGAGTCGATGTGAAAACCGCTCTGTCAAACTACGCCAGACAAGGTTTTGCTGGTGATTGTGGTGACGTAATTGTCCTGACCAAGCAAGACAAAGAATTCAGCGCGGTCAGGTCCATGCTGGTTTCCCGTGTGGACGGTGTGTGTCAAGGGAACGTCACAAAAGAATATGTGTTGAGCACACCCATGGAGGGGAACGACGGAACGTACACAGGGATAAACGCGGCCGATCTCCTTTTCGTGTCCTACTGGTCCAAACGGGGGGCCAAGAAGAGCATCTGCTCATTCGCCCTTGTCAAAAAGTCTCGAAAGGGTCTTTACGTGGATGTCATCTGCGCGCGCAAGGGGAGTCAGTCGGGGGGTAAGATGATGCAAACGATCATCAATTACGCTAAAAAAACTGGCGAAAAAGGGGTTTACTTGAAAGCCCTTCCCAATGTGGTGGGTTTCTACACCCGTTATGGTTTCAAGCATGAAGGGTTTGCGAAACGGAATGACACCCTCCGTGACGGGTTCCGCATGCTCTTGGAGTTTTAGGGAACGGAGGTCTGTTAGTCTTAGCCACCACACCCCATTAGATTAGATACATGCACTCATTCATTTATTTCAATAAATGGCAACCACCACGCGGTCTACATTGACTGACCGAGTGCGCCAAAACACCCAAAACAAAATCTTGGTCCCCCATTGAGTACCCAACATACTACCCACACACACCACAACAACCATGAAAATGTTTTCTCTTTTGCTGATTGCCGCGTTGGCGGCGTCTGTCACCTGCGGGGTGGCTGCAAAGCCCAGGCCAGCAACATGTTCAGAACCTCCCTCTGAGCACATCCTCCTTCCGACATCCGTAAAGGCCTTGGAGCGCTCCTTTGGTGTCTGGATGATGATTCACGGCAAGACATACCGCCACAGCGAGTACCATGACAGGTTCAGCAAGTTTGTGTCAAACCTTCAACTCGTTCAACACCACAACGCAGACATGGATCTGGGGAGGCACACCCATTTCCTGGCAGTCAACCGTTTTGCAGACCTGTCCCATGAGGAGTTCAAAAAACAAACCACCGGTTTCCGCGCGGCAAACCCCAAGGACCTCCGCGCGAAGCGTTACGTTACCACCCTCAATGGAACGGCCCCTGAGTCTGTCGACTGGCGCGCCCAGGGTGCGGTGACCGGCATCAAAGATCAGGGGCAGTGCGGATCCTGCTGGGCTTTTTCGACGACAGGTGCTGTGGAGGGTTCTAATTTCCTCAAGACTGGGCGCCTCCAGTCATTTTCGGAACAGATGCTCGTGGATTGTGACGACAATGGGGACCAGGGGTGCGACGGGGGTCTCATGGATAACGCATTCGGATTTATTGAACAGAATGGGGGCATTGACACCGAAAATGACTACCCCTATCTGGCACACGGGTCTGCTTCTGGCTGTTCAGCCAGCAGGGAGGCCAAGCACGTGGGAACGGTGTCTGGGTTCACGGATGTCCCCACCAATGACGAGGGACAACTGATGCTGGCCGTGGCCAAACAGCCTGTCGCGGTGGCCATCGACGCAAACCCCCTGCAGTTCTACGATTCTGGAGTTCTCAGTGACCCATGTGGGACAGACTTGGACCACGGTGTGCTGGTTGTTGGGTATTCTACCGATTCGTCTGACCCCACCAACCCCGACAAGAACTATTGGATCGTCAAGAACAGTTGGGGGGAGTCTTGGGGCGAGGACGGTTTCTTCCGCTTGGCCATGGGCAAGCAAGGAACGTCTGGCGAGTGCGGCATCACGCTCTCCGCAAGTTACCCTCAGGCCTGAGGGTGGTGCAGTTGTTTGGGTTTGATTAAATTAAACTATTTCATTTCATTGTCGCTTGCATGTACGTTTGCTTCATCAGGGGCCAGAAACTTGATCACTTCCAAGTGGCCATTCCTTGACGCGCATTTTAATGCTTCGTCATTGTTTGCGTGTACGTTTGCTCCGCTTTCCATTAGATATTTGACTACTTCCGAATGACCATAATATGACGCCCACCTCAGCGCATAATCATCATATGCATGCACGTCTGCTCCGCTTTCCATTAGATATTTAACTACTTCCAACCAACCATTCCCAGATGCCGACCCCAATGCTCCATCATGGTTCGCATGCACGTCCGCTCCCACACCCACCAGGTACTGGGTTACTTCCAACCAACCATTCATCGACGCCAACCTCAGTGCTTCATCATCCTCTGCATGCACTTCTGCCCCCACACCCACCAGGTACTTTACCATCTCCATGTGACCACCCTCCGACGCCCACCTCAGCGCATAATCTTCATCTGCATGCACGTCTGCTCCCACCCCGATTAAACACTTGACTACTTCCAGTTGACCACTCTCTGACGCCGACTTCAGTGCTTCATCATGGAGCACATGTACATCTGCTCCCTGGGATACCAAATATTTGACCACGTCCAATCGACCCCACGCAGACGCCTCCCTCAGTGCTTTATCATCATCTGCATGTACATCTGCTTTGTTCAAGACCAAAAACTTGACCACGTCCATGTGACCATCCCCTGATGCCCATTTCAGTGCACGATTATCCTGCGCATGTACATCACCCCCTTGTGATATCAAATACTTCACTGCTCCCAAGTGACCGCCCTTAGACGCACACACCAGTGCTTCGTTATCAATTGCATGTACGTCTGCTCCCACACCTATCAAATACTCAATCACTTCCAAGTGACCACCACAAGACGCCGATATCAACGCGCGATCTATGTCCGCCCCTTCCAATATCAAATACTTCACTACTTCCAAATGACCCTCCAAAGACGCCAACTCCAACACATAATCATCATCTGCATGTACGTCCGCCCCTTCCAATATCAAATACTTCACTACTTCCAAGTGACCACTCCCTGACGCACACGCCAGCGCATATTCATGATTCGCATGTACGTTTGCCCCTTGTGATACCAAATACTTCACTACTTCCAGATGACCACGCTCAGACGCCAACTTCAATGCACAATCATACTCTGCATGTACGTCTGCTCCTTCCAATACCAAATACTTGACCACTCCCAAGTAACCTTTCCCAGACGCACCAACCAAACATCTCTCCTTGGTTTCGTGGCGGTAGCCATATATTACGCCCAGATAGTAGGCTTTCTCCTCACTCTTTTTATGACGACACGGCGTGAATCTCGCATTCTGTGGCTCCACCAGAACATAATTCGTCTGGAATGAATTGCTTAACATTTAACCTCTATTTTGTGTGCAAATAAAATTGATCACGTTCACAAGTGACACCACCCACTACTTTTATCGGCTAATAATGTAAAAATATTATTTGAAATGAAGTGGCATCCTAAATCCTAAGCCTCATTCCAAGAATGATATGCGGTTCTCTAATTCAACGACACTGAGAGTGATAAGAAGAAAAATTTATCCAAAAATCATTTCATTTCTGTAACTATCCTAGTGGCCATACATTTACACCCCTTTCGGCGCCCCTTCATTCATTGATTGGCGTGTCTGCTCCATTCAGGATCTCAACTATTTCCAAATAGCCATACATCGACGCCCATCCCAGCGCTTCGTCCCGCGCGTGCACGTCTGCCCCCACCCCAATTAGGAACCGGGTTACTTCCAAGTGACCGTTCTTCGACGTCCATATCAGCGCGCCGTCATTGTTCGCGTGCACGTCTGCCCCATTCTGGACAAGGAACTGGACCACCCCCAAGTGGCCATTTTTAGACGCCAACAACAGCGCTTCATCATTGATCGCATGTATGTTTGCTTCGTGGCCAAAAAGAACCTTTACAACCTCCAAGTAGCCATTCATCGACGCGCATCTCAGTGCCTCGTCATCCCTTGCGTGCACGTCTGCCCCACAGAAGATTAGGAACTGGGTTACTTCCAAGTGACCGTTCCTTGAAGCGCATTTTAGCGCTTCATCATTGTTTGTGTGGATATCCACCCCCCTTCTCACCAAAAATTTCACGGTCTTGAGGTATCCCTCCTCTGACGCAAAAGCCAAACTGCTCTCATTGTTGCCATACACCACAAACAAGTGATAACATCTCTCAGCGCTGCTCGCGCACCGTAAGAAACGAAGTGTGAAGTAGGGGTCTTCTGAAAGCAAAAGAACAAAATTGGACAGGAAAGGGCCAGACAGCATCTCAAGGAAATGTTATCCATTCACCACACCTCAGACTGTTGTTGTGTGTGGTTCTGGTGGTGACTTCGTTCTGTTTGTCCCTTTGTCTGTTGAAACAAAAGACATTTGGGGGTTTTCAACAAATCACCATATGCTCAAAAACCACATTTTGGTTGCTTAATTTTAGACAAATTTTCACTGATGGCATGTCTGCTGAGCGATAAAACGCTTGTATCTCTAGGGGTACGCACTCACTGTAACACAGTCTAAGGGATGGGGTGGGATACTCATTCCCCATTGGAATCACAACACGTGTGGAACAAACAACTTTTCTGCGATGCCTGTCCTGCAACAGCCGTGTTTTTCACTGCTGTGTAATATTTCATTGACCCGCTCCCCGGTACATTCTCGAAGTTGTGTCAAAAGATTCTTGGCTTCGTGTGAAGTGACCCCGACACACCGGAGAAACGTGTAGGCCACGGTCCCCGTGCGGTGGATCCCTGCCGAACAGTGCACGAGCACGCCCTTTCCGTCTTGAAAAATCAGTGTTTTTAGTGACTGTACGGCATCGATGATCTTGCTGGCGGCTTCTGGTGTCTCCAAGTATTCTCTGCTTGCATGGTTGATATCAAAATGAATATGCTCCACGTTTCCGGTGTCTTTGAATGGTCGGAGAGGGTTTTGGGCGGCCTCCTCTCTGGTGGCGTTTAGTTTTCGGTTGTATTCCTTGACTATTTCGGTCACAGGTTCCACTTCTTTGGATCCCATCAAAGACACCACCACATCACACCCACTCTTGGAGAGATGCGGCATCGAACTCTTGGGTGGTCTGTGCCACAATGCCATACGTCCCTTTTCGTTGGGCCCGAATGTCATCCACCGAATCCCCTTGCCCACTGTCTGCTTTTTCATCGGCCCAGACAAGAAAATTTCATCAGACACCTGGCATGGTGTCATTTCGATGTGTTTTTTGTGCAGTTTGTCGTCGTTATGTATGTAAACAGCAACATGGACAACTCATCAGAAAATGTACCACTTGGATGAATACTCAAAACTGCCAACCCAAGGAACAATAACAATAAAATTAGGCGTGTTTGAAAATTGTTGTTCGTTCATTGGACATTGTTATCTGCCACTTTTATCGGCCGATAATGCCAAAACAGATAAATGTAATTTACCTAGTTAAAAAATCAATCAACTGCACCACCCTCTTCAGCCAGGACCTCCCATGGCTCATCATCGACTATTTCTGTGGCTGTTTGGACATGATCGGGGGCGGCCCTCTTGGAGCACATGTGTGACTCGTGTTCCTTTTTGGAGTTCCACACAGAAATTATGGGCTCCCCGAAAGGAGGGTCTGCTGTGGACGACTCGTTGGCAATGTACTTCAGGGATTCTGAAAGGTCCAGAAGATCATCCCCCGACACACACACAAATCCGAGCGCAACACACGGATCCAACTCTTCAGTGGGGAATGTTTTGGGCTTGGCTGGATCGTTGGGGGAGGCACAACTGAAGCGCGCAACGTGCGGATCCAGATAATGGACAGTCCCTTCATCGGCAAAAAACATGAAGTACGATGCCTTGGGTTTCCCTCCAGCAGCCCCTATGGATTGGTTCAACGAAAGAAACCTCTGAAACTGTTTGATCGAGTTCTCCCACTGCTTGGGATTCCCGTTCTGCATCCGTGTGGGAAACAGCAAAATGTGCGGAAACGATTTTTTCAAGAGTTCCTCCGTGTACATACGTCCGTTGTGTGATACGCTGCACGTAACCTCGTGCAAGTCAAATGACCCCTTGATGAGGTCGTGCATAGACTGACACATGGTATTTGGCCCAAGCCACTGTCCCGGCTCGGGGCCGTATTCGGCGGCAGCCAGCGCCACTTTGTGAATGGAAAATGGACGGTCTGAGTAGTCGTCAAACCACCCCTTGACATCCGAAAAATGAAACTTGGGAAAATTGGATTTTGGGGGTTTGGTGGCGGCTTGAAGATGGTGACCGCCTTGGGAATGGTGGCCTTGGGAATGGTGGCCTTGGGGCGAACCTCCGTCGGCGGTTTTCCCAGAGATGAGCGGGCCTATGTGGGTGTCCATAACATGAAAATACTGATCATGCAAACAGAGATTAAGACCGTACGCGATCATCATCTGACCGCTTCGGTGCATGCAGCCCCAGCCGATGTCCGAGTATTTTTTGGATCTATTTTGGGGGTTCACCAGGGGATCCCCAAAACGCGCGTTGTAGGTTATGGTGGGTACAAACGTGGGGGGCTCTATGCTTGATTTATCTCCGGACATCACGACCACCGGAATAGCAAACCTTGAGGCGAAATCTGAGCCCTGTGTTTGGTTGTTCTCACGGACCCTTGGGATAAAATTTCGGACAACATTCAGCCACTGAAGAAAATGGTTCCAGTAGAAATTCCACTGGCTGCAGTTTATCCCTAACCTAGACAGCACAGAGTCGTCATGGTCAACCGTGGGGCTTGGTTCTGGGGAACCCATGTTTGTCTTTGTCATGGGGCCCGCCGCTATGAGGGTTGCCTCGGAATCATCTTGGAATTTTGGTCGCAAATGACCTTGGACGTCGTCTGTCTGATGTTGGCTGTCTGTCTGATGTTGGCTGTCTGTCTGATGTTGGCTGTCTGTCTGATGGTCGGGAAAAGCGATCACCATTCTTCTCTGCTCTCTTCTCTGTGTGGACGGTTTTTTTTGTTGCTGGAAACAAAAGCAGTCCATCTGGTTTGGGATTTCAACCCATATTGACAAATGGTAACGCCGTCACGATCCAATGGAACGGGGGGCGCAAAGGGACGTAGGGCGTTGTCTGTGCGCACAAACCGCTCTGGGGGGGTCTGCTGTTTTTCGGTCTATGGAAGTGTATTTCCGACTGGATCACATGATCCTGAACGTCTATCTTTTGGTCAAATACAGACCACCAAAGGAACCTCAGTTCCTTGCAAGGAAACCGCCATGGTTCCCTTCCGAACGCTCGCCGACGAAACAAGGAGTTTCATTATCGAGCACATCAAACCCATGGCTCTGGCCAGGATGTGTGTGGCATCCAAAGGCGGAAAAACAGATGTGGTTAATTTTTGTCACAGCGGACGCACGTACTGTGGTGCCTGTGACATCCATTTTCGCGACTCTCACTCAATTATATCTCCCCGGACAGGCAACGCAAGCACGATCAAACTCTCACCGCATTTATCGGGAGAACCTGTGCACGGTTGTGAGGGCAAGCATGTGGGTCAGGGGACGGGATTTGTCATCAAGACAAGCACGGGAAACAAACGCGTCGAGGAAGTTCATTGCATCCCAAACAGCGCAATAATCAGGGGAACCGTTGTATGAAAAATGGCAACAAACTTAATATCGCTTGTGTTTTTTAAACAAACACATTCACACGATGGGAAATTCATGCAGCAATCCCACCATCTTGGGGCAGACCGTTTACCCTTTTTTCAACGGCTCAAATCCCAAAAGTCAATCATTTGGATACCTTGTTGAGGATCCAATTCCGTCCGAGTTGGAAGAACCGGACCGGAAACTCCCCCGAAACCCCTTGGGGTACGTGGGGAATTCCATGTCATTTCTGAATCCGTCGTCTGTCGGGAGAACACAGGGCCACACATCTGGCGCGTTTCTGCGTGTCTTCTCCGCCAGTAGTGGTGGAAAAACAACCCAAAACACACCCCTTGGGGGGAATGTTCTCCCCTCAAACTCCGTGGGGTATCTGGCCATTCCAAGGACCCCCGTCGCACCTACATTCAAAACTGTGTTAACTTTGTCAGACGACCCCAGGAGTTTTGCCTACAAGGACTCTGACACTTTGCACGGAAAAGGGAACACCATGATCCAAGCCTCGTCTTTTTCTGCGATTGATCCGGACGACCTCCTTGAAAAAGACTGCATAGGGTACCGCGTGCACTGCTCCCAAGATACCATCGTGTCATACTCCACATGGAGGTCTGGCACAGACGCAGATTCACACGCGAGACTTGTTTTGGTTCTCCGGGCCGGGACAGACGGTAAATGGGCCCAGTATGCCCATTTTGACCTCTTCTTTGACAATACATATGACATCATCATGACCAAGGGCACCTACCTCGCGATATATTCGCTCAGCGTGTTTTTTGAATCTCCCAGACCCGTTTCGGCCAAGTGTGGCCGTGCCCCCCTTGGTATTTCCAGCATTGCATTCCCAACCACTGACACTGTGGACCTCCCCGCCCCCCCCGTGACGTTCACCGGGATAGGGAGTATCACCCTGTCGGCGGGTGGTGTCGCTGAGGGCTTTGGGGGCAGTGTCACCGGGACATGGGAACAAGTCACGCCCGCCCTGTTTAATGGGTTGGAGTACAACGTCTTGGTCACTTTCCCCGGGGGGAGAGTTCTCACGTACCACATGCACTACGACGGTGTCACCAACCCCACGATATTCACCGAGACCCCAGACGGTTCCCCAGACGTCCAAGTTGTGTACTTTGATGCCCTGGTCGAATGAGAGTGGAAGCAATCGTAATTTTATTGCGTTTTGTGTGCCACCACAAATCCAACAGTAAACAGCCCATTTTTAAATCCTCGCGACAACGCCAGATTTCCCCGAAACATTCTGCTCAGTGGGGCAACCATAAATCTGTTCCTGGAAAACCACTCAATAAAATTCAAATAAAGCAGAGCCACCCGCTCTGGGGTCCTCCCTCTGTTGTGTTTGGGGGTGTGGCGGTGGATGGGATTTGTGGTGTGTGGAGATGTTGTCCGGCCCTTTCCGTTTCAAATTTGTTTTTTTGTTTTCGAAACACCACACCCACCACCTTTTACGATGTGCTTCTACACAGGGCGCTGAAAGAGTCCATCACCTCTCTGTCGTGTATGGGGGCCAAGCAAACCCTAGTTTGGTTTTTGCTTCAAAGAAGGGATACCTTGAGACTGTGAAATTTTTGGTGAGAAGGGGAGTGGACATACACACAAACAACAACGGCGCGCTGATATGGGCGTCAAGGTATGGTCACTTGGAGGTGGTCAAATTCCTAATTGGGGAGGGGGCAGACGTGCGCGCGAACAATAATGAAGCGCTGAGATGGGCTTCAGAGCGTGGTCACTTGGAGGTGATCCAGTTCCTAATTGAGGTGGGTGCAGACGTGCACGCGAGTGATGACGACGCACTGAGATGGGCGTCGGTTTGTGGTCATTTGGAGGTGGTGAAAATTTTGATTTCAAGTGGAGCAGACGTGCACACGAGCGATGACCAAGCGCTGAGATGGGCATCAGAGAATGGTCACTTGGATGTGGTCCAGTTCCTAATTTTGGAGGGTGGCGCAGACGTGCACGCGATGGATGACCACGCGCTGATATGGGCATCAAAGAATGGTCACTTGGAGGTAGTCAAGTTCCTAATTTTGGAGGGTGGCGCAGACGTGCACGCAAATGATGACGGAGCGCTGAGATTCGCGGCGATGAAAGGTCGATTGGATGTGGTGAAGTGCCTGATTGGGTTGGGGGCAGACGCGCGTGCAGGTGTTGCGTTGAGGTGGGCGTCAATGGGTGAAGTAACCCAGTTCCTGAGTCATATCATAGCAGAGCAGACGCAAGTTGGTTGAATCCTTAAAAATAAAAAATTAACCGCAATAAATCAGACAGTACATTCTAATGCACGCATACACACCTTGTTTGCCCACTTTTCACACATCTGTCCATCCAACATCACCATGACCTCAGTCGCTAAACCTTCAGGGGCACTCGATCGTTTTCTGACCCCAGACACCCTGTTCTCGAAACATCCTGACCCCTTCAAAAATTCGGGCCTCTTTTGCAAAGATTGCAAGAGCCTCATGTATTCCAGAGTGGAGGATGGAATCAGTTTGTCTGCGTGCAGAAAATGTCATGGGATAGGACCCCCGTTGGCTCACTTGCAGGCATCAAACTTCACCGGTCACAAAAAGTCAAACGAACCGTCCCAATACACCGATTTGGACTTTATACGATATGAAGTCTGTTATCCGCTTGTCCCCAAGTGGAAATGTTCTAAATGCAAGTCTTTGGGGGGGATCGAAATTTCGGAAAGCGACGGAACACAGTACATGCTGTGCATGCAAGACGGGTGTAAATTCACAGAAGACACGGCAGGGGTTACAGCATCTTCTGAACAACAACACGACACAGGCTCCGCTAAACGCGGGGCCGACAAAGACAGGTTGGAGAACATTGATGAAGAAAAAAACATTGACTAGAGTGGGATTTCAAGATCAACAGCACTGAAACAAAAAAATTCCAGGGTTAGATATCACATGTTGTGTTGTCCACAAATAAACCTCCATAAACATTTTTGAATTTGAGGAAAGTTTATTCGCGGTAGTTCGTTCCATCACCCCCAAACACAAAATGTCCGCCAAAACTCTCACTGACCCCCCCAAAGTGTTCACAGTGGTGATTTCTGGGTGCTTCAATCCCCCCCATGCAGGGCATTTTGAGATAGGAATCCGCGCAGCAGCGGGTCTGACAAACGAGGGTTTTCATGTGCACAAGATTCTTATTGTCCCTGTTCATGAGAAGTACATACAGTTTAAAACAGGGCACAGGGAAATCACAAATCGAATCAAGCGCCTACAAGAGATGGCCGAGGAATACGAGGGATGTGGGTCTACGATCGAAGTTTCTGATTTTGAGACCAAGCAGACGCTTGACGAACCTTTGGACACATCATTACTCGTCCAACAACTCATTCACGCGTACCCCAATGAGCACATGGCCGTGGTGTTTGGGATCGATAATTTCCGGGCCATGACAATGACAAACTGGACAACCTCACCGATCATCAGGCGGCATGCCAGTGTCATTTTTGTGGGGCGGGGTGAGTCACCAGAAGCGGAGGTCTCTTCAGACGAATGGGATTTCAACACCACCCACGTGGGTAACATCGTCGTTGAGGGCGATCCAGACAATATTATGCATGGGTTGGGCCATCAAGTGGCTCTCTGGTGGGAGAAAAACGAGGGGGGTTCCTCGGGGTGTCATATGTTTTTCCTGCAACCCCTTCCTGGGGATCTCCGCACCCTCAATTCAACATCCATTCGAGAAAATGCGGAAACATCCGAACACCCAGACACGACTAAGTTTCTAGACACGGCTAAGTTTCTAGTTGAACACGGGGCAAACGTGCATGGACCAAACGATGGCTCTTTTGTATTTCCACTAAAGGACAGTTATTATTTTAGCACGGCCAAGTATTTTGCAGACATGCGTGTGCGTGGATACAACGAGGTGTTTAAATTGGAACCAGCACACGATGTATAACACAAATATTTTATTTTTCCCCCTGGAGCCCCCACAACACACTACGATAGAGAGCGAATGTTTGCCCCTTGTTCGACAAGATATTCAACCACGTCTGAGTGATTTTTCTGCAAATAAAACTGCAATATTTGGTCACCCCTCGCATGTATGTTTGCACCGTTGCCCACCAGGAATTTGACCATGTCCAAGTGACTGTCCATTGGTGGGTAAAGGCAATCAATGGTTCTGTTGATTGCCGCAAAAAACGCATCATCGTTCGTCGCATGTATGTCCGCACCCACGCCAATCAAATACTTGATCACATCCAAGCGATTTCTCGATGATGCCCATTTCAACGCTTGGCCACCTCTTGCGTGTATGTTGGCTCCGATTCCCACGAGATACTTGATCATGTCCAAGTAACCACGCCCTGATGCACATCTTAATGCAGAATCATCATCTGCGTGCACGTCTGCTCCCACCCCAATCAGGTACTTGACCACCTCCAAGTGACCGTGTGCCGCAGCCAATATGAACGTGTAATCATAAATGGTCTTCATATCTCTTTCTCTCGTGTCATTCATGACTGTCCCGATCCCCACAAGGAACTTTACAGTCCCAAGATATCCATTTTCCAACGCATTAAACAGACGTTTTTCCTTGTTCTCATCATGATAACCATACACGGTCTCCAAGTGAAACGTTCTTTCGGTGTGGTGGCTGTCATCTAAGTTGGCACCACCCAAGTTAGCACCACACAATATTCCAAATTGGGGATGTTTGGTGAGAAGAAAATGTCCACGAAACGGACGGGACAACATTGGAAGTGAAGGTCGCCAACAACATTCACTCAAAGTAGATATTCTCTTCACAGTTGATTCATTTTCAGAACATGACAAAGTAATATGTTTAGGGTTGGTGTGTGGTTCCACCACCGCCCACCCAATTTCTGCTTGGTGAAACCGACCGTCTTGCAAAGTTGTGGCTCCCCGTGTCCATCCCTTGGACGTTCGCCCCAGACGCAGACAGGGAAGCAGACGAGGCAACAACGGCCGGGGCAATGCTCCCCAGGGGTGTTCCTGGGCCACCACCAGGAACAATTGTGGAGAAGAGGATCCCGTTTTCTTTGAACTGTCTGACGATCTCCAGACGGATGGCCCTCTGAATCCTCCATTGCTCCAGGGGCTGCGTTTCGCAAAACACGGTCAGTTTGATCCCGGTGTCTGTGGTGTCGGACACACCCAGAACTTCGGGTCCGCCCAGGACGCCCGGGTGTTTCTCAAAGTTTGCGCACACCGTCCGGAGCACCTTCAGTGCCGTCTCTTGGTCAGACTCGTACGTGATGTTGGAGTGGATCCAGACCCTCTTGGCTGATCTTGAGTGGTTCACGACCTTGGTGATGCTTCCGTGGGGGATGGACACGGTTTCTCCCCCGAACGTCCTCAAACGGGTGAAACGGAGTTCTACACTTTCCACGATCCCCTCCACGTTGTCTATTGTGACCTGTTCCCCGACCGAATATTGGTTTTCCATGATCAGGAACGTTCCCGTAAAAAAATCCCGCAAAATAACCTGTGACCCCACAGCAACCAAGATACCACTCACACCTGCCACAGCAATCAACGCCTTCATGTCAAACCCCAACAAAGACAGACCCAATAAAATAGCGCCCGTCCAAACAATGTACTGGGCTATGCTTTGACCGATAGAGTGGATGGTGACAATGCGGCGTTTCTTTGTTTCGCCGTCATGGTCGTCTGGAACAGTTTGTATGCTGTGTTCTGTGGCTTTAAAGATGGTTTGTGACAGAACAGTCAGAATGAGTTTCGCCAACAAAAACACGAGCACAATCTTGAGCACAACAAACATCATGGAGGCCACAGTCCACTCAGGGTTGCCCCCCCCCAGAGGCAAAGGCGATGTTGCTTTGTCATGGTCTTGCTGCTGAAAGGACACGTTTTCATACATGGCATCCATAAAGCGCCTTGCTACATCGATCCCATTCATGGCTGAAATTGAATATTCTATTCCAGCCCCTTTAATTCACTCACCGAAAAAAGTCGGTGCATGTTGGAATCATGTCGCGCTATTTCCTGGAAATGTAAGCACCGCACATCTGATGAAATATTTTTGTACCACATTTTACAATCCAAGAGATGTTCTGGTCCACACGACTCTCTCGCTTGTGAGGTGTTGTTGGTGGTGTGTAGCCCTCGTCCCCAACTCCTGATGTTGTCCCGTTCGTTTTGTGGGTATTTTCTTCTCACAAAACATCCCCGTCTAGGAGCATCGTGTGGTGTTAACTTGGGTGGTGCCAACTTAGATGATAGTCACCGCGCCGAAAGGACATTTTATCTTGAAACCGTGTACGGTCACCAGAACAAGACAGAACGTTTGTGTAGTGCATCAAAAAATGGATACCTTGGGACCGTCAAGTTTCTCGTGGGAATCAAAGCAGACATACACACAAACGATGGCGGCGCATTGAGATCGGCATCAGATGGTGGTCACTTGGACGTGGTCAAGTTCTTGGTCTCCCAGGGAGCAGATGTGCGCTCACGTGATGATGAAGCACTGAAATGTGCTTCAATGAATGGCCACTTGGATATGGTTGAGTATTTGGTCTCCCAGGGAGCAGACGTGCATGCGGATGCATTGATGTGGGCATCGATGTATGGTCACTTGGATGTGGTCCAGTTTTTGGTCTTGGGGGGAGCAGACATACATGCAGGAAACGATGATGCGTTGATATATGCGTCATGTAATGGTTACTTGGACGTGGTCAAGTATCTAGTGGAGAGCGGAGCAAACATACATGCGGAAAACGATGATGCGCTAGTATGTGCATCGGGACACGATCACTTGGAAGTGGTCAAGTACCTAGTGGAAAGCGGAGCAGACGTACATGCGGATGATGATCATGCGTTGAGTTTTGCATCAGGTGAAAACTGCTTGGACGTGGTCAAGTATTTGGTCTCCCAGGGGGCAGACATACATGCAGGAAACGATGATGCATTGATATCCGCATCAATTCACGGTTACTTGGATGTGGTTGAGTATTTGGTCTTGGGGGGAGCAGACATACATGCAGAAAACGATGATGCATTGAGGTTGGCGTTGAATAATGGTCACTCGGACGTGGCCAAGTATTTGGTTTCTCAGGGAGCCGACATGCGGTAGTATCGATGTGCGCACGCACATCTGGGAGTTTCTCCGCCGCCATGAAGAACAACACCAGTGAAACTCCACCATGTACATTTTCACGGGTGAACTGAATAAATAACATCTTGTGTCCTAATCTCCTCGTGGTGGAGCGGGTCTTGAGAAAAATATTGCTGACTCAAAGACAAAGAAGTCTTTTTGGTAAGACTTTCCACCGTCCGTGTCATTCATGCAGCCCACACAACTCATGCAATCCACAGACGAAAATGACGAGGTTGTAAAAACGTTGGGAAGATACGTGTTACAAATCGCAGATCCCAAAACGCCGACCCAATGGAAGGAGGTGGGCGTGCTCACACTGGAGGCCGCAGAAACACGGAACCGATTTGCTCAAGAATTTGCGGGTTTGGGGGATGGGGATGACGACATGGGACCGTTTTCACCAGCCACGCTGATCCCGATAGCGCCAAGAAGTCCGTCCAAACCTCCCCCGTACCCATCACACGTCCCAACACCGCTGTTTGGGGCACCCACACAGATAAGCATCAGTGGCCACAACGGGACCACTCAGAAATTTCCGGCAAGACCAGATGAGCAGGGTGGGATCGGCGGTGATTCGTGGAGTTTCAGGCCTCTTGTGGCGCCCCCCACAGAGCCGTCTGCGTACCACCCCGGTTTCAACCCAGTATCCGGGCCGCCTGTCCATCATGATGTGGTTCAAATTGCTGGGCACATCGGAAAATACTTGGCAAAGGGAACCCTTGTGGACACCATCGGCCACGCGGCAGGCAAAGTCTCTGACAGCATCCCCAAGCGCCCAACCCTGTCTGCCGGGTGTCCGACAGACGTCCACGACCCCCGGAAATGCATCCCCCGCATCATCCCAAACCTGTGGGTGCAGACTTTCGAAATTCAGACACAGTACGACGGGGAGGCGTGCGCCCCTCCAGTGTGGGTCCCCTCCGGTCTGCTGACGGTTTCGACAGACGGGAAAGTGTACTACCCCCAGCCGGCCAACATGATAGATGGGTGCTGGGTGTCGGCCACAAGGTTCACCGGGCCGGGGTTTTCCTTGGAACTCCTTCCGGACGCCTCCAAGGGCGTTGCCTACAAAAACATCGTTTTGGCCAACAACACCCCCGCCGTGCACGGGAGTTTCTCCATTCACAAACCGGCCGGCGTTGTCACATACACCTACCGAGGAATCCCGGCCAACATGGTCCTGCAACCCCACGACGGAACATGGAAAGACTATGTGGGGGGATACTCGACAGAAACCATGTCCTCAAGAGGGGTGTGGTCTCCCAGTGGGGACCTCACCGTCCATCCAGACGGCCAGGTGACGTTTCAAGGGAGGACCTTGGAGGCGTCCCTGTGGAAGGGCCGAACGTTTAGGCATGGGACCATGGATCTGTATTTCGACCATTCTGGGGCCCTTTTGCTCGGAAACCCCCTCATGATCACGTCTCAGGACAGCACATCCAGCAAGAACAACGCAATGTTTGGAAATATTGGAGGGGAGTTGATCAGGGGGGTTGGTGGGAAGCCTCTTGGGCGGTCCCAAAAGTCCAAGGGCGGCGTGGACATCTTGGTGGGCGACATGCTTTACATGCATTCCCTGGCCACCGGGGCCCCGTGTTATGTGGCGGGGGACGGGTCTGTTCGCAGCGACAACAGGGCCGCGCCCTCCTTCTTCTCCTTTCAGAGGGCAGACGCGGCAACAGGGGGACAAATTCTGTACGGAGACGCGCTGGGCCTGGCGGTCGCACCGACCAACTCGATGGGTTTTGTGGCGTCTGACAACGCAAACACCTTGACGTTCCTCCATGGATACAAACCCACGCCGTTCAAAATGCGGAACGCCGAGGACCTCGCCGGGTCTTCGCAAGGAACCGTCCAAGAGGGGCAAGCGGTTTTGTTTGAGAGCACAATCGACAGCGGCATGCTGGGCACACAAGGAACCCCAAACGGTGGTGGCGCCATGGTTCGGTCATTCCCAGACGGGGGAAAGTTTGCACAGACCGTCTACTACGGACACCACCACAAAAACGATTACATTGAGAGATTCTTCCAAGAGAGGACTGCCGCCGGAGACGACGACGCATGTTCCAAGATCAGCGGGGTGCTTGTGCCCACAGACGAAGAGGTGACGGCTTTGGGCGTATCTCAGACGATCCCCAACATGTGGCTCCCCACGCATCCCCACGACCTGGCCTTCTCCGAATCAACCGCCAGGGGGCCCAATTCCATGTCGGGGGCACACCCGATCCTCGGCGCCGACGAGTGGTTCCACAGGAGGGCATGGCGCATGTCAACCACGGTTGACGGGGGGACCTACTGGATCCACAACTGGGTTTATAACAGTCCAAACGACCCCTCTGGGGACATTTCGTTTTGGGAAAACTACCCGCTGGAATTTGCCAAGTTGCCCGGTCCATTCACGGTCCATTTACTCCCAAAGGACGCCCCAGGGCCGGGGGTCAAGTACAAGGGGGTGAGCGTGTACGGACCGGGGTGTGGTGGTGGGTCCAAGCACCCAGACTGTAACTCCGCCATGTGGACCGGACCAAACAGGGTGTACGACGCTTACAAGGCAAAAACCGGCGAGTACTCCAATGATGGTGGCCAGATGCAAGGGTGGCTGGACGGCGGTGCGTCCCCCCCACCAAAATCGGTCCGCATGAGCACAGTCCTTGTTCATCCCACAAGGTACGTGGAGCCAAAGGGGTCCTACCAGAGCCAAGTGGGAATCTGCACCCAAGATGATGTCCCTCCCGGCAGCATTGTTCGAATTGTTCATCCAGACGGGGTTCATTTTGTCCATAACTGGACCCAGTATGGCCACACAGGCGACCACACAGGCGAGGGGGCCGGTTCCCAGTGCAAGAATTTCGATGCCAAATGGCCGTACCCAGAGGGTTTTCCTGCTGGATCCAAAGTGCACGTGTTCTCCAAAACATACCCAAGCAGTGGGGCCATTGTGCCTGTTCCCGACAATTTTTACAAAAATATGGGTTGGGGGAACGTCCTAAAACAGGAATGCGTGGAACAACCCACACACGCAGGTTCTCAAATCACTCTCAAAAACGAATTTTGTCTGGTCAAAGTCAGGGCTCCCGAACCAAAAGCGCCACCCAGTTCAAAAGGCCCCCTGAAAAGGGCCCAAGACGGTTCGTTAAACATTTTCTTTTCACCCCTGGGAAAAACGGCGTGCGACCCCCCTGAGAAGGGCCAGTTACACCCCCCACAAGACTGGATCGACCAGACTAAACTCGCCGAAGAAATGAGCAGGACGAAACCCGGGCTCGTGCCCGCGTCCCCGTTGTGGTGGAGGCCCCAGTCCGGGAACGACACGAAACAACACTGCCCAAAAGAGACGCGCGGCGACGACACTGGACAGACCAACACCCCGACCAAACCGCCACTTTCGTCGTCCACACCGCCATACAGCAGGGACCCAACAATGTGTTTCACGGGGGAAAAGGGCACCGAAAGTTTGGGGCCCGACCTGTGTGTCCTTGACAATGCCACAATCGACCAGTGTGCAAGAAAATGCGGGTCCGACTCCGGCTGTGCTGGGTTCACGGTGGACGACCACCCGAATTTGAAACTCCGCTCGGGGACAACCACATGCCATCTCAAATCAAGCATGACCGGCCAAAAAATTGACCCCCAAAAAATGACGTTCCTTCCTGAGGTGTGTGGAACCCAGAAACTGTCCCCCCCGGTGTCGTCCTCATGTTGCACGCCACCCAAATGGACAATCGATGTTGATCCCGAGAGCATTGGGATGCAGTGTGCGAGGCCCCCCTCTGGACCCCCCCCCAAGTCCGAGACATGTGACCCGTCTGGACTGGATGGGAAACATATCACCGTGAACGGAGTTTCTCAGATCCTCAACAACACGCCCACATCCCCCTTGGAGATGATGTCCGCAGGGGTAAAGTCCTTGGGGCACTCCACAACCAACTATCGGGTCCTCCCCAAACTTCCCGATTCCGGGGCATCCAAAATGCTGTGCGGCGAATACGAAGAGCCCAGTGCCACAGGAAAAACTCTTCCTCAGTGCAGGGGATCAGACAGGGTCCCCCCCCATGTGGACGTGCCACCCACCCCCAAGGGGAGCAAAATCGTATTGAATTTCGAGGGCCACAAAACCGAATGAAAAAACATAATTTGAAAAAACAAACATTGGATGGGATGGAGTCACTGGGTAGGATGGATGGACGAATGAATTGAATTATTTGATGAATTTTCTTTGCATGTCTAAAATTTTCTTGCACAGTAGTAAAATCGAGATCAAGAGTCAACATGCCCCGCCGTAGTATTTCTTGGTCGTCTGGCGAATACTCTGATGAAGAGTTCGAGCAGTCAGGAGCCTATTCGGACTACACTGGTTCGGATTATACTGATTACTCTGGTTCAGATTCTGAGTTTTCTCAAAGCCGATCCGGTAGGTCCCGCAGCCGCTCCCGCAGTGGGTCCAAGAGCCGCTCACCTGCTCGCAAGGGCTCCAAGAGCCGCTCCCGCAGTGGGTCCAAGAACATGTTTGGTGGCAAGCCCCACACCTTGACGGCAGCAGACCGCAAGAAGGGTTTGAGGGCCCGCAAAACCCAGTCCAGAGAGCGCATGTGTGTCAAGAAGAATGCCAAACGCTGCCGTTCTTTTGGCAAGGTCCTCGGACACAAGGCTGCACAAAACATGAAGGTTGGTGATGTCCTTTCCGCGCTCAAGTGGGTTGGAAAGGCGACCGCCAAGAAAATGTGCACCATGGCCGATGTTGCCAACCCCAGCCAGCGCATCAGTTCCATCTCATCCAGCAAAAAGGATGCGCTTGTGAAGATCGTTGCCGAACACAAGAGTGCCAACAAGGGGCGCAAGGCTCCCCCCAAGGGTGTTCGTCCCAGCATGAAGAAGGGCAGGTCTGGTTCCAAGAGCCGCTCACCTGCCCGCAAGGGCTCCAAGAGGGGCACCAAGAAGAGCACCAGGTCCCGCAGTGGCTCTAGGAGCCGCTCGCTTTCCAAGAGCCGCTCGCCTGCCCGCAAGGGATCCAAGAGGGGCACCAAGAAGAGCACCAGGTCCCGCAGTGGCTCTAAGAGCCGCTCGCTTTCCAAGAGCCGCTCGCCTCGTAGGTCTCGTTCGCCTCGTAGGTCTCGTTCGCCTCGTAGGTCTCGTTCGCCTCGTAGGTCTCGTTCACCCCGTAGGTCTAGAACCAAAAAGAGCACCCGCCGCTCTCGTTCTCCCCGCCGCTCTCGTTCGCCTCGTAGGTCTGGAACCAAGAAAAGCACCCGCCGCTCTCGTTCCCCCCGCCGTTCTCGTTCTCCCCGCAAGGGCACCCGGTCTTCTCGTCGCTCGTAGAGCATTAAAATAAACAAAACAACGTCCCAAAAAACATGGTGTTGTCTGGGGGAAATCTTGTGTTTTGGGTGCGTTTTGGGGAACAAACAACAACCCACACCATGGGATTGAAAACAGGAATATTCGTCCCAGCATGGGGCTCCAAAGTTCTACTTGTGCTGTGTTTGGCAAATGTTCTCAACTACGTCGATCGCGGGGCTTTGTCTGGGATGCTGCCCATTTTGGATCAAGAATTCCAAGACACGAAATTTGAGGACGGTGTCCTTGGGGGGTCCTTCATGGTGTCTTACGCGGTATGTTGTGTCGCTTTTGCGTATCTTTCCGAGCGTTTCAATGCGTTTGCCCTGATTTCCATGGGCATGGTGACGTGGATCATATCTGCCGTCATGGGGGGGTTTGCGGTTGGTCCAAGGACTCTCATCGCCGCACGCGTATTTAGTGGCACGGCGGAAGGGAGTCTGCAGGCCATCGGACCCACGCTGTTGCAAGATTTGTCTAAAAAGTCTGGACGAACAGACGGGGGCACTTTGTGGCTGACTGTGTTTTTCGTGTGCCAAAATGCGGGCGTCGCTCTTGGAAACATACTTGCTGGCCTGGCAGGACAACAGTGGAGGTGGGTGTTTCGCGGGGAGGCCATGTCCATGCTCCCGGTTTTGGGAGCACTTTTGTACTTTGTGTGGGTCACCCGGGAGAAATACCATCATGACGGACGGTCGTCACCAAGCAATGGCCGCCCGCAGGAGTCTCTGGAAAATCCGTTCATTGGTGGTCACCACGGTATGAATATCAACTCCACAACAACAACAACAGAAGAAGAAGAAAAACAACAACAACAACGCCCCACTCGGGGGGAACGTCCCCTTTTAGCACTCTCCAAGGGTACAATTGAGTTTGTGCAACGGTTCAAGCGGCTATTTACAAACCCGACTTGGTGCCTGCTCGCACTTGGCTACGGGGCATTCACATTTGGAAACGGGGCACTCACTTTTTGGATGAGCGAATTTTGCACCCAAGTCTACCCATCCCTGTCCTTGAAATCCGTGGACATGTCAGTGGGACTAACAGTGGCACTGGCGGGGGTTGTCGGGACCTACTTTGGGGGGATCTTGTTGAAAATGGCTGGACCAAGTGTGTTCAATTCTTGTGTATTGTCTGCAGTGGAAGTCACCGTGGGGTCCATGATCGTCACCAGCGCAATTGCTGCTTCCACAACTCTGTCTTACGGTGGTTTTCTGGCCATTTTTGGGCTGGGTGGGGCATGCATGTTTCTCACCACATCTCCCGTCAACCTGGCTCTTCTCGAGTCGGTCCACCCAGATGACCGTTCTTTGAGCATGGCAATGAGCATCGTGGTCATGCACCTCGTGGGTGACATGCCGTCGCCCATGATCAGCGGGCTGTTGTGGGACAGGGCTGGGAACCCCTACACCCCCATGGAGATTTTGTCCTTGTGGCCTGTGTGGGCGTTGTTTCTGTGGGGGGGTGCAGGTTTTCTATGGAAACGGAAACTACACAAGCAGTTGATCTCTGACTTCACCCCCAAGTACCCCCACCCCAATGAGCGCGTTTTAACGAAATGAAACATCATTCATTAACAACGACACACCCATTTCGCATACAAATTTGATTGATGTACTTGAATGTTGTTTCTCGCCCCACATTTTCGGGTCTGCTGCACCATTCACGATCAAAAACTGTGACATCTTCGGCTGATATGCACCACTCATTTTCGTACAAGGGAGCCCCGCATCTACGACACACTGTTCGCACCCTACAGACATCTTCAATTCCATTTGCACCCGGATTTTTGTTTATCTGATGCACATCCGTGTGACGACATTGCCCACCAATGGTTGTGGTTGGTTTTCTTGTGGGGATGGCGTAAAGTGACTTGGATTTTTCAATATTGAGGGCCACTTCTTTCTTCGCTGCCTCGTTGGCATGCGCCAAGGACCGGGTAACGGGGCGCGGAGAGATTTCTGACATTTTTATGGATTAGATTTGCGCATTGGAGGGGGGTCTACAAAGATTAGTGGTGTACATGAATAAAAGATGCCCAATATGTTTATTTGTCCTGGAAATGCACGTTGTTGTCTCGTCACCCACTGCACACCCGTTTTAGTTCGCACTTGCAGCCGGGTGGTTTTCACCGCGTCGGCCAGCCCCCACCAGTCTGGTGTTTTGTTGTTTTTTTTGCATGACATGATTGAGGACAAACAAAACTCTGTGGGTTGAGTTCATGACATTTCTAGCGGATTTTATACGTGAGACGGCCACGATAGATGTGACGGTGGCATGCCTTTTGTTTATAATCTTGTGTCCGGGCATCATCATTCATTTGCCTTTCTCAAACATCACAAATGTCACAATTCTGTCTGTCGTGTTTTTTATTATTTACGCGGCCCTCCGTGCTCGTTTTGATCTGAGCGGATGTTTGGTGGATGACAGGATGATAGAAAGCATCGTGGACGACGACTACACTGCTGGGTCATTCTTTTCTCCAAAATATGCCGCCACGACAAAAGATAGGGCTCCCACCCATGTTTCGCCACGATTGCACCCACCACGTGCCGCTGCGCACATCCACATTGATGGTCTGTCCGATCTGGTGCCGCCCAAAGACACTACCGAGCACAGTCCCACATCCACAACAAACAACCTCCCACCACATGACAACATCCCACATGACAACATCCCACATGACAACATCCCACATGACAACATCCCACACGACAACATCCCACACGGCAACGTTTTTCCAGACGACGACCTCCCGGAAGAATGTTCCCCTGTGGTGCACGAAGACTTCCAAAAGAATTTCACGCAAGACGTCGATGTGGGCGATGAGTCCCCCCCGCCTGTCAAGGGCACCACAGGGAACCATATCGTGGAATCAAGTGATGACGCGAATTGGTAAATGCGATTGATTGTAATTGTCTGGGGTTCATTTTTTGTGGTGCATGGGGTCATTCAATGAAATGGTAATATTCACGGTCCAACCAACCCCCCCCTTTTCAAAGATCATGTAGTGTACTTCAGGATCGTTTTTCCGTCCATGGAAATCATCACATTCCATGATTCTAGGGATGTGATTTTGATATCTTCGTTGTAGGGAAACTTAATTGACTGGCAAATGCCCGGATCATCGGAGTACCTAATAAACGTGTAGTCAATTTTGTAGTGGATCGCATCAAAAAGTTGGTCTTGTGTTGCTGGAACACTTGGGTCACAGAAGGTGACTGACAGGTGTTCTTCATCAATCATGGGGGTGGGCACAACATAGATGTGCCATTTTGTGTCACCAACCGTTATCGATTCTCTTGAAAAATAAAACACGGCATCTTCTTTCATCTTCTTCATGTCAAATGCACCACAATGATGTGCAGCCCCAATTTTATCAAGGGCGTGTTTGCACAGGACCACAAATCCTCTTGTGGGATACAACAAATTTTCCTGTCTAAATTTTAAAAACATGCTGAACTGTCGTTCCATTCGTTTTGGATTTTCTGACATATCCACATCCTGTGTTCTTGTTTCACATGCAAATTTCTCATGGGTTCTGTCAGAATCATCCCCATCGTCACCCCCGCGAAGTTCCACATGCAGATAGAAATTTTCGATTGTGGTGTGAAGGGGAAATTCAGGTGAGACAGAACTGACCTTGCTCAGTGTCAAAAATGGATCAAACCACTCCAACGAAGAACCTTGTTTCTTGAAAAATCGATCTTGGATCAACTTCAACTGAAATTCGTCCCATTCACAAATTGTGTATCCTTCACAAATCAAGCAAATGTTTTCAACACAGTCTGCATGTTGGATCCCAACATGAATCCCAGTCAATGCGACGGTGTTTTCGTGAGAATCTGAGGGCGGTGCCAAACAGAGGTATGTTCGGTAACCGCGTTTACATGTTCCATCTAAGCGTGTAATCCTTGGGGGGCCATCAATCCATTTGACATACTGTGAGTCTGTGAATGTTTTGCGAACACCTGAGAGCATCATTATTTCGGGCAAATTGATTGGGATACTCATGTGAATCCGAGATTAAATTTTGACATCATGAATGCATGCGAATCTTGGGAATAAAAATGCAAAACTCCATTGTACACACTGGGACATTTTCAGCACATGGATGCAATGAGTGGTGACATCCATCTTGCGATGAAAAAAGCGTTTGGGAAACACCCAAAAACTAAAAACGAGTTCCCACAACAACATATCCCGTCACTGCACACACCACCACACATACCATCACAACAACATATGCCGTTACAACACGCACCACAACAAGCACCGTCACCCCCAGACCAAAAAAGAACTGTGATTGTGTGTGTGGATCTCGGGAATGTGCACGACGTACTGCAAAATATGGAACAGTTTCATTCAGAAACATTGAAAACAATCACCATCGCGTTCGCCGACTGTGGATTTCAGGGATACGGGGTCAACCCGCCCTCGTCTGTGGAAGTGGTTGTGAGTAAAACAGGGCACAAGAATGAAGCAGACACGGCAATGATATGGTGGATTGCTCAATTTTTTGGGAAGCAACCCTACGACGCGCCTTGTGACGTTTTTGTGGCGTCCAAAGACCAAGGATTCCGTTCTTTGGAGACCATCATTCACGATAACCACTCAAACGCCAGGTGTAAGTTTATTAATAGTTGGTCAGAACTCTCCAAGGAACTCATGTTGTTAAGTTCCTTGCAAAATGAATAGTTTTCACCACCCCCTAATGCTCTCTTTCAGTCTCTTGAACTGCAGTCTGGTTGAGTCTCTTTGCCGTGATGCAAAGCGGCAACCAAGAGATTCCAACATTCTGTTGTGGGTGTTGAACGACACGTTTTCACTGTCGGCGTACAACAGAGTCAACATAAAACTGAGAAAAATGTGTGACTGTTTAACCCTAAGGACAATTGAGAGCCATATCAGGGAAATCCGTGCAAGATCCCGGCTCCACTTTGAAGAGTCAAATGTCCTGGTGAACATACGCATCCAAGGAAATGCGATCCACACAGTACACTCGTCACTTATTCATGTGGCGGATGGAAAAACACACACAGTGTTTTCGCCACCCATCGGATCAGCCGCAGGAATTTTTGTTACGCTGTTTGTTTTGGGACGCCACCATCCTTGACACTACCACCACCTTCTTGGGGGCCATCCTTCAACAAAGTTCCCAGCCTGATAACGAGGTCCCCTTCAGCAGACTGTGTGGTTTCCCATTTGGAATTTTCAACGGATCGAACCTTGACATTGGTGGGAATCTTGGGCAGGGGATGGATATTGACAGTCTTCAGACCGCCATCATTACCGAGCGCAAAAAACAAAAAGCGGTTCCTTGGCTTGCCGTCTGCTAGGTTAACTGTTTCGAACGGAACAACGTAGGCTGTCTTGCACCAGTCCCCCTGCTTGTTGAACCCCACTTCAACCACCTGTGTCACGTCCAAGTGACCCCACAAGTACTTCCGAAATTCCAACAAAGAAGTGATGACCTCATGTTCTTCGGCGTGGATTTCCGGGTATTTGGGGGGATCGTGGTTGTTGTATCCTATGGTTCTCATGGAACCCATGGATTTTTCCCTGAGATATTTGTCTGCGCGTTCCACTACATGTCTGGTCAGGTGGAACGAGCGGTTAGCCAAGGACTCTCTCAAAAACTCTATTCCACGCACACAAAACACACCATAAAGTGTCCCTGACATACCTGTTTGGGTTTGATTGGACGACCTGTTCATATCCACAGACATGATGTCTGTCACGATTTCAGAATACGTGGCGTCTTTTTTGGGTGGCGGGTTTGCCCAACCGATGGTTATTTTTTTCATGTATGATACCTAAGCCGGTTGCATGTACACACATGCAAGAAAAAAAAACACATCAATGTAAATGTTTATTCGTCTGTTTGCAAAATCTCCCGGATTTGGGTGGGTTTGAATCGGGCGTATTCCCCCGTTTTTATGTTTTTAGTGTGAACACAGTATTGTTCGCGGGGATTTGGCATGCCAGTGATTTTGTGGATACCGCCAGACGGGGTTGTAAAGTCTCTCCCAAAGTCTTCTTCTTTGAGGCCAAATCTTCTGCACAACTTGTTCCAGTTGTTTTTTGCGCTTTCTTTTGGAGATTGAACGGAAACTCTCACAGTGTACTCAACATTGCCAGTTGATGTGACAAATTTTCCTCTCCCAATGTTAACCTTTTTGTCCACAATGGATTCTACGGTTTGTTTCATGGCCAAACGAACAAATTCCACACCATTGGGTGTCGTGAGGTCTGGGGGCGGCCCTCCGTCGGGGGTTGTGAGGTCTGGTGGTGTCGTGAGGTCTGGTGGCCCTTCGTCGGGGGTTTTTTTGTCTGGTGGCCTTAAGTCCTCTTTATGGAGGACTTTGATTCGTTTAACATTGGTCAGTCTCGGGGAAAGATCCCTGCCCATTTGTTTTAGAGATATGGATTTCCCACGACCACCAGCGGCAGACGATATTCCGAACAACGGACGTTTTTTCCCTTGGGCAATGTTGGTTTCCAAAGAACGCAACATTTTCGCAACATTTTCGTCTGCCACTTCATCCACAGATATGCTTTTGGATCCGCGTGTTGTCGTCATATCGCGTGTTGTCGTCATATCGCGTGTTGTCGTCATATCGCGTGTTGTCGTCATATCGCGTGTTGTCGTCATACCACGCAACGAATCCCTGTTGTTGCACAGACTTGGGGATTTGTCTGGAGTGGTACATTCGTCAGACAAAACATCGCACCCGCCCTCGTCACTGGACGAATCACCGCTTGTCAACTCTTCTTGGTTGTCGGGGGGCGGTGATGACGCCGTTGGGCGACGACGGTCGTTTTTTGTTATGGTCATAAATCTATCCAACGTCATGGGGGGGTGGTAGAGGCAAACGTGTGTGTGCGTTCAACGGATACAACAATGAATGTACTGCCGTTCGAATTTAAAGCCATATGGCGGTGGTGTTAGTTTTGTTCTTAACCACCCCATCGATCGGAATTTATTTATTTGAACACTTTCAACAACCCGCTTGGTTGTGTCCTACATAATGGGCAACGATCCTGACGTTCCGCGTGGGTGTTGGCGCACGATTCACAGACACACATATGACCACACGGAATAAACACGTGGGTAGGATCTTCACTGAGGCATGTCACACACTGTTCCAACCCCCCAACTTCACATTCTGGGATCTCGGATATTTTGATGACCGTGTCAACTACAGCATTGTCGACGGCGATTTCTATTTTTTTTGTCTGGTTCATCATTTCCTGTTTCCTTAATTTTTCTTCATCCCGTATCCTAATTCTTATCTCGTTTTGTGTCCTGTCTCTTGCTTCTCTGGCTCTTGCTTCGTTTTGTGCCTTTGCTACGTTTTGCTCCCTTGCTTTGTTTTCTCTTTGTTCTGATCTCAATTTTTCCTGTTGTTCAATTTTATTCTGTGCTTCTCTGAGTTCCGCTCTTTCTTTTTCTTCTCTTTTTTTGCTCAGATTCACTTCCAAGATTCTCAAACACAAAAACAACACCGAAGCAACAGTTATGCTTGTTCCACAAACAAGCGCAAAGTGTGTATGAATGTCCGGATAATCCTTGTCCAAGAACTGCAAACAGCCCTTTTTGTGTTTCATCACGGCCCCAAACACAGCACAAAACACCGCATGCACCAACGCAAACACCACAGCGGGGCTGCATCTTTTGTGATACTTAAAGAATCGAAAAATGGCATTCATACAAACTTGGGCAACAAACATCGCAAACGCCCAGGACCCGAGGATGGTTGCTACAACAAGTCCTTCCACAAAAAAATCAGCGCAGCCCATGTTTTCACTGACCGCTCTCATCGGGAAATGTCTGTACCATGTGCCCATTGCAACCGTTAAACAGGCCGAACTCAAACAAATCGCCACTTGGGACACAGTCAACACAGAATCAAGAACACCTAAAGGTGCCATCACCACCACCAATCGTCAATCACGTTTTGGTTTTCTGCGGAATTTTGACAAACCAAAGGGTGATGTGATTGGGTGGTGATAAAAACATCCACAGATTTCCTTTCTTGTCTGCCCCTGGAAATATCATTGGTAACAGGAAACACACTCATTGGGGGTGGTGTGGGTGCCCTTTTTTCCACTTTTGCGAAAACTTATCTGTATTAAAATCTTTGGCTGGCAAGGGATGTTGTTAATATTTTCAAAAAGTTATCAATTATGATTCTTGGGTACTTCTCGTAAAAACTTTTCCTTTCATTTTTTGGTTTCCCCAAACCTCCCCTTCATTTCGTTAAAACATAGGGTGGTGTGAGTACTCCGAAGTAAAGTCTGTAATCAAATACTTGTGTAGTTTTTTGGTTGATTATGTCCAGACACCCATTTCAGTGCATAATCATTCCCTGCATGTGTGTTGTTTTTCTAAGAACTTGGCCACCTCCAATTGACCATAGGCCGAAGCGTATTTCTGCGCTTCATCGTTGTTCGCATGTATGTCTGCTCCACTTTCCACTAGATACTTGATTACCTCCAAGTGACCATACATTGACGTCCGTCTCAGCGCTTCGTCGCTTCTCGCGTGCACGTCTGCTCCTTTAGAAATTAGGGATTTAACCACACCCAAGTGACCGTACGTAGACGCCCACCTCAGCGCTTCGTCACCCCCCGCGTGCACGTCTGCTCCTTTAGAAATTAGGTACTGAACCACCTCCAAGCGGCCATATGCAGACGCCCATCCCAGAGCCGCGCCGTAGTCAGCGTGCACGTCTGCACCTTTCAAAATCAGGAATTTAACTACTTCCAAGTGACCATACTTTGACGCGCTTATTAGTGCTTCGTCATTGTTTGTGTGCACGTCTGCGCCATGGAGGATTAGGCACTTGGCTACTTCCAAGTGACCATTCTGCGACGCAAATCTCAGTGCCACCCCGTTGTTAGAGTGCACGTCTGCGCCATGGAGGATTAGGCACTTGGCTACTTCCAAGTGACCGTACTCAGACGCCCATTTCAGCGCGTAGTCATCACACGCGTGTATGTTTGATCCTTTCCAGATTAGGAATTGGGTTACTTCCAAGTGACCATGTTTGGACGCCCACCTCAGCGCTTCGTCATTGTTCGCATGCACGTCTGCCCCCTCCCTAATCAGATGCTTGACAACTCCCAAGTAACCTTTCTTCGACGCATCAGACAAACATCCCCTACAGTAACCATATGCGGTACCCAGATAGTAGGCTCTCTCCTCACTCTTTTCGCGGCGCAGGGCGAATTTCACATCCTGTGGCTTCACCAGAACATAACTTGTTTGAAATGAATCGCTCAACATGTTGACAAAACGCAAGTCTCCATTTTGCTCAAAATAATGACGTTTATGGTCTCTCCAACCCCAATTTCCAGGTAAAGTTGGTAACGGAAGCGTCGGTGTGTTCTCGGGGGGTTATCGACCGCCCCCTCCTGCATCGCCCCCACAGACATCCCCAACCTGTATCAATCATAGAAATGGGTGTCCTTTTTTTCCACTTTTGCGAAAACTCATTTGTCCCAAAATCTTTGGCAAGGGATATTCCCAAAAAGTTATCAATTATGGTTCTTGAAAAGTTATCAACTGTGGTTTTTGTTTCATTTTTTCTCAAAAACTTTTCATTTATTTCGTTCTTGTCCCCTACCTACCCCAAGTTTCATTTGACCAAACACTTGACTGCCCCCTTTCTTTGCCTTTTCCGAATTTTATAACTACTCATATCTTTCCTTATCTCCCCCTCTCCTGCTCCTTTTTCAATCAAATACTGGGCTACTTCCAAGTGGCCACGCATTGACGCCCATCTCAGCGCTTTGTCATTGTCCGCGTGCACGTCTACCCCTTTTGATACCAAATACTTGACTATCCCCAAGTGGCCATTCTTTGACGCAAATATCAGCGCATTGTCGTTCCACGCGTGCACGTCTGCCCCCACCCCAATCAGGAACTGGACAACCTCCAAATGACCATACTCAGACGCCCATCCCAGCGCATCATCATTTCTCGCGTGCACGTTTGCCCCCACCCCAATCAGGAATTTAACTACCCCCAAGTGACCATACTTTGACGCCCATCTCAGTGCTTCGTCACCCCCCGCGTGCACGTCTGCGCCCTGGGAGACCAAAAACTGGGTTACTTCCAAGTGACCATTCGAAGACGCGCATTTCAGCGCCTCGTCGTCGTCCACATGCACGTCTGCACCTTTCAAAATTAGGAACCGGACTATCTCCAAGTGACCATTAATTGATGCATATCTCAGGGCTTCATCATTATGTGTGTGCACGTCTGTGTCGCTTTGGACAAGGAACTGGACCACCTTCAAGTGACCCTTCTCAGACGCGAATCTCAGCGCTTCGCCGCCTTTAGCATGTGTGTCTGCACCCACCCCAATCAGGAACTGAGTTACTTCCGAGTGACCACACATTGACGCCCACCTCAGCGCGTTGTCACTGTTTGCGTGCACGTCTGCGCCACTCTGGATAAGGAACTTGACCACTTCCAAATGACCATAATATGACGCCGATGTCAGTGCTTCTTCGTCGTTCACATGTATGTTTGCTCCCTGGGAGACTAAACACTTGACCGCTCCCAAGTAACCTTTCTCCGACACACCAGCCAAACATCCCCTAAAGTAACCATACGCAGCACCCAGATAGTAGGCTCTCTCCTCCCTCTTCTCACGGCTCAGGGTGAATCTCGAATTCCGAGGCTCCGCCACCAGAACATAATTTACTTGAAATGAATTACTCAACATCTTGACAAAAAACAAGCCTTCATTTTTTGAAAAAAATGACGCTTATGTGGACCCTCAACCCCGATTTCCAGGTAGGGTTTGGTTTATTTATTTCACATGTTCTGCGGTTTTCCAGTACCGCCCTTGCTGTTGTTCAGACACGACCGGGAGTATTTGAAGCGCCTTTTTGAGTGCCTCTTTCATCTCGGATTCTGACTTTTTCTCCATGAGAACCCCAAATTCCAAAGAACCCTTGCGTGCCACGGCTTCCAACTGGTCTGGGGGGACCTGTCGTCGTTTATGCTCCAGCACGAACCGCAAGGTTTCCAAGACCGCTCTGGCAAGATCCCTGTCCAGGGACCCCCCGCCACCCAGGGAATCCACAACGCTGTGCAAGACCTCGACTGACCCCAAAGAGCGGTCGCCGGTACTTCCCAATTGTTCGTCCAGCGCACGAATTGCGTTGGGTCTTGGGATGGGATTGATTCCCCGTCCACGCAAAAATAGCAGGGACTTCTCGTCTTCCACGCTATAGTTTGAAGACCTCACGGGGAACCCCCCCGTGCGCTTGCAGACGTCCATGAATGAGTCGTTGGGTTTGGGGGGAATCCCCACCATGGCAGACTCTTTGGAGAGTTCCTCAAATGTGTACTCGGATTTGCGGTCCATGTTCTCCAAGTCATAGCACACCCCCACGCTGTCTGGGGCGTTGGAACCGGCCCCCCCATCCATGAAGCATTTCGCGACGCTTCCCTCGGGCGCGTTGTACTTGTTGAACAAGAGGCAGTCCAAGGATGCCTCTTCCACGGCGGTCAGCATGAGGTCCCCCAGGTCAGCCCCGTTCGCTTCGTACATGATTTGGTCTGCCAACATGTCTGCGGTGCACATCTTTTTGCCTCTCTTCTTGGCAGCACTGCTGGGTGCCTTTGGGGGCGGTGTGGCGACGTACACGTACACACGCACCGTCCAGTCCTTCTGGGGGAGTTGGCAGTGGCTCCGCATTCGGAACCCCCTCCCGATCACCTGTTCTTTCATGGTCAGAGAGGGGGGGGGCTCCAGCAAGTGTATGTGGCGCTCACAAAACAACGACAGGCCTTCCTTGCTGCGAACATCCCCAAAGAAGATGCGCACATAATCGCCGTGCCTGTTGCGCTCATCGTTGTGGATCCCCAGCACGACACCGATCATGTCCAAGGTCCATTCGGGGTCTGTCTCGTTTTTGCTAAAGTAAACCATCCTCTCGTGGGTGGAGTTGTTGCGGTAGAAATGCTCCTTGGGGTCTGAATGTTTCAACAAACGGGCGAAATAGGGCTGATCCAATATCTCCACCCCCTTTTTCTCCATGAACTTTCTGAAATATTTGGGCCCCTGTCCCACCTGAGAGACGGACGTGAACACAAAATGTTTCTCTTTGGGGAATTCTTGGTAGATTTTCCAGAACGCAGGAAATTTGGATGATTTCTCCACGATCCCGCCCTCGGTGTAGGTTTTCAGGGGGATTCCCTTGTTCACGCGGACGGGGCACGACTTGTCCCTGTAGTTTACCCCCAGTGTGGCCCCCTCCTCGCACGCTTTTTCGCTGCCCACAGCACGGGCGAAGTGGCGGTTGTACGTGGCGTAGTGCAGGAGGCCCATGGGGCACTCCACTTTGATCGGTTTGATATGCCTGAAATCTCTCTCGGCCACCCGCTCTTTCTGCGCATCGTCCATCTCCTCCCTTTTTTTGACGAGGCTCCCGTCATCTTGGAGGTAGTACGCGTCCCGGACCCCGGATATGGGTCCCAGACTCAGTTGGGGATACACGCTTTCATCAAATTTCAGGGTGATCCACGACACGGTCCCGCTGATAAACTGCTGAAATTTCTGTTTCATGCCAGGCTTCCAATCCCCGTTGACAAACAGTTCGTCCCTGAGGGCCTTTTCTCCTCTCTCGATGGCGGCCTCGTCTGCCAGGGACCAACTCCCGCTGAGCCAATTTGTCTTTGTGGGTTGCACCAGATTGACCATCTTCATGAGGTCTGTGAGCCTCATGCTGTCCAAAAGTGGGGTCGCCGTCATGAGCAACAGTTTGACGACGGCATCCCGGATGCTCTTCCCCCACTGGAGGGCGTTTTCGAACCCCACCACGTTGGATTTCAGTTCGATGGGGTTGACCAAGTTGTGGGCCTCGTCGACGATGCACAGGGACCCCTTGGGCAGGGCATAGGAACCGCCCCACGCAGACGCAAGGTTCCTTGGGAGTTGCCTGGTCATTTTGTGGATAATGACCTCAAATTTGCCGCCCGGGAACACCAGGCGAGCCGTGCTTGCGGACGGGTTGTCGAAACCCACCCGCCTAATCTTGGAGGTGTCGAGGTCCTCCACGTGCGCTTTCGCGAGGTCAGCGTCCCAGATCTGGAAGATTTTCTCGGTGGGCGACATGACCACCACAATGGGGGCGATGTCCTTGTCGTTGGGGTGGGCCTTGCAGTACCTCCACCACTCCAAGATGGCTTGGATCGCGCCCAACGTCTTGCCAGACCCGACGCTGTGGTAGGCGACAAACCCCCTGAGGTGCCGTGAACTGGGGCTGCACAGTTTGCCGACCAGTTTTTGGTAGGCTTTGGGCTCAATTTTCCCCCCACCCCCCCCACACCCGCTGTTCTTGTCGATGCCAAACAGTTCCTCGGGAAACATGTCCCTGATCTTCTCAGCAAACAGGGGGTCGCCCGCCTTTGGGAAATCCAGACCTTCCCTCGAGAGTACCTCCTCCGCCTCCCTCCGTTTCTCTCTGGCCATGCCGTAGCGCACTTCTGCTTCGGTGACAGCCTTACCGGCGAAGCCCTTCCGGGCGTCCCACTCTTTCTTCTTTTCTGTCAAATACTGTTCCTCTGCGGCGATGGCGCCCACCCGGTGCCCCATGCCTTCTCTCGCGACACGCTTCTGTTCCGCTTGGATTTTGAGTTGCAGGAGTTCCATCTTTTTGGTAAGCGCCTGCCCTTCGGCCGACAGCCACTCTTGTTGGTGGAACGCCTTGGACATGGTCCCCAAAAACTGGCTGGCGTTAGAGACCCTGTCTGGCCCAAAGTTGTTGGGGTGCATGAGCACCCTTCTGGCGTCTTCAATATCTTCTTTTTGTCTGTCAACCATAACTCTGAATTCCACAAGCGCGTCCATGACCATTTTGTGGTTTGTCTGTGCCTCCAGCAACTGTCCCCTCAAAGAAACAATCTCGGGCGTGGACACCCCCTGGTAGTCCCCAAGTTGTCTTCTTCGAAGCCCCAACAGTTCGTCTTCCCTTTTGCGGATCTCTTCTTCGTCGCTCTCTATGTGCCTCAGGGCCCTCCCGTGGCGGCTCCGCATTCTGTCCACAGAGCGGCGGTGCCGGGAACGATAACGGCGACTTTTGGAGACCCCCCCCTGGGGGGATCGGGAACGGTGGCTTTCAGAGCGATAACCTCCGGAACGCCTCCGAGGCCCTTGGGATCGGGAACGGTGTTTTTCTTGGGATCGGGAACGGTAGCGGCGGCTTTTGGAGCGCCCCTGGGAGGATCGGGAACGGTGACCCTTTCTGGAGCGTCTGTTTTCATCAGTTGACGAAGACATAGAGTCGGACGTTTCAGACTGAGAGAAATCATCTCTGGGTGTCTGTTTGCGACTCACAACACCACCCAGATTGGTCTTGGATAGATCCATGGCAGGGTTGTCGTGGTCTTTCTGTGGTCACATGATATTAATTTGGCGCATGGAGCCATCTGCCACATATATTTAACAGCCGCCCAACAAAACAACATGCGTGCTTTTGGGCATCTGGGGCCAGTGTTTCCATGTTCCATCACCTTCACATCCCGCACACTCCTTATTACCCCTTACCAACATGAGCAGAAACGCGCTCGATACCACAACCCAAGAGAGCGAAAAGGTTGTGCCCTCCTTGGGTGATCTGAATGGGCTGCACGGTATTGCCCAAGAATATCTCAGAAAAACAGAAAAAAATTATATTTCTCCACAGGCAATCGCCAAGGAAATCCGCCGCCAAGTAAAAAACGGTAAAGAAATTGGATCCATCGAACTGGACAAAAGTTATGGGGCGCACCAAACAACAGAAACAGAGTGCAAGATCGCAAAGAGATTTTGGGATTCTTGGTACAAAACAGTGTTTAAAGGAAAGGGGGTCGATACAGAAATCAACCCCCTTGGCTACAATGGCAAGTACCAAGACAAATGTTGGATGAGTTGGTCTCTCAGACCTGCTTGGTTGATGAATATGGAAAAAAGGACATTGGACGTTTCGGTGGATTTAGCAAATGATTGAAAGTGACAATGCATGGTGTTTTTGGGCAAACAAAAATGAAAGTCCATGCATATCCATCCCCAAACCTATCCCCAGACATTCTCTAAAAAATATCTGAGTGTCCAATAAAAAGAGTGATCAAACGTACGAAACATGCTTGCACAGCCAGGAATCAGTGGCTTAAACGTCCAGTTTATGCAAAAGTTGCAACAGGAGGGGAGCGTCCGCCACCAGAGGGCATGCGCTGAGCGTCATTTTGCTCAGGCAACCGCGTCGTTCCACCAGGAGGAGAGCGGAATCCAAAACGTCGACGCCCCGTTTGACGCGTCCAACACTGTCGTGGTGGTGCACGCTGACTGGTGTGGGTTTTGCCAAAAACTCAAGGCTGACATGCCCCAGAACGCTGCCGCCCTCAAGGGGAAGAAGCGCGTGGTCATGATGGAGGTAGACACCAATGAGTTCACTAAAAACTACGCTGCAGAGCACGGCATTAACGGATACCCCCATGTCCTGATCAACGACGAGCAGGGAAACGTCAAGGACACCATTGGTGGGTATGTCTCTCACGAGGCTTTCGTGGAGCGTGCCATGCAGTAGTAAATAAATACATGAAACAATAGGCAACAATCTTTTAGTTTGACGCCCCAAACAACATTGACACACAACAGCGATGTTGACACATGACAACAACAAATTGGCCCGGTGCCCCCTCTCAGGCAGACAACATTGACACACACAACAACAACAAACATGTGGTGGGTTGGTTTGCACATCCTGGAAATGGATGGGTCCCCCTCAAAAACAAAACCTGTGTAAAGTGGTTTTTCCAAGTGTATGTAACCCAGGCAGGGACCCCAAAAGAACACCACGATGACAACAGGGTCTGGGGAACGCAGGCTGCAACCCAAAGAACATGTCCAAACGAAACGACACAGACAAAAAAAGAAGGAAAAACCCATAATGGTGGCACAAGGGGGGGGGCAAGCCAGGGCCCAGAATATTATTGCCAAAGAAGTTGCTAAACGAGCCAAAGAAGTTGCTAAACGAGCCAAAGAAGCCAAAAGACAAGCCAAAGAAGTCGCAAAACAAGCCAGGGAGGCCAAGAGACAAAAAGAAAAACAGGCAAAACTAGAAGCGGGGGAAAAACGGAAACAGGCACAGGAGCGAATTAAACAGGCCTCCGTTGAGGGTCGAATCGATCTCATGAAACAAATGGAACGGGCTGTTCGGGCATCCCCCTCCTCCCCCCATGGAAGTGGAAACCCCAAGCACATCATTGGGGTTGATGAGGCGGGACGCGGACCCTATGCTGGCCCAGTGGTTGTTGCGTCTGCCATTGTCCCAGACGGTGTGCGCATCCCAGGGGTGCGGGACTCGAAACAAATGGCCAAGCGGGAACTGGTCGCCATTTACGACAAAATCGTTCACGACGGCAGAATCATCGTCAAGGTGACCTTGGCGGAGGCGCCAGACGTTGACCGTCTCAATATACTGGAAGCCACCATGCGGTGCATGAAACGGGTCATTGAACAGCAAGTGGTGTTGCCGGGCACCGAACCTGAGTATCACGCTCTTGTTGATGGGAACCGTCTGCCCAAGGGGTTGGGGGTGTCTGCAGATGCTGTGGTGAAGGGGGATGACCGCTGTTATTGCATCGCGGTGGCGTCCATCGTGGCCAAAGTCACTCGGGACCGCATCATGCACAGTTTACATTCCATGTACCCCCAGTACGGTTTTGACACCAATGTGGGGTACGGCACCGCGGCACACGAGGCGGCCATCCACAAACACGGCATGGTAGAGGGCGTTCACAGGAAAACGTTTTGCAGAAAATTTGCAACGGGGTTGGGGGGGTCGTCGTTGAATGAACCACCGCCCCTGCGCAGAAAAAATGAAACCACCCAATAAAAACCAAACCACACCATGCCTAGCAAAAGACGCTCATGCACGCCACAAACCACAAAGAAATACACCTCCAGACATTCTCCACCCATTCCTGCGAATGAATGTTCCAGTGGAACGAAGGCCGTGGGAAACGACGGGATGTTGTATGTCGCAACACCGGATGCCCGTGGAATTAATCGTTGGCAACCCCGCTCAGGGGGGGGGAACACTCCCACCAAACGTCAAAAGACCGCGTCCTCCTCCCCCAGAAGGAGATCCAAGACCCCAAAAAAAGCCAGCACCCCAAAAAAAGCCAAGTCCCCAAAAAAAGCCAGCACCCCCAAGAAGCCTAAAAAACCATCAAACTTCTGGAAGGTTGAACTGGAACTCTTTTTGAGTCATGAAGATAACAAAACCATCCAGAATCCAGAAAAGTTAATGTCCAAAACTGCCAGAATCAAGCAGATTATCAGAACCAGCATCGATCATTATGTAGACATTAGAAACATTGTGATACACAAAGGCCCAAAACGAACGACCGCCACCGTCACCGGAAAACCAACCGTATCATTCACAGACACTTTTGTTGAGGAAATCACAAACAACTACGGAGATAGTGCTGCAGACGGATGGATGGAGGGCGACATCTACGTCTCGGGCGGACGCACCGACAATTACAAGGGTGACCCTGTGGAGTTGCACTTGAGACTTGTCAAGGTAGTGAAAATGTAAAATACAACCCAACATTCCCCATTGTTTTTTTGTTATTCAGACTGTGGTTTTGGGGTAAGTGGATTTATTTGGTTTTTGGTGAATTAACAAACAAACAAACGGGCCAATATGTACGTTCCAAGATGAACATCTTCACAAAACCATCAAAAGCAGGGGACAAGATTCATTCCGTCAATCGTCTTCTCTTCGACTGATGATCAAAGAACGCGCTCTTGCCAACGCGTTTGCCGTTGCACTTTGGGCACGGGCACGGTCGCGTGCCCCATGGTGTCGGAGCGGGTGCGGCCCACTCCCCCGCGTCTTTTTTTTTGTGTTCGTAAAAAACGGTGTGGGGCACTGTCTTTCCCTTGCACCCGAACGTTCGGCAATCACAAGCACGGCCTGCACGCTTGGGTCGAGGGTTGGGGTTCCATGTCCCCGCGTCGATTTTTTGGTGCGTGAAAAACGTGTTGTGGGGCACTCTTTTCCCGTTGCACCCGAACGTTTGACAATAGCAAGCACGGTCTGCACGCTTGGGTTGACGAAACTGGTCCACAGCCGTCGTCCCTGGTTGATGGCCAGCGGGAGCCGCCCGCTTCCTCCCAATAGTTGTTGCGGCCACGGGTTTGTTGACTGCCTCTTCCTGCTCTTTGCCACTGCCGCTGCGATCGGCAGGACGCTTTCGTCTGGACGTTCTTGTTGCACAAGTAACATTTCTGGAGATGATTGGCACACTAACGACAAACAATGACTGTGGAATCTGTCCATCGGGTGGGGTCACGTGTTTTGAATTTTATTGCAACTGGCTGTGTTCCACAAACACTCCGCCCCCACATGGTCACAAAATCCCAAACCCCTACCCAGACTTTGTTTTTGCGTAATGGTTTGGTGATGAGCGTCGGTATGTTTTTGAGCGGTACACTCTTCTCCTGGGACTCTGAGAGAGATCCCCCCCACGTGAACGTCTGTCCTTTGACCGACTCTTGGAACGGCCCCCGCGTGCACGTCTGTCCTTTGACCGACTCTTGGAACGGCCCCCGCGTGAATGATGTCTGCTCTTTGACCGACTCTTGGAACGGCCCCCGCGTGAATGATGTCTGTCCTTTGACCGACTCTTGGAACGGCCCCCGCGTGCACGTCTGTCCTTTGACCGACTCTTGGAACGGCCCCCGCGTGCACGTCTGTCCTTTGACCGGCGGTGCCTCCTCGACCGGCTCTTGGGACGACGACCCCCACCACGTGAACGACTTCGGCTTCTGCTTCGGCTTTCCCTGCCACGTCGCAAACGTTTTTCGATGGCTTCTTCTATGAGCCGTTCCTGTTCGAGCAGTTGTTCTTCACGGGCGGATTGGTCTGCGGCTCTTTGTGCAGCAAGTCGTCGCGCGGCCTCTTTTGAGCCTATGATGCCGGATGCCACATTCGCGGCCATGTTGAGCGCCCATTGTTTTCCTTGGGAGTCTGGGAACAAATACTGTCCCCCCATCCCGGCGGCGGTCTGCAAAAGCCCACCCATGTTTTGTTGCCCAAATGCGTGGTGGCGCTCTCCCCTGCCTTGAACACCCCCCAAATTACGATATGACATTGTGGAGGGTGTTTTCTTTATCGTGTCCAAGGGAAAAAATTGTCGATGCACACCATGGCCACGAGAACCACCAACGAAACAAAAAAGGTCTGCATGCTGCAAGAAAAAATGGATTTGCAGTCACACCGTATGGCTGCCGCCAGTAAGTATGCTGCACACGCAATTGCCAACAGTCTAGTGACCCGCATCAGGGGAACAGGACCTTTACTACCTCTTGATACACAGTTGTCCTCAACACAGTTGAGAGATTTATTGATTCTATGCTGTCTGGCCCCTTTCTGTCCAATTTTGTTCTTTTGAACCCCCATTGATTGACATGTAACAATTTCCTGGAAAACCACCCTTGGGTTCCCTTTTTTGTTGTGTGTTTAGGAGTGGATGTGATGTGTGGTGTTCACTTGAGATTCTATTCTGTCTGGCCATTCATGGGGTAGGCTGTTGTGCTGTGCGTAGAATCGTGCTGTCCCCAATATGTTCTCATAAAACCCATTCATCATGTTCCCACAACTAGATTTTCATTTTTGAAATTTTATGGCATCGACATCCATGACACATGTGATAGAGAGTGTAGACTTGTGTTGTTTTTGTACGTCTGCTCCCACACCTATCAAATACTTTACCACTTCCGAGTGACCACCCCTAGACGCCAATCTCAGTGCATAATCATCCCCTGCATGCACGTCTGCTCCCACCCCAATTAGGAACTTGACCACGTCCGAATGGCCATTTTGTGATGCCAATCTCAGCGCTTCATCGCCCCCCGCGTGCACGTCTGCTCCCACACCCACCAGGTACTGGGTTACTTCCAAGTGACCATACCTTGACGCCCACCTCAGTGCAAAATCATCCTCTGCATGCACATCTGCTCCCTTGGGTACCAAATACTTTACCACTCCCAAGTGACCCCCCCTAGACGCCAATCTCAGTGGAAAATCATTCCCCCCATGCACGTCTGCTCCCTCTCCCACTAGGTATTTTACCACTTCCAACCAACCATTCATCGACGCCAATTTTAGTGCACAGTCATCCATTGCATGCACGTCTGCTCCCACACCCACCAGGTACTGGGTTACTTCCAAGTGACCATACCTTGACGCCCACCTCAGTGCATAATCATCTCTTGCATGCACGTCTGCTCCCACACCCACCAGGTATTCAACCACTTCCAAGTGACCCTCCCCTGACGCCCCCCCCAGTGCTCCATCATCACACGCATGTATGTCTGCTCCCATCAATACTAAATACTTTACCACTCCCAAGTGACCCCCCCTAGACGCCCACCTCAGTGCGCCATCATCTTCTGCATGTACGTCTGCTCCCACACCCACAAGGTACTGGGTTACTTCCAAGTGACCCCCAAAAGACGCCCACCTCAGTGCATAATCATCCCATGCGTGCACGTCTGCCCCAACCCCCACCAGGTATTGGGTTACTTCCAAGTGACCCCCATTTGATGCCAACCTCAGTGCTTCATCATCCCTCGCATGTACGTCTGCTCCCTGGGTCACCAAATATTCAACCACTTCCAACTGACCATTATCTGACGCCAACCTCAGTGCATAATCATCCTCTGCATGCACATTTGCTCCCACCCCTGTCAAATACTTGACCGCCCCCAAGTAACCCTTCTTCGACGCATCTACCAAACATCCCCTACGGTAACCATATATTGTTCCCAAATAGTAGGCTCTCTCTTGGCTCTTCTCACGTTTGGGTGGGATCCCCGGGTACCGAGCTCG
>JGI24918J38489_100612_pt1 | contig 42292 bp, 38 predicted proteins | sample LinPfosmplate6_FD_38489 | JGI IMG/M metagenome (IMG submission 38489)
GCAGGTCGACTCTAGAGGATCCCACCTAGAGACTCTCAATCCATTGGAGCGGCTTCATAAGATAAATGACATTCTTGCTCGAGAGCTAGAGATTCTGTCGATGCAGGATAAAATTAAAAACAGTGCTAATGGCGAAATTAATAAAACTCAAAAAGAGTATTTTTTACGTGAACAGATTAAAGCAATTAAGAGTGAACTGGGCGATGATTCTCAACCGGATAACAGTGAATTTGCCGAACTGCGTGAGCGTCTTAATAATGCCAAAATGCCTGAGGAATCCCATAAAGAGGCGACGAAGCAGTTGGCTCGTCTAGAGAAGATGCATCCAGAGTCATCAGAATCAAGCATTTTAAGTAACTATCTGGAATGGATGATAGATCTTCCTTGGTCTGAATCAACCAGTGATGAAATTGATCTTAAACAAGCACGGGATATATTAGATGAGGATCATTTTGATCTATCCAAGGTTAAGGATCGAATAGTTGAATTTCTGGCAGTTAGAAAGTTAAAAAATAATAAGACAAAAGGGCCAATACTCTGTTTGGCTGGTCCTCCCGGTGTTGGAAAGACCTCTTTGGGTAAATCAATTGCTAGGGCAATAGACCGTAAATTTGTACGGATTAGCTTAGGTGGGATAAAAGATGAGGCAGAGATCAGAGGCCATCGTCGTACCTATGTTGGATCAATGCCTGGCCGTATTATTCAGGCGATCAAGCAAGCAGGCTCAAATAATCCGGTATTTCTACTGGATGAGGTGGATAAGCTTGGAGGTGATTACAAAGGTGACCCATCCAGTGCACTACTTGAGGTGTTAGATCCAGAGCAAAACCATGCATTTAGAGATCACTACTTGAATGTTAATTTTGATCTTTCAAATGTAATGTTTATTGCAACGGCAAATTTTTTGGATCAAATTCCATTTCCGCTGAGGGATCGAATGGAGATCATCAATCTCTCCGGTTACACTCAGGAAGATAAAATTAAAATTAGTAAAAAATATTTGATTCCCAAGCAGATGGTGGAAAATGGGATATCTAAGGAGCATGTTGAATTTAGTGAAGATGGTGTATCCACCGTTATCCAAAATTTCACTGCAGAAGCTGGTTTACGGACTTTGGAGCGCCAGATTGGATCTTTATGCCGGAAGGTAGCAATGAAAATTGCCAATGGTGAAGTGGGGAAAACCCATATGATTCCTCAACTGGTTGAGAAGCTTTTAGGGCCACCGTTATATACGAAGGATGATATTAAAGATTTTGATGAGGTTGGAGTTGCTACTGGACTAGCCTGGACTGCAGTTGGTGGTGAAATACTTTATATTGAAGCAACAACAATGAAGGGTAAGGGCTTAACTCTGACTGGCAAACTAGGTGATGTGATGAAGGAGTCTGCTCAGACTGCTATCGGTTATATTCGCAGCCAAGCAAAACGGTTTGGTATTCGAGAAAAAATATTTGAGGAGAAGGAGATTCATATTCATATTCCGGCAGGAGCAACCCCTAAAGATGGTCCGAGTGCTGGGATTACCTTGGCCACAGGGATCGTCTCTCTTTTGACAGACTGTCCAGTCAATTGCAAGGTTGCCATGACGGGTGAGATTACTCTAACAGGCAAAGTCCTACCAATTGGTGGTTTAAAAGAGAAGGCTTTGGCGGCAATGAGAATGCAAATTGATACGATAATTATTCCTTGGAAAAATAGTAAAGATTTAGATGAAATTCCTGAGGAGTATCATAAAAAGATCGCTTTTGTTCCGGTTAAAAACTTTGAAGAGGTATTATCGATTGCTTTAATCGGCTGGGATGAGCGTAAGGAGCGCCTGGCCAGCAAACGCATACGGCATACCTCGGTTGCTGCATAGCTAATTGTTACGGTTAGTCAGTTATAGAGTAAGTTGTTGAACATCAATTCCAGCTTCTCGCAGCATATTTATTCCGTCAGTAGAGCGGTATGAATTGCAGTAAAACACCTTTTTTATTCCCCCCTTGTTAATCATTCTCTTGGCACAGTAGAGGCACGGTTGATGGGTAACAAAGGCAATTTTAATAACTTCTGGCCCACCACCAGTCTTTAATAGCGCATTATCTTCAGCATGCAGGCATCCGCAGTTACCGGGCTGATCAGAATCACACTCATTAGGGAATCCGGCGGCATTTCCATTATAACCGATCCCATACACTCGAGAGTAGTCTTCAGAGACAATTACTGCGCCTACCTGAAGCCGGCTACAAGTAGAGCGGTTGGCGAGGTCAAAAGCTAGTTTCATGTAGATTTCGGGAAAGGATATTCTGGTGTGATTTTCCATTTATTATTCCTAAAGTCGTTGCGAATATACTATAATTTGCAGTGTGGGTTATAACTTTTGTAGCAAGGATTATTAGAAGTGGCAAAAGAATATAATGAGACGGAATTGAAAATGGACATCATGGTCGTCGATGATTCGGATTTTTCTCGAAAAGGGATTGTCGAAATATTGTCGGCCAACGGATATGAAGTCTCAGCGGAGGCGAATTCGGTCTCTTCTGCATTAATTGCATCTCGAAGAACACCATGTGATCTATATATTGTTGATGTTGTAATGCCCAAGGCGAGTGGGATTGAATTTGTCAAGGCTCTGAACAACAACACCCAGGAGAATAACTTTGTAATCATGATCTCATCATTAATGTTGGACAGTATTGTTGTGGAGTCGATTACTAACGGAGCGGTAGATTTTTTGCAAAAGCCATTTAAAAGTGATGAACTATTGGCATCACTAGAGAGAGTGGAGCGGCTTTTTAGACAACAGTCGCATGGTAAGAGGGGCAATCGATAGGTTGTGTTCAGGAGGATGGATGTTTTTTTTATTGAAATCTTTTTTGAGTTTTACGATTAGCTTTTTAATCCTATCTTTTCCCGTTAAGGATAATCGCCCACTTTTTCACTATGTTCATCAGTTGGCAGCTCCATATACTCAGGAGATATTTAGTGACATTGGAAACTATGTTTATGACGGAGGTCAGCAGGCAGTTTCATTTGCAGAAAAGTTTTTTGTCAATGCTGATCCTGGAGATGTAGTGCAAGCGCAACATCCTATTATTGTACAGGGAGCTAGCAGCGCCAGTAGTCAGCCGGCAGCGGACTTGCATGTGGAGAGCGTCGAGGAGTACACACCAGAGGAGCGTGAGTTGCTGCAAAAAATTTTAAAACAGGGTCTTTAGATACTATCCATACCACTAATAAATATAGGACTGAAATATTCGCTAAATTCCGTTGGAGTATTCGGGCCCCAAATTAGCTGCACAAATTTTTCGGTGGAGATAATTAGCCTGGAGTTTTGATAGCATAGCTCTAACTGGCCACTGGGCATTCTTGAGATAGTGGAACTCTCTTCGCTCCAACCATGAAAAAAATCATTAAAACTTGCCATATTACCTAAAGCGAATAGTGCGAGAAAAATGGTCTCCTTGTTAACTGTGTTATTCGGGTTGGTAGGTGTAACCCATTGTGTATACGGGGACAGAGTGGTAGTTATCTCATCATGGTAGGTAGGTAGATATGCAAGTTCATGGATGATGTTACTTAGGTCACCGCCCTTCCCACAAAAGAAATATGATACTATCTTGCCACTGTGATCCTTTTTTAAATAGAGGTTAGCCGAAGTGATATGTTGGTATGTATTCCATACTTTTCTAGTTCGTTCTAGTGTGGAGTATTGGGCCGAGATACTTTGTTGATAGATACTTTCAATTTGCTCTAGCTCACAGGCAGTCAGCCTTGACAACGGAATAGGTAGAAAGCCATCTGCACCACTGCTTGGAAAAGCGGTTTTGCCGCATGGGATCTGGATTCCCGCTGGATGAAAGCCAAATTTCGCATAGAGCTCTAATTTATCACTCCACAGAATAAACATTGCGCTTTTTGAGTTATTTGTATTGAGTACATGAGTCATTAAAAGTCGTAATAGTCCTCTTCCATGAAGTGCACTGGAGATACAAATACCACCTAGCATAGAGATGGCCATACTGGACTGTTTGCTCTGTAGGGTGCGGTGAAGCACCCCGATGTGGCCGACAACCTTATTCGTTTGAGTGGAGATTAGGATATAGTTATTAGAATGATTATCACTCTCTAATAGGGGGTAAAAGTCAATTGCAAAGTGGTGTGCTTTTGGGTAGTCAAACTCTTTTTCAATTAAATCAATAGTATTTTGAAGCAGTTCCGGTGCCTGATCCAAAGTGGAAATTTGGTACTCCGGTGAGATGACTACCTTTTTAGACAAAGGAGATACCGTGTGACGACCCCTTGGTGATACCCCGAATTGGTTGGCCATGAAATCGATCAAATGTGAGAGCAAGTGACTCATCGATGGTGGGAAGCTTGGTGGAGATATAGTTTTCTAGGTTAGTAGTTTCTAAATTGAACTGCCATTTACTTTCTCGGCCACGCTCATATTGATCGGTAACAGGATATGGCCATCTACCCGGTGTGATATTGTTGTGGGGTTGGTTAAATATCTTACTATACTTCATCGCAAATTCGAAGGCAGTACAGATATCAATGGATGAAAGATGAAACAGTCGATTAGTTGTCTGTTTAGAGATCGTTATTCGAATTACCATTGCTAGGTAGATGATATCCAGGAATCCCATATTATTATATTTGTCAAAGGCCGCGTCCTTTCCGGATTGACTACACTGTTGAATTTTTTCTAACAATGTGACTTGTAATGGGTTAATCGAGCGTCCATATAGTCTACAACAGCGGAAAATTAGATAGTCCAAGGAGTTTTTTTGGATATAGAATTCAGCGGCGGCACAGGTCTTTCCGTAGATGGTATTGGTATCTGGAATATCTAGTTCTGAGTATACTGTTTTATTATCCCCAAGAAAAATGTGCTGTGTTGAGATGTATATTAGTTTGGACTTATATCTTTGGCAGCTCTCCGTAATATTAAATACAGTATTTGTATTAAGAGCATCAGCAAGTTCCGGTGTCTCAGCACATTTCATAATGGAGAACAGCCCTAGACAGTGAATAGTAATATCTGGCTTGACCATAAAGAACAGCATGTTAACTTCATCTTTATTTAAAGCGTCACATGGAAGGGTCAGTATCCCAGGTATTTTGACCGGAGTGCTGCGATAGGTTCCAAAAACTTTGTGCTCTTGAGCAAAAAAAGTGGCTAAGTTGGAACCGACAAATGATGAAATACCAAAGATTAGAATGGTCTTCTGTCTACTTTCTGATTCTGGTTGTTTCTCTTTCACAGAGGTTATTATAATATGAAAAACGAGAAAATGCCCTTGCTTTATTCAAAGCAAGGGCATTGTATTTAGAGAGATGTATTAACCTAACAACTTCAATGCAACTTCGTGAAACTGGTTCGCTTGGGATAGTACAGAGGAACCTGCCTGAATAAGTATGTTATTCTTGGTAAGTTTCGCTGTCTCAGCGGCGATATCCACATCCCTGATTCTTGAGTTAGCAGCGCTAAGGTTCTCATCGCTTGCCGACAGGGAGTTAATAGTGGACGTAAGGCGGTTCTGAGTTGCCCCCAAACGGGCCCTAACACCGTTGATATGCACCAGTGAGTTATCAAGCTTTTTAAGCGAGGCTTGTGCCCCCAGCTTGCTGCCGACGTTGTCGACAGATATTCCCAATGCTGCCAGTGTCGTATCTGCGGCCGTAGCGTCGTAAGAGATGCGATCTTGCAGTGGATCGTTGTTAACTCCGATTTGAAATTCCAGCTTTCCTGCTGTCCCATTAAGAAGCTTGATGCCACTGAATTCGCTCGATTGCGAGATTCGATCAATCTCCTCTTTGAGTGTCTGGAATTCAATATCTGAGAATCCACGCTCTTGATCTCCCACGGTGTCTGAGGACGATTGGATTGCCAGTTCTCGTAATCTAATAACGATATTGGAAATCTCACCTAATGCCCCTTCCGCTGTTTGGATCAGAGAAATTGCATCTCCAGCATTTCTTTTCGCCTGCCGGAATCCTCTGATCTGTGCTCTTAAGTTTTCACTAATTGCCAGTCCTGCTGCATCATCGCCTGCTCTGGTAATTCTCGATCCTGATGATAGCTTTCGAAGGTTACCGTTAAGTGCTTCGGAAGTATTTCTCAGCGATCGTTGTGCTGCTAACGATGATACGTTTGTGTTAATTCGTAGTCCCATGATCAATCTCCTTCTAACATCACATACCTCCTGTATTTATTTTGAACATCATGTTCAAATAGTGTTGATATTACTTGTTCTCTTGTTTCATACTTGTCTTACTTTAAAACTTATACATCTCTCTCTTATATATAAGGACGACAGCCGGCCATTGCAGTATAACCATCGCTGCCATCTATCTATCCACTCAAGTAATCCATCAGCTCCTCCTTCGGTAGCGTATTCGTTTGCTTAGCTGGTTACACCTGTCCTGCTGAGTTAATCAGTGCTAGAGCATTTTTCGAGTACTGGTTGGCTTGCGCTAAAACCGAGGTACCCGCAGTTACTAGAATGCTACTCTTGGTCAATTCGGCAGTCTCTTTGGCAATGTCAGCATCACGTACTCTGGAGTTTGCAGCGGAGAGGTTCTCCACACTAACTGCCAAGTTGTTAATGGTTGACTGGAGCCGGTTTTGGAGTGCACCAAAGTCAGCTCTAATGCCGGAGACAGAGATAACGGCTTGGTCAATCGCTGCCAAAGAGTTCTGAGCAGATATCTTGTCTGCCACAGAGGTCAGGTTAAGTCCCAGAGCTGCCACATTAACGTCAGCACTAGAGGCATCAAATGTCAGACGGTCACTAATTGGATCATTCCTAGTTCCAATTTGGATGTCAAACACCGCGCCACTACCATTGAGTAGGGGAACTCGGTTAAACTCAGTTGAGTTGGCGATTCGGTCAACTTCGGAAGTTAGCTGCTCAAATTCCACATTAAGGAATTTTCGTTCAGTTGTTCCGATAGTGTCTGAGGCAGCCTGCACAGCGAGTTCACGTAGACGGATTAGAATGTTGGAAACTTCCGACAAACTACCTTCTGCGATTTGCACCAAAGAGATGCCATCTTCAGCATTTCTTTGAGCTTGTCCTAAACCTCGAATTTGAGCTTTAAGGTTTTCAGAGATTGCCAATCCGGCAGCATCGTCACCTGCACGGTTGATTCTCCGGCCGGAAGATAATTTTTCCAGCGTGCGGTCCATCGCCAAGCGTGTCGCTCTTAAGTTTCTTTGAGCGTTCAGCGAGGCAACATTGGTGTTGATACGAAGTCCCATAGTATCCTCCTTGATTCGGGTTCCAGCAAGATTCCTTCCTGCCTGGAGAGTTATGCCTTTAATCTCAGGGCACAACTCCTTCAACAACCATTTCGAACTTTAATGACAGTTACTTAAGAATAATTGGCTAAAGTTTAGACAGCAGGGAAAAAACGGGGATTTTCTTGTTAAGGAGTTGAAATTATACAGGTATTTTGAGGGCAATAATTACCGGGCAGAGTTACGGATAAAGGCTGAGAGGTAATATCTAGTCAACGCATCCAGATCAACCCGCTCTCCAGAGAAGTTCCAACGAATTTTGTTGAAGGGGCCAATCTCAGCACGAATCTCATGTGGGGAGAGTAACTCACTATTGGTCTTGCGAGAGTTGGCCGGTATTAATACTCCGCCCTTATCGAGAAAACCAATACTAATAACATCGACACTTTTTCTGGCAAAGACTAATCGTAGAGCATTTCTAAAGAGCATAAAGTCATTTACGGTGTTCGATATTTTAAAAATTTTCACACTCGCTTCAGACTGTTTGCCACCACGATGCTGGTTGAAACGCTCTACTAGCAGCTCCATTCTATCGCGGATAGAGTTCATAAAGCGAATAGAGTCCTCTTCTAACAGATCACTTGGGTCAAGATGGTCATCAATATGTACCACTCCCGATTCATCCATATTAAGCTCTTCGAGGGCAAGAGTTTCAATCCATGAAGTAGAGATGTGGTTATGGGAGATGACGAGATTATCCATAGTTTAATGATGGAGTAACTTAAGGGGAACTGTCAAATATTGTATTTTTTTTTGGGGGGGGGCAATCGGGAACAGATTGATTTAGCATGATGCTAAATCAAGTCGTCGTAGCGCCCCACAGGGGTGACTGAGCAGGATGCGAGGGAGACAAACAGGAACAGGATGCGAGGGAAATAAACAGGAGCGGGAAGTGATAATCTATAGCTTTGATATGGGGAGGTGACAGTGGAGGCAATTATTTTTGGTTCCACGCCTGTCATTTGACAGGGGGGCGCAGTTAATAATCACTTTAGGTTTCTCACTAAAGAGGTTTTATCCTCATATGAGCTTACACACCGTGACCAGGGACCGCTCCCTTTTGTAGAGATTGTAGGGCGAGAAACTTAAACTTTATATCCATCGCCATCTCCCCATAAAGACTATTATATACAAAAAAAGTGTTTTTAGCTCCTGTTGAGGTAAATTATTGGCACTTTAAAAATGACCCTCTGGCATAAAAACAAGTAGTTATCTTCAAGAAGAGAGTTATCTGGACCCATTTTTTTGCACTGTGCTATAATAGCGTTAGAGTTGTGGTATTCGAATTTTACCTACTTGTTGCCCCTAGATTGATTTGGTGGCGAGTGAGGCTAAAGGATTAGCGGTAGTTACCGATTAGGGTAACTAGAATAGCGTCTATTAGTTAAGAGTGATCTAACTACCGAGCTGTTAGTTGAGCCTTGGTGTGTTGTGGTGATTAACTAGTTGGAGCTAGGTTATCTCAAGAGAGGTGAGTATGTTTAGAGAGTTTATTGACTATTTATGCGATGAGGATGGGCAGACGTCCACGGAGTACATTCTGTTGGTGGCAGTTGTGGCGATGATTGTCTTTAAATTTCGAGATATCGCGACTAAACGGCTAGGAGCCTTAACGGACGGGATTTTTGATAAGGCAAGTACCGACTTTGATATTCAGTAGATCGTGATAGTATTTAACTTTTTGTCCCCTCTGTAATATTTCCAATCCGGATGGGGATTTCTTAAGTTATATCTTTTTTTATCCTCGTTAGGACATTTTTTCTTTTTGCTCTTTGACCTCTTTGGTTTATCCTTTTTACTATGGGAAGGTTTCGTCGATCAGGGCAAGCTATGTTGGAGTATCTACTCATCTTTGGAATGATGAGTTTTATTGCTGTCAAGATGACTGATGGATTTGGCACAATGATAGATCATACTGTAGGCAGCCTGGGGGTGGTGTTGACCAACTCTCTAACCACCGGAGTGTGTAAAGAGGGATGCTTCTACTCTGGCTACCTTAACAAGCTATAAGATGAACCCTGCAATCTACCTCTACCTTCTTGTTGAGTTGACGATTGTCTCCTATATCGATTTTTCACTAAAGAAAATCCACAACTGGTGGCCACTAATTAATATTGCTCTATTTATTTTCTTAACTTTCTTCCTTCCTGCCGATTATCGTTTTAGCATTCAGACGCTATTTTTCTCCTTTGCTTGGTTGATTGTTGGATTTACCTTTTTTCTAGCAAGAATTATGGGGGCAGGGGATTCTAAGTACCTCTTCTCCTTCTATCTGCTGGTGCCACAAGGGTTACAGGAGAGCGCATTTACCTGTCTGCTTTACTCTACTATTACAGTTGGCAGCTCACTATTTATCATCAATGCAATTAATAATATGGATCGGCTTTTAATTGCATTTCGTTTGCGAGACATTGGAATGGTCAAGGGAGTCTTTGGTAAGAAATTTGCCTTTGCTCCAGTGATACTTCTCTCATGGGTATGGTTTGGATGGATAAATTTAAAAGTGCTTTTCTAACTTCAGGTGAACGTTCGTTGAGGTTAGGTCAGAGTTTAGTGGAGTATATACTGCTGTTAGGGGCGGTAGCAACTTTCGTTGCAGTAGTCTTTAATAGTGCTGCCTTTAAGAGAGTGATCGGGCCCAACTCTGAGATATTTGCCAAGATGAGAGGATATATGGAGTACAGCTATCGCCATGCCTCTCCTGGCAATGAGTTAAGGAGTGACTATTTTGGAAAAAAACATGACACCTACTATAACTCTAAAAAGCAGGCGACCCATTTTTTTGGTCCTGCTGCTAAATACCCTTAATATTTGAGGCGTAGATGTATCGATCTAATAAGAAAATTGTAGATTTAGAGCAGAGTGGACAATCAACGATTGAGTTTCTCTCTGGGTTTATTGTGATGGTTAGCTTCATTTTTATATTTGTCGATTTTGCTCTAAATTTGACCAATGGATATCTGGTTCACTACGCAACTTTTATGGCCAGTCGCAGCTACCTGGTGGGTGATAATAACAGTAACGACCCAATTGGATCAGAAGGGCATGCAATGAAAAATGCCAAGAAAGTATTTAAACAGTATATGTATCTGAACCTGAAAGGAAAGTTGCGATTCAACCAAGGGTTGGGGGGCGAGGACGTTAAAAAGGTCTATGTCGGAGCCTACTATCAATACTCACCAAGGTTCTCTTCAGCGGCGATATTGACTGGTAATAAAAAAATGAATTTTATTTCAGAATCATTTTTAGGGCGTGAGCCCAGCAAAGCATCATGTTTAGATCGAGTTTGTCGGGCGATTAAAGATCTAGGTGGTGACTGTCAAAATCATACCAGCCTAATCGATAATGGGTGCTAAAATGATCGCAAAGAGTATTACAACATCTGAGTCAGGCCAGGCGATTTTTGAAATGATTGTATTCCTGCCCTTTTTTGTTATTTTACTCTCTGTGATGTTGACCGTTGGCAGCTCCATTAATGGATCAATTAACCAGGAGAAGGCCACTAGGGGATATTTTTTCTATTTGGCCAAAGGAAACTCAAATTTCCCCGGCCCGAAAAGTCTTTCCGAAATGAGCGCGCTAAGTAGCGTGGGGACATTCTCTATTGGATGGCAGGACTACTCTGAAGGTAAATTACCAGTCTCATCTTGCTATAAGCTTAATGCTCTAATCTCTAAAAATAGTGGAGAGACCTGTCAGACTCCCGAAGCCGGGAGCGATATCACCAGATTTGTCAGGCTTTATACTGTTTTTGGGATCTGCACCTCTCTCTTTCGTCGGCTTACTAGTTCCGGCCCATTTGCCCATGCCATCAATTATTCCAACGCTGCTAATGCTGGACAGTCTTCGTCGTGTACCCTGCAGTAATAGTCGAGGGAAAGAGTCTGGTAGTCGACTTGTCAGTCGATCACGATTTGACAAAAAGGTCGGCCAAAAGTGCCATATCACTTAAATTTAATAATTTTTGATACTATAATCTAAAGTTGAGATTTTTTATTTAGATTAGGGAAGGCTGAATGAACACACGAGCATTTACACTGGCATTAGTGATCGCATTAGGTGCGATGTTTATGGTTTATACCTATATCGAAGATCAAAAGGGACGGATTATCAAACGGTATGGAGTTGAGAGTTCCGCTGTCTTTGCTAAGGTTGATATCAATGCTTTAGAGTTAATTGATGACTCTAAGGTTATTGTTAAGAGTGTGCCACAAAGTATGCTGTCGCCGGGACATTTTAAAACGATTAAGGAGGTACAAAATACTGTTGCCTCAGTGCCTATTTTGAAGGGAGAGCAGATCACAAAGCCACGTCTAACCTACCCAGGGGATAAGACAGGGCTATCACGGCAGGTCAGTGTTGGAAAGAGAGCAATTGCCATTCGAATAACTCCCAGGCAAGCAGTGAGCAAGCTGATTAAACCCGGTGATCGAGTAGATGTGCTGGCCGGCATTACCTACACTGTCCGTCCGGATAAGAAGAAGGTTAAGACAATTCTACAAGACGTATTAGTGCTATCTACTGGCTTTAGTATGACCAACACCATCCCAATGATTGGAGTGAAGTATCCACAAGTGATCAAGAAGATGAAGTTAAATACTTATGCTAATTATAATACGGTCACACTTGAGCTTGACCCCTATCAAGTTCAGAAACTACTTTTTCTGACATCCCAGCTTAATACCACCATCTTTCTCTCCCTGCGCAATAATAATGATAAACAGGTGGTTCGGATAAAATCCACCAATATCTTTGATGTCTTGGGAGAGGACTCAGTGGAAGCAAAGAGATTTTTTACCGACAAATTCACTAAGAAAAAGAGATAGCAGTGAAAATTATTTTAGGGCAAACATTAGCTAACCTTCTGTTGATCACGCTGGTGCTCACGCTAGGGGCAGACCACTCCGGCTGGGCCAAAGATAGCGTTAAAGGAAAAAAGGATGATCTGGTCCCGGAGAGAAATATTGAGGTAGTGTTAGGGATTGATAAGGTGGAAAAATTGGATTTCCCTCCATCTACCAAAGTACAGGTGGGTAACCGTTCTATTTTAAACTACCAACTAATTCCTCAAAAACGAGAGATTACTCTAAAGGGACTTAAGCCAGGCAATACTTCAGTTATCATCAGAAATCCCACCGGAGATATCAAGGCTCGCTATCTGGTAACAGTTACCGCTAATGAGCAGTCAAAAGTGGTACGGGAACTAAAGGATTTCTTAGGGGATATCGAAGGGCTGGAGATCGGCATTAAAGGGGATATGGTCTATATTGGCGGCGAAATTGTGGTGCCAGCAGATATTGGTCGAGTAGTGATGATTGGAGAGAAGTATCCAGCGGTGCTTCGTCTGGTGGAACTCTCTCCTCACACTAAACGGAGAATTGCCAAACGGATGCAAGATGAGATTCAAAAGAGTGGTGCGCGAGATGTAACCGTTAGAATCGTCAATAAGGCTTTTTGGCTGGAAGGGGTGGTCAGCAGTGTCGGTCAAAAAAAGAATGCTTTAAAAATAGCCATGGCCTATTTGCCCGAGGATATTGAGTCCTTGGCCCAAAGACTAAATAGTGTCCGCCAGGTACAGGGACAAAAACCGATTCATAATTTTGTGGTGGTCAATCAGAAAAAGAAAAAAGATCCACTACCAAAATTAATTAAAATCACTGCTCAATTTGTAGAATTAAGTAAGGACTATAATCGCATTTTTGGTGTTAAGTGGACACCAATGATGACTGATGCGGGAGCAACCATCAGTTTTGGTAAGACGGCAGACGGTAGTGTGGTCACCCGGTCGGCCAATACAATCGCCGGGACGATTAGTAATCTTTTTCCCAAACTGGCTTCGGCTAAAGCGGCGGGACATGCTCGAATACTGCAATCAGGCATGGTGATGGTTGAAGAGGGAAAAGAGGGAACGATCGAAAAATCAAGCGAGAAAGATATTATTCTAGGGGTGAGTGGCACCGCCAGCGGAGGAGATGCCGCTACTGAGACTACTAAAGCAAAAGCAGGTCTTACCCTGAACATTGTTCCAACAGTACTAAAAGAACAGAAAGAGAAGGTTCGCTTGGAGGTAAAAAATCTATCGGTCAATGCCACCTCTGGTGATCCACCAACCAATTTTACCAACAAAATAGTTACAACCTTAGTGGTCGACTCCAAGAAAACGGCAGTCGTGGGTGGGGCCGCCTTTTCGGAGACGGTAACTGACTTCGATCGTAATCCCCCCTTTGGAGTAGATAGTGCAGATCCTGAATCTGGGAACACTAATCCACTCTTCTCTTTTTTGAAATCGAAATCATATATTAACAAAAAGAGTCAATTTGCGGTTTTTATTACCGCCGAAATAGTCGCTTCTGCTTCGGATGACACTGCCAAAGTAAAGCGTAAATTTAGAAGAAGGATGAGGTAGTAGCTAGATGGCCGGATATATTATAACGGTATTAGGTGGCAAGGGTGGAGTTGGTAAGTCTCAAATTGCCGCTAACTTGGCATTTGCTTACGCAGATGAAAGTCGCCAAAAAGTTTTGCTATTAGATTTTGATCAAAAGGCTAGTGGTGATCAAAATATAATCACTGGCATCAAAAATCCTAAAAACATTAAAGATCTATCGGAATTTAGTGGTGCGATCGATCCCAGAACAATTAGCCCATTTCTCGCTAATCATAAATCCAACGTTAGTTATATTGGAATGCCAACCAATAGAATGAGTGCTGACACAATTGATGTCGATGGGCTTGGAAAGAGCTTAAAAGCGGTTCCTAACATCTTTCCAGTAACCGTAATAGATGTTGGTAGTGACTTAACCCCTCTAGCACTTAAAGCGTTAGAGTACTCGACACTAATATATTTAGTTGTGACACCAGATATTTTAGCCTTGAATCAGACCATTCGCCGTTATCAAGAGCTGGTCACCATGCTCTTTCCCAAGGATATGATTCAGGTGGTGCTAAATCAATATCAAAAGGGACACCCGGTATCTCCTGAGGTGGTGGGAAAACGTATTGGTAAGCCAGTATTTGCAGTAGTGCCCAAGGATGACCAGACATGTGTGTTATCACTTAATAAATCACAGCCGGTGATGGTGATCGCCAAAAGTAGTGGTTTTGCCAAGGGGTTGATTGAGTGTGTACGCAAAATGATGCAAAAGAGTGTCTTAAAGAGGCTATCCACTCTGACCAAATCGGTAGATACCGGCAAGCAGAGTTCTGGTCCTGGTGCTGGCGCGAGTAGTGGGGCGGGTGCAGGCACTCCCAAGGGATCAAAGTCAGAAGAGATCAAGTGGCGTGACCTGAAATCTCGAATCCACAAAACTCTGGTTGAAGAGATCGATATGAAGGATGCCGATAGCGATGACCCTCGCTCCCAGATGATCTTGAAGGAGCAGGCAAAAAAGGTCGTGGTTGATATTTTAGGCAAAGAGGATACCAAGGGCATTCTGAACAATCGTGATGATATGAATAATATTGTCCAGGAAATTTTAAACGAAGCACTAGGCTTAGGCCCATTGGAGACTCTACTCGCCGACAAAAGTGTGTCAGAGATCATGGTGGTCGGCCCCTTTAAAATCTACTTCGAACAAGAGGGAAAGATTCGACGCTCTCAGATCACCTTTACTAATGACCGACAGGTGTTAAATGTGATTGAGCGAATCGTTGCTCCTCTCGGAAGGAGGATTGATGAGAAGACTCCATATGTAGATGCTCGTCTGCGTGACGGCTCTAGAGTACACGCTATCATTCCCCCCTGTGCGCTGGTGGGTTGTACTATTACTATCCGAAAATTCCCAGAAAACCGCTTAACCTACAAGGACTCTGTAAATTACGGATCGATGACTCAGGAGATGGCGGATTTCTTGCGTATTGCAGTTGAGGGCCATCGTAATATTGTTGTCAGTGGTGGAACTGGTTCTGGTAAGACCACCTTGATTAATATTTTAGGCGCTTTTATTCAAGCCAATGAGCGGATTATTACCTGTGAGGATGCCGCCGAGCTGGATTTCCCACAAGATCATGTGGTCTCCCTGGAGACCAAGCCTCCATCCCTTGAGGGAGAGGGGGCAGTGGATATGCGTTGTCTGGTTAAGCAGACTTTGCGGATGCGGCCAGATCGGATTGTGGTCGGAGAGTGTCGTGGTGGTGAGACCTTAGATATGCTACAAGCGATGGGGACTGGACACGATGGCTCTATGACCACTGTTCACTCCAATAATCCTAGAGAGTGTATTGGTCGTTTAGAAACCTTAGTTCAATATGCCGGTGCTGGATTGAGTGCCAAGGTGATTAGAGAGATGATCGCCAACTCGGTTCACATGATTGTACAGCAGTCGCGATTGGATGATGGATCCAGAAAGATCACTCATATTAGTGAAGTGTTGGGAATGCAAGGTGATGTTGTTACTTTGCAGGATATCTTTGTCTACAAGCAAGAGGGTGTGGGTAAAGATGGGAAGATTATTGGTAAATTCCAGGCAAGCGGGTTCATTCCTAAATTTATCGAGGGGCTGGAGAAGAAAGGGTATAATATTCCTCGAGGTCTGTTTGCCAATAAGTAGGAGTGTCGTTTGAGTATAATTACAGTGATGTTGGGAAAGAAGGGGATTATCATTCTGATTGGAGTGGTGGTATTTGTCTTCTCCCTACGTCATAGTAATAATATTTTTGAGCTGATTGAAAACCATACCTATGGTACTAGAAACTATATTCTAGAGAAGTTTGAATTTCTCTTTATTAAAGTTAAACCCGACCATGTGACCTATGTTCTACTCTTCCTATCCTTTGGTAATGCCATCTTGGCCCTCGGTTTTTTTGGGTTGCTGGGATATTGGGGAGTGGGATCAATTATGGCCCTCTTGTTGATTGTTTTGGGCTGGAAGTTACCCAAGCCATTGATCAACTTTCTGGTTGAGCGTAGGATTAAAGCTTACCAGTCTCAAATGGTTGATGGATTAACTCTGCTATCCAATGGCTTAAGGGCCGGTCTCTCAGTACCCCAGGCGATTGGGATGGTGGTAGATGAGATGCCGGCACCAATCTCTGAGGAGTTTTCAATAATTCTTCAACAGAATAGGATTGGAATGCCATTAGAGGAGTGTTTTGATAATCTGGCGGCCAGAATCCCCACTGAGGACAATGATATGTTTGTCTCAAGTGTTAATATTCTTCGGGAAACTGGGGGTAATCTGGCCGAAACGTTTGACACTATTGTTGATGTGATTAGAGAGCGGATTCGCCTAAGACAGAAGATCGATACCTATGTGGCCCAGGGGATGGTTCAAGGGTATACCATCTTTGCCATGCCGTTTGCTCTGGGGTTGGTCTATTACGTCTCAGATCCCCAATCAATGGTGCCGGTTTTTACTACACCGGTGGGATTATTATTTGTCGCCGGAGCGCTAACTCTTGATATTATTGGTTTGATGGTGATTTTTAAAATTGTAAAGATTAAAATTTAAAAGGTTAAGTTGTGGATACATAATACCGATAAATTTAGAAGGTGATAGATATTTATTCTTGCTAACTTTGGGAAGGAATTAAAAAATGAAACGAATAAAACTACTATTTATCTTGTTACTTTTTACCATCTCGTCAGCGCTGCTTGCAGGGGTAAATTTAAAGAATGGAAATTTTTATATCTCCTACACTGACCTGATCGTACCCGGTGGTGGGCATGACTTGATGGTTAGTCGAACCTATAACTCAAAATCGGCAGATAAGGGGTGGTTTGGATTTGGCTGGGGTAACAGTTTTGAAACCTATTTAGTCCCAGCAGCAGATGGTTCGGTAGTCATCCATGAAAATGGATCTGGTGCCACCACCCGTTTTACGCCCAAAGAGGCGGTCAATGCAGAACAAGCCTCTAAGCAGATTGTTGATGTGATGAGGAAGAAGAGTCCAATGTCGGACAAAGTTGCCGCCACCCTAGTTAAAAAGCTAAAAGGGGATGCAGAGTTACGCCAAGCGTACGCCCGCAGATTTGGGGTAGCAGCAAAGTTGGCAGTGGGGACAATCTTGTACTCCAATGCCCGCGGTATTCAAAAGTTACAGCGAACCAAGAGCGGATATAAAAGGCTTTTTGATGGCGGTGGATATGAGTCCTTTGATAAGCAGGGACGTCTCTCTAATGTCAAAGATAAAGACGGCTACTCGGTAAAATTTGTCTATAAAAAGGGAGCGCTGCATTCGATTCGTGACTCTCAAGCTAAGCAGATATTCTTCTCTTGGTATCCCAGCGGAAGAGTGAAGAGTTCATGGTCATCAGGCGAGAAGAAGGCCAGCTACAAGTATGATGGTGATAATTTGGTAGAGTCAACTGATGTCTCAGGCAATGTCTATAGTTACTCATATGATTTCAATCACAACCTGACCAAGGTGAGCTATAAAGATGGCTCTGATATGAGCGTTACCTACACTCCTAAAACTCAGTTTGTCTCCAGTGTTAAGAGTAAGAGTGGGGATATAACCAAGTATGAGTATGACTCCAATCCTCAAAATCCAAGGTTTCACTATTGGACAGTTGTAACTAAGCAGGGATTGAACAAGAAGCCGGTAGCAAATCGTTATGAGTATGAGATTAAGAGTCGCCCTGATGGCTCTCAATACACCTATCGAATTTTAACTATTATTAGTAAAATTAAGACTGAGACCATCTACTCTGAGTGCTGTTCGCTACCACTGAAGATTACTCGGGGCAATAATGTCACCACCTTTGATTATAATAAGCGTGGGCTGCTAACTAAAAAGAGCTCCTCTCGAGGTGATATGATTAAGATTGACTATCACAAGCGTTTTAATAAGGTTAGCCGGGTGGTAGATGGCAACGGTTGGACCAATTTTGAGTATGATAAGCGGGGCAACCTTTATAAGGCACAGAATAGTCAGGGCCAGTCAGTGCTACTGATCTATGATCGCAAAGGGCGAATTACCAAGATGGTTGACTACCAGAAGAGCAGTAAGAAAAAACGGGCACTTAGCTTTAAGTATAACTCCTTAGGTAAGCCAGTGGAGATTGCTATGAGTAAAGTTGGCAAAATCAATGTGGCCTATGACAACTATGGGGAGATAAAAAAGGTGGAATCTAAGGCGGGACACCGTATGGCTTTACAAGTAACTCAAGCATTTCAGTCACTTCTGAAGATTGTCAAGCCCGCAGGAGTTAACTTGAGTATGTAGATAGGCTAATTTATGGTAAAATAACTAGATAAAGATGATAGTTGATTCATTTTTAGGGGGTACAAAGAGATGAAAACAGTAATTGCACTATTAGTTCTACTAGTGAGTTTAAATTGTGGGTTTGCAGTAGCAACGGAGTCAAGTAAACCCGGTGAGCAGCAAGTATGCCCTAAAGGCTATAAAATTGGACCACAACAAGATAGTGGTGGCTGTGAATGTATTAACGATGAAGGTGAGATTTACACACAGCCAGCAACCGGTGATACAAAAGATGAAAGTAATACTAGTGTTATAAAGTCACAGTAGATCGACCTAAATATCCATGTGGCCGTCTAACTCTTAGACGGCCGCAATTTTTTCTACACCACCCCTCTGTTTAACCCATTGTTTTTTCTTAAAAGTGCCCTTGGCTTTGTTGGCACAAGTTATGCACTTATTATTAGACAAGGAGATCAATCTATTAGGGGGATTAAGATGAAAAAACTACTACTAATTACTGCTACCTTGGGACTTTTTCTAACCGCTGCCGCGACAGAGCCATTTGCTGGTGGTGAGGAGTTGGGAAATAAGAGCAAACATAAGACCTTCTCTCATCAGGTAGACTGCAATAAGACTCATATTAGAGAGCGTTTTTCCACCAATCTATCGGGAAAAGAGCTGGAGCAAGGACGTGGCGTTGCCACTGCAGTTGATCAGCAAGTTACCAATCAGTAGAGATCATATTTAAAGTTATTACTTAAGCGCCATTTGCGCTTTGGTAAAGGAGATCAGGGCGATCCCCCACATGATCCAACTAATGGTTGGAACTGCCTTTAAGCTGTCCAACGGCTGATCTCCTAGTGCCAGTACTCCAGCAATTAATCCAATCGCTGTTAAGATCGAAAATCCTAGAAAGATGATAGAGGAGGATACCTGTTTAACGGACTCCTCATGACCGGTGTGTTTGATTTGAAAAGCGTAGTTATTGCGTGACCAATCTTTAACAAACCACTTAAAGTGTCGAGAGATGCCTCGCAGGGAGGCCAGCAGGTCTCTTCCCACCCAGATTCCCTCTTCAATCAGATCATCTCGATTAAAGGAGTTAGTCACCAGTTGGCGAATATCATCATCTAGCACCTTAAATAGATCGAGATCGATATTGATCTGCTTACCGACACCATCCAGCGCAATAAAGGCGCGAAAGATAATGAACCACTCCCTAGGTAGATAGAGCTTATGTTTTGCAAGAGTATTGATAATTAGTGGCATTATTGATGAGAAGTTAACTTGTTGAACAGTTAACCCGAGATGGGGGCCTAGGGCATCTTTGATATCGCCCACCAGCGCGTCGATATCTGGGATCGCTTGATATTCAGCCACATCTAAAAATTCATAGACTAAATTTTCAAAGTTATAGGTGACGAGGGCATAGATAATCGCCATAAAGTTCTGCCGACCACGCTTCCCCAGGGTACCCATTAAGCCAAAATCGACTAATCCAATCTGGCCATTTTTTAGCAGAAAGAAGTTACCACCGTGGAGGTCGGCATGGAAAAATCCATCTTGTAAAAAAGTTTTGATAAATAACTTAACTCCCTCTTCCAGTTTGGGAGCGATCTCCTCCTGGCGCTCAGTGATCGCCGCAGTATTAGTAAAAGGAGTACCATCCAGATACTCCATAACTAAAATTGTTTCCGAGGTAAATTGTGGATAGGTTTCAGGAATATAGAGAACAGATGAGCTATCATGGGCCAGTAGATTCTCTTTTAGCCGCCGACAGTTCATCGCCTCCATATTAAAGTTTAACTCTGTTTGTAATCCAATCGCAAAATCCCTTAGTATTCTGGATACTCCTAGGGCGCGAAACTCCTCACTGACCTTTTCAATCTGGGCACTGATAAAAATCAGGATAGAGATATCGGTCTCAATCATCTTTTGGATATTGGGACGGCGAACTTTAACTACAACGGGACTACCATCTTTTAGCTCGCCGCGATAGACCACTCCAATTGAAGCAGTTCCGATCGCTTCTTGCTCAATATGGGAAAATACCTGATCAATAGTTGTGCTCAGTGATTTTTCAATTACCTGTTGGGCATCGGTAAAGGGAATTCCTTTGACTTTATCTTGTAGCTTTTGCATCTCCTCAATAAAGGGGCCATCAAATATATCTTCACGGGAGCTTAAAAGTTGTCCAAATTTGATAAAGGTTGGTCCTAACTCTTCAAAGGCCAGACGTAATCGATAACCAACGATTTGTGACCAGTCCTGGGAAGAGCGATCTCCTAGCTCATCCCGAATGGCAACCTGACTTGAAGGTAGAACAAAGTCTGGAATTCTAGTGGTTATGCCCCTGGTCATAAACTCAGCAAAGCCATTTTTGGCAAAAACGGAGACAATCTCCTTTAGTCTGCTGACATTGCGAATAGTCTTACCAATGCCAATTCCGGTTCTTATGATTCCCATCACCTCTCCGCTTAAGTTGTCAATATTTAGTATTTTGACTATAGTGTACGCTATAATGGTCACGTGGGCCAAGGAGATTTCTATTTTACATCGGTTGAAATTCACGGCCAGACAGCACGGATTATACTGTTGGGTGATATATATTCTACTCGTGATGACTGTTGTTATTGTTGACGCGCCATGGTTGTTGGCGGCGGAGAGTTGTAGTCGGGTTGCCACCATCGGACATCAAGATGTCCTAGTGGACATTAACTCCACCCAGAAAGGGGCGGGGCTGCGCTACTACTTAGAGAAAGATCCGGTGGCCAAGATGTATCTTGACCGCTATCAGGAGGGGAATCGAATTCGTTGGCAAAATACTGCCTTTGGAACCTTGGGTTCCATTTTAATTTTTACCGGTCTACTAACTAACCGCCATAGTGGTAACCGGGATGCAATGCTGGTTGGAGGTGGTGCTGCTATGATCATCAATTTTTTGGTGGCCAAAACATATAAAAATGCTAATGAACGTAATTTGGTAAGAGCAATTGAACACTATAATCAGCGCAATCTTCCGCGGATTGACTTTTCACCGGCACGACAATTTGCTGGAGGAAAGGGAATAATGTTAAATATCGGAAAGGAATTTTAAATGGGGTCACAAGAGCAAGAACAGGCAAAAGATATAAGAGTCTTCTGCTATAGCTGTAATAAGCCATTGGAATTGGAAATGGGTGATACCGTTGGAAGGCGAGAGGAGTGTCCTCGTTGCATGAGTCTTTTACACTGCTGTCGGATGTGTCAGTTTTTTAATTCATCTGCCTATAACTCCTGTCGCGAGCCCAATGCTGAGCGAATACTGGATAAGGAACGGCCCAATTTTTGTGGCTATTTCTCCTTACGGGCAGGGGCAGAAGAGAGTGCTCAAGATAATAACAGCGCACAAAACGCAGCGGCAGCACTTTTCAAATAGGGTAGATGAGGTTTAATTCTTAATTTTTTGGGAGTTTTATAATGGTGCGAGAAAAAAATCCAATCACTAAAAGTGGTAAGGAGAAGATTGAGGCGGAACTCAACTCATTGATACGGAATGATCGGGAAGAGATTAAGCAGGCAATTAGTGATGCTCGCAAACATGGTGACCTGAAGGAGAATGCAGAGTACCACTCTGCTAAAGAGAAACAGGCGATGCTTGAGGGAAGAATCAAAGAGTTGCAGAGTATAATGGCAACGGCGGAAGTGATCGACCCATCGGTGATTAGTAGTGAGACGGTTGTATTTGGTGCCACTGTAACTCTCTATGATGGAGAGCGGGATCGTCGCAATGTCTACCAGGTTGTGGGCAAATCAGAGTCGGATACTGCTAATGGCAAGGTCTCGATCACCAGCCCTATTGGTGCTGCCCTGTTGGGTAAGGAAGAGGGGGAGGTGGTTTGTGTTCGTGCTCCCAAGGGTGATATCGAATACGAGATAGAACTAATTGAGTATCGCTAGTTAATAATATTTTTTGGGCGGGAGGGGTATGATAAAACTCTCTATTGTAAAGTCACCAGATCGAGAAGTGCTAGGGCATTACGAGACCCAAAAGATTAACATTACAATTGGCTCCTCTTGCCGTAATGATCTGGTAATTTCCGACACTGAGATCATCTCATCCCATCTTCGTTTAAAGTTAACCAGTCAGGGACTACTGGTTAAAAATATCAACCGGGTTCCCTATTTTTTTTCTAATGGCAAGAAGGTTTCAGGAGAGAAGTTACATGTGAAAGGAGATAGTTTTTTATTAGGACAGACTAAAGTAGAGATATTGGAGCTCTCCTATCAAAAAGAGTTTGATGTCAGAGCTGAGCTGCAACAGCGAGTGGGGGCAATCACCAAAAAACAACCTTTAGTTGCTAATCTGTTGCAATTAATTAGAGATGAGATTCTTAATCCTCGAGTGACTTCAAAATCGGTAGCTCACGGCCAGCAGCAGGAACAAGAACACCCCAAGGTTGCTCCAGCTACCAAACAGAAGTCTAAACCCGTGATGGCACGGGCGAACGAGGGCAAAACGATGATTGCTCGCTTAGCGGATATTTTTAAAGATGGATAGTAAGCTCTCACCTCACTATTTTTATACCGAAGATGGAACTAGAATCTTCTATAAGTGTAACTTTGATACTGCTGGTACACCACCTGATAGTCCGGTCTGGGTTTTTAACTATGGTCTGGTCTGTAATATGGCCCACTGGGAGCACCAGTTGAACCACTTTGCCCAGCAGGGAGTTCCGATTTTAATTCATGACTATCGTGCTCACTATAACTCATCAGGTCAGTGTGATATTGCCAGCTGTACATTTGCCAACATATACCAGGATCTACAGCAGCTATTAAGCTCCTTGGGAGTAAAAAAAGTGATGATGTTGGGCCACAGTATGGGGGTCAATATTACTCTGGAATATGCTTTTCGCCATCCAGATCAGTTGGTCGGGGTTGTGTTGATCTCTGGAAGCGTCTTCCCTCCTCAGGATATCATGTTTGACTCTAATATTATTGATCTGGTTGAGCCCTATATTAGCTGGGTGGCGACTAACTTTAATCGTCCCTATGAGCACTTTTGGTCCAAGTTGTTTATGCTCCCTTTTGCCAGATCGATTGTTCATAGTGGGGGATTTAATACTGAGCAGGTGCCACAGGAATTTGTTCATACCTATCTAAAAAAATTGGGACAACTTCCCCATCAGATCTTTTGGAAACACTTAGAAGAGATGAGAAACCACGATATTATCAACCATCTAGAGTCGATCAAGACTCCAGCACTAATTATGGGGGGAGATCGAGATAAGATCATCCCTAACTACTTGCAGCAGATTTTAAGTAAGTACCTAGTTAATTCACAGCTATACATCATTAAGGATGGTAGCCATGTTCCTCAAGTAGACTTTCCTGACACTGTTAATCAGCGTATTGACCGTTTTGCCCAATCTCTAGTTTAGAGGCTGAGCCCAACTGTTCATTAGATCTTTTATCTGGCTGGAATCGGTAATATTTGGTAGAAATATAGGTTACTTCCCTAATAAATATAGTGACATAAAACAGTAAACGAGATTGGGGTAAAGGCGGACTAAATGTGTGGAATTGTTGGTTATGTAGGGCGAGGAGATGCCGTAGCATCTGTTTTAGAAGGGCTAAAGCGGCTAGAGTACCGGGGCTATGATTCAGCGGGGGTCTGTTTTAAAAGTGAGGATAACACCCTGAATCTTTATAAGAAGCAGGGTAAGCTGGCCAACCTGAAGAGAGCATTGGTGGGGGTGGATCACTTCTCCCACTCCAGTATTGGTCATACCCGCTGGGCAACTCACGGTGAAGTTAATGATTTGAATGCCCATCCACACCTAAGTGATACCCTGACCACTAGTGAGATGATCAGTATTGTTCATAACGGAATTGTTGAAAATGCCAAAGAGATTCGAGATGAGTTGAAGGGGCAGGGATTTAGCTTTAAATCGGACACTGACTCAGAGGTCTTTTTAGCGTTAGTACAACGGGAGATTCGTAACCTATCAGAGAGTGAAAAACCGGTAGTTGCCGTCTGTCGTGCCTTTAAATATATAAGGGGAAACTCCGCTTTTGTGGTTCAGGGACGTAACTTTCCTGAGTTAATTGCAGTTAAGCGGGGAGCTCCATTGGTCTGTGGTAATAGTGACAATCGAGATGATATTCTAGTCTCTTCAGATCCATATGCATTGGCCGGAGTGGTTAACACCCTCTTTTTTCCTCATGATGATACCGTAACGGTACTCCATAGCTCCAACGATGTGGGGAGCATGGACCCGGTAATAGAGTTTTTTGATCTAGAGGGCAATGCTACGACGGGCTTCGACACTAAACAGCAGTTAATCGATGTAACCACCACCGATAAGGGAGAGTTTGAGCACTATATGTTAAAGGAGATCTATGAACAGCCCAAGCTGATTCGTAGCCTGCGAGACTACTACTTCTCTCCCGAGGGCCAGGAGATGCTCAAAAACTCTCAAGAGTTCAAACCGGAGAGAGTTCACATAACAGCGTGTGGTACCGCTTACTATGCAGGGCTAGGGATTAAGACCTTCATCGAGTCAATTGATAATATTCCATGTCAGGTCGACCTCGCTTCTGAATTTCGTTATCGTAATCCTCTAATCTCGAATAAGGATTTAGGACTTTTTATCAGTCAGTCAGGGGAGACTGCCGACACCTTGGCCGCCCAGGAACTTTGTAAAGAGAGGGGGCTACTTACGGCCGCAATTGTTAATGTTGAAGGCTCTACCCTCTATCGTAAAAGTGATAATAACTTGTTGATTAAAGCGGGTATTGAGATTGGTGTCGCTAGTACTAAAGCATATACGCTTCAAGTTCTAACAGGACGACTCTTTTCAAATGCCATGGCGGGAAAAAAATTAGACAAGGTATTGGGAGAGCGGTTTTTACTACTGGCAGATCGGATCTCCGACCTGTTGGCCAAGGTCGATATGATCAAGGAGATCGCTGAAGAGATTTATAACTATAAGGGCTATTTTTATACTGGACGTGGCAAGTACTATCCATCTGCTTTAGAGGGAGCCTTAAAGTTAAAGGAGATCGCCTATGTTCATGCAGAGGGATATGCCGCTGGAGAGTTAAAGCATGGACCAATTGCCTTAATTGATGAAGAGATTGTCAATATCGCAATTATTGGGCCGGAACTATATGAAAAAACTCTTTCAAATATTGAGGAGATTAAGGCGCGTAAAGGAGTCATCGTTGGGATTGGGCCGGAAGGAGATGATAGCGCCAAAGAGATTTGTGATTACTATGTTCCCTTAAACTTCAAGGGACTGGAGGAGCTATCTCCACTTTACGTCAATGTTGCAAATCAGCTTTTGGCTTACTATATGGCAAAATTCAAGGGAACAGATATTGATAAACCACGAAACCTCGCTAAGTCAGTTACAGTTGAGTAGGGCGAGTAGATATAAATAGGGATTGAGAGAAGATGGACATTAGTTCTTTAAACAGTGCTCAACAGGAAGCCGTGCGGTCGACTGAGGGAGCGGTGATGGTTCTGGCCGGAGCTGGTTCTGGAAAGACTCGGATGCTGGTAAAACGCATTGGGCATATGATTGACCAACAGATTGCATCCACCTATGAGATTCTGGCCCTAACATTTTCGAATAAGGCGGCCCGAGAGATGCGAGAGAGGATTGGTCAAGAGATCACTCTGGAGTTGGATCTTGGCGCCCTACAGGTTACTACCTTTCACTCTTTTTGTGCCCGCCTATTACGTACTGAAGCCAACTACCTTGGCTTGAGTCGCAACTTCACTATCTATGGGTCATCTGAATCTAAAGCGGTGGTTAAGTCCTTGATGGGACGTCGAGGTGTCTCATCTAAACAGATCTCACCATATGAGATCCTCGCCTATATTGATGATCTAAAAAATCGTGGTTACTACTTGGAGCGCGAAGGTGGTGTCGCCAGTGAAATTGATCTTTCAGAAGATTTTTATGGTTACTTTCGTGAGTATGAGTCCGAACTGGCTCGCGCCAATGCTTTAGATTTTGGTGGACTAATTACCGGAGTCTTAAGGCTCTTTCAGAAATTCCCCAAAGTTCTACAGTGTTATCAGGATCGCTTTAAGTACATTTTGATCGATGAGTATCAGGACACCAATCGCGCTCAGTTTGAATTGATGAAGTGGTTGACGGGAGATCAGGGGAATGTCTGTGTGGTGGGAGATGAGGATCAATCAATCTACTCATGGCGTGGAGCAGATATCCGCAATATTTTAGATTTTGAGCAGAGTTTTCCTGAAGCCAAAACGATTAAATTGGAGCAGAATTACCGATCTTCTCGAAATATTATTGAAGCAGCCTCTTGCGTGATAGCTCGTAATGAACAGCGCAAGGGTAAGCAGATGTGGACTGACAATCAGCCTGGAGAGTCACTGCAAATTGTGGAGTCTCGCGATGAAAGAGGGGAGGCGGAGTTTATTGCTGCCGAGACAGGCCGCTTGGTCAGTTCGGGAGTCTCCTACAATGATATTGCAGTCTTTTACCGCACCAATTCCCAGTCACGTATTCTAGAGGATTGTCTGCGTCAACGTAGAACTCCTTACCGGGTGGTTGGTGGAATTGAATTTTATCAACGCAAGGAGATTAAGGATCTACTGGCATACTTGCGGTTGATCGTTAATTCGAAGGACTCTTTAGCGTTGGCCAGAATTATAAATGTGCCGGCCCGTGGGGTAGGGACGACTACGCTAAGAAAGTTGGAGCAGGAGGCGGTTGGATGTTCCCTCTCTCTTTGGGAGATACTTGAAGCGGTGGTGGCCGCACCGGAGAGATTTACTCATATTCGATTAACTGCCAAGGTCAAAACCGGACTATCAGCTCTGGTCACTCTGCTGAGTGAAGTGATGGTATTAAATAGTGAGCAAGCTCTGCCGAGCGAAATGTATCAGAAAGTTCTGTATGAATCATCCTATTGGAATATATTGCAAGCGAGTAATGATCATGAGTCACAGGCTCGGCTGGAAAATCTAGAAGAGTTATTAAGTGGCATTAAGCAGTATGAGCAGGGAGTTGAAAAACCATCCCTGAGTGGATACTTGGAGACGATCACCTTAGATGAGTCATATGCCATGGAGGAGGTGCCACAAAATGGTGAGGTCTCCTTGATGACAGTGCATGGTGCCAAGGGTTTAGAATTCCCCTACGTCTTTTTAGTCGGCGCGGAGGAGAACCTCTTCCCATCTTTTCGTAGTATGGAAGATGGCGAGCGGGGCATCGAAGAGGAGCGACGTCTTTTCTATGTTGCAATGACTAGAGCGATGAAAAAACTGTATATCTCGTTTGCCCTAGGAAGGATGGTCTTTGGACAGGTGCGCTTTAACGGGCCCTGCCGCTTTATTAATGAGATGCCTAAAAAGTATTTTCAATGGATTAAAAATCATCGAGGACCGTCATCTCGTGATCAGGGAGGGCAGCAAAAAGATAATATCTGGGACGACCATAACTTTAACCAGGAGCAGAGCTATGGCTCTCCATCTCCTGCTAAAGAGCGTGTTTCCAATGTTGTGATAAGAAAAAAAACGGGTACCCACTCTTTAGCGGGTGGCCAATATCCTAAAGGGACCAAGGTGGTACACTCACTCTACGGAGAGGGGACAGTCCTCCATAGTAGCGGGGTGGGGAACAATGAAAAGGTGATGATTCAATTCCATAATGGAATGAGGAAAAGGTTCCTGGCCAAATTTGCTCCCCTGTCCATTAGAAGCTAGTATGATCAGGAAACTAGTCGGCCACATTCGCAGCAAGGCATTCATCGCCCTGTTACTAGTTATCTTCTCCTCCGTTACAATACTGTTATCCCTACTAATTAAAGATAAATTATCTCCAGAGACCATTCGGGCCCAAGCCCAGCAGAAGCTAAAGCAGCTAATGCCATTTGCTAAAGTAATAATCGGTCCCATCTCTTTTCGTCCAGGCTTGCGTCTGAGTTACACAATCGACGGTATAAATATTGCTACTACTATTAAAAAGAGACAACACGATTTATTGCAAGTTAAGCGTGTAAGGGTTGAGGTGCCACTGTGGAGTCTCTTGGCAAGAAAGGGACAGTATAAAGTCTATTTAGTCGGGGCCAAGGTTGATATTATTGCTAAGGGAGAGTCCAATAATTGGATACACTCCATGCGTGGTAATGAGTATAGTCAACAAAATGGTAAGCTGCGGCCCTCCTTGGCATTGACCGATGTTCCTCACTCCCTTCAAACTTCCAAAATTGATTTAGATGCCCGTGATTTAGAGATAGCATACCGACTTCCTCGTGCTGGTCTGGGCACGATTAAACTATCTAAATTAGCGATAAAAAAGATCAGTCTTTTTACTCCCAGTGCCTTGGAGGTAATTTCTGACAATCGCATTACCCTTCCAAATGATCAGATTATTAATTGTCAGACAGTTATTATTGGTGATTTCAATCTATCCGACATGATTAAAAATAGAGAGCTGAAGTTGGCAGGTATCTTGAGATGGAGTGATTTTTTGCCTGTCGGGGCGAAGCAGGCAGTAAAGCAGATCAACTCCAATTTTAATATGGCGGTCAAAGGAGATGGAAGAGTAAGCGGACAGATGAAAGGGGCGATTTTTAATAGTGGTAGTTTCTCCTTTGATTATCTTTGGGGCGATGAAAAACTGAGCTTTACAAAAGTGCGTAGTGAGATGCCGCTGTTTAGTGTTTTGAATATGATAGCTGTTGGATGGGCCCCGAAAATTAACAGTCAGCTAAAATTAGCCAGCCAGGGGGGGATTGATATTAGTAGAGATGGTCTCTTGGTGAATATAGATAGCTCCATCCAACCTTCAGTTTCAATTAAGCATGGAGGAGTAGCGATCACCTCTCATTTGGCGGCCCATATAGATAGTAATAAGATTAAATTTAAAATTTCCAGTCAGCTATTAGATGGCAGTGTTGAGAGTGTCTTTAGTCTTGGATGGCAGGAGTTTATGACAGGCAAAAGTAAAACGCCTGTAGATGTTAAAGTTACCGCCTCCGATTTAGTAATAGATAGTAGCAGCAAATGGTTTTTTGACTTGAAAAGATCGTTGCGAGGAAGATCGGGAGGATATCTAGTTGCGGGCAGCCCAATGGGGGCCGGCATCCCCTTAAATATTGGTTTTTCGATAGGAAATCTCCTGGTTGATCAGCGGCCACTAAAGGTTGCTGGCCGGTTACTTGCCCTTGAAAATAGACTACACCTATCACCATTTAAAGTAGGCGTGAACAGATCACTGGCCCAAGGAGAGCTTGAGGTTATCAATCAAAATAGCCAAAAGACTCAGGAAAAATTTAATCTTAAATTTAAAAGCTTTGATCTGGCTCAACTTAAGCCTCTACTGCCAAAACGTTGGAGTGATACAACCGGGATGCTGACAGGAAAAATTAGAGGATACCTAGAGAGAAGCGATAAGCTCAAGAAAAGTGACTACCAAGTGGAGGCTGATCTACAGATAAGTGAAGGTTCCATCTCTAGAATTGATTTAGGGGAGGTGGCCAAAGACCATTTCTCTTCCCTTGTTACCTCCCCCCCCGAAAAGGATAATTTAAAAGTTGATGCAGGCAACAGTACCAAAGGATCTTTTTCTCAAGTTGACATCAAGCTTAAGGCTACTCCAGATTTGATAGATGTTAAAAAATTGTCCTATGTTGATAGAAAGAAAACGATAAAGATTAAAGGACAAGGGCAGTTACACCCAAATTCGACAGAGCGACTTGGCCAGCTGGACTTTATTTTGCGTGATGATGAGGGAGTTCTACTACAAGATATCGGTAGAAAATATACCAAAGGTCGTGGCTTGCCCATCCGCTTGATCGGATTTGGATATGATCTCAAGCCAGATTTAAGGTATATTACAATGGAATTATCAAAAATGATTAGTCAGTATCACAAGAAGCGGAAGTAGATAGTTGGGCTCTTTACTTGATTTCGACCGATTAAATTGACTTAACCCAGATAAAGACATGTTCCTTACCTTGAGGGCTTCGGCCCTTTGCCATACTCTCAAAGATAACCGAGTCAGAACTATCTTTTACTTCAGTTAAAAACTCCTTAACGTAGCGTTTAGGTGCAAATAGGTTAAAGTAAAACCCTCCCGGAACGGCCATACCTGGTCGAACCTCTCCGACGGGAGTGATGGTATATTTTTGTAATAGAGTATTGATTTTTTCAATTGTTGAGTCGGGATCAATTGACTTGACCATGATGCGGTAGACCCTTTTTCTGCCGTAACGAGTATCGCGGTAGCCTCCTTGAGTGGACTCTTCATACCCTGACTGCTCCAGATCTGCAGTATCAAAATCTCTTGGTAGAGTCTGCAAAGAGGTTAAGACTACTTCTGATTCCGTCCCAGATCGCTCCACATCAGCTTTTAGCTCGGGGGGAAGCTCAAGGTTATTTGCTAAAACCTTGTCGATATCCACTCGTTTGAGAGGCTCAGTATCACCAATTTCCGTGTGAGGAGTTACCTCTTTGAAGGATAGGGTTTTATCTAACCAGAGTAGTTGTGGTTCATAAATACTAATTTTATCAATCAAATATTTTTCATACCAGACATTTGCATGTTGGACGATAGTTAGAATTGCCGTACCTAGTGCAAGTAGCAGTATTATTTCTAATAACACCATCATGAATTTATTAGTGGTTACTCGGTTAAGATTACTGCGCGAGAGATAGGGCTTAACGCAGAGCTTGCGCATTGATTGCTGGTAGAAGAGTGGCCACGAATCACTTGCCGTTAGCTCGACTTCAAACATTAAGTGGTCTTTAGCTGTGGGGTCAAATCGTAGTAGCTTCTTATCGCCAATCGGTAGCTTGGAAAAACGAATATTTCGGTTGGGAGAGAGGATACTTCCGACTTGTAAGTAGGAACTTAAATGTTTGCTGGGTTCAGGGTGGTAGTGAACTAAAAAATCTCTAATAATGGTCGCTACCGTAGTGACCTCCATCTTCGCAACTTGAGCAAGCTCTAGGAGTGGGCAGTCCTGACCAATAAAGCAGTAGATAATAAACCGCTCTTTTAGCCATACAGACCAAGAGTAAAGTGGGCCATCGTATTGAGCGAGGGTCAGCTGATCTAGGTTAGATAATATTTTCCTGAAATTTACGTTGGGCGGAAAGAGTGTGTGCCAGAAATTTTCAAACTCTCTGGTATTTCCTCTCCCCCACAACTGGCTGTTTTCACTGAAGCATATCCACTGCTTGAATGATAGTTGGTTGATTTCTTGTAAGGTGCTAGTTTGCTTTACCACAACGACAGTCTAGCGGTTTATCGACGATAGGGCCATATTTACCGCCATTGTGGAAAGTGCAGAGCAGCGTTTATTATATATAGTAGAAGGGTGGTGTGTTATTGACCATCCATAACCGGCGAACCAGAGATCAGCTTATGTCATCAGCAGCCGCAATTGAGAGAATGAGAGTAGATCGTCAGTACCAAAGCGAAACTCGCAAGCAGCAGTTACGTGTGAATAAAGTGAAAAATGATGGTGATAGAAAGTATAGAAAAATAATAAAAAATGCCAATAAGACAATTGATCAGATGCGGACAGATTATAACACTAAAATTTCCCATGAGAAAAATATACTGGAACACCGTATTCATGAGGCAAGGGCAAAACATGCTCAGACTCTGGGGGATGAGAAAAAACGACTGTCAGATGAATTAAAAGATCTTCATATTACTCATAACGATCAAGTGGCAGAACTTCGTGAGAGTCAGGATAACGAGCTGAATAATATGTTACAGTCTCATAAGCAAACCTTAGAAAATGCAAGCAAGAAATTTGAAAAAGCGAAAATGCGCTTGGGTAGTTAAGGGTTATAGTTTCGCGCATTTGTCCCCAGGAGGATTTAGATATGTCAACACCGACCAATGCAGACAGTATTTTTTTAAATGGCAAAAGTCAGATTGTTGAGATGCTGCGTTTTATGAGTGCAGATGAACGCAAAAAATTGTTACAGGGAATACGTCAGAGAAATGCCTCGATGGCACAAGAGTTAGAGAGTTCAAGTCTGACCTTTGAGGATTTTTTATCCTTAAATGATACTAATTTAGCAAAAGTTATTCAATATTTGGACTCATCTATCATGGGGGTTGCCCTGCGTGGATGTGATCCTGATTTTCAGCGTCGAGCACTCTCCTTAACAGACCATGAGTATGCGAAAAGAGCATTTGCCCTGATGGTCAAGCAGATCGAACGAGAATCAACCCTAGTCAAGCGTGCCAGGGATAAGGTTATTGAACTTTTAGTCTCACTAAGTAGAAGATCACTCATTTTGCTCTGATCATTTTTTATGTCATCACTTAGACAAAAGGTGCAAGTAGTTCTCTTGTGGCTTTCTCCAGACAATAAATGTCAGCTTTTACGTTTGAAAACCAATGCCAATAGAGGTGGTTTTTGGCAGAATGTAACTGGTGGGGTTGAAGCCGGAGAGTCACTGTCAACAGCGGCCAGTCGGGAGCTACAGGAAGAGACCGGGCTTCTGGTATCTAAACTGATTGAAATGCATCAGACGTTTGACTTTGTTGATCAGTATGGAAAGAGTTGTCAGGAGAGTGTCTATTTAGCAATAATTAGGCAGTCCACTCCCCCATCAATTATTATATCTTCGGAGCACATTGAGTACGATTTTTATGCAATTGAGCGTGTAAAGCGGGATGACTTTGGTTATAATTCAAACTATGAGGCATTTTCACAAGCCGTTTCATATATTACTAAATCAGATGATGACCTCTGATTTTAAATTTCTGACAGTAATCATAGTAGTCCTAGTTGGGGCAGCTCTTAATCCATCTAGTGCGGAGGAAAATCTATTTGATCAGTTAATGGAAAAAGAGAGTGGGCTGGATTTAAACTATATCGAGCTCGACTCTATTTCTTGGGAGCCAGAGTCAAAAAACAACTATCCTAAGGTAAAGAGAGGTTATACGCCAGATGACCTTCGTCAATTGCAGATGGTGCCCGCATCCCACGGAATTTTGCCGGGGGAGTATTACGCTCTTTTAAAGAGTGGGTCCGTGGTTACTCGCCTAAGTGATGATAAAAGTTTTGTCGCCCAAAAACAGTGGCAGGTAAGGGCAATCCACTCCTCAAAGGAGAGAGATATTGTCTTTCTGTTGAGTAAAAGTGGTAAGGTGATTTATTCCACATTAGCATCCAGCTTAGTTACTCTTGAAGCGGATCGTAAACTTGGCCCCACTCCTAAAAAACATATTACCAGCTATGAAAATGATGGAAGAGACTATCGGGCAGATTCAGAGCTAATAGTAGATGGACAGATTATAGGCTACCGTGAACTTATGTCCCTAAACTACTTTAACCAGGTCGGCAGTGACAATCAAAATGTAGGCGCGTGGAGACTAGAATCTAATATCTTTCCTCGTTACTCTTTTCCAATTGCTTTTGGTTTGAATCTTGGATGGCAGCAAGGAGGTCTTAAAAACTACTCCTGGAATGCTTTTGATCTGGGGGCAACTCTTAAGATGCCATTGAGTTGGAGTACTCGTTATCCACTGACTTTCCTTGTCACTTATCAGTTCTCCCCCCTTTTTATTATGGAGAGTGATGACGGAATCAGTTATCGTCTTACTTCTAATAGTTGGCAATTTAACCTGCAAGTGGCAATTAGTGAAAGCTTTACGCTAGGAGCGGCTTATCGCATCTCTCAGCTATCTTTTCAGGATGAGCCGCTTCAAGATAACTTATCTCTCTTGAGTGAGCGGGTTGCAGTACATAGTTTCGCTATAAATTTAGGATACAATTTCAATGTCACCTTCTAACTATCTAGGACATCTATTAATTTGGATTGTTGTGGTGACACTGTCTCATAGTTTGAATGCAACAGAAGCAGTTGTGACAGTACTACGCGCACCGCTGTTTAAACAGCGTAGTTTTAAATCAGCGATTGTTCAATATCTTAGTCGAGGTGAGAAGCTATTTATTCATGCACGGGATATTGGTGGGCACTCCTATCAGGAGCACTATGATAGCCTACACTTTGATCGTTCCACTCTGCAAGGAACTGTTTTGTCACAAATACCTGATGATGGTGAAACATTGATTGTCGATCTGGACAGGATGGAAGATGTTGAAGGATATCTGGATAGTATGATTGATGCTGACCAAAAGGATGGTCAGCTATATTTTGTTCAGACGATTGATCGACGTGGAGCAGTAGCATATGTTGCTCGTGAACACATCAAGATTATCTATCGTGATGATCGAGAGAATGATAAGCCAGTATCATCTCTTCCTAGGGACTACACTGACTACCGTCTGACAGAACCTCTTCCCGACGGTTATCCATTGCACCGCTTGGAGCAGTATCGGCTGCAGATTCTTACCGGTGGGGGGGGACAGCGCAAGGTAAACTATAATTACCGCTCCGCGGTCGCTCGTGAGGATTTCTCTTTGCGTACAGGTTTGGCAGCACATTTTCAAAAGGGGTTAGAGTTTGATCAAACCAATCGCTTTTTTTTTGGTGGAATGGTTAATATCTTTTCCGGTCAGTCAGATTTGCGATTGGCCAACGGTAATTTTGCTCAGGAGCTAAAGTTAGATATTGGAATAGGCCCTACCTTGTCCTATGATCTTTTCCGTCGGCCGCAATTTCGCCTGACGCTCTATGGTGGATTTTCCTTTCTGTTTACGCGAGCATTTGTCTTGCAGCAGTTACCAACCGGCTCTAGTGAAGAGCGATCTTTTTGGGATCTAACGATCTCTCCGCGAGTTGGGCAGATTCTTCAGGCGAGAGAGATCTTGGGGAAATTGGATCTGGTTTTAGTGGGAGATTTTGCTTTCCATCTACCTCACTCCCTTGAGAGGGGTAAGGGGGCAGTGCTTACGACCGCTTGGAATAGCGGTGAGAACGATCAGATTGACTATCCTTTTGGTGGAGAGTTGACTTTGATGTTTGGGGTACAGACAAATTATTAGTTAAATGGTATCTAAGGCTTGTAGCAGATCCTTTTTAATATCACTTTCATGCTCAATACCTACGGACATTCTAATAACTCCAGGCTTTACCCCATACTTCTCTAGAAGCTCTGGAGGAACATCAGAGTGGGTCATGGACATCGGGTGCTCTACTAGACTTTCAGTGCCTCCGAGCGAGACTGCTAGACGACATATCTTAAAACTATTTAGTACTTTAAAGGCTTCTTCCTCCCCACCATCAATTTCAAATGCAATCAGTGAGCCGGGGCCAGAGCACTGTTTTTTATAGGTATAGAACTGTTTGCATCCCTCCTCTAACAGGTCGGGATAGTTAACTTGGCGAACCTTGGGGTGTTCACTTAACATCTTGGCCAGCTTTTTGGCACTTTTGGCTTGTCTTCGCATGCGTACCGAGAGGGTTTCCAGTGAGCGCAACAAGAGCCAGCCAGTAAAGGGGGTGGCCATGGTGCCCATAATCGTTCGATAGACATTGATGGAATCAATCAGCACAGTAGTACCTGTGACTACTCCGGCAATAATATCGCTATGGCCACCAATAAATTTGGTGGCGGAGTAGATAATCAAATCAGCACCATGTTTCACCGGACGCTGAAAGACGGGCCCTAAAAATGTGTTGTCCACAATGGTGATAATTTTGGCATCTTCCGAACTACGTTGCTCGGAGAGCTCTTTGGCCAGGTTAGAGATCTCTTCAATATCAACGAGAGCATTGGAGGGGTTGGCCGGTGTCTCAATGTAAAAAGCTTTTAGACTTTTTTGATCAATCGTAGGCAGAATAGTTTTGATCTCATCAAGAGTATTATCTCCTGCGCTGACAGTGTGAACTGTTATTCCAAATTTAGGAAGGATGTTTTCAAATAGAAAATGGGTTCCACCGTAGATGGGTGAGGTGGTAATTAGACAATCACCCGGTGAGAGTAGACTCAAGAAAGTAGTAGAGATTGCCGCCATTCCTGAGGAGAATATAGATCCCTTTTCAGTCTGGTCCCACGCAGAGATTCGCTCTTCGAAAATTTGTAGATTGGGGTTATTGATTCGGCTATAAATAAGCCCCGGATCTTCGCCCTGCTCGCGTTCTTTTAAGCCATACGCCAACTCAAAGAAACGTTTTCCATCTTCAGCAGAGGCAAATTGAAATGTTGATGTAAGAAATGCTGGTGGCTTAACAGCTCCCTGGGAGAGTGCTGGGTCGTAGCCAAGGGAAAGGGCATGGGTTTCAGGTTGATAATCTGCAAGTTTGAAGCTCTCATCCTGTTTCATCGCACTGCCTCCTGATAGTACTAAATTGTTTAACGAGCCTAGCGCTAAAATAAAGGGGTGTCATTAGAAATAACGATGATGGGGATTATGGAAGATCGAGGTAAATTTTACTGACGCCACCATTAATACTGAAGATATCAGACCATCCCTTTTGAACAAGTTCACGCGCCAAAACCAGTGAGTCCACTCCCTGTTGGCATAGTAGATAGTAGGGAGAGTGAGGATTATTGGTGATAAACTCCTCGACACTCTCTTTTTCCATTGGCAGTAGAGTTGCGCACTCTTCAAGTTGATCAGGGAGTTCGACCATCTCCTCATATGAGCGTAGATCAATAATATGAGGAGCAGGTGTCTGTGCCAATATTTCTAATATATTGATTGATAGGGGATCTTGTTGAAATGGCATCGGAGCTTGACTATAGTGATCAAGATTAACTTCATCTGGCCTTTGGCAGATACAGTTGGGATTAATCGGGACCATAAATTGATCTATGGTGTGATTCAATCCATCATAAGAGATTATCTGACCAGCTGCAATCTTACCGATTCCTAGAACTATTTTAATTACCTCTTGAGCCTGCATGGTGCCAAGAATTGCTGGCGTGACTCCCAAAACTCCACTCTCCTGGCAACTGGCCCGCTCCTTGATCTCACCATCAATTGGGTAGGCACAGCGCAGGCAGCCTCCACTATTTTCATGGTTCCAGACTGAGAGCTGCCCCTCAAAATGGTAGAGGGAGGCAAAGACGATACTTTTTTTATACTTAATTGCCGCATCATTTATAAGATAGCGACTCTTAAAGTTGTCAGTGCAGTCGCAGATGAGGTCACACTCAGGTAGTAGCTCTGCTGCAGTTTTAGCAGTGAAAAAATCACTATGGGTTGTTAGAGTGGTGTAGGGGTTGATCGTTTTGATCCGCTCTCGTGCCGAGTCTACCTTGAGCGGGGCCGGAGTTTGAGTACCAGCACTAGAGTGAATTAGCTGACGGGAGAGGTTAGTGGCATCTACGTGATCCCCATCAACCAGGGTGAGTCTGCCCACCCCTGCGGCCGCAAGGTAACTGGCGACCACTCCTCCCAGCCCACCTGCCCCTATTATCAGTATGTTAGCATGTTTTAGGCGGAGTTGTCCTTGGGTCCCAACCTGAGGCATTAGTAGATGACGCAGGTAGCGAATTCTCTCTTTATTGCTAAGTTCACCTTGTAACATTTGTAATACTCCTTGCGTTTTTAATGCCAGTTAGAGTAGCTTTTGGCCACTATAAATAGCTATTCCTAAGAATATCTGTAACTCAAGGGGAGTTGAATGAAACTTATACTAGTAACTTTTGCTATGGTCATCTCACTTATTGGTAGTGGTGCGATCCTTGGATCTGAGTTGAGTGCACCTCGGGCAATCTATGATAGTGTAAACCAACGCTATATCTCCTATGTCGATCTACTTAACGCGCTGCCCGTTGATGGCAACATTGTACTTGGTGAGTACCACTATGATTCAGAAATTCACCGGGCCCAAGGGTTTATTATTCATGATATGGCGGTTCACCATCGTCTTTTAGGTGGAGTTAGTGTCTCTTGGGAGTTTCTTGACTACGTTAATCAAGATCGCACTGAGAGTGCCTTTTCTCGATACTTAAATAATCGCACTGACAGCGATCAATTTTTGACTGAACTTTTCAACAGCGAGGAACGAGGAGCGAAACACTCACCTTATCTTCCGATGCTCAATGCAGTCAAAGTCGTCGGAGGGGAGCTGCATGGAGTTAATGCTGAGCGTCCAGTCAAGCGTCAATTGCGTCTTGAAGGTCTAGACTCTCTTGATCCTTCGCTTGTCCCTCCTAATATGCGTCTTGGTAGTGAAGATTATCTTCAGCGCTTTTTTGATGCGATGGGTGGCCATGTAAATGGGGATGAGCTGGCCGGATATTTTGCCGCCCAGTCTTATACTGATTGTGTGATGGCTTTTCAGATGGAGGAGCAGAGTCGTCATCCAATTCACTTCTTGGTTGTTGGATCATTTCACTCTGACTATAACGACGGCGTTGTAGCTGAGTTAAAAAATCTCTCCAGCCTACCAACCGCAACAGTCAAGCTGATCAATTCGGCTGATATGGGCCAGCAGGAGATTGACCAGCTAGTAATCCCTCATGAGGTTTATGGCCCACTGGCCGACTTTATTGTCCTCCTCTAGGATAGCCTTCTCACCCTACTATTTTTAAGGTTAAATACTAAAAAGTGTTGTCACATTTTCCTCTAATGCATTAGAATCTTTGCTAGATACTCTTAAAACTATTTGCTACATAAGTTCAGCATCTTTTTGGTTGAGGATGCTGGATTTTCATGGGTGATTTTCAGCAGATTTACAATTTGTAGGATAGGTAGGTAGGCAATGCGGGTAATTATTTTTGTGTCACTCTTTGTACTGATGATCATCGGGGGGATGGGTGTTTATAGTGCTAGAAGAACAGGGTTGAATCAGGGTTTCCGTCCAACTCAGCCGATCGCTTTCTCTCATAAAGAGCATGCTGGTATCAATAAAATGGAGTGTCTCTATTGTCACTTTGCAGCCGAACAGGGGCGTCATGCTGGAATCCCACCAGTTGGTGTCTGTATGAACTGTCATAAATTTGTAAAGAAGAATGACTCCAAAGAGATCGCCAAGGTGGAGCAGGCGTATAACAATAAAAAACCGATTGAGTGGACCAAGGTTCACTATCTTCCTGATTTTGCATATTTTAACCACTCTCAGCACGTTGTAGTTGGTAAGATTGCTTGTCAAACCTGTCACGGCCCAGCGGAGACCATGGAGGTGATGGAACAATATAGTGAATTATCAATGGGGTGGTGCATTGATTGTCACCGGGAAAAAGGGATTGCCCCGCCCCAGGATCATAAAGCTGCCACTGGTGGAGACTGTTCCAAGTGCCATTACTAAGCCTTTTAAATGGTGAATTAACGGAGAGAAGATGAAGATTGATCAGAGTGATTTACACTTAGCAGATGAAAATGGCCAATTAGATGGCGAAAGTGGACAGAGTCGACGCTCATTTTTAAAGAGCATGGGATTCTCCTTATCGGCACTACCGCTTGCTTCTTGTATGCCGATTCCGGTTAAAAAGGCGATTCCATATCTGATTAAGAATGAAAATATAGTTCCAGGAGTGGCAAACTGGTATGCAACAACATGCCACGGTTGTGATCAGACTTGCGCTCTTTTAGTCAAGTGTCGTGAAGGTCGGCCGATTAAGATCGAAGGAAATGAGAAGTCGCCAGTAACTTTAGGGGGGGTCTGTCCAATCGGTCAGGGTACAGTTTTATCACTATATGATTCCTATCGTTATAAATCTCCTACTATTAGTGGAAAAAATGTTGTTTGGGAGGAGTTTGATCGCCAGGTGATGGAGCAGTTAGAATTTATGGCCAAACAGAAACAGAGGGTTGTTCTGTTTACTGGTCCGGTTAAAAGTCCATCCAAGCAGAAGTTAATTAAAGAACTAACCAAGCGTTATTCCAACATCCACCATCAAGTTTATGATGCCAACTCTAATAGTGCGATTGTCGAAGCACATCAACAGACATTCGGTGTTCGCGGAGTGCCAACCTATCGTTTAGATAAAGCAAATTATCTTTTGAGTATCGGTGCAGACTTTCTTGGTGGATGGGAAAATCCCGTTGCTTGGAATAAGCAATATAGTGCACGTCGTGACTTGGAAAAATCCAGCTCTCTTTTACGCCATGTTCAAGTTGAATCGAACATGAGTCTCTCTGGCTCCAACGCAGACTGGAGAGTTACAGTTGCACCAGCAGATGAGGTTACGCTACTGCTACACATTTTAAAGCGTCTGCTAAGTAGGTCAGGAAAGAGTGATTATGCTTTAAATAAATTACCAGCGTTTGATGAGGAAAGCGTTAATCAGATTATTAAAGAGCTATGGAACAACCGTGGCCGTGCGCTGGTTATTGCTGGCAGTAACTCTTTACAGGTACAGTTGGCAGTGGCTTTGATTAATCAGCTGCTGGGAAATTATGACAAGACTTTAGAAATTGACCGTGGAAATCATCGTAATTGGTTGGCCAACGACAAGAAGGTTGAGACAACCATCGACAAAATGGTCGCCGGTAAGATCGGTGGTGTTATCTTCTGGGATGTAAATCCTCTCTACAACTATTATGATGGCCAGCGTATTCAGCAAGCAATTAAAAATGTTCCCTTCTCTCTCTCTTTTGCTTCTGCTCCAGACGAGAGTTCAACTAGTAGTAAGTATGTTGCGCCAGCAAATCACTTCTTGGAGTCTTGGGGTGATAGTTTCATTAACCACACTACGATTGGTTTAACTCAGCCGGTAATTCAGCCACTATATGGTAGTCGGATGGCAGAAGAGTCAATTCTCACTTGGATTGGCAGTAAACAGAAGAGTTACTATGACTATTTAAAAAATAACTGGGGAAAGAGTTTCTTTAAATTACAGCGTAAGGAGGTTGCAGCAGAGCGTTTTTGGCAGCAGAGTCTCCATGATGGTTTGGCCATTCTGGATCAGGTTAGCATCAAGCGCACAAAATTTAAATTTCCAGCTCTCTCTCCTGTCATTCGTGGCGTAATAGATCAGTACAATTTAATTAATGGTGGGCAGACTCTGACTGTCTACCAGAAACCGGCGATGGGTGATGGTCGACATGCGAACAACCCATGGTTACAAGAGGTGCCGGACCCAGTTACCAAGGCAACTTGGGATAACTATCTTATGATTGCTCCTGCAGATGCTAAACAGCAGGTGCTAAAAGATGGTGATGTAGTCGAGGTACGAGGCAAGAGAGGGGCGGTTAAAGTTCCAGTTCTGGTACAGCCTGGTCAGAGTGCTGGAAGTTTTGCCTTGGCGGTAGGCTATGGTCGTCGTGTTAGCGGTAAAGTTGGCAGTGAAGTAGGAGTTAATGCATATCCATTTGTCTCCTTACAAAATGGCAACTATCTCTATCGAGAGGCAGGGATAACTATCTCCAAAACCGGTAACCATAGAAAAATTGCTCAAACTCAAACCCACCACTCAATGGAGGGACGGGATCTTGTTCGACAAAGCTCCCTTGATAAATATATTGAGAACCCCGCGGCAGGAAATGAGAATAAGATAAAGCTCATCTCCATGTGGTCGGAGCATGATACATCCAAGGGACATGCGTGGGGAATGGCAGTTGACTTAAATAAATGTACTGGCTGTTCGGCTTGTGTTGTGAGTTGTAATGCCGAGAATAATATTCCAGTAGTAGGACGCCAAGAGGTAATCAACCGGCGAGATATGCACTGGATGCGTATTGATCGATATTACTTAGGAGATGATACTAGTCCCGAGGTTGTCCATCAGCCTTTGAATTGTCAACACTGTGATAATGCTCCCTGTGAGACTGTCTGTCCGGTATTGGCAACAGTTCAGAGTTCAGATGGGCTAAACCAGCAGGTATACAATCGTTGTGTTGGTACTCGTTACTGTGCCAACAATTGCCCATATAAAGTGAGACGTTTTAATTGGTTTGATTATCCCCACAATGACAAGAATGAAAACATGGTGCTAAATCCTGACGTAACGATTCGTAGTCGCGGAGTTATGGAGAAGTGGTGGGATCCCCGGGTACCGAGCTCGA
>JGI24918J38489_100615_pt1 | contig 41976 bp, 37 predicted proteins | sample LinPfosmplate6_FD_38489 | JGI IMG/M metagenome (IMG submission 38489)
TGCAGGTCGACTCTAGAGGATCCCACGCACCCACCCCAATTAGGAACTTGACCACCTCCAAGTGACCACCCCCAGACGCCCACACCAATGCGTTGCCATTTCTCGCGTACACGTCTGCTCCACTCAGGGTTAGGAATTTCACCACATCCAAGTGACCGCTCATTGAGGCGAATATCAGTGCGTCAGCATGCACGTTTGCTCCCCTCAAGACCAAAAACTTTACTACCTCCAAGTGGCCATTCTCGGACGCGCACACCAGTGCTTTGTCATTGTTTGTGTTTATGTTTGCTCCCCTCAAGACCAAAAATTTCACTGTTTCAAGGTACCCCTTCCCTGAAGCAAAAACCAAACTGTCACGGTTTTCATCATCTTGGCCGCCCCTGCCATCTGTCTTGTACACGACGGAGAGGTGGTGGACCCTTTCGGCGCTTTTTGCGTGTCGTAGACCGTGGCGCGTGAGGTGGGTGTGGCACCCAGGGGGCAAAAAAACAAATCTAGACAAAAAGGGGTTGGATAGCATCTTGGTGGGTGAGGGGGGGGTTAACTGCACCACCCTCACCCAAGGTCCCGAGTGTATTATGTGAAGATTTGAATTTTCTGAGGGGGGATTTTCCAGGAAAAAGATCCACACAATTGGTTTGTAGGTTCGTTTCATTTCCCTGTCCTAGATCACATGTAAACTCAATTTGTCATTCATTTAGTGATCCATCGTTTGTGTGGTGCACGTTTGAGCCGTTCAAGACCAAAAACTTGGCTACTCTCGGGTGACCATGCTTTGACGCCAATTGTAACGCTTCGTCATCTTTTGCGTGCACGTCCGCTCCCCACAAGACCAAAAACTGGACTACCTCCAAGTGACCATTTTCTGACGCCCACCTCAGTGCATAATCGTCACACGCATGTATGTCTGCTCCCCGGGATACCAAAAACTTGGCCACCTCCAAGTGACCATTCGTTGACGCGAATCTCAGAGCGCCGTCATCATACGCGTGCACGTCTGCTCCCCGGGATACCAAAAACTGGACTACCTCCAAACAGCCATACATCGACGAGTACGATAATGCGCTCCCATTATCTGCATGTACGTCTGCTCCGCACCCAATTAAGAATTTCATCACCTCCAAGTGACCACTCACGGACGCGCATCTCAGTGCTTCGCCATAATTCGCGTGTATGTCTGCTCCCCGGGATACCAAAAACCGGACTACATCCAAGTGACCATTCACGGACGCATATCCCAGTGCTCTGTCTTCGTTCGTGTGTATGTCTGCCTCATTCCCAACCAGGAACTTGACTACATCCAAGTGACCATTCTCAGACGCGCATTCCAGTGCTCTGCCGTTGTTCACGTCCGCTCCCCGAGATACCAAAAACTGGACTACTTCCAAGTGGCCATTCTCGGACGCGCACACCAGTGCTTTGTCACTGTTTGTGTGTACGTCTGCCCCCCGGGATACCAAAAATTTCACCGTTTCAAGGTACCCCTTCCCTGAAGCGAAAACTAAACTATCATGGTTTTCATCATCTTGGCCGCCCCTGTCGTTTGTTCCGTACACGACGGAGAGGTGGTGGACCCTTTCGGCGCTTTTTGCACATCGTAGAAAGTGGTGTGTGAGGTGGGCGTGGTACTCAAAAAGCAAAAAAACAAAATTGGACAGGAAAGGCCCAGACAGCATCTTGGTGGAGGGTGGTGCAGTTGATTTGTTGTGTTAAATGTGGTGAAATTTAAAAATAATATTACACGGGTGACACCAACCCTGGATTTCGGCCAAGTAAAATATTTGAGATTGAATTTTATTATTTTTAGTATGAATTAATAAACGGGGGTTTCCATTGGTTCCGAATATGGACGCTGTGATATCCAAGACGCAAAAGGGATTGTTGACAGGAATTTGCCATGTTATAGTTCTTGTAATTGATGGGGTCCGAAAAACAGAGTCGTGGGACGACGAATCGCCAGACGACCCTAGGGATGGACTGCCCACATCCCACAATATTCCGTTCCAGACAGAACTCCTCAAACAGTGCGGTGTGTTGCTCTACAATTTCCATGTGGGTGGACCAAGGCAAGGCCGCAAGTTGACGGTGCCCGGCCACATGGCCTTGGTTACGGGGGAGCACCAGCAACTCTACAACGACGGGTCCGAGGGGTCCCGCTTCAGGACGATTCTTGAAGACTATGCGCTGGCATCCCCTGGCAGCAGCCCCATGGAAAAAACTTGGGTGGTAACCTCCAAAAAAAAGTTAATAGTCTTGGCCGAAACGAAACGACTTGATTTTCCAATCCCACATATGTGTGGAAAACTTGTCCATCTGCGCCGCAACGGGGAACCTCACGAGTACAAGCGGTCCGACATGTCTGACCAAGAGACCGCCGGGGAGTTGTGTGAAATTATGAACAGACATCTTCCAGCCATCACTGTGGTCAATTTGAAGGGACCCGACCACCATGCCCACAGGGACAGGTGGAATGACTACAACAGGAGCATACGGGAATGTGACTCCATTGTTCACAAAGTGTGGGCCACCATACAGTCCAACCCAAAACTTAGAGACACGACGCTTGTGCTCGTTACTCACGATCATGGACGGCATTCCGACAACAAACATGAGGGATATATCAACCACGGCTGTAATTGTGCGGGCTGTGACAACATCTCTCTGCTTGCTTTGTGCAACACCTACAGGGGGTTGAGTCCCTCGCAACGCGTGGAAACACGACCGTCCGAACAAATTGATGTGCATAGGACAATCGCTCACATTTTTGGGATTCCCACACAGTGTGGCCAAGGTAGAGTTTTGCGGGAGTTGTTTGTTCGGCGTGATGATGGTGCCAGATAAATTTCGGACGAATAAATAAAATAGCATTACGATTCTATTTTTAGCCACCCCATTGAATGAATGCACATATTAACAATTTCTTTGCACAACCGTTAGATTACACACTTTGGTTACACCTACACTTTGGTTACACCTACACTTTGGTGGCATGGCCGACGACGTCCATAACCGTAAAGAAGCCTTCTTGGCCCGCAAAAAACTCAACTCTGAGCAACGCTTCCTTTGCATACGTACAAGACTCTCGTCTGTTTGCAGGTCCCCAGAGATGTCGACCCTTTTGAATACAGCCACCATCGAGTTGAGCCGTGCCTCAACCGCCGCCATGCGCATCCTCCAGATACACGTTTTGGATATGACCCAACAGGGCCTACCCGTTTCCATAACCCAAACAATGGTTAAGCGGTGCATCGACATCGTTGGGGGAGTGGAGGCCATGGGCACCAAGGAACCCAAACTGTCTGCCATCGCGGGTTCCCATTGGAAAGCCCACTTGGGACCAGACTACAAGACCCCAAACATAATGCTTCTGGGCGCAAACGCAAAGCAGTACATTGCCAAAGAGTTCCTTACCAACATAAAGAACCATGTGGCTTTAAATTTTGCTCACAGACACAAACAATACGTGACCTCTATCGTGGGAAGATGGTGTGATGGGTGTGGGAATGTCACACCCACAGACAGGAGACGGGCCATACGGACGGTGCAATGCGCAAGTCTGGTCAAAACCCACGACTTGGGCATTATTCGTGAGCAGGTAATCAAGAAACGGAACCAGTTTGACGGCTGTGATAAAGCAAAAGAAAAAGCAAGCGGTAACCAAACTACCACTGCCGGAAGGAAACGAAAGAGGTCTGAGGTAGACAAAGAAGAAGACACAGCCAAAGAAGAAGACACAGTCAAAGAAGAAGTCACAGTCAAAGAAGAAGTCACAGTCAAAGAAGAAGTCACAGTCAAAGAAGAAGTCACAGTCAAAGAAGAAGTCACAGTCAAAGAAGAAGAAAACACTGGCAAAAAAGCCAAAGTCAAAAAAAAAGACAAGATTCCCACTTGGCTTGAACTTCACGAGGACGACCTTGTGGCATTTGCATCCCAGATTCGCAAAGACATTGGCATCGAAAAATTCAGTTCAAAATCCATAGGGTCTCACTTTGAGGAGTACTTTCGGTTCTTCTGGATTGTGCAAAAGCGCCAAGAGTGGGAACAGGGACAGGAGAAGCCCCTGAGAGGCTTTCGTGCCATGTCTCTAATTCCGGTCAAAACCATGACAGCCACCAATGTCACCATGGACAATGAGGTGCTCAAATATGTACATACCCATCATATGAAAAACACGGTGAGCCAAGCCATGAAAGACGCCCCAGTGGAGGACCTGTGGGAGCACTACTTTAACATGAAGGCCATCAGACGAACTGGTTGGAAAATGGACACTGGCATTGTCACAGACGGGGTGGGCTGCACGGTGAGGCTCAAGCGGCCCCTCAAAGAAAACGAACAGCAGGGAACCAAGGCCAACGATGACCATATCTTCCGCTGGCGCCAAGTGGACGCCCTCGATTCAAAGAAGGTGATCGCTATTGATCCCGGCCGCAGGGACCTGTTCAGTGCCTGCACAGTGAAACTCAACGGTGCCAATCGCGTGGAATCAAGACACCCAGATAACAATAACACCCACTGTAGCAACAAAGAGTACAGGAACATGGCAGGCTTCCGTGCCTCGGAACGCCGCCACAAGAGGATGCTCGCCAAAAATCCAGACATTGCTGCCTTTTACAAAGACATCCCCTCCATGAAAACCACAGACCTCAACCAATGCAAAAAGAATTTGGAATACTTTGCTGCCAACCATGCCAAGGCCACCGCCATGGTCCTGTCTAGGGATCACAGAAACCGGCATTTCAATCTGAGACGTGCGGCCCAGCGCACCATAGACCTCCTCTGCAACCGCATCTTGGGAACATCAGACTGGAATAAATACAAGGACATTGTTGTGGCTTTTGGGTCTGGCAGTTTCTCTAGCGTCAGCAAAGGCCATGGGCCCGGGCCCACAAAGACCATCAAAAGGGCCCTGGCCAGACGGTGCCAGGTCATCCACGCGGACGAGTACAACTCTTCCAAACTCTGCAGTTCATGCGGAAGCAAACTCACAGACACGCCGTTGCCCCAACACGCGCGTGCATTCATACAGCCTAAACTTTCTTGGGGGCTCCGTCGTTGCGGAAACAACGAATGTGAGAGTCTCTATTGGAACAGGGATGTGAATGCGGCCAGGAACATCGGCTGGCGTTTTCTGTGCGAGCAAAAGGGTCTTGAGGTTCCCAAGGGACTGAAGAGGACCCGAGAAGACTTGCTCTATGAAGACCCTCCTGGAGGGTAAAAGAAACCATTGGTGCCCCGGCTTAACGTCGAGAATTGGCGAAACTAGATTTTAATCTAGATACGGCGGTTGATGATGCTGTAATCACTACAGCAGTCAAAGTGTCAGAGATCCAAGTCGAAAACGGATCAAAGTTCGATGCACAATGTGTGGCATGCCGAGACGCTGATCCTGATCACACATTCATTCCGTGTGGTCACATGTGTGTTTGTGGAGACTGTGCCAGTATTTTCAAGAGTAGGGGCGATGCTTGCCCGATATGCAGGACTCGCCCAAATAATTTAGTAAAAACATTCAAATAAACTATTAAATTCATTTTGCCCCCCCAAGACAACAACCGACATTCCAGGACACGCACCAAAAAAAGAAAAATTATTTATTCCAGCGAGAAAAATGAATTTTGTTTGGGTGATATTGGGTCCACAATTCTTGCTCCCCCTCCGAGATGTTGTCTTTCCCGTTCCTGTCCAATTATGTCCTTTTGCTTTCAGAAACCCCCCATTTCACGCGCCTCCTTCTGAGATGCACAAAGAACGACAGGAGAATCTATCACTTGTTTGTTGTGTATGAGAGTCATGGTGGGAACCATGGCGGTTTGGTTTTCGCCTCTGAAAAAGGGTACCTTGAGACCGTGAAAATTTTTGTGAGGAGGGGAGCAGACGTGCACACAGACAACGACAAAGCGCTGAGATGGGCGTCTGAGAATGGTCACTTGGAAGTGGTCCAATTCTTAATCAAGAGTGGTGCAGACGTGCACGCGGGGGATGATGGAGCGCTGATATGCGCGTCTGAGAAAGGTCACTTGGAAGTGGTCCAATTCTTAATCAAGAGTGGTGCAGACGTGCACGAGGGCTATGGCTGCGCGCTGAGATGGGCATCTTGGAAAGGTCACTTGGAAGTGGTCCAATTCTTAATCAAGAGTGGAGCAGACGTGCACGCGGGGGGTGACGCAGCCCTGAGACGGGCGTCTGAGAATGGTCACTTGGAGGTAGTCAAGTATTTGTTATCAAAGGGGGCAGACATACACGCGCTCCATGATGACGCTCTGAGACAAGCGTCAATGGAAGGCCACTCGGAAGTGACCCAGTTTTTGGTCCAAAGTGGTGCAGACGTGCACGCAAACGATGACGAAGCGCTGAGATTCGCGTCTGAGAAGGGTCACTTGGATGTGGCCAAGTATTTGGTCTCGGTGGGAGCAGATGTGCATGCAGGTGATGATCATGCTCTGAGACGGGCGTCTGAGAATGGTCACTTTGAAGTACCCAGTTTTTGATCTCCCAGGGGGCAGACGTGCACGCGTGGGGCGGCGATGCTCTGGTATCGGGGTAGTCAAGTTCCTGATTCACATCGTGAATGGCAACGGGACGACACTAAAAGACACCCCAGGATGACCCACAAAACTAACCAAATTAATAACAATAACAACAACCAACATTCCAGGACATGTACCAAAAAAAGAAAAATTATTTATTCCAGTGAGAAAAATGAATTTTGTTTGGTGAGACTGTGTTTGCAATTCTTGCTTGCTCCCCCCCCCCCTAAGATGCTGTCTGTCCCGTTCCTGTCCAATTACGTTCTTTTGCTTTTAGAACCCCCCCATTTCACGCGCCTCCTTCTGAAATGCACAAAGAACGACAGGAGAATCTATCATCTCTCCGTCGTGTATGGGGGTCATGGTGGGGACCATGGCGGTCTGGTTTTCGCCTCAGGGAAGGGATATCTCAAGACCGTGAAATATTTGGTCTCCCGGGGGGCAAACATGCACGCAGACAACGACAAAGCGCTGAGACGGGCGTCAAAGTATGATCAATTGGAAGTGGTGAAATATTTGGTCTCCCGGGGGGCAGACGTGCGCTCGTGGGATGACGGAGCGCTGATATGCGCGTCAAAGTATGGCCACTTGGGTAGTCCAGTTTTTGGTATCTTTGGGGGCAAACGTGCACACAAACAACGCGATGAGTGACTCAGCCCTGATATGCGCGTCTGCGGAATGGTAGCGGGACGACACTAAAAGACACCCCAGGATGTCCCACAAAACTAACCAATACCCCAAGTTTATTCATTTTGTTCCCGCCCCCTCAAGGCCATTTTTTGTAATGATATTTTTTGACCAGTGGTCATTTCCACTAATGAAATCTTTTCGAACAATTTTTGCCCTAGACACCGTCCACGAACCCTCGTGTATTTTCAAATAAATGCCTTCAATTTGTTGTCTGGATGACGAGTATGCCGATATTCGCCCGAGCATGTGAAGGAGTTGCTGCTTGTCTTGGACTGGGCCTTGATGCAAAGATCGGACCAGAGTGATCGATGTTCCACCCAGACGCTCTTCCAGCACCTGTCTGGAGTAGAATTTTCGTTCAGACTTGTTAAACAGGTCAAAGGCAATAAAATATGATGGGAGGGCATCATAGGGCACGCTGTGCTGGGCGTACAGCCATTCACCAAACAGCACATGGTTTGAGTCTCCCAAGATGTTCACGAGATCTGCCGAGTGCTCTTCGATCCACACATCGAGCAGTTTAAACTGACTGTGGTACTTGGAGTTCACAAAATGAGAACGATTTTGGGCGCGAATCTTAAAGTCTTTTGTCATCGAAAGCCCCATTTGGGCCCCATCAACTTTTTCGGTGACATGGACGACAGTTTTGCCATCCATGTACGTCCGACGCTCTGTTTCGCTCAAGACAAGGTCGTCGCGCGATGCGCCTCCCAAGTCAAAAATGTGCTGTGTCCGTGGAAACTTCCACAATTTACCGCTGTCTTCGTTAGGGTCTTCGTCTCCTGGAGATGTCTCTGGAATTGCTGGCTCGGGGGGCTCCACCATAATGCATCCCCACAATTTCAGATAGTTCCTCACGTCTTCTTCGTCTTCCAACCTGATCACTTCATTGAAACCCTCCTCTTTGGCGGGGCTCTCAAATTTTCGTGCCATGTCTTTGATGATCCTTGACCCAACGCCCTTGGAAGTCGGGTGATGCTCCCGAGTTTTTGACCGCTCAATGCATGATTCTTGGGGGGTTGCCAGGTGGACGCACACGGTTTGTTTGGGAGAAAGCATGCTGTCTTGGATCCACTCTTTGCGGTGTTTTTTTGTTACGTTGGTCATGTCAAGGAGCGTGATGTCCCGTTCCTTTAGGGATCTGCCAAATTCTTCCACACACTGGGCTCGGCCCATTGTGTCTTGTGAAATGATTTGTATGTCCAAGCCAGACGACAAGAGCAGTTCAGAAAATGTCGTCTTTCCTGCACCAGGAAGCCCCGTGAGAATGACCAGTTTAAGCCCTTTGTGTGGGCATTTCCCTCTGGTGGTGGCGGCGGAGGGGGAGCGTCGTGCATCACTCGGAATCACCGTACCCATTGTATGCAGGTAGTTTGTGTAGTCTCTCACGAACTGGGTCTGTGCTGCGTTTTCAATGCTTTTCGGTCTTATTGACCTGAGGTAAGTCACGGTCTGTTCAGACGACATGTGGCCACCTGATGCATGGGAACGGTAGGCAAGATAGCATGCGAGAGCGGTTCCCGTCCGCCCAAAACCACCCAAGCACCCAAACAACACCGGGAAGCCAGAACCGTCTGCTTCGCGTACGACTTGGTGCATGACTCCCAACGACGGGGTCTTTCCATTTTCACACGTCACGTACCGTATTTCCGGTCCGGAGGGCGCCCCAATGTGGTCAAATTCTGGCCGGGGCAAAAAGTAGTAGATGCGTCGAACACCAAGCACACCGAGGATTTCAAGGTCTAACCCGTTTCGAACAGCCGAAATGCCCCCGATGACACCAGGAACCACCCAAGAAAAATTGCGGGGCATCTCATGCCGCACGAGGGCGCCCCCCCTCACCATCAACAGTGTTTTCCGTTTTGTGGTTGGCGGCTGTTTCATCTCTTGAGAGTTCCATTGAGATGCCAAAAAATTAGCAAACACTTTCCCCCCATGGTCGCTAGGGAGATCATAGGCGTCCATGTGTAATTGTTCAAACGATTCAAGGGCACCAATGACATGGACTGGGTCCTTGGAAGCCATGAATCTCCCCAAGTGACCCATGTACAGCCCACAGCCCACAAGGAGCACCACGTCTGGGTCGTCGTGGGCGATTTTTTGTCGTGCTTTGATCTTATCTCGGAGCCTGGCGACCGCCGCGTTTTTGGGGTCTTGGGTGGCATAATTGTGTTGCTCCGCTGCATGTTTTCCTGCTGCTGGTGGGAAACCGGGGAACGGGAACACGCTGTCAAGATGTCTGTTGCCATCTCCAGACAGTTCAAGACCACACACCTCAATATCTGGGTAAGGACCCAGGGCGTCCAAGTCTGGCGGTGGGATTTTTTTCAGACGCCCCACGGTTATGTGCGGCGTGAACGGAGACTGATCCGCACACACCCCCAGCACCGATAGTTCTTTGCGAAGACCCAACACGAACTCTCTCAAGTGGGTGTTCTCCTTGTAGAACGCGATGACGGTCTTTTTCTTTTCTGGGGGGTTGTCCCGGGGGCAAAGAGAAAACTGATCAAACACAAACCGTCTGGGGCCCACATATTTTTTGGTTGCCGATTTTATGGCAGCGTTGACTTCTGAAAGTGTATTCACTGTTTTTCCGCTCAGCAATTTCCCCACAAAAATGGCGGTCATGTGGATATCTGAATACACCATTGGGTCTACGTGACCGCACAGCCTGTCATTGATCTCATTCATGGATGCACGGGCCTCATCACTCAGGCGGAAAGACAGCCACGTGTTGTGCATTTGTGGGTGGACCTAAGCGTTCCAGAAAACTGTGGGTGTGGGGAAACTCGTGGGTGTGGGGGTTAGTGAAATTCAAAGCACTGGTGTTTTGGGGGGGACGTTATTATTATTGTCAATGCACACCCCACATCCAGGATGTTGTTTGTCATTCACGCTAATTTTCAGGTTTGCCTGGTCCACACCACAAACTTGCTCGAGTTCAACGTCCGTTACTACCACTACCCACAATGAAACATCATCAACATGTGTGCATGTACAACCAAAGGTATATCTTGGGGGTGGAAATCCTTGTGGCCATGGCGGAATCTTTGAATCTAATGGCGATACCCATGCTGTTTTTGAAAATCCACAGCAACACCATTGTTGGGGGGATCCAGAGCGTTTCAGGTCTGGCTTCGATGCTGACATCATTCCCGGCGTCGTGGCTTGCAGACAAGCATGGCAGAGCGCTGGTCTTGAAAATTGGGAACACTGTGGACTTGGTGTTTCTGGTGACAACCTTGGTCCTGTTTGCGGTTTTTCTCCACGCACAAAACTTTGGTGCACTCGTGATTTTGCTGGCGGTGGAGCCGGTGATCGCATCAACCATTATTGGGACCATACATGGCGCGTTCGATGCGATCAGCGCAGAGTCTGTCGAGAGCACCAAACTCTCGGAATGGTTCACAAACCTTATGGTTGCCAGGATGGTGGCGCGGGGGGTTGGGGGCGCGATGGGCGTTCTTTTGATTTGGAAAATCGGGGATCACTGGGCGTTGAACCAAATTATTCCCATATTGATTTCATCTCAAATTGTCTACATCATCTCGGGGATCCTGACCTACCGAATCCGGGACGTCCCGCCGCAGATCACCCCCTCAGACCAAGAAATGGGAGAAATAGAGGGGTCTCAAGCGGGCGTCGAGATGCTCAGAAATGATCAACTGGCAGCGGACACAGACAGGGCGCCCATGGAAGATGTGCCGCTTGAGGGGGCGGGCAGACCGTCTTTGGGGTCAACACTCATCCAAAAAATCACAGGTGTTCTTGGGTTTTTGATCCGCAAACGGATACCGTTTTGCATGTTCACATACAACTTTATTTTCGTTCTGGGGAGCGGGATGTCTGTCAAGTTCTTCCCGCTATTTTTTCAGACAACATATTCGCTCTCCCCGATGCAACTCCAGACACTGTTATCCGTCTCCCCAATCATCGCCGCCGCCATCGGACAGGGGTTCAAAAGACTCACCAGCACCACCAGGCGCCCCATATTGGTTATTTCTGTGTTTGACCTCCTGGGAACTATGTGCACGATGTTCATGCTGATATTTGTGAGCAACAAATGGGCCGTGTTTGTGTCGTATCTTTTCCGCGGCGGACTTTTGCTGGCGACCTACCCCCTTCACAAATCGATCATCATGAACAACGTCCCAGAAAACGAGCGTGCCAGGTGGAATTCCTTGGACTCAATTATGGCTTTCGGGTGGGCCGGGTCTGCCGCCGCGGGGGGGGTCATAGCCGACAGGTGGGCCTACACCTCCGCGTTCGCAATCACTTCGTGCATTCACGTGTTGGCAGTTGCGTTTTTGGTGGTCACGCTGGGAAAAACCCCGTTGCGTCCAGAACAAAAAAACAAAACGCCCGAATAACCAACACACACACGCAACCCAATAAATTTCCAGACATAATTTATTCAAGCAGGGTGGCCAATTCCTTCACAAGAGCCTGAACACGCTCGTTCTTGGTGGCAACCTCTGCCCGTTTGGACGAATTCTTTGTCCGTTGAATGTAGTCTGCAGTGAGGGATGCCACGCGCTCCGCGTTCTTTTGGGTATTTTTGACTGACTGAAAAAACATCGCTGGATCAAAACAAGAGTTGTACATCATGCACTCGTTGGTGCTTTTGTCACGGAGGCTTTTGCTCATGTTGGCACAACGCATGGCGGACATCTCTATGTTTCCCAGAGAAACCAGAAAAGCAGCGAACGTATCATATGCGCTCATGTCAGGGTTGAGCGCTTGCTCCATGGAGAACGCGGCACCCTCGTCTGCGAGAATTCCTTGCGCAAACGACCCCCCCCCAGACGACATCTCAAGTTGGCTGGGGTCTTCTGAAGAGACCGTTTTGGACAGATCTTTGGCCGCTTTGCTGATTTGTTCGGCCTTGTCAGAGACAACATGGGACTGGACAAACGGAGGCACAGGGGGGAACGGCGGCGCATTGGTGTTGCTGGTGGCACACTGTTGACCACCACCAAAAGAGGGTCCACCGGGCGTCCCAGGGAGCGGAATGGGTTGAAAACCCCTGAAATCATCACTGGTGTTGCTTGATGGTGGTGAAGGGAGCGAACCGAAACCAAGTTGGGGAGCATTTTGGGGTGGAAATGGTTGCTGGGGAGGAAACCGCTGGGGAAACTGTTGGGGAAACTGCTGGGGGAACTGCTGGGGGAACTGCTGGGGAGCAAACTGTTGCCCCCCTAAAGGAGTTGTAACGTTCCTTGGGTCATGATACGGCGACATGGATCCATACATGGGGGCACTTCGGGAAAAGTCGCTACCGCATGAGGTTCTTGCCTGCCAAATGAGAGCCACAACAACGATCAACGCAACCACCAAAATGTAGGGCAAGTGTTCAGGACTAGGAAATTGCATTTGTTGGATGCAAAAAGGAAATCCAAACCTTGTGTTTGAATTACATGTGGAAAAAATAATTTTTTCACCCCTGGTTGAACACGGGTGTGACACAAACTTGTTGCGGGGCGCGTGTGTGTATGTGTGGATAATATGTATGCGGTGTGTGGGGGAATAAACAGATGTTTTAATCGATGTGTGTGACAGGGACACATTGGGGGGGGGGTGTAAATGTGGTTAATAATATAATTTGTGTGTTAATTGCCTTTATTCCATATTTTCAAACAATTTTATGGTGTATGGTGCTGGTTTTCCTTCAGCAGGAATTTCAACTATGCCTTCTCGCATGCGTAAAACAAATCCGTTGGACCGCATAACATCAATTCCCAAAATGAAACTGACCCCGTCTGAATCCAAAACGGTGGGCGAGAACACCACCCCCACACTGGATTTATCCATGGTTGTGAATTCCAGTTGTAAGAGGTGGATGACACCCGCGGCTTGTTGTGTGCCTGTAACGCCTTGAATTTCGGGTTTGATGCGTGCATCTATTTTTTTGTCCAGCCCGAGTTGTCTTGCGACCGCCAGGGACATCGTGGTGGTTGATGCCCCCGTGTCAATGAGGGCTGTGGCGGAAATCCCGTTGATACTGCACACAACCGAATAACATGAGGTTGGGATCATGAGTTCCGGCGCCACAGCCATGGCATGCTCAAAATCCTCAAGAATGGCGGCTTTCTCTGGGTTTTCTTTCACGATGAGAACTGTTTCGTCAATCAGCGGAAGGTCCCCGACTTTGACATCGCCCGGCACGGCATTTTCCTCCAGGAAGAAACTGGGGGCGCGGATTTCACCCAGGGACTTCACCGAGCCAGATGCCACGAATGCCTGTTCCAAGGTCTCGTCTGGTTTTATGATGAGCATGGCGGGCCCCCCATGTTGACCGTTTTCGTGAACGCTTACCAATACGAGAATCATGACTACACAGTGACAAATATATTTCACTAAACAGGGTTTTAGGTTAGACTGTTCATGTTTTGTTTTGGCTCATAAAAAAATCAGGGTTTTCCAGGACGGACCCAAGTCTGTCCAAAACCATTTTCTTCACAAATGATAAAAACGAAGACATGGATAACACCACAGCGCTGTACGCTTTTGTGGGCCTTGTTGTGGGGGCGCTCTTTGTTTTTATTTTGACAAAACTGGCCCACAAGGATGACTGTGACTGCACAAATTGCACCACCAAGAAATTCGAACAGGGCAGACGGCATGTTTTGAACTGTGCTTCGTCTGGTGACATGAGTTGTTGCCAGGAGGGCGCGCTCACCCGTGATCCTGCGTGCGCCCTACTTGAAGACTACAACCAGAACAACGGGGAATACAGAACCATCAACAACTTTTGGAACGCTCCCTTTTTGGCTTCACAATACGCGAACCAACACACAAACAAACCTTCAGGAACCTCTGCGTCTGGAGTGACCGCGGAGGGTGGTGACAAAGAAAAGAAAACGGAAGGAACTTTGGACAACGCGCACAACTTTTTTCCTGACAGGCCGTTTAACATGAATGAGAACCGCCCTGTGCCATGGTTTCCCTACCCAATGTCTGCCATGCGCGGTCGCGGGCTTGTGCCATTCCAACAGGAGTAAGGACCAATTCCAGGGTTGACGTCGCACATGTTGTTGTGTTGTATGTTTAAACCACCAATAAATCAACCACACACCACTGTGCCTGTTTTTTCGTGTGGTGTTAGAGTTACAACATTTTTTTGATCTCACACTGGTGAAAAAGACCTACAAACTCCCCCAGTTTTCAACCATGGCGACTCTCGCAGAAAGCACAGCAACATTTCCCCGTGCTCAGAAGCGCGGGTTTGAGACTTTCATTGAGCATGCAACAACACAGGCATCTTTGGGTGGTTGTGAAGGGCAGTCCTTGGAGAGGCTGTTCAAACGTTCGTGTAACATGGGGGGGAACGCGCCTTCGGTGGTCTGCCATCAACAACAACAAACGATTCACCCACAAGCACAAAAAAAAACCATGAAGCGGCTACACAACGATGTGGACGGAGGTGCAGAACACGGCGAAGAGAGTGCCGGCAAGCGTAAAAAAGTCTTCCATTTGCCACATGAAGAAAAAGGCTGTGGAAAACGACGCAACCGCGTGTTTGAACCATGTTCAACCGTGGCTAAACGCATGCGATTTATTGGGCCAATCACAGAAACATGCGATGAAAAAACACTAGGGTCCCCAGTCCCTCCCGGGGGGGAGAAACACACAAAAACATCCGAGGGTCGTTCACAAGATCATTACATGTCGTCGTCCCACCACACCAATGTTTTTCAGAAGAAACGCGATGATGACGATGCGTCTGCAGGATGTTCACTGGTCAGTGGTGACAGCGACACCCACGAAGAAGATTCAACCTCGGAGACCCAACACAACAACCAAAACCCTGAGAAAGACTACACGAAGCACACCAGTTATCACCATGTGCCCCACACCTGCGGCCTCCAAGACGTGCGTTTTATGGATCCTTGGTATGCAGTGTCGCCGCTCATGACAGCATGCTGCTGACTTGGGACAATCACATCCTTTGTAATTATTATGTGTGTATGTATGATCAATAAAAACTGTTTTTTACCAGCGTCTTTACCATGCAAAGTTTTTCACAATTATGTAAAAAGGGTATGCCCACCCCCCACAATGACAACCACAAACGTTTCGTGGTCGGAACTGCTGACGGCCTTTGGGAAACATTTCCTAGTGGGTGGGGCAATAATCGCCATTGTTGGGGTCATTTTAGAACATTTTTCAAGTCCGGTGGCTGGATTGGTCTACGGGGCGTTCCCGTTGGGGTTTATTTATCTGTTCTGGGTCACATACCACACCAAAGGTTTGTGTGAATGCTCCATGTTGTCAAAACACACCCTGTTGGCGACTGTATTGTTTGTTACGTACGTGGGGATTGTTTGGGCCATGTGTAAAACGGAGTGTCACCCGTTGTGGTCTTTTTTGTTGGCCACAGCGGTGTTCATTGTCATGGGAATTTTTTACTACCACTACGCACTGGAAGAATAAATTCAATTTATTTATGATCTTCTCCTGTGTCTTGTTTGAGATCTGGTCCTGGGACGTCTGGGAGAAGACCTAGACCTAGACCTAGACCTAGACCGTGACCCAGACCGTGACCTAGACCGTGACCTAGACCGTGACCCAGACCGTGACCTAGACCGTGACCCAGACTGTGACCTAGTTTTTGATGGACGGTGGGTGCGTCGTCTGCTGCGGAGGGTCCTGCTTCTGCTCCTGTCGGTCTTGTTGTTGCGGCGAGTTCTACTCCTACTCCTACCAGTCCTGTTGCTGCGGTGAGTTCTACTCCTACTCCTGTCGGTCCTGCTACTTTTACCAGTCTTGCTGCGGCGGCTGCTACGACGGCGGGGGGACCGCGAACGAGACCTAGACCGCGAACGAGACTTGGACCGCGAACGAGACCTAGACCTAGACCCAGACCCAGACCCAGACCTAGACCTAGACCGCGAACGGGTCGCATTGTTACGTCTTCCTCCAAACAGGCGTTTTCCGCCGACATATGCAGCCCCACTTAAAAGGGCTGCGGCTGCGGCTTTCCCACCAACAGTTGCCAGATCGTCACCAACACCTGTGTAGTCTGTAACTTTTTGGGCGACCCTCACCCAGGGATTCTCTGTGACATTTCGTGCGCTCCCGGTGAACAGGTTTCCTGCGCGTCCGGCATAGTCCCCCCAAGTGGGCTGATGTGGTTCGTTTGAGAACCACGCTTGTTGTTTGTATCGTTTTTTTTCCTTGGATTTCTGTTTGTGGGCAGCGGGTTTTCTCAAAGGGGACTTTGAAGAGGATCGTTTGGACTGTTTTTTTGATAAAGGCATGACAAGAAACTCGGTCCTTTTACTGATAAAACAGTTTTATTGTGGGGTTGGGATACATGTTTGCTTTAGACAGACCAGGGATCCAGAATGACGCGTTTCAGGAACGTGGACCCAAAATAAACGACATCAAACACTGTAAATGGACGACCTCCAAGTGACCCTACCTTGACGCACATCTCAACGCTTCGTCATTGTCCGCGTGCACGTCTGCCCCGCTCTGGATTAGGAACTTGACTACCTCCAAGTGACCCTTCTTAGACGCGAATCTCAGGGGTGAGTCACGCCACGCGTGCACGTCTGCCCCGCTCTGGATTAGGAACTTGACTACCTCCAAGTGACCCTTCTTAGACGCCCATCTCAGGGGTGAGTCACCCCACGCGTGCACGTCTGCTCCCTGGGAGACCAAATATTTCACCACTTCCAATTGACCCCCCTCAGATGCGCATCTCAGGGGTGAGTCACGCCACGCGTGCACGTCTGCCCCGCTCTGGATTAGGAACTTGACTACCTCCAAGTGACCCTTCTTAGACGCGAATCTCAGGGGTGAGTCACCCCACGCGTGCACGTCTGCTCCCTGGGAGACCAAATATTTCACTACTTCCAATTGACCCCCCTCAGATGCGCATCTCAGGGCTGAGTCACCCAACGCGTGCACGTCTGCTCCCTGGGAGACCAAATATTTCACCACTTCCAAGTGACCTTTCCAAGATGCCCATCTCAGCGCATGGTCATAGTTCGCATGCACGTCTGCGCCCACCCCAATTAGGAACTTGGCTACTTCCAAGTGACAGTTCACCAATGCCCATCTCAGTGCATAATCATTCTCCGCGTGCACGTCTGCCCCGCTTTCCACTAGATACTCGACCACCTCCAAGTGACCATTCTCAGACGCCCGTCTCAGTGCTTTGTCACCCGACGCGTGTATATCTGCACCACTTTGGACAAGGAACTTGACTACCCCCAAGTGACCATCCCCAGACACGTATATCAGCGCTCCATTATCGCTCGCCGCGCGCACGTTTGCTCCCCGGGATACCAAAAACTTGACCACTTCCAAGTGACCCTTCCTTGACGCCCACATCAGTGCTTTGTCACCCCCCGCGTGCACGTCTGCCCCCACCCCAATCAGGAACTGGACTACCTCCAAATGACCATTTGCCGACGTCAATGCCAGTGCTTCGTCACCCCCCGCGTGCACGTCTGCTCCCCTTCTCGTCACCAAAAAATTCACGGTTTTGAGGTATCCCTTCCCTGAAGCAAACGCCAAACTGCTTATCCCATGGCCCCCATACACGACAGACAAGTGGTAGACCCTCTCGGTGCTCCGTGCACATCGTGGCAGGTATGGTGTGAAATGAAGATGGTGTACTGAAAGCAAAAGAACGTAATTGGACAGGAAAGGGCCAGACAACATCTGGGGCAAGAATCGTAGACCCAATCTCACTCAAACAAAGTTCATTTTTTTCCTCGCTAAAACGAATATTCTTTTTTGGGTGCATATCCTGGAATGTCGGTCAGTTGTTATTAACTTGTGTGTGAGTGGGCGCGCACACATATATATTCGTATTCACAATGTTTGTTGTGCCTGCTCATTGTCCACTCTCAACAACAACAAAACTTTCTCTCATCATGGACGATGACAACCAACGACAAAACCCCCTTGCCAGAATTCTTTCAGGGCTGACCGCATCTCTGGCTCATCAACAACAACAACCTCATCTTCCCCCCCCCACTGATGACGACGACACAAAAAGAGAAGTTGTTGCTTCTCTTGCTGTGGTGTTTGCTACAGGGGAGGACACGACCGACATTTTATCAAGAGCCATATGCGATCAAAGCGCAGCCGACAGTCTATTTTCGCAAAAAGGTTCCTATGTGGATTTTTCTCACTTTTTCAATCCAAACGGGGGACTCGTGGATGATTTATTTGTGATGTCCGTTTTGGGGAAAATCGACCCCATGGAAAGTGCAACCAATGTTCCTTGGAACAAGTTTCAATCCACGGTGATGAATTTTATGGACGAATCGTCGCAATACCCACCCCCGTCTGTGGGGTATACGTCTCTTCAAAAAACGATCAACCTCGTGGGTTTCATGACAGACAATCCTTTAGTGGCAAAATCGTGGCTGGAGGATACGGTGTCGACCACAAAAAAGGGGATCTTGTGGTCCCTCATGAACATTACCCCTCTTGTGTGGGCGTCTGAGATAGTGATGAACGTCATACAGGGTGTGGACCCCAAGGAGCAGTGGGTCATATGCAGGAATGCCAAAGCCATGATTGTTGACACGTACTGGAATCCCTTGTGGCTCTCCATAGAAGAAGTGTTTGACTCCATCGTAAAGAGTTTTCCGGACAAGATGCTGGTATGGCTGTATCGCATCACCAAATACTTGTCGCTGTATCGTACGGAGTCTGCCAGAATGAATGGACTGTCTGAAAACTCGTTTTCTTTGAACATTGCAAAGTATGTCATGCACCTCAACAGGACTTTCCCCGCAGACGACGACCAAGATCCTCAAGATAGATGGTTGAAATGGTCATCCCTTGCGTGGAAGTGGGGGGACTGTTTGGGAATGCCACCCAACACGACATTTGAAGATGAAGAAGCACACGAGGCAGACCAAGCAAATGGAACAGAAGGAGGGGATGAAACAGACAGAGCAGTTGAAGTGATGGAGGGGGATGAAACAGACAGAGCAGTTGAAGTGATGGAGGGGGATGAAACAGACAGAGCAGTTGAAGTGACAGGGGAGGTGGTTGTTCACAATGATGCCCAAAATGATGTCCAAGATGGTGTCCAAGATGGTGTCCAAGAAGAAGAACAACAGGGCGGCGGTGGTGGGAGTCAAGAGATTGCTGAAGAAAATATCAATGGAATTTTGCGAATGCTCATGGGTATCCAAAATAGGGCCACCAACATCCTCCCCCCTGATGTATCCAGCGTTCCACTGTCAACACTCAAGGAAGAGTTGTTTTTTTTGGCTTGCATGAGTTTGGCTGGTCCCGATTTCTGTCACAACGGCCTTTTGAACAGTTTTTTGAGGGGCCAAAAGTCTCAAAAGGACACGTCTGCGGTCATCGACATTCAGTTTTTTGAGTACTGGATCACGTCTGCGATTTTATTCGAAGACACGGCTTGGATCCTAGAAATCCACCATTTTGTGGGGAAACTGTTCGAAGTTTTGGATAGGTTAACAGACCAACAACTGGCCCAAACCCCACTGGAACTCATTAACACAGTCACAGAAAGCGCATTTTTTATTTCAGCCACGACCGAGGTATCATCTGCGTCAGACTGGGATACCCCGCTGTCTGTCATGACGAGAATTTTGGACCTTGACTCAAAATATGGCGTCCCAAGATTTGTTGCGATAGACATTGTTCACACCATGCAAAATATGGTGTGTGGCTCTCACCTCAATCCTAAAGTGTGCACAACTTTTCTGGAATCCATGAAAAACGGTGGGTTTGGATGGATGGGCAGCGTGATACGAGTGTACAACGACATAGAAGAACTGTCAGAGGACGCCGAGAAGGTCCACAACCGCAGTCACATCCGAGAATTGTTCATGTGTTTGTTTGAGCACCAGCATTTTGCAGATTTGTTTTCTGAAAACGTGTGTGGGACCTTGGTATTTTCGCAGTTTGTTAATGGGCTCTTCAACGACATCTCCGTCTTTATGGACCCCATATCAACATACACCGATGAGTCTCGAGCCGCATTGGAAACCCACGCAACACTCTTTCGAGAGTCTTCCGAGGGGGGAGAAGAATCGTTCACACAGGAGTACCACGATAACGAGATAAAATTCGGATCCATCGTAGTGACTGTGACCCGGCTAACAACTTGCTTGAAAGAAATGATGAAGTTGTTTTGTGTGGTGGTTCAACATTTTGGATCAAGCCTCACCAGAGACCCGCTGGTTGGTAACGAACGTGCGCCGACGGTACTTGTCAATTATTTGTTCAAAATGGGCGCACTTCATGAACTGGGAATTGTCTACAAAGACAAGGTCAACAAATCCAGCAGTATCTACAGAAAACTTACCATTCTGACCAAGATAGGGAGCAAAACTGTGCGAAAATGCTTGGGGACCTTTGAAGACATGTTGAACATCGACCCATGCCACTCGGTGTACCCATTTAGGCACGTGTGGGACCTCCGAATTCCACAAAATGCCACATTATTTGAAACCATACTACAGTGGGCAGCACACGAGGAATCGTCCCAAGGCGGCACCCAAGGTACCGCCATCAAAAACACCATCATGGACAAGATTCGTGAACTAGACGAAAACAAGCCCTCCATCGATGAGTCTGAAATTCCTGAACACTTTTTGGATTCGATGATGGGCGGGATCATGGATTCCCCCGTGATGTTTCCGTTATCCGGGATAGTAGTGGATGAAACGACCGCTTTGCGCTGTTTGTTGAACAAAAAGGAAGACCCTTTCAACAGGGAGCCATGCGAGCCCGGTGACATTGTGCAAATGGACAGTTTGAAAAAAGAGATTCACCAATGGTTGTTGTTAAACAACCGACCCAAAACCAGAAAACATGCCAGGAAAGAAGAAGAAGATACTTCCGTAACAAACGACTTGGGGGTCACTACTACCAAGCGTCCTCGTCCACCTCCCCAGGACGAGGGTTTATCTCCTTCCCATCACAAACCTTGTTGTGGTGCTTCAGGAGTTGACACTGGAAATATGCATTGAAGTCCTCAAGATCCCCCCCACCGTCATTGTCATCATTTGGTGACGAACCGACCCCGCCGTGAATAACTCCGTCTGCAGAAGCGGCACCGGGTGGGTCGTCTGGGGTTCCCTCTCCCCCCTGGTGGTGACTGCCGGCACCGTTTGATGTGGGTGCACAGTCTTCCGGCACTCTGAATTTTACAAAACGCGAGTTAACTAACCACAGCGATCTAGCAAGTTTTAGTGCTCCCCTTGGTTCCATCATCGTGGAAATTTTCACCCCATATCCGTTGTGCTGAACAAAACACACGTGTCCGGGATTTTTTGAAAATTGGCCATCGTTCCAAAAAAAATGGTACACTTCATCGCTCGCAGACCTCTTGAGGCACGTTCTTGCTTTAATTTCTATGACTTTCAGAGCCTTTAAACATTCAATGAACATATTTCCATCAAACCATGTCTTGTCTTTGTGTGAACCCTCCTCGTCATTTCCAAAAGTATCATTCCACAATGTTCGAAAACGGTATTTTGCCGTTGAATTGTTGTCCATCGCTAAACACCACCACCACCACACTGCACATTTAATGCATGCTAAAAAAAATTACAATTTTATTGGCGTCATGCTTTGGCCACGCCCCCCCTAAATAACAATAACATCCCTATCCACGACACAGATGGTGATGCTTGTGTCACCCTCCAGTTGGATCATGCCGCTGTCCTGATATCCCCTTGCCCCCCCAAGAGGGTTTCCGGCCGCGGCCAGGGTGTCCGATTCAAACACAAAAATCGTCTCGTTGTTGACAACATACAGGAGATCGGCGTGGACCTCGATGTGAGAGGGGTTGTCAATCGCCTCTGAGACCAGCGGGTGAACCGCCCAACTGGGTTTTCCTTCCCCGTCTTTGGTTCTAACGTACTTCACAACCTCTCCCTCCTCTATCGTGAACAGCGCGTTGTTGTACGCTGCGATCTTGGAGACGGATCTTTCGATGGGTGCCCTGTGGGGACACCAATCGTCCTGTCTCTGTCTGAACACCTGACCCCCACTCAACACGTAGAACGCCCCCACTCTTTCGTCCACGGTGATCTGTTCTGGGTTGTCGAGCCTTGCCCCCATGGAAACCATGATGTCTTCATCGTTCCGAACATCCCACTTGAAAATCATGCCAGAACGGTCTGCCACCCATATGACGCCGCCATACATCGCCATCGAAACCGGCCCCTGGGCTTCTTTAAGGAAGCCCTCGGTCGCCTCATCAAGGGTGTCTTCGCTTGGTTCCAGGGGCTCCCAGCGTGTTGTGCCCATGGACATTTTATATGGCACTTTTCCGTCCACCACCCCAAAAAAGACGTCCTGGCCCATGCAACAGGCCTGCCCGGTGAACCCGATGTCGTTTCGAAGGGTGATCACCCTCCCGTCTTCGTTTGTCATGCGTATCCTCCCCTCCTCTTCGACCACAAGCATGCTGTTCTCCTCAGGTCCCTTTCCCAGACCGTTGATGGTCTCGAAATGTGCCTCTGTCACAAAGTTGGTGGTTGTGAGGGTCATTGGATATTTTGACACGTTGTGGAGGGTCAGCATGTTGTTTGTGGATTTGTCGACACACAACTCAGCAGACACCGGCCCCCCCGAGGCAGACTTGAGAATGATCATGCCCCCACCACTTTCGTTGATTTTTGATCCGTCTGCGGGGAGAATCAACAACCTTGGACGAATGGCGACCATGAGATCATTGACTGCCTCAACAATGTCGTCGTTCAAGGTATTTTCGTCATCAGATTCTTTAGAACGACATTTGTTGCCCTCTTTGGCGACGGAGACATTCCCCTTTCTGCCTCCCTTTTTGGGATTAGGGTCCTCCTTGCGCTTCGACGAAGCGGCGGCCCGCCTCCCTTTCGCCCCCTTAATGAGTTCGAACTCTGACGATTTCTTGATGTTTGGTTTGGGGGCCTCCCCCATCATGGCGATTTGGTTCAGACCATCCGCAATGGTGTCATGCAGCGCTTCGTATTCCTTCTTTTCTTTGGGGCAGTACGCCTCCTTCTTCCTCCGCCTTTGCACGGAATCGACATCCACCATGTGTCTTGTCTTGGTTTTGAGGCCAGGACTCAGGGATCGTGGGGGCGTCCCGGGGGGAGTGTCGATGTCCCTCCTGTCGTTCCGTCTGCGATTAGAGTGTTGTCTTGGGCTTACATGGCGGCGGCCCCTCCCTCTCCGCGTGGGGGGGCGGTCTTCATCAGATTCGCTGTCTGATGATTCATAACGGCGGCTCCTGTGGTGTCGACGGCGGTCGCTGTCGTAGGATTGTTCTTCTTCATCATCGCAGTCGCTCTCAATCTCCTCAAGGCGTCGCGCATTCATGGCCCTCTCTCGGTTGTCCTCTATCTCCCTTTGGGAGTGAGGTTTGGGTCTCACCATACCCCTCCGGGTAAGGCCACCTGAGGATCCACCTCCAGACGTTCGTCGAGCCGAGTTGAGATAACCGCCGGTACTTCCTGGTCTGTTAACGGGCATGCCTACAGACAGATAATGTGTGACCTCAATAATGCCCATTTATTATTATTTTCTTGGAAATGGGTCGAAATATATTTAATGTTCTTTTGTGTGTGATGGTGGTCTTTGACAAGATAGGGGGGTAGTGGGTTTGTTGTTCTTTTTTGGTGCCCACACACACCCGTCCACGCACACACGCCCCTTCCAAGCGGACTGGATTTTCAACAACATGGTTGTCACCCGGTCACACAAAACGAAACGTTCGTCGTTTGAACCAGAGAGTGACATTGGTCGTCATCATCAAACCAAGAGACGGAAAGACAGTCCCCCAGACCTATCAGAGTCTACCATGTTTGAAATCGCGCAGAACACCCACAACGAAAAAATAGCGAGAGGTGTTCCCATGCCAGTTTTCGTGTTCCCCAGGGGGCTGGGTCCTTGTGCCAAGTGTGACTCTCGTGCCAAGTGTGACTCTCGTGCCAAGTGTGACTCTCGTGCCAAGTGTGACACCTGCAGGAATGTTATCATAACCGCCACACACGCAAAACGAAGCGTTTCCACGAGTGTTACCAGAAGTTTACAACTGGAGTTGTACAAAAACATTTTTATCCTAAAAGACCCCAGTGCCGTTCCGTGCGGCCTGGTGAAGAAAAAAGGGAGAAACGTGCACTGGGTGTTTTCGTTAAAACATGGAGGATTAAATTACTGCGTGGAGTGGAAATACCCCATCACAGCCAATCTGCCCCCCAAAACTTCAAATGACACCTTCATTGACCACTCACAGCACATCAGCGAAATGTCGTTGTGTTCATACCCAGATTTGGTGCACCACTGGAGTGCTCGACCAAACCCAACAAAGAAACCCCCAAAGAAAACCCCAAAGAAAAAAGACACTTTTATGTTGGAGCGGGGGTCGTTCAATTGGACATGGGAACCGAAACCCCCAACAACGCACATGTGGGGGCTTCACGAACTGGGCACGTTTTCTTCTGAATATGCACGGATTGCATCCAACGTGAATTTTCGCAAGATCAACTCCATCAAACTCGTCCAAAACCCGTACCTGGCGTTCCATTTCCAACACTATTTGGAGGGACTCGAAAAGATTCACACAAGGACCAAAGTCATCGAAGCGTGGCACGGACCCAACGGAAACGAACAATCAATCTGTCAAGAGGGGTTTTCATTTCTGCGGTGCAGTCGATTTGCTTATGGGTGGGGGATGTATTTTTCGACGAATTTCGGTGTGTCCTTGTCTTATGTGAAACGGAACTACCAAGGGAACGGTCGGTTTGTTGGAACAATACTCTTGTGCAAGTTGGCCCTGGGACAAGAACAACGGCAACATGCCTCATCCAGCGATACAAGCATCTACCCTCACGAGGAGAGCGGCACAATGAGTGATCACCGACATTACAACGACATATACATCATGGTCAGGGATTTTTCTTGCATCCCTTACGCTGTGGTTGAGTTTGAGCATTAAATCCATCATGAAAACCACAATATTTTGACAAGTGTAAAGCCCCCTTCCATACATAATCATTTCACGCCCACTAAAACATGTGTTGGTGGTTTACTGTCATTTCATTGTGTGTTTCGTTGTTGTTGGGTGGCACTACGTGGGGGTCATGATCACTTGGGGGTGGTTGTGTCCCAAAAAAGCAGAACGAAATGAATCTTGGAGAACCACCCTTGTGAAGAGAATCTAAATAAAAAGCCACAAAAATTGGCATACTTCACATTTCAGAATGATGGGTGGTGGTGTGTAACATTTCCTTGAGATGCTGTCTGGCCACTTTTTATCCAGATTTGTTCTTTTGCTTTCAGAACACCAGGACCGTTTCACACACCACGTTCTACGATGCACAAAGAGCGCCGAGAGGATCTATCACTTGTCTGTCGTGTATGGGGGCCATGGTAGGAGCAGTTTGGCGTTTGCTTCAGGAAAGGGATACCTCAAAACCGTGAATTTTTTGGTGACGAGAAGGGGAGCAGACGTGCACGCGGGTAATGACAAAGTGCTGAAATGCGCGTCTGAGTGTGGTCAATTGGAAGTAACCCAGTTCCTAATTAGCGTGGGGGCAGACGTGCACACAAACCATGACGAAGCGCTGAGATGGGCGTCAAAGCGTGGCCACTTGGAGATAGTCCAGTTCCTGATTGGGGTGGGTGCAGACGTGCACGCAAACCATGACGAAGCACTGAGATGGGCGTCTGTTAACGGTCATTTGGGCACAGTCAAATTCTTGATTGGGAAAGGTGCAAACGTGCACGCGGGGGGTGACGAAGCCCTGAGATACACGTCTGAGGGTGGTTATTTGGAAGTAACCCAGTACCTGGTGGGCGTGGGAGCAGACGTGCACGCAAACAACGACGAAGCGCTGAGATGGGCGTCTGATGGTGGTCACTTGGAAGTAACCCAGTTTTTGATATCCCAGGGCGCAGACGTGCACGCAAACAACGACGAAGCGCTGAGATGGGCGTCTGATGGTGGTCACTTGGAAGTAACCCAGTTTTTGGTATCCCAGGGGGCAAACGTGCACGCAAACCATGACGAAGCACTGAGGTCGGCGTCAAAGGAAGGTCACTTGGAAGTGGTCAAGTATTTGGTCTCCCAGGGAGCAAACATACATGCAGATGATGATCGTGCGCTTCAATGGGCATCACGGTATGGTCACTTGGAGGTCGTCAAGTTCCTAATGGAGGAGGGAGCAGACGTACATGCAGAGGATGACCACGCGCTGACACACGCGTCGATATATGGCCACTTGGAGGTAGTTAAATACCTAATTGAGGTGGGGGCAAACGTGTACGCAAACCATGACGAAGCATTAAAATGCGCGTCAATGTATGGTCATGCGGAGGTCACCAAGTTGTTAAGGGGATATTGTCGTGTAAAATAACTTTTCCTTCATTGTTGGTTGGGGAACAACACACCACAAAAAATTATGATGCCCCCAAAACAAACATCATCCACACACCAGCATACATCACATATGGAAATTTATGGAACCAAACTCGTGCCTGTGGTTTTGTGTGGGGGGTCTGGGACACGGATGTGGCCGACAAGCACAAAGAAAAACCCGAAACAACTGCAACCCCTTGTGGATCCGTCCAAAACAATGCTGCAAATGGCGGCACAACGATTCCCTGCCAGTGTGTGCATCGCCGTCACAGGGTCGTCCATTGCAGACCAAGTGTCTCAACAGTTGCTCGATGTGTTTGGGAAGTTTTCCGACATTACGGTCATCAAGGAGCCCCAAGGAAGGAACACGGCGCCGGCCCTTTATGTGGCGGCGAGAGCAGCCCAGAAGAAATATGAGCCTTGTCTTTTGGTCGCTATGCCGTCAGACCACGTGATGGACGACGGAGCGTTCCAGTCCGCACTAAAGAAAGCCGTCCCGCTAGCATTGGACGGCAAAATCGTCACCATGGGGGTGGTCCCAGACAAACCCGAGACGGGATTTGGGTACATCGAATCCGCCGGGAACGAAATTGTCCGTTTCATCGAGAAACCCAACCTTGAGACCGCAGAACGGCTGATCCAAGAAAACGGAATGTACTGGAACGCGGGGGTGTTTGTGTTTTCTCCAGACACGCTGATCAAAGAAATGCAACGGCATGCCCGCACCATCTCCATGGCTTGCGACCTGGCTCTAAACACAAAGTCCATGTGTTTGGACCCGCATGACTGGGCCAAAGTCCCGGACGAGTCTGTGGATTACGCGGTCATGGAACACACCAAACTGGGGGCCATCGTTCCTTATGACGGGAAGTGGAGCGATGTGGGATCGTGGCCATCTCTGCATGATGTGTTGCCTAAAGACTCTGACGGCAACACCTGCAGGGGGAAGGACATCTTTTTGCGCAACTGTAAGGACACGCTTGTGTGCAACGACGAGCAGAGAGCCAAGGTGGCGGTCATTGGGCTGTCAAACGTGTGTGTTGTGGTCTCTGAACACGGGGGCATCTTGGTCACCTCCAAAGCCGCCAGCCAAGACGTCAAACACGCATGCAAACGGTTTGACAGTTAAAAAACAATAAACATCACACCACAGAGTTTTCCTGGAAAATTTGAAAAGTGCAAAGTTGGGGAACACAACCACTCACAGATACGTTGGCAGAGTTTTTCGGAAGTTATTTGGGAAAGAAATGTTCGTGTACGACATGGGCATAGTAGGTCCGGGACCAACTTTTCTTGGAAACATGGAAGATTGTGACAGAATGTACACCCAATGCCAAACGCGCTCGAGCAGTAACCCAGGAGCATGTTTTGCGGCAGTTGAGGTGTGCAAATTGAGACATGAGTTCGTGAAGGCGGTGCGCGATTTTGAGGAAAAACAGTCTGTTCACCATTGTGGCACTAGAGTGAAACAGCCCACAGACCCAAGGAAAAAATCCTCTAGTGTTTGATACTTGTGACGCCACGCACAGTGAACGCGTTTTATTGTTTGTGTTTTTTGTTTGTGTTCCTTTCATGACTGGCGTACATATTGACCCCCAAACACATTAGTTGTTGTCGTGTTGAACCGTTTTTTTGGGGGTAGTGAGGGGTGTGGATGTAATTTTGTTGGACGGACAATCCATGTAAAGGAACGCCCCCACAAAACACGCGTAAAAAACCGCGAATACAACCAGGGCGATATCTAGGGCCTCTACCATGACAGTCACTACTTGTTCTTTTTCATAATCTATTTAGAAAAACGTGACGCTTCCAGACTCTGTTGCACCACCGATCATGGCGTTGCCACAAAAGCCAGGAGTCTTGAGCGCGTACTTGGAAATCAGGACGTACATCAGGTAAAGTTCTGGGAAGAGGATCGCGACAATCACAGACAGGGCTCTGTCGCCTGGGGCGTTGCAGTGAAAGGCGGTGGAAATTGCCAGGGCAAGAAGAATCAATTCAATCACCCAAATGGTGATGATAAACATCAGGGCCTCCTTTCCAAACTTTTTCGCTTCGACATCGGACGACTGGTTATTCTTGTTTTGAAAAACTGCTGTGTTGGCAATCGCGGTAATCATGTTTCTCGCGTGTTCGGTTTTAACAAATTGCAACAAAAAAAAATCATTATTGTAAAGTTCTGCATTGTATCAATGACGGACAACAGCCGCTCTTCGCCTGTTCACCACTCAAACAACAACGCAGACTGCTCGGGAATTTCTCCACATGACATCCAGTTTGTGTATTTTGATTGGGGGGGAACATTTGGAAAGTCTGGGAAACGAAAAGATTTGATTCTTTCGTCAGCAGCCAAAGATCCTGTGCAAGCCGGAAAAGAAGCAATGTACGCCGACTCTTTGAGGTACATTCCCATGATCTCAGACCTCATGCGTCAGCGAAACGGTGGTATAGGGATTCTTTCAAACACAAAATGGTCTGGGAACCAGTGCGATCAAGGCCTAAAATACATTGGTCTCAAGCAGTATTTTTCCCCGCGCATCTATTCGTCAGACATTGGGATCAAAAAGCCAGACCCCGAAATTTTCAGGCTTGGATTGCACAAACTTGTGTCCAGAGGGACGACCACCAACAACAATATCAACAATCAAAACATTCTGTACATAGGAAACAGCCCAGAAAAGGACGTGATTGCCGCAAAGAACGCGGGTTGGAAAGTTGGGTTTATTCGTCGTTCTAAAACGTGCCACGAATGGGAGATGCTGTCCAAAGGCACATGTGGGCCCCCAGACGTGATCTTTTCAGATTTGAGCCACCTCTACAGATGGCTCCTGGACGGAACAGTCCTCCGGACGACGTGTTTGTTGCCAGACATAGGAATGCCAGACATAGGAATGCCAGACACAGGAAATGCAAACGATGAATTTCAACAAGACTGCCATCATGAGCGCTATGGTGGCGTGATGACACAATGAAATGATTTTTTTACTGGTCTTCTACCACCGCATTTTCAGGAAGGGTCAAATGTTTGGGCAGCGCGTCTGGAAATCTCCGCCATTTTGAAATGTTGTTCGCAGCCATGACAATAAGAGCACACACATATTCCCTCGGGTCCGTAGTATCACCCAGACTGTTCCTCAACGTTTGTAGATCCTTGTGACCCTCCATGGACTTTAGGAATTCTGCGTGAAACATACCTCCCACCACACTGTTTTTGTTTTGAGAAGTGAACATGGGCATGATGCATCCAGACATGGTGCAAACCACGAGGACTGGCATAGATGTCCTGTCTGGGGTCTTCCACACGGTGAAAAAACGTGCCAACTCTTCCATACAGTCGTCCATGTCGTGTTCGGCGGTGCCTGACAGGGCGCTCATGGTGGATGACACCACTTTCACTTGTGTGGGGGACTGGGAACATGTGGCCTGCATGGTGCACGCGTCAAGGCCCAACGATTTACAAACTGAGGGGTCCATATCTGCCGCTAAAATGATGTCATCCCAACCCAAAGATACCTTGGTGTTGGGTTCCCATTCGAACCACGACGGAGACAACTCTGTGGTCATGGTGTGAGTGGTGTCGTCGTATTGATAATAGGCACAATACTGGTGCGTGTATGGCACCGCGCATGTTGTGGCGCGTGTTTAGTATGTGTTGTAAATAATTTGGTTATTCCAGGATCGCGCACAGTTTATGACACACATCATTTCATTTATCACAGTCTGCAGGGGCCGGACCGCATGAGCACGCAGACAGAAGTCAAAAAAACACGGGTGTTTGTCTGACAAATCATGACTTTTGTTCATTCGCGGTCTCTTTTTCTTTTCACCACCCAAGCGTCCAGACCCCCTCGCTTCCTTGTGGGGGCGTTTGAGGACTCCTCCAATTCTTTGGACACTTTGCGCACTTCGTGCAAAGAGATGTCCTCGCAAACGTACAGCACGTGTTTTGCCCTGGTTGCCGCGACGTACCGAATGTTTCGTTCTTCTTCAGACGGGGGGTTGTCTTTTGACTTTCTTTGTGTGTCACCCCACATGACCACCGTGTGGAACTCCAAGCCCTTGCTTTGGTGCACGGTGGACAGGACAACCCCGGTCTGTCTGGACTGAACACTGCGTGTTTTGAGATGTTCAAGAATATCCGTGATATCTCCCTGATGCTCTGCTATGAGTTCATACAGGAAGACTTCGTCTGACCCCTCGTCGTCCCTTTCTTCCCAGTCGCGCATGAATTTGCCCGGGTTGGTTTGGTACGCGGTGCTCAAACGAACCAGGGTTTCTTTTTTGACGTTGCCTTTTACATGAAACTTTAGTTCATGTTTTAGGAAAAACGACAAAAGTTCCCGATTGGTCCGGAACAGCACCGCTATTTTCTCCCTCTTTGGCAGTTTGTCCGCCAGGGCAAAAATATTGGAAGCAGGGATCGGAGAATCCACTTTCCCGTCTGAGGACCCTTTTCCCACAACCCGCACCACCCCAATCGTCTCAACGTCTTCTCGTTCTAAAAGAATCTGGTTGGCACATGCCGCAATGACGGGCCCAAACCTAAAAGATTCGGTCAAACGCATGTGTCTGACAGAAGAACACATGCCCTCCAACGCAGGTGAAGCAAAGATGCTGATGCATTTTTTGAACTGGTAGATGTGTTGGTAGGGATCGCCCACAAATACAACACCTGCATGATCCAGTTGGTTTAGCACAGTTTTTATCATGGGTGCGTTAAGGTCTTGGGATTCGTCCACCAAGATGGTCTGACACCCCACAAAGGTTTCTTTTTGAGCCATGATCTTCTCGGCGACATCAAAACTTCCGCACGGCAGTGTTCCAGACTCCATCAGGTTGTACATGTCTTGTGCCATCAAACAGAGTCGGTCTCGGGTGCCTTCATCGATGGCCTGTTTTGTTTGCCCCACGCGCATCGTGCGGGGGACATGGGACAGCAGAACCGCCGTGCTTGACGATTTGCAAAATGCGTGCACCGTTCTCAGAGCATTTCGTAGGTTGGTGTAGGAGCACTTCAAGGCAGATACTGGGGTGTAGAGCGGTGTGAATTTGTCGAAAATCTCTTTTGGGGGTGTTCCCATGATGCCGTGTGCCACCCTGTGTTCCCACACCAACCCGTCGATCGTAGAACACGTAACATGAGGGGGGAACCGTTTGACGGCCTCTTCTTTCACGCTCCTGTTGAAAGCCACATAGCGGATGTTCATGTGTGGTCTGGCTTTGGCCCACTCACACAGGGTTGTTGTTTTCCCGGTTCCCGCCAACGCCTGCACAACCATCACTTCTCCTGGCTCCACATCTACCCCCACGATGTCCAACTGCTCCTTTGTCAGGGACATGGGTGGTGGTGTCTGTGCCATTTTTGACATTGGGGACGGAACAAATGCGTGGTGGTGGTACCTTGCCCCACATGTGCAAGAGGGGGGGACCGAATGTCCCCCTGTTTTTCAGTAGTTAGTCTGGTTCGTCCCTGGAATCCAAAATTCCAAGGCCGTTGTTGTTGCACAACAAATAGCACAAATGATGCAACCAACGATGCTGTCATTTTCCCCATTTGCAGTTGTTGGTCATCCATGTCACAAACGGCCGTCTACGAGAAGTCCAGAACGTTTCCCTTGAAAACGGACAGGGAAGAAGAAGTGAGACAAAATGTTTTGTGGCCGAGCGGTCCTTTGGAAATCAGGTACACATCCAAAGGGACGACCAAAAGACTGCTCAAAATTCCCTTTGGCGCTCCGTTTGACATTGGCCAGATGGTTTGTAGGTATGCCCTGCTCCCAAACGGAATTATTGAATTAGGGTTTATCTGGGGGAACTCAAAGAAGAGAAACGCCGATGTGTGTTGGTTAGTGTGTACCAGGTTTGGGTACCAGTCGCGAAACGAACCAAGTCTACACGTGGAAACGGTAGAAACAAGACATTTGATCCCCATGGAGTTGTCTTGGTTCGAAGACGATGTTGTTCATTTGTGGGAAAAACAACTTCCGATCTACAAAGAAATGAAAGCAGAACAGAGAATGAGAAAAAAAGCGGTCGCCGACGAGAAGAGACTACAGAGAGAACAGAAAAAAGCCGAAAGAATCGCGGAGAGAAAAACCCAACGAGAATCCCAGCCCCCCCAAAAGAAACCAAAAACAACCATTTTGGACATGTTGGGTGCATTGGAATGAAAACAAACAATAAATATTTGGTTTTTTTCATTTTGTATCGTCATCAAGACATGGTTGTTGGTCGTTTGTAGGTCAAAAACAAGAAAAAATGTGCGTGTACCCCCAAGAATGGCAGACACCACGTCGCCCCCCATCTTTACCCCACTGCACATTTGGCTTGCACCTTGAAAATTCCAGGGGTGATTAATTAGTCTGTTTCCAGGGTTGACTTGGAGGCAGCAGTGCCGAGCACGCTTATTCTGTGAAATAGTGTGGCCATCCCTTTTTCACATTTTCTTCAGAACATAATTATGGATTGTGTCGGAAACAACGGCATGGGCCGCAGGGTTAGGCCCAAGACTGGAGACGCGCAAGAAGGCGTACCAGAGGTGCTCAAGACGGACTCTTACAAGTTTTGGCACCTGTGGATGTTGAGATGGATATCCAAGAACTCTGAAGGAAAACTCGGGAGTCTCACCCAAGTAGAAACACATCTGTGTGCAAGAGGGACAAAATTTTCTCATTTGAAGAACGTCCTTGTGACCGGCACACACCGTGCAGTGCAGTGTTTGAACCAGACGGTTGCTGAAGAAGACCTCGCCATTCTGGAAAAGGTGGCGAGGGAGCACATTGGGTTCTCAGACGAACAAAAGTCTTTTCCGTTGCTGTGGGGGGGGATTGTCACTCCAGATTCCATCAACCAGTTCTCGGATTTGGGGACCGATTTTTCAGGGGTCCCACTTTCCCAAAAGACCTTTGGGGGCTTTGGAGACATCGTGAAGGAACTCGGAGGAAATCTCCCCATCAGGGTCACTGCAGTGGAAGAGGGGACTGTTGTGGGGATCAACGACCCCATTTTTACGGTCACCAACACCCATGCCAAGTTTTCTTGGCTGCCCCAATACGTGGAATCGATCCTCATGAAGACGTGGTATCCGGTGACAGTTTCTTCAGGATCCCTGGCGATCCGTTTGGTTCTTCGACATGCTGCCCGACTTGCCGGAGTTTCTGAACAAGACATTGCCCTGTACGAGCCCTTTGGTCTGAACGACTTTGGGTTCCGCGGGGTTTCTTCTCAAGAGACTGCTGAGATCGGGGGGGAGGCTCACCTGAAAGTTTTTTGTGGAACCGACAATGTCTCCTCCATGTTTGCCGACCGGGACTTTGAGAAAAATGTGTCTTCTGCCGGTTTGTCTGTCCGAGCAACCGAGCACAGCATAATGCTTGCCACAGGACTCTTTGGGGAGATTGAAACCATCCGGCGTTTTCTCCGAGGGTGCCCGACCGACAAGATTTTGTCACTGGTGTCTGACACGTACAATTTTCCCAGAGCCCTCGCTGCATTTTCGGGGACCTTGACCGAAGAAGTAAACAAGCGAATGTGGGACCCAGTCAATGGACAATTTGGACGTGTGGTGATCCGCCCAGACTCTGGAGAACCCACCGAGTGTGTGATACGCGCCCTTTTGGCGTTGTCTCTGGGAGGTTATAACTCCAAAACAAAGCCAATCGCCCGCAAGGGCTTCGGGTATTTTGTTTCTCTCCCAGACCACATAAAGATCATCTTAGGCGATGGTGTGGATTTCCCCACGGTGTGCAAGACCTTGGTGGCGATTCTCGACGAAGGTTTTGATCCCACTGATGTGATCTATGGTTCTGGTGGCGCCCTTTTGCAGCGGTTGGATCGGGACACTCTCCAGTTTGCGATCAAACCCCACAAATACGTGTACACGGATCCCACTACTGGAGAAACCACCAACATCGTCTCTGCCTCCAAGACCCCCATTGAAGGGTCGAAGAAATCAATGTCCAACGAAGAAGTGCAGGCTAAGATCTCAAAACAAGCCATGGTCGTCGTCTTGGACCCCCTGCATCCTGAAAACGTGGCTCCCGCTCCGGCAATCGCTCAAATTCGCCAGAAGATCAACAAGGAAATTCTTCGTATAGAGGCCCAGGACAAGGACATCATCAACGAGTGGCTGCAATCTCAGGCAGACGGAGCAAACTTTTGCCGCGCTAGGGTCCACAATCCTGAGTTGGACGTCCCCAAATTCACATGCAGCGCCGAACGCCGGGTGTTTCAAGAACTTTACCCACAAGAGGGGTGGATTCAGTCTCCGACCGCTCTCCAACTCGCAGACAACATCATTACAAAAGCGGCGGCTTCTTCTGGGGACAACAGCCTCTCCTCCGAACATCGCGCGTATGTTGAAAAGTGCATCAAGTCGTTCAAGATGGTAGCAGAACATAACGTGTTTCCAGAAAACTCTTTCATCCAGTTGGAGCACGTGGAGAGACCACCCGATTTCGATGTTCTTCTCCAAGAAGACCAAAAGTTGGCAGACGCCATCCAGGAAAAGTTGGGGGCAGCACAGAAGGAAACAGCCACATTTCGGGCACCCCAAGAAGTTCAAGCGGACATCCCTCTACCAAAGCGCGATTTTTCCACGTTTCTTCAGTTAGGGCAAGACCGAAGCCCATTGAAACAATATCATCAACAATGAGTGTGACAGACAACCAACCAACCGTGGGGGAATGAATGAGTGTTGTTTGTTTGCGAGATGTTTGAAAATAGTGAAAATTCAAATTTATTCTTTTTGATAAATTTCAAACAATAAATAGGGGGGTGGCGGTAGTAGTCTTGGTTGGTGGTTACCTTGGAACAAATTGCCCCCCCCTATCACACACAAATGTTGTCTTGAAAAGTTTTATTCAATCAAATGCACGTGGAACTACACAGTTCATTGCAGGAGTCTTAGAAAAATACCCCTAGTAGATAATGCAAGTTCAGACATGAACAGACGAACGCTGTGGTATCCACATTTATGTTAAATCATACAGATTTTGATGGCCTGTCGTTGATGAGTTGCGCGATGACACCATTCAATTCAAGGCAACCGCGTTGGGGGACAACATGTTATGGAACGACATTTGATATTTTTTCAGACGTGGCATAACGGATCATGTCGAGAATCGACCCGTGTGTTTTCCCGTTCCAATACACTGAATGACCATCCTTGAGTACACTTCCGGTGCTATACCCCCTTGAGAACGCAATTTTAGCATCATGAATATCCATAACAAACAAAAATTGACGACATTCTCTGGGTGGGAGGGGTGGTCGTCCAGAAGAATATAAAAAACTGCTGATCATTGATTGTTCGTGGGCAATGCTAAACCCCAGACTGTTATTACTACCCCCCAAAGGAAACCCCCGCACTGACTTCATCATGGCGGTCAGTTCTTCATCCCATTCCTCCTCATCATTGTCCCATTCCCCATCATCAGACATAGAATCTTCTTGGGGACCACCAAACAACGGTACTATTTGGACTGGATACTTGGTTTCAGGGGGGGCAATGTTTTCTTTGGAGGGGCCGCGTGCAGTTACAACTGGTTGGACAATCCTTTGAACAACATGTCGAATCTCTGCCTCTGTGTTGTTTGTTTCGTTGTATTCCGATGTATCTGTGGTGCCTGTGATGTCTGTGGTGACTGTGGAGTCTGTGGAATCTGTGGTGCCTGTGATGTCTGCGGTGACTGTGGAGTCTGTGGAATCTGTGGTGCCTGTGATGTCTGCGGTGACTGTGGAGTCTGTGGAGTCTGTGGAGTCTGTGGAGTCTGTGGAGTCTGTGGAGTCTGTGGAGTCTGTGGAGTCTGTGGAGTTTGGGATACAAATGGGAGAAAGTGTTTTCAAGGTTCTTAAAAAACGTTCCCTTGGGTGGTATGTGACCATCCCAAGGTTTCTTTCATCTCCCGAGACCATCGTGCATGGATGGGCAAATAAACAGTCACACATGTTGAGATTTTTTTGAAACCAGTTATTCTACATGTGGGGCGGTGTTTCCGTGTTTTTTTCCTGGAATAAAAACGAACCGCACAGACCAACATTGCAAAAACATCCCAACAATTCCGTGATTGTATTTTGCAATTTATCAAAACACCCACCAAATGGAAGACACGGTTGCACCCCACGAGGTATGCCCCTGTGAAAATGTGTGTGTGGGTGTCCCCCACGAGGTCAAACCCGCGGCAATGTGTGAATGCACTCCGACAGGGAAACGACTGGCAGTATTTGATTTCGACGGGACTTTATTCCGTTCTCCGACGCCATGCCCAGACAGGTGGGACCGGTGTTCGTTTGGTTATTTGACAAAATCACTAAAACATGGGGGGGTTGGGTGGTTTCAGTCGCTTTGTTCGTTACAGACCCCCCTGGTTCCACAAATTCCTCACAAAGGGTGGTTTGTGACCAAGGTGTGTTCCCGTGTCAGGGAATGTATGCAGGACCATCACTGTGTCACGGTTTTGGTCTCGGAACGGACAGAGAATTGCGTTCCAAGAATCACTGAAATTTTGGGATACGCGGGTTTGGTATTTGATCACATTAAGTGTGTTCCGTTGACGGGAAGTTGTTCTTTTCCGTGGTTCAAGAAAATGTGCATCCAGAGGCTCTCCTACCAGCACAAAACAGGGGTTACAGAGGTGTGGGAGGACGATGCGGATGTCGTTGGGGTGTTAGAGCAACTGCCCAACACGACAGTAATTAGATGTTCTCGGGAGGCACAAATACACCCCAGCAAAAAACAAGAGTTTGACGTTGTTAAACAAATGATCGACGAAAATGCGACAAAAAAGAAATGTCCCACAAAACCCGAATCGATCCCCCCAGTGCCCGTTGCTCTGTCTTACATTTCGTGGCGGACATGTGTGGATGTGGATCCCCTAGTGGTGACACGCGACCCCACAATTATTCCAACAGGGTGGGACCCATGCACAACCCCCAGCATGACCATGTGGCTGGGCACCTTTGAGGGTGTGCTGCATGCCGATCACATTGGGAAAAAAGTCAGTTTGACGGTCACGGCCGTGGGACGCAACGCTTCGTCTATGGCGTACCGTGTGCGCGACCCCCCCGTTCCGTGTGCAGACGACATCCCCCATATCACCATAGCCGTTTCTCCGGGAGGGGGGGGGTTATCGGCACGAGAAAGTGGCACAACTGTGTGGGAATCTCTCCCCACACCATTTGTGGTTCGGGGGAGGGTGTGTGTCAAAAGGCACGGAAAGGTGACATTTCCCCACGTGGAGCACGTATTGCCAGACGACGACACCCCCTGCAGAAACATTGCGTTTCACGAGGATCTCTATCACAGGCGGTGGATGGCCGATGCTGTGAGGAACATATTTTCCTCGTGGTGCCACTCCCGGCACACCGGGGGAAACCACACACAGGGTGCCAAGGTGTCGCCCGTGCCGTTTTTTGGGCCCACGACGGGTGGCCATTCAACTGCTGGCCCCCGGAAACAACACCCAGATGTCCCCCAGTGTGTTGTGCGGGTAGTCGGGGGAACCGCCACAGGGGTTTCAGACGAAGATGACGTCATGCATGTCGTTTGCCTGTCACCCCATACACACGACGCGTTTTGCGAATCCATTCCCCACGAACTCTCCAAAATTTCTGGAATTCTGAACATAGGGAGAGTCTCAGACGTGTCTTTGAGATGCGACGTCGGGAAAGTCCGAGTGGAACTGTCACATTCTTCCCTGGGTGCGGATGTGATTTGTTCGGCATGGGACAACCGGTCTCGGTCCTTTGACACCGAAAAACTCCCCTTTCACACGGGGGTTGAGGGGACTGCATCCGTCAAAAACACCGTCATCCTCCGGGGGGCCATAGTTTGTCCAGACGTTGTCCGAAAAATACGTCGGTGGGCAAAATCGAAATGCATGTTCGATTATTTTGGGTATCCAGACGAACTGGGATGGACCATAATGGCGGCCAGGTTCCCTTCTGTGAGGGCGTTTTTTTCGTACTACTCTTCGGGATCAATGGCGTGGTTCACAAACAAAGCAATCACGGTGCACGGAGAGACAAACATGCCCCCCACTTCGCTTGATTCTGCCAAACGGATCCCAATATTATCTCCCTGCAACCCCACTGAAATTATTACGAGAGCACCACCATGTGTTCTCGAAACAATGGCCGTTGAATTCCAAAGGGCCCACAGTTCGGTGTCTGGGATGGCGACATCGCCGCCGCCTTCTGGAGAATCTTGCGATGCCAATAAGGATTTGTACAGCGTCATAAAACCCGCCGCCCCTTACATACTGGGGATATGCAGGAACCCGGACAGGATGCAAGATCTTAAGACGCGGATGGGTCAAATTCTTTACTTTGCCAAGAGCACAGAAGGGAACACGCCCCATATGTCCAAAAACTGCGCATTTCGGCCATATGGGGCGTGTTTCACAAACCATCATGGTCCTCATCATGAATGCTGTCTGGTTATTGGAATTTCGAAACTTGGCCCCGATATTCATAAACTCATTAGGGAAGCAAACACGAAACTGGGCGACCCGGAGTCCGTGAAAAATGATTTCAAAGAAGTCTTTATCGCTGTTAAAAAATAAACTTTTTGGTGGTGGTGAGGTGACCTCCTGGCTTTGAGTTCATCCTTGGGGGCCGCCGACGACACGCACGCAATCATCCCTGGAAACAATTGCACGTTCGTTCGTTCGTTCATGAGTATTATCTCACACCGCAGCAAGAAGCACATGTGTGCCTGAAACTTAACTTCATGGCATGATAACCGGCACTACTCCAGATGACCCGCCCTTGTCGTTCATCAGCAGTGACGACAGCAACAACCGCTTTTTCCCCAAGTCAAACAGCATGGAGACCCTCTGTGATTTTACGGATTCCACAAACAAAGACCTAACAGGTGACCCTGTTTTGAAGAAAGTTTTGTTGGACGTATCCGAGGCACGCAAAGACAGAAGGGAACGCAAACAAATAGAACAATGCATGTGTGACTTGTTTGATGCCATACACCCAGACTTTGTAGAACACTGTTGCCCTGAAGAACCAAATGTTTCTGCTGTGCATGGCAGTGTGTGTGACGGCAGTGTGTGTGACGACAGTGTGTATGACGACAGTGTGTATGGCGGCAACGCATATGACACTGTCACCGAAGACAGACAATCGTGGCCGCCGCATACTGCTAGAGGCCTGTCTGCAGGACCTCAGTCGTTGAACACAAACCGATCGTTTTCGTTGCCTGCCGAATCAAGTCTGCCCACTTTGGATGTTGGAGGGCTTGACCCGTTTGCTTTGGATGACTACCACATGACAAGAAGACGTTCAGATGAAACCTACGCAGCCCGACGAAGATTGTCAGACGAATATTTGTCGGGAGGTCCTGTGGGAATGGGGGGGGGGTCAACAAGTTTTACCCCAAGGGATTCCATTTTGGGGGATTTCCAAAGGTGGGATTCGGAGACTAGGTTTGGACACACGCCCCAGTTAGCCACCCTCGCCACACAAGGGAGCGAGCCTATCGAGATCCCGTCTGGAACACGAACCAGGGGTCAACAACGCACACGAATGCGCGACGTCATGGAGGACTATCCCGCTCACCAAGAGGAGGTGTACAGAAGCAAACCGCCTTCGGGAAAGGGTCACAACACACGTGGCGAACGAGTGTGTTGTAACAGGCTCTGTGGGTTGTAGGGAGCCTAATCTGTGCATTTCTCTCTCAATGAATATTTTGTCGTTGTGTCATTTATTGTTCACGAAACTAAGCGTTTTTTGTTGAATCAAGAAGTGCAAGTGGGGCGACATTTGAAGCCCTACTCGCATCCGGCACAGCCAGTCTCAGATGTACAACACGGCGCAGCAGCACCGTCGGTCTGAGCGTTCTCTTGGGCACCCTCCCCGGACTCTTCTGGGTCGGTGCGCTGTCCATTTCGGCGGCGGGGATGGCGGCCTTCGTTGAGGTTGTTGATGTTACGAGCCTCATAACAAACATCGCGAAGGTAGGTGCGGAAGTTCCTCATGCGTTCATCGTGACCAGACCCGAAGCGCTCGATCCACCACTGGGGAGGGCCACCCTCGGACTTCTCGTTTCCGTGGAACCAGTTCCACTTTGAAGAAAACCACTTTTGGCGCACGTCTTTGTTCTTAAAAACGGCACAGTGGACCTCGAGGGGGATGACCGTGCGGTCTTTAACAGATGCGGATTGTGCCGCGTCTGTAGACGCAGCATCTTGAACAGACTCGGTTGCGGATGACATGGTCGCAGGGTTGCTTTTGAGGGGAAACAGTAGTAAGCCTTCGATTTACCGATGCATTTTTTTAAACAGGTTTTGGGCGCATATCCGGCTTTGCATTTTCTGAGTTTTTTGAAAAAATTTCATTATTTGGGTTGGCCCCATTTTTGAGAAGGAACAAATAAACCGTCGTACTCCTTGACCACCCGGTTCGTTTCTCCAAACGGCATTTCTGGCATGAGCGTGTGATGGAATTTCTGCAGGATGAAAATAACAGCATGAATGAACTCCATGTACGTCATGGGGTTGAAGTGGTCTGTGCATACCCTCTTCACCACGGACATGTAGATGACGCGTGCGTCTTCGCGGTTTATCCTGTGGTGACTCAACCCCAAAATTTTCAAGGCGTCCCTAAATTGGTCCAGCGACATTTGCTTGTTCAACTCGTTCCCAGATGGGCTCGCCGTAAAATCAAAAACTTTCCACAAAATATCTGCCTCATGTCTGGACATACCCACGGTGGCCAGCGACTCCCCCAATATGCTGTATATGATGGGGTCGTAGTCGGGGCCACTGCTCGGCGCAAATATAACAGGCGGGTGGTCGTACATTTGATTCGGGTGCCTCCGGACATCCCCTAAAAGGTCCATGGTATTAGAGTGGACATCCTCCGCGATATTTTCGCGTGGGGGGACGTACGGCCATTTTCCTCTTTGGAGATGCTCCTCGTAATGCTGTCTGTGGCCCTTGGACACCCACGGGTCAAACAGGAGGGTGTTGGCAGCCGAGGTTTGGGGGTCCCGCGGAGCGACAACCGGGGAGGCGGATATGGTGGACAGAGCCGCCTCCCACCACGGGCCAGGATTTGGGTCACTCATGGAATTTGGAGAGCAAAACTCCGTTTATTTGTGCCCACAGAAAAGTGTGCGGGGGGCAGTGGAAACGAACCACAAAAAAAAACTTGGGCTTTGGTAAAAGCGTTGCATTGTTTCAAACATGCCATCTTTCGCTTCTTCCCAGTTTGGCGCAGGTCTGGGCCGATTTCACATCCTCCCTAACACTCAGCCAGACGCTGACGCCCCCACTTACTTGGGAGCAAACAGCAGGAACCATCTGGGGTATGTCCGTCATGCTATCGGCGCAACCAAGGTGGCCGCAAATGTGGTCACGTCGTGGGATCCCCGGGTACCGAGCTCGA
>JGI24918J38489_100740_pt1 | contig 40780 bp, 42 predicted proteins | sample LinPfosmplate6_FD_38489 | JGI IMG/M metagenome (IMG submission 38489)
TGCAGGTCGACTCTAGAGGATCCCACGTAAATGTCCTCCATGCAGGGTTGGTACCTTTCTCATGCTGGACATTCTAAACAGAATTACACAGGGAGAAGGCAAAGAAGAGGATATTGATGTTCTGGAAGAGATGAGTGAAGAGGTTAGGGTGATGTCACTTTGTGGATTGGGTCAGTCAGCACCGAATCCTGTGAAGTCCACTCTCAGGTATTTTCGTGATGAATATTTGACACATATCAGGGATAAGGAGTGTCCGACCTCGTCATGTGTTGCACTTCATAAATATACGGTTGATTCTGGTAGGTGTACGAAGTGTACTCTATGTATAAGGAATTGTCCGGTGGATGCAATATCTGGATCACGTGAAGAAGTCGCATTCATTGACAAGGAAAAGTGCATCGAGTGTAATTTGTGCTATGACAAATGTAATTTTATGGCAATTAAATGATAACGGTAGGCCTTCCGGTTGGGAAAAAAGGCTACCGAGAGAGATATAACAAGATGGTAAAAAATAATCTATCTGCATTGAGGAAAAAATCAGCTCAAAGAAAACCAAAGATTATGATTGGTATGGGTACATGTGGTTTGGGTGCCGGTGCTAATGGCGTTTTGGCAAGTATAGAGAATGAACTGAAAAAACAAAAACAGTCGGTTGATATTATACGTACAGGCTGTATTGGTATGTGTTCTCACGAGGTGCTTGTAGACGTAATAATTCCAGGTCGTACCAGAGTAACTTACAGTGGTGTAAAACCGGATATGGTGCCACAGATAGTGGAAGAGCATATAGGGAATGGAACGGTAGTAAAGAAATTTGCTCTATCACAAATGTATCTTGATGGTCAGTCTGCCGATATGTATAAAGACTTGCCTTTTTTTGATGAGCTTGCTCAGAATAGTAGTCAGGTGAAGCTTGTGTCCAGAAACTGCGGGATAATTGATCCGGATAGCATAGACGAATACATTGAACGCGGCGGGTATGTAGCTCTTAAGAAAGCACTGAGAATGAAAGAATTGGCTGTTATCGGTGAGGTCAGCATGTCAGGATTGAGAGGCCGCGGTGGAGGCGGTTTTGAGACCGGATGGAAATGGGAATCATGTGCTAAATATGTTAATGATCAGAAATATATTATATGTAATGCTGATGAAGGGGATCCCGGCGCTTTCATGGACAGAAGCCTTTTGGAGGGCGATCCGCATTCTGTCCTGGAAGGTATGATTATCGGCGGGTATGCAGTAGGTGCTACGAAAGGTTATATATACGTGCGTGCTGAATACCCATTGGCTATCGAGCGTCTGGAGTTGGCAATTAAACAGGCAAAAAGATATGGCTTTTTAGGTACTAACATTTTAGGCAGTAAATACAGTCTTGATATTATATTAAAGGAGGGTGCGGGAGCTTTTGTCTGTGGAGAGTCTACAGCGATGCAGTTCTCTATCGAAGGCAAACGGGGCATGCCCAGGACCAGACCGCCACAATCAGTGGAGGCTGGATTATGGGATAAGCCTACCACCTTGAACAATGTTGAAACATTTGCCAATGTGCCCATGATCATTGATAAAGGTGCCGAATGGTATTCAAGAGTCGGTACTGAAAAGAGTAAAGGTACTAAAATATTTTCATTAACGGGGAATGTAAAACGAGCAGGTCTGGTTGAAGTCCCAATGGGTACTACTATTAGAGAGATTGTATTTGATATGGGCGGGGGAATTCCAAAAAAGAAAAAATTCAAGGCGGTACAGATAGGAGGGCCGTCAGGTGGTTGTTTGACGGAAGCATATCTTGATACTCCTATAGACTTTGAATCATTAAAAGAGGCTGGTGCCATGATGGGTTCAGGAAGCTTTGTCGTACTGGACGAAACCACATGTATGGTTGATATGGCAAGGTTTTTTCTGGAATTTTGTACAAGTGAATCCTGTGGTAAATGTCCTCCATGTAGGGTTGGAACTGTACTTATGCTGGAAATTCTTAACAGAATTACTCAGGGTGAAGGTAAAGAAGAAGATATTGGCATTTTAGAAAAAATGAGTGATGAGGTAAGGACGATGTCTCTTTGTGGATTAGGCCAGTCGGCGCCGAATCCTATTAAGTCTACCCTCAGATATTTTCGTGATGAATATCTGGCGCATATTCGGGATAAGGAATGTCCGACCGCATCATGTGTTGCACTTCATAAATACACGGTTATTTCTGACAAATGTACAAAATGTACACTTTGTATAAAAAATTGTCCGGTGGATGCAATATCGGGCTCACGTGAGGAAGTTGCGTTTATAGACAAGGAAAAATGTATAGAGTGTAACCTCTGTTATGCCAAGTGTAATTTTATGGCAATTAAGTAATTATGATAAATATTACGATTGATAATAAGCTTGTTAGTGTCCCCCAAGGTACGAATATATTTAAGGCGGCCAAGGACAACGGTATCTATATTCCCGGACTTTGCTATCATCCGAAATTGACTCAGTATGGTGGCTGCAGACTCTGCATGGTTGAAGTCACTGAACGTGGAAGGTCGAGGCATAGATTCTCCTGCGCGCAGCCTGTCGCTGAAGGGATGGTAGTGAAGACTAAAACTCCTGAGACGGAGAAGTATACCAAGTCTGTTATGGAATATCTCCTGGCACACCATCCGCTTGATTGTCCGACTTGTGATAAGTCAGGAGAGTGTGGTTTACAGGAGATCACGCATGATCTCAAATTAAAACCGGGTAGATTTAAGAGTGCGAGACTGGATGAGCCGATGAGGCGTGACAATCCTCTCCTGGAGTATAATTCCAACAGATGTATTCTCTGTAGCAGGTGCGTTAAGGTATGTAAGGAGATTGCGGGTGTTGGTGCAATTGATTATCAAAACAGAGGATTCCAGACAGTTATCGGTACCGCTTTTGATAAACCCCTGGATTGTAGTTTTTGCGGTGGTTGTGTATCGGTATGCCCAACAGGTTCTTGGCAGGATAGAACTCTCAAATTTAAAGCCAGACCGTGGGAATTAAAAAAGACTCCAACAGTTTGTACATATTGTGCGGTCGGATGTAGCCTGGTAATAAATACCAAGGATAAAGAAGTAATGAGGGTGACCGCTGATGAAAACTTGGAATTGGGGATAAATGAAAGTAATCTGTGTGTTAAGGGGAAATTTGGCCACGAGTTTATTAATTCAGATAAGCGGGTTAAAACACCTTTGATAAAAAAAGGTGGTAAATTACGTCCGGCTTCATGGGATGATGCCCTTGATCACATATCAAATAGATTCAGTGAGATAATAAAAAGCAGTGGAGGTAGTGCCATTGGTGGTATTGGTTCTGAGAAATGTACTAATGAGGACAATTATCTGTTTCAGAAGCTCTGCAGGACTGTTTTGGGAACTAACAACATAGATAATATATCTAATATGAAATCTCCTTCGCTTAACCGCTTGATAAATAATTCTGTAGCGTATGGGATGGCGTCAACATCACTGGAAGGAATAGAAAATGCGGACACGGTATTCTTTGTAGGTGCTGACGTAAGCGAAGCACATCCCGTCGTCGGGAGCATGGTGAGAAAGGCAATAAGATTAAACAAGACAAAGGTTATAATAGCGAACGTAAGAAATGTTGAATTCGGCTGCGAGACAAAAAATCTTCTTCGTTTAAATTACAAGTTGGGGACACAAACAGTATTGATCAACGCAATGATGAAAGTTATTGTTGATGAAAAACTTGTTAATTTGAAGAAAGCATCTGATAAGACAGAAAATTTCAGTGAACTACGTTCATCGCTGAAGTCAGCCGATCTGGGAATCAAGAAGGTTTCCAGGGCGACAAATATTTCAGAGGATAGTATCAGGGCTGCTGCTGCTTCAATCGCAAAAGCGGGAAATTGTTATGTCATATGTGGGAAAGATATAGAGGAAGATCCATCTGGTGAGGAGACAATAGAGGCCTTGATGAATCTTTGTGCATTAGTTAATAAAGGTGACTCCGACAAAGTTTCAATCGTATTTTCTAGGGAGAATAATAATTCTCAAGGTGTAAATGATATGGGAGTTGTGCCGGAATTTCTTCCTGGTTACCTGGATATAAATGATCAGGAAAACAGAGAAGTTGTTGAAGGCATTTGGGACGCTAAACTACCTGCTGATCTTCTAAAGAATAATTCTGGTGATATTTTTGATCGTGCCGTGAAGAAAAAAATAAAAGCACTCTATGTCATGGGGGAGAATCCTATAGTTAACTATCCAAATGGCAAGAAGGTAAATGACGCATTTAAAAAGGCCGAATTTGTAGTTGTTCAGGATAGCTTCCTGACCGAAACTGCACAGCTGGCAGACGTAGTCCTCCCATCGTCAACATACGTTGAGAAGGGCGGCACATTTACAAACATGGTGATGACTGTGCAACGGTTGCACAAAGCCATACCGCAGGTTGGAGATTCTAAGCCGGATTGGCAGATTATATGTGACCTGGCGGAAAAGATGGGTCATGAATATCACTATACAACATCCAAGGATATTGTGGATGAAATAGGAAAGAGTGTACCCATATATGAAGGAATTGAAGTGAACCGATTGCGGAGGAAAGGTTTTCATTGGATTCTTTCGCTATACTATAAAACCAAGGCAGAGAAATATCAGTTTGAGATTGCCGGCAAGAAAACAAGTGTAATAAAGAGTAATAAGAAATATCCATTCATATTATTAACAGGTTCAAGTTTGAGGCATCAGGGGACATATTCAAGGAATTCGGAGTCACTAGTTTCTCTTGCTTCAGAATGCTTTGTCGAAATTAACAGGAAGGATGCAATGAAGGCGAAGATTGCGGACGGTGATAATGTGAAAATTGAGTCGGCTCAAGGCAATATAAAACTCAAAGTAAAAACTACAGGCAGAGTGCCTGAAGGAGCTGTCTTTATATCTGAGAATTACGAGTGGGTACCCGTTAATAATCTGCGTGGTGATGGATACACAAACGTAAAAATATCTAAAACTAAATAGTCTTGAAATAACACCGGTTTAAACTATTTAAGCTGCATCTGTAATATTGCTGGCTGGTTTTGAACCAGGCACTGAAGGAAAAAAAATGTCAAACGCTATTATTTATGCAATACTTTCAACAATTAAAATAGGGATAGTGATAGGCGTACTGTTGCTGGTGATAGCCTACCTTATCTGGGTTGAAAGGAAAGTTATGGCCCATATGCAGGTTCGCATGGGACCTATGAGGGTGGGATGGCATGGTTTGCTTCAGCCTATTGCAGACGGACTTAAATTAATAACTAAAGAAGACATAATTCCGGCAAATGCCAGTAAGATTTTATTTATCGCGTCACCTGCGATAGCTATGGTTCCTGCTCTGTTATCGATAGCTGTTATCCCATTCGGGGACACAATAAGCATTATGGGTGTAAGTATCGATATGGTAATAACAGACGTAAATATTGGCGTACTATTTATCCTTGCCGTTTCTTCTGTTGGTGTTTATGGTATTTTATTAGGAGGTTGGTCATCAAATAATAAATATTCACTACTGGGAGGATTGAGATCTTCCGCTCAGATGATTAGTTACGAACTGTCAATGGGATTGTCTTTGATAGGGGTAATTATGATGACCGAATCATTAAGCCTTGTCGATACTGTTAATGCTCAAGCTGATTTGTGGTTTGTTGTGCTGCAGCCTGTAGCATTTGTTGTGTATGCGATAAGCGCTATAGCAGAAACTAATAGATGTCCATTTGATTTACCAGAAGCAGAGACTGAACTTGTTTCAGGGTTCCATACAGAATATAGCAGCATGAAGTTTGCGTTATTCTTCATGGCAGAGTATGCGAATATTATTACTGTATCGGCAGTTGGTGTTACATTCTTTTTTGGAGGCTGGAGAGGGCCGTTCCTGCCACCTGTTGTCTGGTTCTTAATTAAGATGGCTATGTGCATATTTTTCTTTGTATGGCTGAGATCCACTTTCCCGAGATTCAGGATTGATCAACTTATGCAGTTTGCATGGAAGATTTTACTTCCTGTGGCAATAGCAAATGTTTTGATAACAGGACTTGTAATGTCATTTTTATAAATCGTTTAATCTGTTCTTAAGAAGACTTAAAACATGATAAAACCATTAATACAAGGCTTAATGCTTACGTTAAAGCATTTTCTCAGTCCATCTAAAGTGGTTACGATGCAATACCCTGATGAGAAGTGGACACCTTATCCGCGTTTCCGGGGTTTGCATGAGTTGCAGAGGGATGAAGATGGCAAAGAGAAGTGTGTCGCTTGCGGGCTATGTTCTACAGTTTGTCCGTCCGAATGCATTAATCTTGTAGGCGCCGAAGATAATAATGGTAACCGGTATGCAGAGACTTATGAAATTGATATGTTCCGTTGCATTTTCTGTGGCTACTGTGAGGAGGTTTGTCCGGAAGAAGCTATATTCCTGAGACAGGACTACGAGTTGGCTACAGAAAACGTGAATGATCGCATATATAATAAAGAGAAATTGTTAGTACCACTTAAGAAAAAAGCTAAAAAAAGAGCTAAGAAAAAATCTAAATAAGGTCTGATTATAATGCTAGAAAGTTTACTGTTCATAATAATGAGTATGATAACAATTGCCTGTGCTATAGGCGTGGTTTTTCAAAAGAACCCGATTTACAGCGCGGTATTTCTTATCCAAACAATGGTTTCTCTTGCAGTCCTATATGTACTGTTGCATGCTCAGTTTGTCGCTGCTGTACAGGTCATGGTATATGCTGGCGCAATAATGGTTATCTTTGTATTTGTTATCATGTTGCTAAATCTAAACAAAGATTCATTGGAAGGTGGCAGGAACAAAATGCCAATGCAGAAACCTGCTGCCATAATCCTAGGTTTGATCCTTGTTGTTATGATAGGTGTTATAATGGCGAGAACAATTTATCAAGGCGCACAAGGGGAGTATACTCCTGAGGTTATGGATCAGATCGGAAACACACAGCTTGTGGGTAAAATGTTATTTACAAAGTATGTTTTACCTTTTGAAATTGCATCAATACTTTTGTTTGCCGCTATTGTAGGGGCTATAATCTTAGCAAAAAAACAAATTATTAAGGAAGAGCAGTGATGGTGGTTCCGTTGACATGGTATTTAGTACTCTCAGGTATTATATTTTCTATAGGGGCGGTGGGCGTCTTAATCAACAGAAACGCCCTGGTTATTTTCATGTCTATTGAATTGATGTTGAATGCAGTAAATCTCGCATTTGTAACTTTTTCTCGTCAACAGAATTCGATGGATGGTCAGATCTTTGTTTTCTTCATAATGACTGTAGCAGCTGCAGAGGCTGTAGTTGGACTTGCAATAATAATTGCCCTGTTTAGAAACAAAGCTACTATTAACGTAGATGATATAAATATAATGAAGTGGTAAAAGGATAAATAGAATAATGTTAGATCAATTTGGGATTTCTTTTTTAGACTTAATTGGATTTGTGATCTTATTCCCGCTTGCAGGTACCATCATAAATGGGTTCCTGGGAAAGAGGCTTAACAAATCTATAGTCGGATTTATAGGATGCGCTTCGATAGGTCTATCGTTTATCGTCGCACTGTTTGTACTCCTTGATCTGCTGAAACTTTCACCTGAGCACAGGGTGTTTGAAAAAGAGTATTTTACATGGATCAGCTCAGGTGCATTTAGGGCGATTGCCGGCCTGCAGGTAGATCCGCTTTCAGTTGTGATGATACTGGTAGTTACCGGCGTAGGATTTCTTATCCATGTGTATTCTATAGGTTATATGCATGAGGATAAAAGCTTCTACAGATATTTTACCTATCTGAATCTGTTTACCTTTTCAATGTTACTTCTTGTTCTGGCTAATAATTTTCTTCTCATGTTCATAGGATGGGAAGGTGTTGGGCTCTGTTCATATCTTTTAATCGGATTCTGGTTTGAGAAGAAATCTGCGTCAGCCGCAGGAATGAAGGCATTTATTGTAAACCGTGTAGGGGACTTTGGCTTTATTCTGGCGATCCTCTTGATATTTGTCACCTTCGGTACTATAGACTTTACTGAAGTATTTCACGCCGCTCCGAAACATCTGCAGATAGGTAGTGCCGTTGCCGCGATTATAACACTCTTACTATTCGTAGGTGCTGTTGGTAAATCAGCACAAATTCCACTCTATACATGGCTTCCTGATGCTATGGAAGGCCCTACTCCTGTCAGTGCGTTGATACATGCAGCGACTATGGTTACGGCCGGTGTGTATATGGTTGTAAGGTGTAACGTTCTGTATACTTTGTCTCCGTTTACAATGACAGTTGTTGCGGTGATAGGAGGTACTACTGCACTGTTTGCGGCAAGTATTGGCCTTGTGCAGAACGATATTAAGAGGGTTCTTGCGTATTCCACGGTAAGTCAGATAGGTTATATGTTCCTCGCATGTGGTTTGGGTGGATACATTACCGGTGTATTCCATCTGGTTACACACGCTTTTTTCAAAGCACTGCTATTCCTTGGTTCAGGAAGTGTGATTCATGGCCTGGGAGGTGAACAGGATATGAGAAAAATGGGTGCTCTTAAAAAATATATGCCGATAACGTACATAACATTCTTCATTGGTACACTTGCAATTGCAGGTATACCGCCATTTGCCGGATTCTTCAGTAAGGATGAAATCTTACTGGAAGCTTATACTAAGGGAAATCTATTCTTCTGGGGTCTTGGAGCTTTAGCGGCTCTTCTAACAGCCTTCTATATGTTCAGGCTGCTATTCATGACATTTCACGGGAAATCAAAAATGACCAAGCATGTTGAGGAGCATGTTCATGAATCACCAAAGAGCATCCTCTTTCCATTAATAGTGCTTGCCGTTCTTTCCATAGTCGGTGGATTCCTGGGCTTTCCGACAATGAGCGTAATTAACGAATTTCTTGCTCCAGTCATAGGTGCCGGACATCATGGGAGTGAATCGCATCATGTCTCTTCCAACCTGATGTTCTCTATGATGGGCATATCGACGGGTATAGCCATTGTAGGAATTGTACTGGCTTATATAATGTATATTTCAAAACCTGAACTACCCGGTGCTATTGCTAAGAGATTTAAAGGAATTTACAATATCATATTAAACAAATATTTTGTTGATGAAATATATGACGCGACTTTTGTTAAACCGACCCTGGGAGTTTCAAATATCTTATGGAAGGTAGTAGATGTGAGAATTATAGATGGTTTTGTAAACGCAGTTGGAAGGCTTACCGTACTCAAAAGTGAAGTACTAAAACTCTTCCAGACAGGTTTAGTGCGCAACTATGCATTTTCCATAATGCTGGGTGGAATTATTATCATTATCTGTTCCATATTATTTTTGTAAACATTTGCAGTTAGGGTTTTTAAAATAAATGAATTGTGATTGTCCGATACTTACTATAGTGACGTTTCTGCCTTTATTCGGGGCGATAATTCTTCTCTTTATAAATGGAGAAAAACAGGAGAGGATTAAACGTGTCGCTCTTGCTATCGCAGTTATAGATTTCATAATCTCGCTACCCCTGTTCTTCTTATTTAAATCAGATACGTCTGAATTCCAATTTGTACAGAATGTTCCATGGATAAAGGAGTTTGGAATAAGTTATCATGTAGGTATTGACGGCATAAGCCTCTTTCTTTTCCTGCTAACAAGTTTCCTTTCGCTCATCTGCATACTGGCATCGTGGAACATAAAGGACAGGATCAAAGAGTACATGATTGCGATGCTCATCCTGCAGACTGGGATGCTGGGAGTCTTTATCTCTCTTGACCTCTTCCTTTTCTACACGTTCTGGGAGCTCATGCTGATCCCGATGTACCTGATAATTGGTGTATGGGGTGGCCCAAGAAGGATATATGCCACAATAAAGTTCTTCGTATATACAATGGCGGGAAGCGTATTGATGCTGATTGCCATAATATTCCTCTATTTTATGCATCACAAAGCAACAGGAGAATACACATTTGACCTGTTGAAGATATACAACCTTGACATTCCTCTGGGAGCTCAATTCTGGCTCTTCCTTGCATTCTTTTTCGCGTTTGCAATAAAGGTACCAATGTTTCCGTTTCATACATGGTTGCCGGATGCTCATGTGGAAGCACCAACGGCTGGCAGTGTTATACTGGCAGGGGTGCTGTTGAAAATGGGAACTTACGGATTTGTGCGTTTCAGTCTGCCGCTGTTTCCTTATGCCAGTCATCAATTTGTACCTCTGATTACATGGCTGGCAGTCGCAGGTATCATTTACGGAGCGCTTGTAGCAATGGTACAGGAAGATCTTAAGAAGCTGGTTGCGTATTCAAGTGTCAGTCATCTTGGTTTTGTAATACTCGGCATCTTTGTATTTAATGTTCAGGGAATGGAGGGAGGAATCCTTCAGATGATAAATCACGGCTTGAGTACAGGCGCGTTATTCCTGATTGTTGGAATGTTATATGAAAGAAGACATACAAGGCTGATTGCTGATTATGGAGGCGTGACGAAGAAAATGCCGATATTCGCTATCTTCTTTATGGTTGCGACGTTGTCTTCAATAGGATTGCCTGGCCTTAATGGCTTTGTAGGTGAATTCCTGGTATTGCTGGGGACATTTAAGTCTAACGTATTACTTGCCGTCATTGCGACGACCGGCGTTATTCTTTCAGCATGTTACATGCTCTGGATGTTTCAGAGAGTTATGTTTAATAAGATTACAAACCCGGAAAATAATAAACTCAAGGATATTAACAAGCGTGAATTGGCACTGTTGGTGCCTATAACGATTCTTATCTTCTGGATTGGTATCTATCCTAAACCCATATTGTCCCGGATGGATGCATCCGTAAACCACCTCATAACGCAGGTGGATGAAAAATATAAGACGACGTTGAATAAGCTTGGAAAAAGTGATGATGTACTTGTGGCCAGTGAAAGTAATAGTGTAGACTACATAGAAAGTGAAGGAAGGTTGAGCGAACCTTCACATAACCTTGAAAGAGATTAATTAAACTATGGAAATAGTTATTCCACCATTTGATTTAAAGAGTATATCGCCAATGGTTAGTGTCTCCGTTGCGGCGATATTCATACTGCTTCTTGATGTATTCTTCAGAAAGACATTCAAGGATAGACTGGGATATATAAGCTTTCTCGTAGTTATTGCTACGGGTTTTGTCGTATATACTCAAATAGGACAGAACGTGTACTCATTCAGTAACATGTTTGTCGTAGATAATTTTTCGGTCTTCTTCAATCTGATATTCCTACTCAGTACGGCTCTCATAATCCTTATGTCCGAGAATTATATAAAACAGGAAGGTGTGAACTATGGTGAATACTATACACTGATACTGTTTGCTACAGTGGGTATGATGTTGATGGCGGGTGGGGCGGACTTGCTTACGATTTTCTTAGGTATTGAGATAATGTCCATTTCGCTTTATGTGTTGGCTGGCTTCACAAGAGATAATGTCCGTTCAAATGAGGCGTCTCTGAAATACTTTCTGCTTGGCGCGTTTGTAACAGGTTTTCTGCTTTATGGTATCGCTATGCTATATGGAGCAACCGGCACAACTAACTTAAAAGAGATTGCTACATTTATTGCTGAAAATTCGGGACTATCAAATCCAATGATTGTTGCGGGCGCTTCACTGCTTATTGTCGGTTTTGGATTTAAGATTGCTTGTGTGCCCTTCCATAAATGGTCTCCTGACGTCTATGAAGGTTCTCCGACGCCGGTTACTGCTTTTATGTCAATAGGGCCAAAGGCAGCCGGTTTTGCCGTTTTCCTAAGAGTTTTCCTCGTGGCTCTGCCTGACCTGGAACCGAAGTGGTCAATCGTTTTGTGGGTCCTGGCCGTTCTTACCATGACAGTAGGAAACCTTGTGGCTATTTCACAAACAAACATAAAAAGAATGTTGGCATATTCAAGTATAGCGCATGCGGGATACGCACTTGTTGCTATTATAGTTGGAGGTGAATTTGGAATAGCAAGTCTACTTTTCTATATGCTGGCATATACTCTTATGAACTTGGGTGCATTTGCTATAATCATCGTACTTGGCAAAAAAGGAGAGGAAAATGCAAATATTGATGATTTCAGTGGCCTCGGTTACAAACATCCTCTGTTGGCAGTAGCTATGTGCATATTCATGTTTTCACTGGCGGGTATTCCTCCATTGATAGGCTTTATCGGGAAATTCTACATCTTCAGTGCAGCCATCAAATCAGGATTTATCATACTTGCTATTATTGGTATGATTAACAGTGTAATATCTGTTTACTACTATTTAAGAGTTACAGTTGTTATATACATGAAAAAACCGATACGTGAATTTGCGCCACTTTCACTATCACCGCTAATCATTCTTGCCATTCTAATAACAATCTGCGGTACAATCTACTTCGGCATATTCCCTTCAAAGATAATTGCATTTGCCCAGCAGTCCGCTGTTTTGTATTAACCATATCAATTGTAGTCCTCATAATTTAACAGTTTAAACTGCTTGATCCGCTTAAACGGGTTGAACGGTTCTTTTACTAGGAGAATCAAAATGCAGTTCTGGGCGACTTATTGCAAAGTACTCGGATATGTCTGGCTAGTGGCGACTGGCCTCCTGATCTTGGTGGGGATATCTAATGTCTGGATGAAGGAGGGTCTTTCAGGCGTTCAAGAGCTGCTGAGTCCATCTAACGCGGTTAACTATATCGCAATGGCAATCGCGGTGATTCCAGGAATTGTTCTGTTGAAGCTTTCCGAGAATTTCCGAAGCAAAATCAAAACTGGAAAGTGAAAGAAGAGATTTGCTACATGTAAAGTCATTTGTCATTCTTAAACGGTTTAATCTGTTTGAACTGCTTAAACTGTTCTTTTCTTCGTCAATTCCTTCAACTTATCTACAATCCATATCATACCTTCAGTATCCAGTTTACAGTATTTTTCTAAACCATTCCTGATTTTAATTATTTCTTCTGCTGAGGCACTATTTGAAATAACACCTAAAAAGGCAAGGCTTGCATTCATACCATCTGATATATCCAGATGATCGTAACTTGTTCCGGTTAAAACAGGCAGAACATTTTTAATAGATGCGCTCCCTTTTTGCCTGGTATCATAATAATGAAAAGACTTGAAAGGCGCCAGTAGGTCTATTATCCTGTCATTCAGACTCTCTACCCAATCACTATATTCAGGAAACATTTCTGCAAGTGCTTTTAATACGCTTTTTTCAAAACTCTGATTATAGACGACGATACTGCCGCTGTTACCCAGTACTCTCTTTAGTGACGCTACAAACTCGGCCCTTGGGTCACCTTTACCGTCTGCAAGGAAAGAGTAGTGTCTGGATATCGCATTGTCACCATCAACAACATGCAGTGAAAACTGAAATGGAATTTGTTGATATGGTCTTGTGCCATCAAATAGTGGTATGGCACCGCTGAAAGTTTCAAAGTCCAGATAATATAGAGGATACTCCAGCCTATTCAGGAACTGTCTGATAGGTTCTTTTCCAATATGCGGTTTACCGGAGATCTCACAACTTCTTTGAATCTCCTGTTTTCCACTTAGTGGGAAATCATCCGGGATATCCTTGAAGGAGTAGATGCCTTTCTCAAACAGCTCAAATGCATCCTTTTTGCTACCATACATATCAAAGATACTGTTTTCAGGCAGAAAACTCCAGCACTCTATCTTTAAAGGGCATTCGTATGGGCGATTGCACTGTTTACCTATAGTGACGGCAGGACACTTTTCAGAAGCAATAGTACTGAACATGCTATCTACTCTCTGCTCTATTCCGTTAGTTGATCCATCTCCTTCATCCTTGATCTTCGTCATGGTTAACAAACTTGCCGGGTCAACATCAGATTGCATTACATACTCGTTATTAACCGTCATAAGAAAACAATTTCTGATCTTGAGGCCGTACTTCTCACAACAATATTTCTGGAAGGAAATATCGTGAAAATTTACATTCTTAATTTTGGTAGAACTCTTGACTTCAATAATATTCCACTCATCCTTACCAACAGGTTTCAGAATATCGATCCTGGAAAATGTATTATCAACCATGATACCGGCTTCAAAAAGTGGTTTGCGCTCTTTAAGAAGCTCTTCGGTCTGCTTTAGGTTGATCTTAAAATCATCAGCAGGGATGTTGATGCCATCAGGAAACAGCTTTTTTGCAAACTCACCTACTAGATGTCCTTGATTAAACCGGTACAGCATAGATTCATCAAACCTGGGAATCCTATCAGGTTCATTAAGCTTAACCCAAAGGTACTTAGGACATTGAAGCCCGTTTAAATACTTAGATTTAGTCAGCAATCGTTTTCTGGTCATAAACAGATATTCCTAAAACCGTTTTGCAGATTTAGTTTCCATAAAGAGTGGATTTTAACAATATAAGAGATAGAAAGCACCTCAATAAAATAGCATCTGTCATTAGTCATTACTGAACTGCTTAATCCGTTTGAACAGCTTGAACTGCTTGAACTCTTTTTCTCTCTGCGCTCTTCGCGTCTCTGCGGTGAATAATTCTTTTGCCTTGCAAAATATCCGCACTCCTTTATAATGAATGGTTATTGACAGCTGTTACAGATCACTTTGACCACGTTGCACACCGCGGAATCATCATATACTAAAGCTCCTGTCGCTAATAAATACAGATTTTAACATATAAACACTTTACATATTTTACGAAAAGAGAAGGTTATGCTAAGGACACACGATGTAAGTTTACGATTCGGAAAACGGATACTATTTGAAGATGTAACGACAAGGTTCAGCCCTGGCAACTGCTATGGAGTCATTGGAGCCAATGGTGCAGGCAAATCTACACTCCTTAAAGTTTTGTCAGGGGAGATTGATCCATCTTCCGGGAACATAAGTGTTGCACCGGGCAAAAGAATTGCCGTTTTAAAACAGAACCAGTATGAGTTTGATGAATTTGCAGTACGGGAAACTGTGTTAATGGGGCATAAAAGGCTTTTTAAAATTATGGCTGAAAAGGATGCCATCTATGCAAAGAGCGATTTCAGCAATGAAGATGGAATGAAAGTCTCCGACCTTGAAGATGAGTTTGCTGAACTTAATGGATGGGAGGCTGAAAGTGAAGTGTCTACTCTATTAAGTGGGCTTGGCATAGCAGACGAACTGCACGATAAAAAAATGTCTGAGATTTCAGGTAATGAAAAGGTAAAAGTCCTTTTGGCCCAGGCCCTTTTCGGCAATCCGGATATTATGCTGCTTGACGAACCTACAAACCATCTGGATATCCAATCCATTAACTGGCTTGAAGAGTTTCTGACAAAATTTAAGAATACAGTAATTGTAGTTTCACATGACAGACATTTCCTTAATAACGTATGTACTCATATGGCAGATATAGACTACGGTAAAGTTGAAGTCTACACAGGCAATTACGATTTCTGGCTTGAGTCCAGCCAGCTGGCTTTGCAGCAGACAAAAGACGCGAACAAAAAGACAGAGGCTAAACGAAAAGAGCTTGAGGCATTTGTTGCCAGGTTCAGTGCAAATGCATCCAAATCAAAGCAGGCCACATCAAGAAAGAAAACGCTTGAGAAGATGGTCATTGAGAAGATTAAGCCTTCATCAAGAAAGTTGCCTTTTATCCGTTTTGAACCAGCAAGGCCAATAGGGAACAATGTACTCTCAATAAAAAATCTATCAAAGAAGGTGGATGGGAAAGTTGCCATTAATGATGTAACATTAACTATCAACAATGATGACAAGATCGCTTTTGTTGGCGCACATGATCTGGCAAAAACCGCACTCTTTGAAATATTAATGGGTGAGGATAAAGCAGATAGTGGTGATTACACCTGGGGTGCAACAGCGATCCGGTCGTTCCTGCCAAAAGATAATGCAGAGTTCTTTAATGACGATGTCACTTTGATTGACTGGCTTCGTCAATACTCCAAAGAGAAGGACAACCATTTTATAAGAGGCTTTCTGGGTAGAATGCTTTTCACTGGTGAAGAGTCATTGAAAAAGGCGAATATACTATCCGGTGGTGAAAAAGTACGCATCATGCAGTCAAGGATGATGTTAAGTGGTGCCAATGTACTGCTTTTAGATGAACCTACCAATCATCTGGACCTCGAAGCGATCACTTCGTTAAACAACGGATTGATCGAGTTTAAAGGTGTAGTTATGTTTGTCTCTCATGATCACCAGTTTCTGCAGACAATAGCTAATAGAATAATTGAGATAACGCCTCATGGTGTTATAGATAAAAAGATGGCCTTTGATGAATATCTGGAAAGTCCTGTCGTTAATAAACTGCGTGAAGATATGTATGAAAATATGCGCGATAGAGGGAACACCATACCTATTTGAACCGTATAAACTGCTTAAACCGCTTAAACTGTTTGAACAGTTCTTTTCATCATTGCCTTTGTCTCCCGCGTATATCTGTGAAAATCCCTGTCCTCGGCGCTTTTTGTCCGGGGATAGTCTGTGGCTAAAATTGTTATTAGTTATTTGTCAATCCCTCATACCAAATCCCAAATCGTAATTCGTAAATCTCAATATCTTTGTGTCTTCCCGTTCATGCTGTTAGAGCGTGTGCTATACAACATAATAAGAAGGTTAAAGTATGAAAATCAAGTTGATATCTTTTATAGTCCTGAGTTTATTAAGTGTCCAATCACTGTTGGTTGCTCAACAGACGAAAGGGCCTTTCCAGACGGTTGGCCAGGAAAGCCTTGAGCGCGCAATGGAGATGGTTTTAAAGAAGGATAGCGGTCCGGGACCGGCCTACGATCCAACTGCCACACCAAACGGAGTAAGATACCAGATAGATGTTATTGTTTATCTATTAGAAAATGAGGCAAGGCAAGATCACAAATCTTCGGAAGAAACACTCCCTCTTCTTATAGGATATAAAGAGTGGTATCAGGCTTTTAAGAGTGTGAATTGTCAGGGCCAGGATGTCCCGGAATATGTAGATAGAGCTTACGAATATAAGCAGAATATGGTAATCGACTATAATCGGTACAAAGTAATTAAGGAAACACATGGTACCGATATTCCATATTTGGCTGCTAATATTACGCTCTTCTGGGACTCCCCGGAAAAGAGCCACTCTTATAAAGACCTGGATTCAAAACCACCACTAAAAGTTATATATGAGAGAGTTATTACATATCGATTCCTTAAATACAAAGATGACAATCTTGTTGTCTGTGACCAGATAGTAGGATTAAAAGGAAAAGCCCTTAAAGGCTTTCTCAGAATCTTTGGGAAGGCCCATATGGTACAATATCGCACCCTTGCCGTAAAAGATGGGCCTCAGTATGTGTTAGCGGAAGTAAGGAAATTTCGGTGGCTTTTCGGCTCGAAGACAGATTTGACTGTAACACCAGACGGAGTTACTCTGGAAGGTGTACCTGAGGAAGAAAAACAGAGACTTCGTCGTAAAATCAAAATTCAGTATGAACCCCTGAAGCCAGGTTAAATAATTTGATTCTGTCAGTAATCGCTTCCTTGCCTCTAATCCTTCCTTTGTGTCTTCTTGTCCTCGGCGCTTTGTGTCCAGGGAAATCTGTGGTTAACTCAGGCATCTAAAGTGGATCAGAACCATACCTCGAATCTTTCAAAATGACAAATAACTAATTATGGCTGAGGAATTAAGAGTTGTGGGTTCCTGTTATCACAAGTTAAATTGAAAGTTGCACCATTCAGGTTTTCTTTTATGTGGTTCAGACTATGAAGAGAGAATTCGGAGAAGAATGCGCGTCGATTACTGATATTAGTTTTACCGCAAAATACCTGGCAAGTCGTTTCTGTAATGCGGTAGAATACGATGTAAAAATTCTTATATTTTACTTTGAAAAACAGACATTTGGTACTTTACAATCCCCACAAATGTTGATTATACTCCACTTTGATGAAGCGTACAAAACAGAACGAATTTGCATATAGAGAAAAGGATTAAACTAGTAGAGGGAGGGGGGTAATATGAAGCGAAAAGAACCAGTTTCCGTTATTATGACATCTGAGGTATCAACTGTACACGTGGATCAGGATATTAGCGATGTACGCAACATTCTGGAGGAAAATCCATTTCATCACATTCCTGTCGTAACGGGCCGTAAAATTGTCGGCCTCATAAGCTCTTCCGATATGATGAAATTATCGTTTGCGTTGTCATATTCCAACGAACCGATAGACGATGAGACCCTTAACAAACGATTCACTATCGAGGAGGTTATGCATAAGGACGTATACACTATCAATGCTAAGGAAACTACACTTCGAGCTGCCGAGATGTTTTGTGGAGGTTGTTTTCACTCACTCCTGGTGGTAGATGAAGAAGACAATCTTGTCGGTATTGTCACAAGTACGGATATGGTTATGCTCTTACTTGACCAATATAAAACAAAAATTAATTGGCAAGATGAGATAAAAGCTATCTGATAGGGTATGTGGCGATATCAAAGACGAGATTCTTCGTCTTAAGGAAGCCAGGATCTTAGCTCTATACTTAGCAAATATTTCAATTCATCATGCCTCTCTTTGGGACTCTTTTCCCTTCTTGTCCTCGGCGTTTTTTGTCCGGGGAGCGTTCTCTGCGCCTTCGCGTGAGTGAGTAGATGCTGTAAAAGGAATTTGAACATATTGAGAATCTGCTGTACAATGAATCCGTTACTTTGAACTTACGAGAGTCCTGAAAGACCCTTATACCCCTTTGATCCATTCTCCACTCTTTCTATGAAAAAATTTAAACCGGTACCGTTTAGACACAGACCCAAAGGCCTGACGATTATCTACGAAGATCAGGATATTATTGTTATCAATAAGAACTGCGGGTTATTGACAGTAGAGGCAAACTACGAAAAAGATAAAACTGCTCATCGAATATTAACTACCTATATACGCAAGGGAAGTACTAAATCAAACAAGCAGCTTTTTGCCGTGCATAGATTGGATCGGGATACTTCCGGAGTTCTGGTGTTTGCCAAAAGTTTTGATGCCTGTGAAACTCTTAAAGTACAATGGAAAGATGTTAAGAAAAAATATATAGCGATGGTCCACGGAATATTAAAGGAAAAGAGCGGGATGATTACTTCCTATTTAGCTGAAAACGATGACTATGAGGTGTATTCAGTGGATGATCACCGAAAAGGCGATTTGGCTAAGACGAAATATAAGGTTGTAGAAGAGTCAAAAGTTTATAGCTTAATTGAAATTGAACTGTTAACTGGCAGAAAAAACCAGATACGAGTCCATTTTTCTGAAAAAGGCCACCCGCTCGTCGGAGATACTAAATATGGTAAAAAAGACGGACCGAAGAGACGCCTGGCCCTCCATTCACAATTCCTCACATTCAAACATCCCCGCACAGGTAAAGAGGTAACCTTCCAGGCTGAAGTACCGATATTCTTCAAAAAACATTTCAAAAATGCTTAAACCACATAAGCCGTTTGAGCCGCTTAAACCGTTTGAACTGTTTGAACCGATTAAACAGCTTAAACGATTATTTTAAGACATAGAAAACAATATTGACATGGAATTTCCGCAGGGATACAATTGGCGATTGGTATGAAGTGAGCTAATGTCTAGAAGAAGTGACAAATGCTCAAGCATTTATCTACTGCTTGAACCGCTTAATCCGCTTAGACTATTTAGACGGCTTAAGCTGCTTAAACGATTACTTTATTACATGGAGGTAAGAGATGGAAGACCATATTGACAAGGGCATATCACGCAAGTACTGTTCGAGATTTGGCATAATATCTGTAAACAAAGGATTTGTAACTGCAGACCAGCTGAAAGCGGCTTTAATAGAGCAGGCGGATGATAATGTTTCAGAGAGGCCGCACAGACTGATAGGTAGAATATTCTTTGAGAAAGGCTGGATGACAGACGAACAGATTGATACGGTTTTGAATGAACTGGAACGACCAAGTGAAGATGCTTCATGATGTGAAACATTATTTTTTTTAAGAAGGGGGGGGATATGAAGCTTATCAAAATAATTTGTAAACCTGAAAAGACCATGGACGTGAAAGACGTACTAACCGATTTAGGGTACCATGGGATTACGTCTAAACATACTTTGGGATATGGAGAATGTAAAAAAACAGTTAAACAGATCTATCGAGGGAAAGTTTATGAGCAAAGGACAGATGCGGTAAAGAGAGAAGAATTAGAGTTTATCGTAGCGGATTATAGAGTCAAAAGTGTTATGGAAGCTATAAGGAGTGTTACTAAAACAGAAGATGGAGCTGACGGGAGAATATATGTATTTCCTATAGAACAATCAATCCACATTCATACCGGTGACAGGCACATAGGTGACTCCACGGAGACAGGTTTTTACGGTGATATCTAGGTATTCAATAATGCTTCCTGGTTGAAATATAAATTGTTCAATTAATGCTTGAATGGGCGGAAGCAACGAATTGAGTCGTTTTTTAATATAAAATATCATTTTAGAAGAATGGGGTGAAGTATTATGAAGCTTATTAGAGCGATTGTCAGGCCGGAAAAGGCATTGGCGCTGAAGGATCTTTTATCAGATTCAGGGTATCATGGGATTAATACTACTGAATGTCACGGATATGGAGAGAGTAAAAAAATAGTTAAGCAGATATATCGTGGAAAAACTTTTGAGCAAAGAATAGATGCGGTCAAAAGAACAGAACTAGAACTTGTTGTGCCGGATAATAAAGTCGACAATGTTATAAGAACAATTAGAAACATTGCCGTAACCGATCACGGTTCTGACGGGCGTATATACATATTCGCAATGAATGATTCAGTCCATATTCATTCAGGTTGCACACATGAGGGTGATTACAGCGAAAAGAATCTCAAAGATGAACTTTGAGACACAATACCGGTTAGTCCAGTTTGTTGAATGAGAACGTAGTTAGAGAGTTGGTATTACAATATTAAGGAGTTTAGGACTTACAAATTGAGGAATCTATTTACTCCATGAATTACCCAATTCCTGAATTCTGATTTTTGTTCAATAACCATGTTTCTCAAGTTCCGGATAGAACTGCTCTTCTTCAAATGACATTCTGTCTGCGAGTGCACCTTTAATACCACTGAAATCGCCCATAAACTCTCTGCTGCCAACTACATCAGATGAAGAGTACTTATCAAAAAATGGTAATAACGCTGCCTTGGCAATGTTGCCGAGCTCGTCCAGAAAATTTTGTGCTGAAGTCTTAAAAGATCCATCCGCATCCGGCTTGCCAATTGCTTCCTGTATGACACGGTTTTCATCTTCAATATGTCCCAAAACGGACTCCTTCAGGCTATTAAGTGCACCGATTCTCTGTTCTCCTTGCGACGAACCAACCAGTTCTAATAAACCTACTACCGCCTGGTGTGTTGTTTTAAAAGTATCTACAGTTGCTCCCATATTGTTCTCCTTATTTACTTTATAAAATTATCTTGCATGCCTACATGGTAATCTAACAATAGTTAAATACAATAACAACAAAAAATATTTTCAGGTAAGGAAGCGGTTTAGGAATGACAAATAACCAATGATGATTTACCGTTAGATGGTTTTCGTTACTTGTTTATTACTTCTGTTGTGTATTTTGAGACTTTCAGTCATCTTTTTTATATCATAATTTCTAAGGAGCCCTTGTTGTATGAAGTACCGACCTATAGGGGGTTGCATCTGTTTCTGCTTTCCGACAATGGCTAAATGCTGAAAGTTTGTTATGTATCCGTTGTGCAGGGCGTATTCGCCGAATTGATCCTTATAACTCCGTTCTTTTAAAATTCTCTGGATCTCTTCTGCTGACAGGATTCCCCAATCCTGTGCGATTTTACCAATGATTGGGCGTTTACTTCTTTGCCAGACAATTGCCTGGGTAAGGGTGTTCCAGGAGATGAGGCCGGAGTAATAGAGGAATTGACCGATTAGCAGTTCACGCTTTGGAACAATACCAGTGAAATAACTATTAGAAATATTCGTTTGAGACTTCAGTGCCACGTGTGTACAACTGGCTTTTCTGTCACTATTCTTCAAAGAAAAGGCAGAGGATCTTTTTTGTTTTGTTGGCGTTGTAGTCTTTGTTTGTTTTGCTTGCTTTGCTTGCTTTGTTGACTTGGCTCGTGTTGTTGATTTTGTCTGTTTTTTAGGCTTTGCCTGTTGAGTTGGCTTTGCTTGTTTTGTCGTCTTTGTTTTCTTTGCTGGAGTGCGGCGACTGGCACTTTTAGACTTTCTTTTCTTAGGGACTGCATCTTTTATAATATATTTTTTCTCACTCTGTATGATAGAATCAAGTCTTTCGTATGCCGTACTCATCTCTTTAAAACATCTATCCAGCTTTTCTCTGTTCTTACCAAGTGCGTGTGCTCTGTCAGGATGTGTTGCAAATGCTTTTTTTCTGTAAGCGGATCGAAGTTTTCTGGGCGAGAGCTTGTCTAAAAAATCGACGTAATTGACGATATCAGAGTCGAATAATAGACAGCAATCGTCAACAAGTACGGTTTTTGATATGGTATACGTCATATATGTGCTTTTTATGATTAGTTAGAATATAAAGCGTTAAAATAGCAAATAAAATGCCAACAATGTACTGTTGGCCTTCATTGTGCGAAACGTAATTATTCTACTAAATCATGTCTTAAGCAATTTGATAATTTTATTGATACTCTCTTTGGCGTCTCCAAAAATCATCAGTGTTTTCTTCTCATAAAAAAGCTCATTGTCCACACCACTGAAGCCGGGACTTAAACTTCTCTTGCATATAATCACACTCCTTGCCTGATCAGCGTTAAGAATTGGCATACCATAGAGAGGGCTCTCTTTGTCAGACCTTGCGGAGGGGTTAACGACGTCATTCGCACCGACAACTAAAGTAACATCGGCGTTTTGAAAATCACCATTAATATCTCCCAGATCGAAAAGCAGATCATACGATACATTTGCCTCTGCAAGCAAGACGTTCATATGACCTGGCATACGCCCCGCGACAGGGTGGATTGCATAGCGAACGTCAATGCCACTGTCTATGAGCATTGTTACAAGTTCCTGGAGGGCAAATTGTGCCTGCGCTACCGCAAGTCCATATCCAGGGATGATAATAACTTTTTGAGCAGCCTCAAGCATTATTGATGCATCTTCTTCGGTATAATTAATAACCTTACGTTTATCATTATTATTGTTATTTACTGACGCAGTTCCGATGGATCCAAAAATAATATTAGTAATAGAACGATTCATCGCCTTACACATAATCCTGGTAAGTATAAATCCTGATGCACCAACTAATGCACCGCAGATTATGAGTATGTTGTTGGATAGGACAAAACCTGTGGCAGCAGCAGCCAGGCCGGAACAGGAGTTTAGCGTTGATATTACAACAGGCATATCTGCTCCGCCAATTGGCATGACGAACAGGATTCCAAGTATTATGGCTATTGCAAGGATGACAAGTAAACCAGTGCTGTACGCAGGATTGATTATGACAATAATGCCCATAATTAGAAACAGGGTAAAGAGCAGTGCGTTGAGGAACCGCTGTCCCTTGAATGTTACAGGTGCCGACCTGATAACTCCCTGTAGCTTGCCAAAAGCTACCAGACTACCGGTAAAAGTGATAGCACCAATGAACAGACTTATAACCATGGAGATGATGACGTCTATCCTCAGGTCTCCGGCGAATCGATTGTATTCTGCTAAAGCTACAAGTGCGGATGCACAACCACCAAGTCCGTTAAAGAGCGCTACCATTTGAGGCACGGCTGTCATCTGGATTTTCCTGGCGATAATGGCTCCAATTGCACTGCCGATTATGAGGCCAACAATTATTAAAGTGTAATCCAGTATCTCATTCTTTGTTAATGTTACTATGATGGCTATCAGCATTGCAGTCATTGCAAGCTGGTTACCCCTTCGGGCAGTCTTAGGTGAACCAAGGTTCTTTAAGCCTAGAATGAATAATATGGCTGAGAGGAGATATGCAAGCGCTATGATAATATTCATATGTCTTAGTCCTTCTTCTTTCCTTTCTTAAACATTTCCAGCATTCTGTCTGTAACCATGAATCCACCGACAACGTTTATTGTGGCTATTATTACGGCTAAGAGTCCAAGTGCTGTGCTGAGAGTCAAGTGGCCTGCACCGGCGCTTATCAGGGCTCCTACAAGCGTTATTCCGGAGATTGCATTAGTGCCGGACATGAGCGGAGTATGTAGAAGGGGGGGCACCTTGGTAATCGTCTCAAACCCGACAAAGACAGCAAGTACAAAGATATATACTGATACTAAAAGTGGTTCGATCATGTTTCAGCTCCTTTGCGGATTGCCTTACTAACGTAATCGTTAACAATCTCTCCATTGTATGTAACACATGAGCTCTTTGTTATCTTATCCTCAAAATCGAGATTTCTATCATCAGCCATGTACAAATGCTTGAAGAATTGCGTGATGTTCCTGGAATACATGGCACTGGCATCAATTGGGAGTGTTGATGGAAGGTTTAATACGCCGCATATGGTAACACCATGTTTGCAGATGTTTTTACCGGGTTCTGTGATCTCGCAATTTCCTCCCTGCTCGGCTGCCAGATCTATTATGACAGAACCTTTTTGCATCTTCTTAACTATCTCTTCTGTTATCAGGATGGGAGCTCTCTTACCAAATAGCTGGGCAGTAGTTATCACAACATGGTTTTGTGCCGCTCTCTCACCAATAATTTTACGCTCTTTTTTCATGAACTCTTCCGTCATCTCTTTCGCATAACCAGCGGTTGTTTCGGCGTCTGCAACAAGTTCCATCTCTATGAACTGTGCTCCAAGGCTCTCCACCTGTTCTCTTACAGCCGGCCTTGTGTCAAATGCCTCCACTTTTGCACCCAGTCTGCGTGCAGTTGCAATCGCCTGTAACCCGGCGACGCCTGCTCCCACTATCAGTACCTTAGCTGGTGGTATAGTTCCAGCAGCCGTCATCAAGAGGGGGAAAAATTTGCCAAGATACTGTGCCGCTATCAATGCGGCGCGATACCCTGCTATACTTGCCATTGAACTGAGCGCATCCATGCTTTGTGAGCGTGATATACGTGGGATAAACTCCATGGCAAAGCTGGTAATAGATTTTTTATTCATGAGGTCCAGAAATTTAGAATCTAAGACTGAAGAGAGGAACCCAATGTAAGTTGAACTGTTTTTCATCATCTCGATTTCCTCTATTTGAGGAGGTTGGATCTTCATGATAATATCAGCTCCTGAGTAGAGAAGTTGCACATCTTTCACGATAACGGCACCGACTTGTTCGTATTCAGTGTCAGGGAAATACGCATTTGCCCCTGCGCCGGATTCAATCGATACTTTATGGCCATCTTTTAAAAGCTGTGTGACTGTTTTTGGTACGATAGCCACACGTTTTTCACCCTTATAAATCTCTTTAGGAATCCCTATTTTCATAATCTATGGAATATATGTTCTAATAGAATTTGGCGTTTATCATATTGGTATTACCGTAAGCAAGTCAAGAAGTTATTTGTTTTGATTTTTGTATGTTTGGGTTGATTTTTTTCTGATTGCCTGTATATTTTAGAAAATTCTAATATTTTATTTTCTAATGCGGGAGGAAGCAGATGTTTTCTAAAAATAGATATTTATGGATAGGTATTTTTCTCTCTCTGTTCTGCTTTAGTTTATGTGATAGTGTGTCTGCAAATCCAAACTGGTCTATCAAGGGTGAGTACTTCGAGGGGTGTACGTGCAACCCCGGGTGTCCATGCCTGTTTGGGAGTGAACCCAGTCACAATAGAACGTGCAAAATAACGGGTGTGTTCAATATTAAGTCCGGGAGCTATGGACAGTTTGCGTTAGACGGACAGACGGTAATCGGGATTACAGATTTAACTGCCGGGCCGAATGAGAACTGGATCGTCTTCTATATCAGTGGAAACGGATCGTCGAGTGTCAGAAACAAGGCGTTGTTAGATATATTCCAAAATCATGTCTTTGGTTTTACAAATGTTCCGTCTGAGAGAATCACGGTAAAATATTTACCGATTCATATAGAGTCTACTGAGTGGCGTAAGAGAGCAGTTGTTGCTAATAACCTGACATTGCATGTTGAATTGTTAAGGGGCAAGGGAGATCCTGACAAGCCGACACAGATTGTTAATAAGAATTTCCCGGTTTGGGCAGATGAGTTTGATACAACTCTTAACATGGGGAAAGCCTCTATGCATAGATTTCAGGAGGGCAGTCATAAGTGGAATTACGATGGAAGAAGTGGCTTTTCTACTAACTTTCACTTTGAAGGTAACTAAATAAACAGGAGTTTCGAAATTGCCACAAAGTCACCAAGACACTAAGCTTGTTCTTTGTGGTTTTGTGTCTTAGTGGCAAAAAATGTTGCAGAAGGCTTAACATGTTAGCGCTAAATGTGAGGGTGTGGTTTGATTGACAAATCTATTTATTAACTCTTTTTCGCTCTCTGTAATATTCATAAAGGCTGCAGCAATACCAAAAATAGATGTGTCTGGTTGTTTTTTTATGCGGGTTACCATTCCGGTACACGTCACAGGAGATGAAGATGTTGAAAATCCTATCTTTAGGTCCAGGACAGTACCGCACTGTATATTATTGCTGGAGTTAAAAAACAGACCTCCGACTCCCAGATCATTTACACCAACCATGTCCCACTCAGAAGAAGTCATTTCCTGTTCATTCTCGGGTCTGATCCGAAATCTTATGATAATAGGTTTTTCAACTCTATTATATTTTCTTCTTTCTGTATCATTGTGCATTCGATCATTTATTTGAATTGAGTTTACCTTCATCATCTTTCATCCTTTAATTAGTGTTATGTTGACCTAAGTTTTATTAATATTGTCTTTTACGTACGTCAATTAAAGCAATTGATATGCCAATACAGTCCTTTGGCGGGTTGATTGTGTAACATGAGAATATAAAAGAGCTTATGAGGGTTTCTTTGAAGTGAGGAGAATTGAGGTGTTATTGTTTTGGGAAATATAACCCAGTTTTACAACAGAAAATCCCCAAAATAAGTTAATTTTTACCTTATAGTGTGATCAAAATATTTAATGGGTTGTAATAATGACTTTTAGTTGACACCCTTAATTATAATCGTAATATAATGTACTCTGTGTACGCCTGTACACACATCAAGAGATATGTGAATTGGGGTATTTACAATATGAACCTGGCATTAATCGCTATAACTGATGATGGAATTGACGTAGCTAAACGTATTAAAGAGAGACTTGGCGATGACCTGACAGTTTTTTTGCCTCAGAAATTAGAGCAGAAAACTCTGAAAGCAACTTACTATACAAGGAAATTTGGTGATCAGGTAGGCGAACTGTTTTCTCGTTATGAAGGTTTCATCTTTATCATGGCATCAGGTATCGTAGTACGTACGATTACCCCGCATATTACGGATAAATATACTGATCCGGCAGTGGTAGTGGTTGACGATGTGGGGAGATTTGTCATAAGTCTTCTTTCCGGGCATGAGGGTGGTGCAAATAATTTAGCACATAACGTTGCGAATATCCTTCATACAGATGCTGTTATTACAACAGGGACAGAGGCACAGAAGGATATTATAATTGGTATAGGTTGTAAACGCGGCATAGGGAGTGATGAGGTTAAATATGCAATTAATAGTGCTCTCGTAAGTGCTGACGTGTCTATTGACAGGGTGCGACTGGCAGGCACTGTAGACTTGAAAGCTGACGAGGTCGGTTTATTACGTGCACTGGATGAACTTGGGATTCCATTGCGGGTCGTTTCAAGGTCTGAGATTGCTACTTGTGAGAAAGATTATTCTAAATCAAATTTTGTAATAGAGAAGATTGGAGTGGGGGGTGTTGCTGAACCGGCAGCCCTTATTTCTGGGAGGAAGACAAAATTAATACTGAAGAGACAGAAATATCCGGGAATAACGGTAGCAGTAGCGCAGGAAAACTTTTCGTGGTAGGGATTGGTCCCGGTAACCTGGAAAACATGAGCATCAGGGCTGTTGAGGTTATAAAGAGTTCTGACTGCATTATTGGCTATAAGACATATATTAACCTGATAAAAGATCTGATTGAAGGCAAAGAGGTGATTAACTCAGGAATGCGTGCGGAGGTTGATCGCGCTTCTCTTGCTATTCAAAAAGCAGAAGCGGGAAAAGTTGTTTCTATAATAAGCAGCGGAGATCCGGGTGTGTTTGGAATGGCAGGTCTGGTATTAGAGGTCGCAAAAAATGCCGGACAGAAAATCCCTGTTGAAATCGTACCGGGTATTCCATCTGAGAATGCGGCGGCAGCACTCCTGGGCGCTCCACTAATGCATGATCACGTTACCATAAGCCTGAGTGATCTTCTTACTCCCTGGGATGTTATTGAGAAAAGAGTAGAACTTGCAGCAGAGGGAGATTTTGTAGTTGTTCTCTATAATCCAAAAAGTTCAGAGAGGAAATGGCAGATTGAGAAGACGGTTGAAATATTGTTAAGCAGGAAACCTTCTGATACACCTGTTGGTATTGTAAAAAGTGCAATGCGTAAAAAACAAAATGTAACAATTACGAATCTTGGTGAAGTGTTGGAACATCCAATTGATATGACTACAATATTGATCGTCGGAAATTCAACGACGTTTGTTTATGATAATTACATGGTGACAAAGAGAGGTTACAAAGTTTGATATTGGTGATGTCAGGTACTGAAGAAGGTAGAGAAATTGTCAAGAGACTTAATGATAAAGGTAAAGGGGTTGTTACGACAGTTGCTACTGAATATGGGCACGAAATATATGAAAAAATAGGTTTGGGAAATTTGTGTATTCAGGGGAGGCTTGACATAAGCGAACTGTCTGAACTTATACGGGATAGAGATATTGATACCCTGATAGATGCAACTCATCCATACGCAACTCAAGCGTCACTTAACGCAATAAAGGCAAGTGAAGAGTGTGGTATTGAGTATATCAGATTCCAAAGGTCTGCCTCGGTCACAGTAGATGGTGATATTGGTGGTGCCACTTTTGAAAACCATGGGTTTGTACATATGGTTAAGGATATGGATGAAGCAGTAAGTTGGTGCAGTAAATCTGACAGGAAGAGGATATTATTAACAACCGGTTTTTCAGCCGCTGAAAAGTTTGTGAAGCTGAAAGATGAAAAAGAGATTTACATCAGGATATTGCCTATGGCGGAACATATTGAAAAGTGTATCGGCATGGGAATTAAACCGTCAAACATTCTTGCCCTCCAGGGGCCTTTCTCATTAGAGCTAAATAAGGCTATATACAACCAGTATAAGATTGATGTTGTGATTACAAAAGACAGTGGCAAGACCGGGGGTGTTCCTGAAAAGATTCAATCTGCAAGTGAGGCAGGAATTGATATCGTTATAATTAAGAGAGAAGAGATAGAATATCCGGTAAAATGTTCGTCGATAAATGAAGTCTTTGATCTGCTGGAGAAGGATTAGACACTAAAAAAGCAAATCTTAACGTTCCTCGGCGCCTTTTGTCCGGGGAGTGACTTCTTGTAAGGAATTTACGATTTACTATGGTAAAATCTTTGCTATTTGCATATGATGGTTCTCTCTGATCTGGAATAAACAGCAGTATACTCAAATTGAATGAAAGGAGTTGTTAATGAAAGGTATAATAAAAGTCAAAATAGTTTTGGCTGTCTTTGTTTCTCTTGCATGTATTGATGGATTAATATTGAAAAGCGTTTATGCGCAACATACGGATGTTTTCAATCTCTACCAGGACAAGGGGCCAAATAATCCAAATAACCTCAATAAAAAAGATACAGCCAAAGATGTTGAGGCTGGTATGCCGGAAGTGGAAGAGATTGAAGTAGTAAACAACATTAAGTACAAGATTTCGGTTGAAAAGAGTAAATACGAGGCAAAAGATCTTACTATGGCAGATATTGAGCTATGGGAGATTGTGGATAAAACACCATTTGAGTGGCATCAAGTCGACTTCATCCTCGAGGCTGATATAGAGGAGATACATTCGAGGACTTTTGGTAAACAGGATTGTATTCGCAAGCGAAAAGGTAATGTATTCTGGCTTAATGATGGAAGGAAATGTGTATATTGGACGCCATGGTCCACATGGGATTGCAGACCTGAAGCGGAAAGAGGCGATGGTGTGTATCCTTAGGCATTTGAAATAGATTATTCACTTATTGACTTGCAGGGCAAAATATGATAATTTGCTTCAAACTGTAATGATTATTGATTGATTATTGGTCTATTGATGTTGATGACCGATGCTATAATTTTAAACCTTTGCTTTAGGAGACAATTTAAAGATGGCAGACTTAGTTAATGAAAATGCGATTGGTAGTGCTAAAGGAAGTGTAGTAGAGGATGCGGTAAATGCGAATTTTCAGGGTGAGACTGCTGAGGTAGGTCTATATCTGGCAATGTCTCGACAGGCACAAAGGGAAGGCTTACCGGAGATAGCGGAAGCACTGAAATCACTTGCGATGGATGAAGCATGGCACGCAGCACGCTTTGCGGAGCTGAACGGAAAAATAAGTGCATCTACAAAAGAAAATCTGGAGACAATGCTGGCAGGTGAACAGGGCGCTAACAAAGGTAAGAAAAATGCATCTGTCAAGGCCAAGGAAGCAGGTGTGGAAGAAGCAGGGAATTTCTTTGATGAGTCTTCACAAGATGAAGCTCGTCATGCAAGGACTCTTGAAGGATTACTGAAAAGATATTTCTAAATGCAACAAAGGTGGAGTCTACACTAGAGATCCATAAATTGATTCATTTTAAATGGGAAACCTAATAAAAATTAGGTTTCCCATTTGTATTTAGGCACTAACTCTTAAGAAAAGTCTCTATCCATAACGGTCTTGCGTTTGTCTGCCTTTGCATTCTCAACAGCTTGATCACACAAATTACGGATGGTATCAGACAAAGCAGGTGCAACGTTGGCTGCAGTACTCATACCTGCTGATGAACGGATATACTTTTTAAGTTTAGATGTAACAACCAGTACTTCTTTATCACTGTTAGAATCACTCATAATATTTTATCCCTCAGTTAACTTATAAAAAAATAATTTCTTGTTCTGCGTAACAGTTAAGACTAGCCAAAAGTTCTGAATTTAAGCTTTTTATTTGTGCTTACGCAAAAGATATCTTAGTGATAGGATAATTGACGCTTGTTCCGCTACGATCTGTGGCATGAACATGAGTCCATGGTTCTTCACCGTCAGTCATTCTTACAAAGTGGAAAGGGGCTGGATGGGGCTGCTTTGGCCCATTACTCTCATTAACGGTAATATTAATCGTTAAAATCTTCTCGTTCTCTGCATGGGCGTCATCTTGTTCCGCAATCACTTCGTCCTCAAATGAATTAACCATTACGAGCCCGTCAACCCTAAGAAATTTAGTTTTTGCTCTCATATCCCATTCTGCTTTTGTTATATTAATTTTGATAGATTCCATATGGCTAATCATCTCCTATTAAATAAATTTTACTTAATGGAATTGAGAATAATACTAAAGATTTACAATATCTTTCACTTCGTCCACATTAGCAAATAGCTAAGGAATTGCAAGTCTAAAAACAGGAAGATATTTGATGGATAAAATATAGTATTTGAAAATAATGGTGACTTTGATGGATTAACTTATAAAATACACATAGCAATAAAACTATAATTTGCACCAGACAAAAATGGAGGAGTGTGAGATGTATGTTACCGGAATTGGCAGGACAAAGTTTGGAGCTCTTACAGAAACTATGCCTGAACTGATTTATCAGGCAATGTATAATGCCATCAACGATAGTCCGATCTCTATTGAAGATATAGGGGCAGTATATGTCAGTAATTTTATTGGAGGCCCATCTGAAAAGCAGCTGCATTTGAACTCTGTTGTATCCAGTCTGCTTCCTGAACTTAGACTACCGATTATACGTGTTGAGACGGCGTGTGCTTCCGGCAGCAGTGCGCTGTATCAGGCGATAATCGCTCTGTCTCGATTTGAAAATGTTCTGATAGTTGGTGTTGAAAAAATGAGCAACTCGACTTCTTCTGAGAGCTCTCAGAACCTGGGAATGGCTGGAGATCGAATGGCAGATCAGATGCAGGGTTTAATATTCCCAGCACATTATGCTCTGGTTGCCCAACAACACATGCAGAAATACGGTACAACACATGAAGACCTTGAGTTAGTCGCATTTAAAAACCACAATAATTCCAGACTAAACCCATTAGCCCATTTCAGTCATAAGGATGTAAGTCTTGAAATGATAAAAAATGCGCCCGTTATAGCTTCTCCTTTGAATCTGTTTGACTGTTCACCAATATCAGACGGCGCTGCTGCCGTTGTAATTTCAAAAAACAGTAAGAGCGATAGAGACGTAAAGGTAACTGGTTCAGCTTTGGCTACAGACCACATCTCTCTGTCTCATAGAAAAGTACATACATCTCTAGAGGCTGCAAAAGTAGCCAGTAAACAGGCATACGAACTGGCGGGAGTCACCCCAAAAGATCTTGATATAGTAGAGGTCCACGACTGTTTTACTATCAATGAACTTGTGGCTATGGAAGATCTTGGAATATGCAAACCGGGGGAGAGTAAAGATTGGGTCAGGGAGGAGAGAACAGCAATCAAAGGTGATATGCCTATTAATACTGACGGAGGATTAAAAGCGGACGGGCATCCAATAGGAGCAACCGGGCTTGCGCAGGTGTTTGAAGTTGCGACCCAACTGCGAGGTGAAGCAGGAGAACGCCAGGTAGATGGTGCTGAGATCGGACTGACACACAACATTGGCGGTGTTGGCGGAACAGCCGTGGTGCACATTCTTGAAAGGAGAGGCTGATACATGGTATACGAGTGTGGAGATTGTCATAAGCAATGGTATTATAATGTAAAGAAATGTATCTTCTGCCAGGGGGATGTCACTGAGCTGGCACCGGCTAAAAGTACTGTCAGAGGAATTACTAAAATAGAAATTCCGTCACCCGGACACACCAGGGTTCCTTATTGCGATCTTTTGTTAGAGGATGAATATGGAAACTTTGAAATAAGAAAATCTTTCTCAGATCATGAGGTGGGTGACATGCTGGAGGCCGAGTCAAGAGAAGCTAAGAAGGTGGCCAAGAGTAGAACAGTTGGGATAGTTGGTGCGGGAACCATGGGTAGTGGTATTGCCCAGATTTGTGCACAAACAGGTTATCATGTTCTCTTGATTGACAGACACGAAGAGACTGCCAGGAAAGCATTGATAAAAATCGACAAGGCACTTTCTAAAACAACTAAAGATGAATTAAAACAGGAAATTCTAAGCAGGGTTAAGGCGACAACCAATCTGTATGAGATGGAACATGCTGATCTGGTGATAGAAGTATTAACAGAGGATATGGAGTTGAAGAAAGAGGTCTTCAAGGAACTGGAGAACGAGTGTTCTAAAGAAACAATCTTTGCGACCAATACCTCGTCTCTCTCTGTCACCGAGTTGTCTGAGGTACTTAAAGATCCCGGTAGGCTTGTAGGTCTGCATTTTTTCAATCCGGTCCCGAGGATGAAACTGGTTGAAATTATAAAGTCAAAAAATACATCTGAAGAAACAGTTGAATACGCAAAGGAGATTGCATTTGAGCTGGATAAAACACCTGTGATCACGGGTGATGCACCCGGCTTTATTGTTAATCGCCTCCTTCTTGTTTTCTTGAATGAAGCTATGGATAAATATGCTGATGGCACTTCAACTGCAGCAGACATTGATAAGGCCGTGACTCTGGGATTGAATCACCCCATGGGGCCGTTAGCATTATCTGATTTAATCGGCCTTGATGTCTGTAAGGCAATTCTGGATGTGTTGTACGAAGGTTACAAAGATTCCAGATACAAACCATGTAAAACTCTTTGTGAGATGGTTGATAAAGGAGCTCTTGGTAGAAAGAGTGGAGAAGGATTTTATAAGTATTAATTAAAAGAATCAGTTTAAGCGGTTTAAACTGATCAAGCGGTTAAGAAATTATGAATGACAACAGAAAACTTGTAGAAGAGCTAGCAGGCAAAATTAAATCCGGAGAGGTTCAGCCCTGGAAGGCGGAATCAGTTCTGCTGGAAGAATACGGTGTAAGCACTCCAGATCATTTTCAAGTTGCGGCATTGAGCAGAAGGAAGTGCATAGAGGAGTTGACCGGCCAGAAGTTTAACTATTTAGATCTACCTGAAAAACCATATTTGATGCAATGGTGTTGTCCGAAAGACAATTCTGTCTGGCAGTTGGAAGCTAGGGATACGGATACTGTCTGTACTCAATGCGGATCCGCATTGGAACCATACGGTTCCGGCGAAGATAGATATCGACCGCTGGTCAACAATTATGTTGGTGGCAAAGAAGAGTACTACTCTTCTGCAGGTCAGATAAAGGTCTTTGGAGATGTCGATAAAACATTCACAAATCTTTTGGCCTATGGCCCTGGTTTTGGCTCTATTGGAATCAGCGTTGGCTGTTTTCGTATCAATAAATTGGGCGGTGCTGAAGTAAAGGTTGGTAGATGGGCAGGCGCAGCGCGTAATTTAGGTTATATTTTCGAAAGCGAAGAAGAGCGTGAAAAGGCGATTGCGACTGCAAAGGAGATATTGCCTTCATTGAGGACAGAGATGGAGGAGAAATATCTTTCTGAATTCAGCGGAGATATTTACGAGGTTGAATTTGTGAGAAGACAGCATCACGGACAGTTCTTTATCTATATCTGTTTTTATACCAGATTTGAACATGCCAGAGGACACGGTGTTACTTCAGCTGCCGTGGGGTTTGCCAGGGGACGTCTGGATGCAGAGTTCAATGCTAAGGGAGTTTCATTCACGCAGAGTCTTATTGCAATGGGTTTAGATGGAGACCTGAAGCCGTCACCACGAAACCGTCGAGGACGTTATGTTTCTGCACAGGTTAAAGTGCCCATACCGGCTTACGAGAAAATGAGCAAAACTGGTATTGATAAACTGCTGTCGTATATGGAGATTGACCGTCAGGGAGTTATGCAGGAGCAAGGCGGGTTCGTTTACTCTGGAATGGGAGGGGAGATTATACCTGCACTCTATCGTGGTACGAAAGTCAATCCTCGTCCGTATAACGTTTCCTGTACCGAAAACGTGTACGTAGAAATCAGGGGAGAAGAGGTAATATTTGGAGTAGAACTGCCTAACCTTGAAGTAGGTGCCACATCCAACAGAGAAGGTCCGATTTGCCCAACAGCAAGAGAAGTTCTCAAGTTTATGGGAATAGGGACATCAAAGGAGTTTGCTGCTGCCGCTGCCGCTATAACACTTGCGGGTGAGTTTAACTTCACACTGCTTCACTTGCGTGGTGAAATGTATTCAGCAGGTAAGTAGTAAATGCCAAATTGGCAGCAATAAAAATATTTTCTGGCCTCGTGTGCCATTGTGGCAGGATAGATATTACTTGGTAAGAAATCGTAAGCTGCGATTGTATAATTACTTATTAATATTTTGTCTGTGCAAATCGTGTAGTTTCCATTGGCATTTTGTTTGCTATTATATACGGGATACGCAATTTTCAAAAATAAACTAGTATGATGACACTGTTAAAACGTGATAAGGCTGATTACAGGATTTTAATAACCGATGATGATGATAATTGTCGTTCCAGTCTGAACGATATATTCGAACCAGAAGGTTATACGACATATCTGGCTAGCTGTGGCAGAGAGGCCGTTGAAATCGCGAAGCATGAATTGTTGCATGTATTGATTATGGATGTACACATGCCTGATTTTAGTGGTTTCGAAACGTTTGAATTCATCAAAGTGGAAAAGAAGATACAGATTCCATGTATTTTTGTTTCTGCGGATACCTCTAAAGATTTAAAGTTTGAGGCTATTGAAGCAGATGCATACACTTTAATATCAAAGCCGATAAACAAAGAGATAATTAAGTATGCGGTAGAACAATTACTTGAAAAGTACTATTGGAAATAAATTGTTAAGTTAATAAATCCTTAGAAAGGGGACAAGAAACAATGAAGACAAAGCCATTAGGAGAAAAGATTTTAGTTAAAAGATTTGAAGCAGCGGAGAAAACTGCCGGAGGTATTGTGTTACCGGATGCAGCTAAAGAAAAACCAAAAGAAGGAAAGATAATTGCTCTTGGTGATGGAAAGTTGTTGGACAGTGGTGTGAGAGCAAAGTTTCAGGTTAAAAAAGGAGACAAAGTCGTATTTACATCTTACGCGGGAACTGAGATTGATATTGATGGTGAAGAGTACCTGTTGATGGCTGAAGATGATATTCTTGCAATAATTGAATAGTTAGGAGAACAGAATGGCTGGTAAAAAAGTACTGTGTGGCCACGAAGCGTGTATGGCTATAAAAGATGGAATAAATAAGTTGGCAAAGGCTGTCAAAGTAACCATGGGTCCAAAAGGCAGAAATGTGATCATTGAAAAAAGCTTTGGGTCCCCGACAATAACAAAAGACGGTGTTACTGTTGCAAATGAATTGGAGTTTGAAGATGCGTATGAGAACATAGGTGCGCAGCTGGTAAAAGAAGTCGCGTCTAAGACGAATGACATTGCCGGTGACGGAACAACAACTGCAACGGTATTATCAGAAGCAATATATACTGAAGGGCTGAAAAGTCTTGTTGCCGGGGCGAATCCGGTTGGAATTAAACGAGGAATCGAGAAAGCCGTCGAGGCAATTATCACAGAGCTCGTTAAGATGAGTGTTGGGGTTTCCGGAAAAAAGGAGATCGAGCAGGTAGGTACTATTGCGGCAAACAATGATTCGGAGATTGGAAAGCAGATATCAAATGCCATGGATCGAGCCGGTAGTGATGGTGTCATAGCAGTTGAAGAAGGCCAGGGTTTGGAAACCACGGTGGAACTTGTTGAGGGAATGCAGTTTGACAAGGGCTATCTGTCTCCATATTTTATTACAGATACAGAGAAGATGCAGGTCGTTTTTGAGGATCCGTACATCCTTGTTCATGAGAAAAAAATCTCTGCGTTAAAGGATCTTTTGCCAATATTGGAACAAATTTCAAAATCTGGCAAGCCGTTGTTGGTGATTGCTGATGACCTGGAAGGTGAAGCGCTTACAACTCTCGTGGTTAATAAGATGCGGGGAACATTGAAATGCGCTGTAGTGAAAGCACCTGAGTTCGGAGACAAGCGTAAGGCAATGCTTGGCGATATCGCCGCAGTAACTGGTGCTGATGCGATATTTGAAGATCTTGGAGTAGGATTGGACACTCTTAAACTATCAGATCTGGGTGGCGCTAAGAAGGTAATTATCGATAAGGATTGTACGATGATTATTGAAGGCAGTGGGTCGAAAAAGGAGATTCAAGGTAGAGTCCAGCAGATAAGAAATGAAATTGAAAATTCTACTTCAGATTATGATGTAGAGAAATTGCAGGCAAGACTTGCGAAACTTGCCGGAGGAATTGCAAAGATAAGTGTTGGGGCTGCTACAGAGGCAGAGATGAAGGAGAAGAAGGCTCGATTAGAGGATGCGATGCATGCTACTAAGGCTGCTGCTCAAGAGGGAATTTTACCCGGAGGAGGCGTTGCACTTTTAAGGTCAGAGAAAGCCTTGAAAAAAGTAGAGGCAGGAATTGATGAAGATGAAAAAATTGGAGTAAACATAATCCGTAAAGCACTTGAAGCTCCGCTAAGGCAAATTGCTGACAATGCGGGTCTTAACGGGATTTTAGTTGTTCAGAAGGTAAAAGATATGGACGGTAATAACGGATTTGATGTTGCCAAAGAGAAGTATACTGACCTGGTTAAGGCAGGCGTTATTGATCCGACAAAGGTTGTAAGAACTGCGCTTCAAAATGCGGCAAGTATTGCAGGGTTACTGTTGACAACCAATGCAATTGTCAGCGATGCTCCTGAGAAGGAATAAAAAAGTAATTGATAAAATAAGTAGACGTTGAAAAACATTAAAAGGTTTCATATTATAAAAATGCCATCTTTATATTAAAGATGGCATTTTTTTTCTTTTCAATTTAAATAATGTTTGACCAGTCAATATCACTTTAACCGGGATTGGGTATAGGATGAAGAAAAAAATCAAAAAATCGATGAGTAAAAAATACGACAAATACCAAAGTCCGCTTGCCGAGAGATATGCAGGCGAAGAGATGAGCTATAATTTTTCAGATCAATTGAAATATAGTACATGGAGAAGGCTTTGGATCGCATTGGCGGAAACCGAAAAAGCCCTTGGAGTTAAAGCAATTTCACAGAAGCAGATTAATGAAATGAAAAAATTCCAGGATGACATAAATTTTGATGCTGCAAGAAAGCATGAGATCAGGGTGAAACATGATGTAATGGCTCATGTTCACGCTTTTGGAGATCAGTGTCCAGCTGCAAGTCCGATAATTCATCTGGGTGCAACAAGTGCATTTGTACAGGATAACGCGGATTTGATTCTCATGAAAAGCGGTATGAATATCCTGTTGAAGAAACTGGTTAATATCGTAGATGCGTTGGTTGTGTTTGCCAGGGATAATAAGGACTTGATTACGTTAGGATATACCCATTATCAACCGGCTCAGCTTACTACTGTCGGGAAAAGGGCGTGTCTCTGGATGCAGGATTTTGTTATTGATATAGAAGACTTGGAAAACAGGATAGAAAATTTAAGATTTAGAGGTGCCAAAGGTACGATAGGCACGCAAAATAGTTTCATGGCCCTGTTCAACAGAGATGAGAAAAAGGTAAAGCAGCTTGATCAGCAGGTATCAAAAAAAATGGGATTCGATAAAATCCTTCCTGTCTCCGGCCAGGTCTATACTCGAAAGCTTGACAGCCAGATTTCAGATGTTTTGTCTGGTATTGCTCAATCAGCGCACAAGTTTTCAAATGATCTCAGACTTCTGCATAATTTGAAAGAGATCGAAGAACCATTTGGGAAAAAGCAGATAGGCTCTTCTGCCATGCCGTATAAACGAAATCCTATGCGTTGTGAAAGGGTAGCGGCTTTAGCCCGTTATATAATATGTAATGGTTTGAATACTGATCTTACGAGCAGTGTGCAGTGGTTTGAGAGAACGCTGGACGATTCCGCAAACAGGCGACTGGTTCTGCCGGAAATGTTTGTTGCAACGGATGCAATGCTTAACATCGTTCTCGGGGTTGTCAGGGATCTAAGTGTCTATCCGAAGGTGATAGAGAAGCACGTCAATGAAGAGTTGCCATTTTTAGCCTCAGAAAGCATATTGATGGAAGCTGTTAAAGCAGGTGGCAACAGGCAGGATCTCCATGAGAAGATACGTAAATATTCTATGGAGACCACTACCCTTGTTAAAGAAGAGGGTGCGGATAATGATTTTATTGAACGAGTCAAAAAGGATGAGGACTTTTCGATAATCAAAGACAGGTTAGATGATATCCTAAAGCCTAAAAACTTTATTGGCAGGGCTCCCAAGCAAGTGACTGAGTATATCTCAGAGGTTGCCAGGCCTTTACTGAGAAAGTTCAAAAAACTACTTGGAGTAAATACAGAATTCAAGGTATGAGAACTATGGGTGATTCAATCAGGGGATTGGATTTTGTTCTGATAACTGACAGGAAGGTTTGTGGTAAAAAACTTACTGACATAATAGAACAGGCAATTGATGGTGGAGTTGGAACTGTTCAATTAAGGGAAAAAGACCTGAGCACCGGTGACCTGTATAGCTTGGCAAAAGAGATTCGTGAAATAACTGAGAGAAAAGGTGCAAACCTGATAATTAATGATAGGGTTGATATTGCAACTGCAGTTGATGCAGATGGCGTTCATCTTGGCTGGCAGTCCCTGGAAATAGATACGGTTCGGAGGATGATTGGGCAGGATAAGATAATTGGTTTTTCAGCGCATAGCCTTGAGGAGGCGAAGAGAGCGGAAAATAGTGGAGCCGATTACATCTCCATTAGTCCGATTTTTGATACAGTAAATAAAGATTACTTCATAGAGCCGCTGGGGGTTGGTGAAATAGGAAAGATAAAGGCACAGATTAACATTCCTGTTATTGCCTTGGGCGGTATTAACGAAAACAATGTGAGTAAAGTTCTTAAAAGTGGCGCCGATGGAATTGCTGTGATATCAGCAATTCTTCTCTCCGATAGTCCTGGACAGGCCGTAACGAGGATTTGCAGAGAAATGAGAAAAATTGGATCAGAATCTGAAATAAAACTTTAAATCGGGAGTAAAGATGCAATTAATAGAAAACGTTAAATTTGATGATAAAGGTCTGATACCGGCTGTAATTGTAAACGTAGCTGATAACAGGGTTTTAACACTATGCTTTATGAATAAGGATGCTTTAGAAAAGACTGTTGAAACGGGTAAAGTACATGTATTTCGCCGTTCGCAAAACAGATTAATGATTAAAGGGGAAACTTCAGGCCATACACAGTTGGTAGAGGAGGTCTTCTTTGATTGCGAGGGCAAATCGTTAGTAATTAAGGTTAAACAGAATGTTGCGGCATGTCACGCGGGTTATATGTCATGCTATTACAGAAAGTACAATAATAAAACGAATAGTATCGAAATAAACGAAGAAAAAATCTTCGATCCTGAAAAAACATATAAGAGCTGACAATGGTCAAAAATTGCTTGCAAAGGGTTTTATCACATGTTATATTCGATATCTGAATTTTGACTGTCTTTACTAGATTCTTGTTGGAAATTAGTGGAGCAAAGCAGAAATATGAAGAAAAATATGGGACGTTTTGGACTCTTAATTTTGGCTTTATCAGTCTTTATGGTACAGGGTTGTGCCGAATTGGAAGAACTGAGAAGTGGGATCCCCGGGTACCGAGCTCGA
>JGI24918J38489_100559_pt1 | contig 39844 bp, 34 predicted proteins | sample LinPfosmplate6_FD_38489 | JGI IMG/M metagenome (IMG submission 38489)
TGCAGGTCGACTCTAGAGGATCCCACTTGCGAGATGAGCGGCGACTGCGAGCTGCAAACGCTTTCGTACAGCTATGGCGTGGACCGGATCCCCTACCAGTACAACTATGCCTGGGATCCAGTCGATGCCAGCCGCGACCATTTCATCTTTGATCCCAAGCGCTGCATCCGCTGCCGCCGCTGCATCCGCGTCTGCGATGAAGTGGTGGCCAACAAGACCCTGGGCATCATGGACCGCGGGTTCGACTCCAAGGTGATCGCCGACCTGGATGTTCCCTTTGGCGAGTCGAGCTGTATCTCCTGCGGCACCTGTCTGCAGGTCTGCCCCACCGGCGCCCTGACCGACAGCGGCAGCGCGTACATGGGCCGCACGGGCGAGACCGAGACCACGAGCACCATCTGCACCCAGTGCGGTGTGGGCTGTGGAATGAACGTCGTCACCCGGACCAACAACTTGGTGCGCGTCCAGGGCGATTGGGATGCAGTGGTCAACCATGGCGTGCTCTGCGTCAAGGGCCGGTTTGAGCAGCTGGACGAGCCCGCCGACCGATACCTGACCGCCTTTGTCCGCAACCGCGGCCAGCTCCGCGCGGCGGCGGTTGACGAGGCGCTGGACCAAATCGCGGCCAAGATCGGCGCGGTGCCCGGCACCGCAGTGGAGGGCGTTGTCTCGCCCAAACTGACCACCGAGGCGATGACGGCCTTTGCCGGACTGCTGGACAAGATCGGCTCCGAGACCAAGGGCGTGACCGTGGGCGCCTTCCCGGCTTTGCCTGATGGCGTCGCCGAGGGCGTGGCCGCCGATGTGCGGGATGCCGATTTCATCGTGATCAGCGGCGCGGATCTGGCCGTGGATCATCAGGTGTTCGCATCGTTCGTGAAGCGAGCCCTCTCCAATGGCGCGCGCCTGGCCATCGTCGATGACGGCGAGAACGGCCTGGACGAGTATGCTTACCTCAAGGTAGCGCCCGCGGACGTGGCCCAGGTTGTCGAGATCGCAGGCCGCGCCGACAATGTTGTGGTCTATGTGGGGCAGTCTTCAGCTCCTGAGACGCTGGCTGCGCTGGCCGGCCTGGGCAAGTTCGTCAAGCTACTGCCCGGCGCCAATACGACCGCCGCCTATGGCCTTGGGTTTGGCGATGTCAGCAACGTGGTCTCCAAGATCGCCCTGGTGCTCTGCAGCGATGACACTGACGCGATCTCTGAAGAGCTGCTCAACGTGGTCGGCGAGGCGGACCTGGTCGTCGTGCAGGCTGCCTACCCCAACGCCCTCACCGAGGCGGCGGACGTGATCCTTCCGGCGCTGACATGGGCCGAGAAGGAAGGCACCCTCACCAACAGCGACGGGGTCACCCAGACCCTGGTCAAGGTGCTCGAGCCCTGCGCCGACATCCCCAGCGATACCGCGCTCATCGCGGCGCTGGCGGCCAAGCTGTCCTGATCTGACCGAACAAGAACGGCCGGCGGCGGACGAGGAACCCTGCCGCCGACGTTCTCACTCACGGAGGCGCCAGGGCTCGCCCCAGGGGCAACGGACCCACGGCGCGCCCACGCATTGCCCGGCGCAACGGTCGGGCGGACTGCAGGAGGTATGTATGGCTAAGGTTACCGTCGCAAGCGATTGGCTCGATGTCTGTTCAGGATGCCATATGGCCCTGTTGGACATTGACGAGCGCATCGTCACGCTGCTCGAGCACGTCACGCTCACGTCCACCCCCATCACGGACCTCAAGCATCCCCCGGTGGAGGGCGTCGATGTCGGCATCCTCACCGGCGCGGTCAGCAACGACGACCAGATCGAGGTCGCCAAAGAGATGCGCGAGCGCAGCAAGATCCTCATCGCCATGGGCGACTGCGCGACGTTCGGCGGCATCTGCACCATGCGGAACTATTTCGACAAGGAAGAGTGCCTCCGCCGAGCCTATGTGGAGACCGAGAGCACCGTGGATGGCGCGATCCCTCGCTCGGAAGAGATTGCGACCCTTACTGACAAAGTCCAAGCGGTTGCTGATATCGTCAAGGTGGATATCCAGTTGCCGGGCTGTGCGCCGGACCCCGACGTGATCTGGTTCGCGCTCACCGAGCTTCTCGCCGGACGCATGCCTGATCTGTCCGACGGCAAGCTGCACTACGACTAGACTGGGGACAACCGGAGGCAATACGATGACGGAAAAAATAACCATATCGCCCGTAACGCGCGTCGAAGGACATGGCATCGTCAACATTTTCATGGGCGACGATGGCAAGGTCGTGGATACGCACTTTAACGTCAACCAATTCCGTGGCTTTGAAAAGTTCTCCGAGGGGCGCCCCTTCTACGAGATGCCCATGATCACGCCGCGCATCTGCGGCATCTGCCCGGTCAGCCACCACTTGGCCTCGGTCAAGGCGTGCGACCGGATCGCGGGCGTGGTCCCCCCCAGGCCGGCCAAGCTCTTGCGCGAGCTGATGCACATGGGACAGATGATCCAGTCCCACTCGATGCACTTTTTCCACTTGGCGGGCCCCGACCTGCTCCTGGGCTTTGACGCGGACCCCGCAATTCGCAACGTGGCCGGCATCGTGCAGGTCAATCCCGAGCTGGCCATCAAGGCGGTCACGCTCCGCAAGTATGGCCAAGAGATCATCCGCATCCTGGGCGAGAAGCGCGTTCACCCGCGGTTCGCGGTGCCCGGCGGCGTCAGCCACGCGCTGAGCGCGGCCGACCGCGACAAGATCCTGGCCGACGCCGACACCATGATCGAGTATCTCATGGAGGGCGTCGCCATCGGCAAGGCATGGCTCACCGAGAACATTGATGTCGTCGAGCGCTTTGGCAATTTCCGCAGCGGCTACATGGGGCTCGTCCACGAGGGCAACGCCCTCGAGCTGTACGACGGAGACTGCCGCCTCATCGACCGCGAGGGCGCAGAGCTGGCCAAGTTCGATCCCACCAAGTACCTGGACTATATCGGCGAGCACGTCGAGGACTGGTCCTACCTGAAATTCCCCTTCTATCTGGGGATGGGATGGCCCGAGGGCGTCTATCGCGTCGCTCCGCTTGGTCGCCTCAACGTCGTGGATCGAATCGACACGCCGCTGGCCAACGAAGAGTTCAAGAATTTCAAGGCGATCTCGGACGGGCCGGTGGAGCCCAGCCTCTACTACCATTATGCGCGACTCATTGAGGCGGTGTACGCCGTCGAGCGCGTCAAGCAGATCCTGGACGATCCCGATGTCCTCTCCACCGACATCCTCACCGAGTCCAAGGGGCTGACGGGCCATGGCGTGGGCGTTATCGAGGCCCCGCGCGGCGTGCTCATCCATGATTACTCCACCGACGAGCGCGGCCTGCTGACCCGGGTCAACCTCATCGTTGCCACTGGCCACAACAACTGGGCCATGAACAAGGCGGTCAACCTGGTCGCCAAAGAGTTCGTGGACGGCAAGAACCTGACCGAGGGCATGCTCAACCGGGTCGAGGCGGCAATCCGCTGCTACGATCCCTGCCTCTCCTGCTCCACTCACGCTTGGGGCCAGATGCCCTTGGTGCTCGAGCTGCGCTCCGAGGATGGGACCCTGCTGAATACCATCTCTAGAGGATAGCGCTCGACCGCTGTAGAGAATGGCCTATGGGCCGTGCGCGCAGAGTTGGCGCGCACGGCCTTTTACTTGGAGCGACGATGAACAGAAACGACAAAGGCGATATCGTCCTGGTGATCGGCATCGGTAACCCGAGTCGGCAGGACGATGCGGTGGGCTATAAATTGGTCAATTGGCTCGCGGAAGAGCTTGGCGTCGAGCCCCTGGGCGAGATGCTGGAGCCGGAGGATCTGACCCCACCGGTCTCGCTGGTCTGGGTGCAGCAGTTGCTGCCCGAGCTGGGCGAGGCGATGGCGCGTTGCAGCTTGGTGGTCTTTTGCGACGCGCACACTGGCGTTTATGAGCAGGACTATCTCGAGGGCCCAGTCGAGCCCGACTATCGCACCACCCTGGTCTCGCATCATATGAACCCCGAGACCCTTCTGGCCATGGCCAGGGACCTCTATGGGCACTGCCCGCGGGGTTGGCGCGTCTCGGTGCGGGGCTACGATTTCGACTTTGGCGACGAGCTGTCCGAGCGCACCGCTGGCTTGGCACGGCGCGCGCTGACGGCTATACTCGGTCTCGTTGTGTCCCCGGACCGACCAGGGGCGTAAACCAAGACAACCGCTGAACCGGCACTCCCAATGATGGGAAGGAGGCGTGACTTGGATCACCAGATGGAAGCGTTGCTGCGGAAACATGGCACGGGGAAGCAAGCATTGATCCCCGTATTGCAGGAGGCCCAGGAGACCCTGGGCTACCTTTCGGAAGACGCGGTCTTTGATATCAGCGAGGGGTTGGGCGTCCCAGCCAGCGAGGTATTCGGCGTGCTCAGCTTTTACGCCCAGTTCCGGACCACGCCGGTCGGCCGTAACCTGATCCACGTCTGCCGGGGCACCGCCTGCCACGTCCGCGGCGCGCCCGAGGTCCAGTCCGCGCTGGAGGATGCGCTCGGCGTCGCGGCGGGAGAGACCACCCCCGACATGGAGTACACCTTGGAGACGGTGGCTTGCATCGGCGCCTGCGCTTTGGCGCCCACCATGGTGGTCAACAAGCAAACCCACGGCAAGCTCACCGCCGCCAAGATCAAAGAGATGTTCGGCGACTATGAGCCGGGCGAGCCTGTCGCGGAAGGGGGCGCTGAGTGATGAGTGGCGCTGCGACGAGGCAGGAGGGCGGCAGGATCGTCTCCATCTGCCGAGGAACGGGCTGCGAATCCGCCAGGTCCGGCGAGATTCAGCAGAGCCTGGAACAGGAAATCGAGCGCCTGGGCATCCCCGATGTGACGGTCAAGTTCACCGGGTGCCACGGCTTTTGCGAGCATGGTCCCATCGTGGTCATCGAGCCCGACGGGATTTTCTACACCAAGGTGACGGTCGAGGATGCTCCGCTGATCATCGAGAAGCATCTGCGAGATGGTGAGGTATTGGAACGCCTTCTCTATCGCGACCCGGCCACCGACGAACCCGTGCCCAACTATGAAGAGATTCCCTTCTACGCGCGACAAACCCGCCTGGTGCTCAAGCAGTGCGGCCACATCGATCCCGAAAGCTTGGAAGAGTATCTGGCGGATCGAGGCTATGAGGCGGCACGCAAGGCCCTATTCGACATGACGCCCGAGGATGTGATCGAGGAGGTCAAGGGCGCTGGGCTGCGCGGCCGAGGTGGAGCGGGATTCCCTGCCGGGGTCAAATGGGGGTTCTGCCGTCGCGAGGAGGCCACGCCCAAGTACCTCATCGGCAACGCGGATGAGGGGGACCCCGGCGCGTTCATGAACCGCAGTCTCCTGGAGGGGAACCCGCACCTGGTAGTCGAGGGAATGGTGATCGCCGCCTATGCCATCGGAGCCTCGGAAGGGTACGTCTACTGCAGGGCCGAGTATCCCCTGGCCATCCACCGCATGCGCGTCGCCATGCAGCAGGCGCTGGAGAACGGCTACCTGGGCGAGAATATCATGGGGAGCGGCTTCTCCTTCGATCTCCATCTCAAAGAGGGCGCAGGCGCCTTTGTCTGCGGCGAGGAGACCGCGCTTATGGCCTCCATCGAGGGGCGGCGCGGCATGCCCAACCCTCGGCCCCCGTTCCCGGCACAGAGCGGCCTTTGGGGCAAGCCGACCAACATCAATAACGTGGAGACGTTGGCCAACGTCCCGCTCATCATCCTCAACGGCGCCGATTGGTACGCCGGGTACGGCACCGAGCGGAGCAAGGGCACCAAGACCTTTGCCCTCACGGGCAAGATCACCAACACCGGCCTCATCGAGGTCCCGCTGGGCATCCCGCTGAGCGAGATCGTCTACGATATCGGCGGCGGGCCGCTGGGCGGAAAAAAGTTCAAGGCCCTGCAGATCGGCGGGCCGTCGGGCGGCTGCATCCCCGACAGCCTGCTCTCGCTCCCTGTCGAGTATGAGAGCCTCGCCGAGGTGGGAGCCATCATTGGCTCCGGCGGCATCGTGATCATGGACGAAGACACGTGCATGGTCGATGTGGCCCGCTTTTTCCTCGATTTCACTCAGAGCGAGTCCTGCGGCAAGTGCGTCCCCTGTCGCGTGGGCACCAAGCGGATGCTTGAAATCTTGGAGCGGATCTGCGCGGGCAAGGGCGAGGAGGGGGATATCGAGACGCTGGTGGACCTGGCCGAGACCGTCAAGGCCGGTTCCCTCTGCGGCCTGGGCCAGACGGCGCCCAACCCCGTCCTGAGCACCATCAAGTATTTCCGCGACGAGTACGAGGCCCACATCCGGGACAGGGTCTGCCCGGCGGGCGCCTGCAAGGATCTGGTGCATTACTACATCATCGAGGACAAATGCACGGGATGCACCCTTTGCAGCCGCAACTGCCCGCAGGATGCAATCTCGGGTGAGCGGAAGCAGCCCCACCTCATTGACCAGGCCCTCTGCATCCAGTGCGGCGTCTGCTACGAAAAGTGCCGCTTCGGCGCCATTGAGGTGCGATGATGATCAACGTGCTGAACGAGATTCCCACTCGCCATGGAGGCACGAGCGAATGAATGGCACGATTGCGTTGACGATTGATGGCCGCCAGGTCACTGCGCCCAATGGCTCGACGATCCTGGAGGCGGCGCGCAAAGCTGGCGTCTATGTTCCCACGCTCTGCGCGGATAGTGCCCTGGCGCCCTATGGCGCTTGCCGGCTCTGCTTGGTCGAGGTCAAGGGGAATCGCCGGCCCATGCTCCCCTCGTGCTCGACCCCGGCGGCGGACGGCATGGTTGTCCGGACCTCGACGCCCCTTATCGAGCGGACTCGACGCAATATCGTCGAGCTGCTCCTCTCCGATCACCCTGAGGATTGCCTTACCTGTCCGCAGAACAACCGCTGCGAGCTGCAGAGGGTGGCGGCCTACGTGGGCGTGCGCCAGATGCGCTTCAGAGGCGAGAAGCGGAGCTATACTATCGACGACTCCAACCCCTTCTTTGTCCGCGACCTGGATCGTTGCATCCTCTGCGGCAAGTGCGTCCGCGTCTGCGACGAGATTCAGGGGCGCGAGGCCATCCACTATGCCTTCCGCGGCTTTGACACCAAGATCGCCGCGGTGATGGACCGGCCGCTGAGCGATTCCAACTGCGAGTCATGCGGCCAGTGCGTCGACGCCTGCCCCGTGGGCGCGCTCCAGCCCCGCTCGTATATCGAGCATGGCACCCCGGCGCGCAGAACCAAGACCATCTGTCCCTATTGCGGCGTGGGCTGTACCCTGATTATCGAGACCCGAGGCGGCCAGATCGTCGGCGTGCGCGGCGACCCCGATGGCCCCGCCAATGAGGGGCGGACCTGCGTCAAGGGACGCTTCGGCACGCGCTTTGTCAATCACCGGGACCGTTTGACCACGCCCCTCATCCGCAAAGAGGGCGAGCTGGTGGAGGCGACCTGGGATGAGGCGCTGGACCTGGTGGCGAGCAAATTCGCCCAGGTCAAGTGTGACCATGGTGGCGACGCGCTGGGCATGTTTGTCTCGGCCAAGTGCAGCAGCGAGGAGAACTATCTCGGGCAAAAACTGGCGCGGCAGGTGTGGGGGACCAACAACGTCGACCACTGCGCGCGGCTTTGACACAGCCCCACCGTGACCGGTCTGGTCACTGCACTCGGCTCCGGCGCCATGACCAATTCTATCAAGGATATCGTGAACGACGCCGAGGCCTATCTTGTCATCGGCTCCAACACCACCGAGCAGCATCCGGTGATCGGCATCCAGCTACGGCAGGCGGTCAAGCGGGGCGCCAAGCTGATCCTGGCGGACCCGCGCCAGCTGGACATGGCCAGCATGGCCACCGTCCACCTCCAACAGCGCCCGGGCACCGACGTGGCCCTGCTCAACGGGCTGATGAACGTCATCTTGGACGATGGCACCTACGACGCCGAGTTCGTGGAGGCCCGCACCGAGGGGTTTGACGAACTGAAAGCCGTCGTCAGCCGCTACACCCCCGAGGTCGCCGAGCAGATCACGGGCGTCCCCGCCGACGACATACGCGCTGCGGCGCGCATCCTGGCGGCGGCCAAGCCCGCCTCGCTCCTCTACGCCATGGGGATCACCCAGCACACCTGCGGCCACGAGAACGTCCTCTCCTGCGCCAACCTGCAACTTTTGTTGGGCAATATGGGCGTGCCCGGCGGCGGCGTCAACCCCTTGCGCGGACAGAACAACGTGCAGGGCGCCTGCGATATGGGTGGGCTGCCCAACGTCTATCCCGGCTACCAGCGGGTCACCGACCCCGCCTCAAGGGCGAAATTCGAGGCGGCCTGGGGCGTCGAGCTTCCCGGCGAGAACGGGCTCACCATCACCGAGATGATGGACGCCGCCCACGATGGCAAGCTCAAGGCGCTCTATGTCTTTGGCGAAAACCCTATCGTCAGCGATCCCGACACCAACCATGTGCACGAATGCATCGACAACTTGGAGATGCTCATTGTGCAGGACCTCTTCCTGACCGAGACCGCCGAGCTGGCCGATGTCGTCCTCCCCGCGGCTTCGTTTGCCGAAAAGGATGGCACGGTCACCAACACTGAACGGCGCGTGCAGCGACTGCGCGTGGCCGTCCCGCCCGTGGGCGATTCGCGGCCCGACTGGGAGATCATTCCCGACCTGGCCAAGCGCACCCTGGCCAAACTGGGCGACGTGGTCGACGCCGAGGCGCCCCACGCGAGGTGGGAGTATAGCAATCCCTCGGAGGTCATGGACGAGATCGCGGCGCTGACGCCGATCTATGGCGGCATCAGCTACAGGCGCATCGCTGGCAAGGGGCTCCAGTGGCCCTGTCCCACACCAGATCATCCGGGCACCAAGATTTTGCACGCTGGCGTCTTTGCGCGGGGCCTGGGCCAGTTCACCGGCGTCGAGTGGGCGCCGCCCGCCGAGGAGCCCGACGAGGAGTACCCCTACGTGCTCACCACAGGCCGCGTCCTGCAGCATTTCCACGGCGGGAGTATGACCCATCGCGTCGAGGGGCTGGAGGCGCTGGTGCCCGAGGAGCGGGTGCGCATCAATTTCGCCGACGCCGAGCGACTGGGCGTTGATGATGGCGATTGGCTCGTGGTCCGCTCCCGGCGCGGCGAGGTCAAGGCCCGCGCGTCGGTGGGCAAGGAGAGCCCGGCCGGCGTTGTCTTTATGACCTTTCACTTTGGCGCCGCGACGGCCAACCTGCTCACCAACCCGGCGCTTGACCCAGTGGCCAAGATCCCCGAGTACAAGGTCTGCGCCGTCAGCCTGGAGGCGGCGGGGGACTAGCGCGCGACGCGTCACGAGATCGAGAATCAGAAACCCGTTTTCGGGCCAGTCTGCTGGCCCGAAAACGGGTTCTTTGGGTCTTGGCTCCCCAGGGATGAGCCCCTGGGCTCAACGGCAAAGACCGGCCCTTTGTGGACCATGTGCGGCGCGACCGCAAAGGCGGCAAGCGGGGACGCTTGCCCTATCCCGGCTCCGCCACGCGCTCTCCATGCGTATAGATGCTGAACCGGTTCCCCCGCATATACCCGATGAGCGTGCAGCCATGGGCCTCAGCCAGCTCGACGGCCAGCGAAGTGGGGCTCGATAGCGAGGCCACGATGGCGATGCCCGCGCGGATCGACTTGGCCACCATCTCGTAGCTGGCGCGCCCCGACGTGGCCACGATCTTGTCTCCCAGCTCGATCCCCCGCAGCAGGCAATGGCCCATCGCCTTGTCCATGGCGTTGTGGCGCCCCACATCCTCGCGGAGCACGATCAGCTCGCCCTTGGGGGTAAAGATCGCCGCGGCGTGCACGGCCCCCACCGCGCGAAAGAGCGCCTGCTCCCCGCGCATGGTGGCGCTGAGCGAGAGCAGTACCTCGGCATCAACCGCGATCTCGTTCTCCAGCGTGGGCAGGCCCAGCTCGCCCACGTGAACCCCCGCCGCTCCGCAGCCCGAGCGGATCAGGCGCGCCACGTCGGGTCCGGTGGTTGGCCCGGTCCCGGATCTTGTGGTCATCTCGATCCGGTTCCGCGAGGCGAGTGGGTCAGCGTCCGGATCATCGTCAGGACCGGGCAATCCGCTGCCGCAGTGGTGGATCAAGGCGATCTCTTCGATGCCCTCGATCAGGCCCTCGCTGATGCAGAATCCGGCGGCCAACTCTTTCTCGTGGCCGGGGAGGCGCATCAGGATGGCCGCCTCGCGCCCGTCCACCGCCAGCGCCAGCGGCTCCTCGATGACCACGCGGATCGCCTCCGGCTCGACGCCGTCGCGGGTCACCCTCCGCACGGTCCAGGGGATGGTGGGGCCCAGATCTCGGAGATCGCTCATCCATCAGCTCCTCTCGCGCGCGAAGCCATCTCGTGCGCTCTGGTCAGGTCCCCGGGCGTGTTGATATTGAGGAAGGAGATACGACTCGGGTCGTATCGCAGAATCTCAGAGTCGTCGAGGTAGCGGATGTTGAGCTTTTGCTCGCCGTCTCCGCAAGGAGGGGCGCCCTGGAACACCCTCGAGATGCGCAGGTCGCCTGCCTCGATGAGTTGCTGCATTCGTCCAAGGCAGCGCTTGTGATAGATGGCGTGCAACGGCTCGATATAGTCCTCATAGCGTGGCAGGACCACGTCGGCCCCCTCGGCCAGCTCGGCCATGCGGCGGAGCAGGGGGATGCTCAGGAAGGGCATGTCGCAACCGACGACCAGGGCCTGCTCGTGGTGCGCAGCGGTGAGCCCGGCATGGATGCCGCCCAGCGATGCTTTGCCCGGATAGATGTCGCGGACCAGGCGCGCGCCGAACTCGCGATAGCCCTCCCACTCGTTGGTCACGATGACCAGGTCGTCAGCCACCTCGCCCACGGCGTCGAGGACGCGCTCGATGAGCGGGCGTCCCCGAAAGTCGAGGAAGGCTTTGTCCTGGCCCAGCCGGCGGCTCTTGCCCCCGGCCAGGATGACCCCCGAGATGGGCGGCATGCGCGCCTCTCGCCTTACCCCGCCCTGGGGGCGATCAATAGGTCGGCCTGGCTGCGGCGCTCGTGGGCCCATGCCGCGCGCGGGTTGATCCTGCGCTCGACGGAGATGCCGACTGGCTTGAATCCGCTGCCCAGCCAGAAGGCGGAGCCGGGGTTGTTGGCCGACTCGAAATCAACCGAGCAGCTCGCGTATCCTTCCTCCCGCGCCCAGCGGAGCCCGTGTTGGAGCAAGGCGGTGGCGACCCCTCGCCCCCGCTGCTCGGGAAGAGTGTAGGCTCCGGTGATGCCTGCGATCTCGGACCCGGTGGTGCCCAGCACCTGCCCGATGGTCGGCCCGATCTTCAAGTAAGAGATGGGTTTGCCTTCCTCCATGGCCATCCAGATCGCGTTCTTGGGATCCTCGAGCCACTTGACCATCTCTTCAGGGCCGGATGAGGCAAGAAGAGGGAGGAAGGCCGGGGGGGCGGACAGGTGCCGTTCGACCCCTTCGCGGAGTGGCGCGATAGCGGGCGCATCCTCCGGGGTGGCGCGACAGATCTCGATGTTGCTGGGAACCTGGTTCGCAAAGTCGAGGTCCCGCAGCGCGTCGACGACGCATATCCCGAATCCCAACCAGAACCAGGCATCCAGCGCCGCCTTGTCGGTGGGGAAGCAGGTGACGGCGTGGACATAGCAGCCCAGGTCGAGCCAGCGTCGCGCCATGTGGGCATAGAGCGCTCGGTAAACGGGCTCCGCCAAGCGGCGGTCAGCGCCGTGCAGGTGGTCGGGCACATAGGCGAACTCGTCGCGGCGATGGATAAAGAGCCAGCCAGCGAGGAATCCGGCGAACTCGCCCTGGTGGAGGGCCGCCGCTGCGGGCAATCTGAGCACCTTGGCGATGCGCGGCGCGATGGCATCGGGGTTCTGGAATTCGGCCGGCATCTCTGGGATAGCGGCTCGGGCCTCGCGATAGCGGGAGGCGGCCATTTCGGCGGCGGGCTGGACGTGTTCCTCGGCAAACGGAACGATCTCGATTCGACTCAATGGATTCTTCCTCCAAGGGAATGGGTTGGTCTCGTGCTGCTTACGAGCGCCGGCGCCAGTTCGTTCCCTGGGTCGAGCGGGTGGGGGACAGCATACGTGCGACGGGGCCAATCGTCCAATCGGCATAGGACGCTGGCCCCGCAAAGCAATGTGGGGGTTTGTGATTGGCGAGAGGGACCCGGTCCCTCACCAGGCCTAGGGGAACAACGCCTCGGTCCGTAGGGCGGCCAGATCGGCCTCGACCATCATGGCCACCAGCTCGGGAAACGAGATTTTTGGCTCCCAGCCCAGCGCCTCCTTGGCCTTGCTCGGATCGCCCACTAACAGGTCGACCTCGGCGGGCCGCATGAAACGCGGATCCTGACGCACGTGATCGGTCCACTCCAGGCCCACAGACCCAAAGGCGAGTTCGCACATCTCGCGGATAGAGTGGGCCTCGCCGGTGGCGATGACGAAATCGTCGGGCTCGTCCTGCTGGAGCATGAGCCACATCGCCTGGACGTAATCGCCCGCGAAGCCGATGTCGCGGCAAGCGTCGAGGTTGCCCAGCGCCAACTCGTCGTCCAGGCTGAGGCGGATGCGCGCCACGCCGTGGGTTATCTTGCGCAGGACGAACTCGAGCCCGCGTCGAGGGCTGGTGTGGTTGAAGAGGATGCCCGAGGTGGCCCGCAGGTCGTAGGACTCGCGATAGTTGATGGTGATCCAGTGGCCGTAAACTTTGGCCACGCCGTAGGGAGAGCGTGGGTACAGGGGCGTCGTCTCGCGCTGGGGCACCTCGCGCACCTTGCCGAACATTTCGCTGGAGGAGGCCTGATAGAACCTGATTTCAGGGTCCACCAGCCGGATGGCGTCCAGCATCCGCGTCACGCCCAGGCCGGTCACTTCGCCGGTAAAGACCGGCTGCTTCCACGAGGTGGGTACGAACGATTGGGCGGCCAGGTTATAGACCTCGCTGGGGCGGTGCTCGCGCAGCATGTCGATGAGCGAGACCTCGTCCAGCAAGTCGCCCGAGACGATGGTTATCTTGTCCTGGATGTGGCTGATCCGTTGAAAGTTGAGCGTGCTGGTGCGGCGGACCATGCCCACTACATCGTACCCCTTCTCCAGGAGAAACTCGGCGAGATACGATCCGTCCTGTCCGGTGACGCCGGTGATCAATGCCTTGGGCATGCGGTAGCCTCCTTGTTAGGCGTGGCGATGCTCGTCGTCCAGCGGGGTTTCCATCAGGGGCGTGAGGCGCTGGACTATATCGGGCTCCATGAACAAGAGGATGTTGCGCTGGGCGAATCGCTTCAGCAGCTCATCTCCCAGGGTGGTGAGGTGGTAGTAGCGCCGGCGGGGGCCGATATCCGAGGGCTGCCACTCGCTGCTGACGAACCCGGCCCACTCGAAGCGGCGGAGGGCACGGTATAGGCTTCGCTCGTCGACGCTCATTGTGTCGTGGCTCACTTCGCCCAATTCTTGGCCCATCTCGAGGGCGTACATGGGCCGGTCCCGCAAGAGGAGGAGGACCCAAAAGGTGAGCAGGCCCTTCTTGTAGACGCCCTCCCACTGGAGGAGCAGTTCGTCGATGCCCAAATCATCCATTGAGGTCACTCCAGGTAGTATAGGTTCAATGGTGGTATAGTGCCATTATACCGAATGGGGTTGTCGATGTCAAGGGTTTTGGGATTGGTCGCTCTATGTGTAGGATGGGAAAGCAATCGTCCATCTTCTGGGGCATGGGAAGCCCCATCCGGTGTCGTTGGAGGGAGGTCTGGCTCATGATGAACTCGAAGACTCGCGTGCACGCTGCCCTCAGGCGGGAGCCCGTGGATCGGGTGCCTGTCTGGATGTGGTTCCATCCGGATACCACCGAGCGCCTGGCTGACTATTTAGAGATCCCCGTCGAGTCCGTGGCCGAGGCCCTGGGCGACGATATCCGCCAGACCTGGGTCGGGAACAACCATGCCATGGAGGGGATCGTCCACGAGCGCGATGGGGAGACTCACATCGATCGCTGGGGCGTCGAGTGGGTGAAGGAGGGTCCCTTTAACCAGATCAAGCGTTCGCCGCTGCAAGGGGCGAGCACGGAGGACATACTACGCTATCGATATCCCTACGAGCACGCCGACGAGCTGATGGGTAACATGCGGCCGGTGATGAAAGTGGGAGACCAGTTCTTCATCGGGTGCGACGTTTCTCCCTGCCTCTACGAGATGGTCTGCCGAATCCGTGGCATGGAGGAGGCCACCATGGACTTGGCCGCCTCACCCGAGCTGGCCGCCGCCATGCTGAGGGACGCGGGCGACTTTGCCGTGTACCTGGCCGAAGCGGCCTGCGATGGCTTCGCCATCGACTGGCTCTGGACGGGGGATGACATCGGCGGCCAGCAGGGGATGATCGTGGGGCCCCGAGTCTGGCGCGAGTTGATCAAGCCGCACCTGGCCCGCATCTTTGCGGTGGGCAAAGAGCGCGGCCTCTGGGTTGCCTACCATAGCTGCGGATCCATTCGGCCGATCATCCCTGATCTCATCGAGATCGGCCTTGATGTGCTGAACCCGATCCAGCATGGCTGCCCTGGCATGGATCCCATCGAGCTGAAGCGAGCGTACGGCTCGGCCCTCTCCTTCATGGGTGGCGTGGATACTCAGCATCTCCTCCCCACGGCCACCGCGGACGAGGTGTACCGATCGACGACAGAGCTGGTGGAGGCGATGACGGCCGATGGGGGCGGATACATCCTGGCCGCATCCCATGCCGTGCCACCCGAGACGCCGCTGGAGAACATCCTGGCTATGTACCGCGCGGCGGGAATCGGGCGGGAAGAAATCCTGGACAGGGGGGCGGAAATCAGGCAGCGTCGGTCCTCGATGTCGTAGCCGCGAGTATCGATCGCAGGCTGACGCGTGTCGGTGGGCGCTGCCGTTCCCGGGCCGCCTTTGACATCAATGCTGAATTCGCCGGATAGGAAATCGCCCCCGCCCACATGGTGGGCGAGGGCGGGGTTCTAGATTGATCTCCATAGCGAAGAGAGAGGCGGCTAGGACGGTCCCATCGGGCGGATTTGATCCAGGATCTTGCGTACCTCATCCTCCGCCTTTTTCTTGCTTACGTTGCAGCGGGATCCGATCAGGTCGCATAGCACATCATAATCTGGCACAATGTTAGCCAGGTCGTCATCCGTGATCTTGGGGCTGAAGCGTTCCTTGACGGCGCTCCTGACGTCGTCCCAGCGTTCCTTGAGCATGTCAATAGTAGACATAATCACTACCCTCCTTCGCGGAGGTCAGAGCTGTTGGCTCTCCCCGCGCTATGGGCCGATCCACTCTGACTCGACCTTTGTAGTTGTATTATCCCCTTGTTGGCTCCACTGCCATATGATGCGTGTCATAGGGTGTGGTGTGCGTAGACGAGGCGGCCTGAAGCACCGCCTCGGGGCGATTCACCAGTCAACCCCACTTGCGCGTCCACAGGCCCCGTCTACTATGGTTCGCAGGATCCATCCGATTGAATAGTTACGGGAGGCCGAGCGATGAAGATCGTCGCCATGGAGACCACGCGGTTCACGTACCGCTCCAAGCAGGTTCGCGACATTGAGGGGCATGGGCATCCAGGCCCAGAGCATGATGCGGTCCAGACGCTGCTCACTATCCGCACCGACGAGGGGGTGTCTGGGCATTGCTTTGGCGGCAACCAGGCGGCGGTGGACGCGGCCATGGTGGCGCTCAAGGGCCGGGATCCCTTTGACCGCGAGGCGATCTGGCAGCAGCTCAAGCAGATGCAGCGCCTTCACAAGGGCGTGCTCACCGAGCGCAACATCGGCGCCATCGACATGGCCCTCTGGGATCTGGTCGGGCGCGCGTTGGGCAAGCCGGTCTACAAGTTGCTGGGCGCCTACCGCGACAAGGTCCCCGCCTATGCCAGCACCATGTGCGGCGACGACCTGGCCGATGGGCTGGGGACGCCCGAGGCCTACGCCGAGTACGCGCTGGCCTGCAAGGCGCAGGGCTATCCCGCCTTCAAGCTCCACTCCTGGCAGCCCCCGTTCAGCAGGGATCCCCGCCGCGACGCCGAGGCGTGCGCCGCCGTGCGCCGGGCGGTCGGTCCCGACATGCACCTCATGCTGGATAGCTATCACTACTACACGCGCGAGGAGGCGCTCTACCTGGGGCGGGCGTTGGAGGATCTTGACTTTCACTGGTTCGAGGAGCCCATGGACGAGCACAGCATCTCGTCCTATGTCTGGCTCACCCAGCAGTTGAATATCCCCATCGTCGGCCCCGAGACGGCCGGTGGGCTCTTTTTCACCCGGGCCGAGTGGATCCTCCAGGGCGCGTCGGACATCAGCCGGTACGACGTCCACCTGGGCGGCATCACGGCCATGATGAAGGCGGTCCATCTCTGCGAGGCGTTTGGCATCGCGCTGGAGGTGCATGGGGGCGGGGCGGCGCACCTCCAGGTGCTGGGGGCTATGGGCATCCCGGGCGAATACTATGAGCGGGGGCTCCTACACCCGTACCTGGACCACGACGCCAAGGCGCCCTGGCTGGCCCAGGTGGCGGACCCGCTGGACGAGGATGGCTGCGTGCCCGTCCCGCAAGGGCCCGGCCTGGGCGAGGTGATTGACTGGGAGTTCATCGAGAGAAACCGAGTGTAGCTCGGTCGGAACCGGGTGTGCCTTGGAGCACGGAAACCCGTCTTCGGGCCAGCAGACTGGCCATGAGAAAACGGGTTTCTAGATTGCTCTGAATCCGATAGCGCGCTCTACCTCAACGCCACATCCACCACCAGCGGCAGGTGGTCAAAGTCGCCCGCCTCGGGCCGGAGCATGACGTCGCCCTTTTCCAGGCCGGCGGCGCGCAGCTCGGCGTCGGACATGATCGTCGTGTTGAGCACGAACGAGTGCTCCACGGAGAGGGAGCTGTCGCTGTAGATGATGTGGTCCAATGGGCCTGGCGCGAACCTCTCCGAGTCGTCGCGCCAGGTATAGATCTCGGACCCCTGGGCGTTGTGGGTCGGCAGGGCATCGGTCAGGTCGGTGTTGTCCCAGTCGGGCTTGAGCGGCGGGCCAAACTTGTCGGTGTTCACAATGTCGCCCGTGATCAGCGTGGTCAGGTGATAGGCCGGATCCGTGTCGTAGACGTTCAGGTCGCCCATGATCATGAAGGGCGTCCCAGCGGGGAGGTCGGCCTTGCCGCCGGTCGTCTTCAGGTCGCCCACCCATTGCACCAGCGCGTCGGCATGGTGCTGGCGCAGAGCGATATTGATGTCGCCGCCGGCTGACTTCATGTGGGCGTTGATCAGGTAGAGGTCCTTGTCATAGTCGGCGTCGGGGAGGTCGATGAGCCCCATGGCGTGGCCCCGCTGCACCGAGCGCTGCTCGTGGATGCGCTGGTCGGCGCGCATCAAGATGGGCCAGCGCGAGGCGATGACGTTATCGTACCCCTTGTGCGCCTGCCACCTGGCGCCGTCGGGGAGCGGCAGCGCGGCGTCCAGAATGTCGGCGACGTTCTGCGGATCGCGCAGGCTGTTGATCTCTTGCAGGCAGACAATGTCCGGATTTATGGCGCGCACCATGCGGACGAACTCGGCTGAGAGGTCTGCGATGCGGTAGCCGTCGTTCTGTGGATCGTCGTCGGGAAACATCGAGTCCCAGTTCACATTGTAGCACATGATCCGGATGCGCCCTGGAGCAGGGCCGACCAAGAACGGGGGAACGCTCGGCGTCGGCGTTGCGACGGGCGCGAGGGTGAACGTGGGCTCGGCGGTCGCGGTGACGATGGTCGCCGTGGGCTCGCTCTCGAGCTGGCAGCCAGTGGCGGCGGCGAGGAGCAGGACGATCAGGATCAGGCGGAGCGGCAGATAGCGATTCATTCGCGGCAAGTCTCCGTGTGGTAGGATTGGTGTCGGTGATTCTATCAGCGCCGCGCCAGGCCGGCAATTCGGATGGGTGATGAGGAGAGGATGATAAACGAGGAAGCGTTGGCGGGCCGCGTGGCCCTAGTCACCGGCGCGGGCCGGGGAATCGGTCGAGCCATCGCGTTGGAACTGGCGCGCGCCAGTTCGAGCGTGGCGCTGGTCGCGCGCACCGAGCCCGAGCTGCAGGCCGTGGAACGTGACATAACGACGGCGGGCGGCCGGGCGACGTCGCACGTGGCCGATGTATCGCAGGAGGAGCAGGTCATCGAGATGATGCGCGGCGTAGCGGGGCGCTATGGCAGGCTCGATATCCTGGTGAACAATGCTGGGGTCGGAGTTTTCGGCCCGCTGGAATCGACGTCGGCGGCCGATTGGGCTCGCGTGATGGCCGTCAACGCGCGGGGGACCTTCCTCTGCTGTCGCCAGGCGATTACCTACCTGCGAGAGCAGCCGATCTCGCACATCGTCAACGTCTCGTCGGTGGTCGGTCACAAGGGCTACGCCAACCAGGCCGCCTACAGCGCCTCCAAGCACGCCATCATGGGCATGACCAAGGCGCTAGCCAAAGAGGTCCAGGCCGACGGCATCCGCGTCCATGCGCTCTGCCCTGGCGGGGTGGACACGGGCATGGTCGGCGATGCAAGGCCCGATCTCGACCGCTCGGTGCTTATGACGTCCGAGGAGGTGGCCGAGGTCGTGCTCTTTCTAGTCACTCGCCGCGGCAACGCCGTTATAGATCGGATCGACCTGAGGCGCGCCACGTCGACGCCGTTCGCCTAGGGCTCGGTTGGGCTGGACGCCGTTCTTTGTGCCGGGGGAAAATGGCCAGCCATGTTGGCACGTCCGCGATCCGTCTGAGCCAAATACCACCGGTCAGGCCCTGCTGATTTCGCCAACCCAATCTGGGCCGCCTGGACGCCTGCCTCAGCGCGTGCCGGAGGGCGCTGGATCACTCCTCGTCAACACTTGTCCCTCGGCCCAGGGCCTGGGCTACTGCCTGGGCCAACTGGCGGTAGCTGAAGGGCTTGGGGATCCACCCCGCAATCCCGTCGGTATCGGCGAGCATCCGCTGGTCGCCCAGCGGGTAGCCACTGGTGATCAGCATGCGGACCTCTCCGTATCGCGCTCGCAGCTCGCGCAACAGCTCTGGGCCGCCCATCACGGGCATCACCAGGTCCGAGACGACCAGGGCGATCTCGTCGGCGCGTTCCTCGTACAGATCGAGCCCTTCCTGCCCGTTTCTTGCCTGGAGCACACGATATCCCATTCTCTCCAGCATGGCCGTGGCCGCGCGGAGCACGCCCTCTTGGTCCTCGGCGAGGAGGATGGTTTCGCCGCCTCCCTCGAGGTGAGGCGCGGTCTCGCTCGCCCAGCCCGATGGCGGAACCGCGTCCGGGGCGGCGGGCAGGTACACGGTGAACGTCGAGCCCTCGCCAGCCTGGGACTGGACGTCGATCTGCCCCTCATGTTGCTGGACAATGCCATAGACCTGTGCCAGCCCGAGCCCTGTGCCCTCGCCCGTCTCCTTGGTGGTGAAGAATGGCTCGTAGAGGTGGGCCAGCACCTCTGGCGTCATCCCATGTCCGGTGTCCGCGATCGAGAGGGCGATCCAGCTTGAGGTCTTCCCTTGGAGGGGCGATAATCCTTCGGGCAGCGATCCGCTCTTCCAGAGTCGGATTGAGAGCGTTCCCTCCGATGGCATAGAGTCGCATGCGTTGAGGACCAGGTTAGTCAGCGCCTGCTTGAGCTGGTCCGGGTCGGCCAGCACATCACACTTTTCACATTCGACCTTGAGCGATAGCTCGATGCGCTCGGGGATGGTCCTCTGCCAAAAGGTGAGCAACTCGGACATGAACTGGTTCAGGTCCAGGCGCTGGGGAGAGCGCACCGACTGACGCCCAAAGTCCAAGATTTGCCGAACCAGCCTCGCCCCGCGCTGTCCCTCCGAGATGATGGAGGCCAGGTCCCCGCGCGATTGCCCGCTCAAGCCCGGTTCCTCTTGCATCAGCCCGGCGAATCCGATGATGCTGGTCAGCAGGTTGTTAAAGTCGTGGGCGATGCCGGCGGCGAGCTGGCCGACGCTTGCCAGCCGTTCCTGGCGCACAAGCTGCAGCTGCGTCTCCTCGCCTTGCTTCTGGTCGGTGATGTCTCGGACGATGGCAAGGACCTCGTTCCCCCCGCAGGGAACCTTGCGTGATTCATAGGTTCGGATTGTCTCGGCTTGGGGAACAGAGAACTCGATGCGAGTGAGGCCGCCGGAGCGCAGCGTCTCCCGGATCGAGGCCAGACTGGATTCTGCCGCCTCAGGTGGGAGCACCTCGAGCACTGTCTTGCCGATCATCTCTTCCGTGGGCATGACGGGGTTCCATGCTGGGGCTGTAACGACCTCCAGATAGGTCCCCTTCCCGTCGAAAACCACCAGCATGTCGGTGAACGCCTGCAGGATGGCTCGGGTTCTGCCCTCGCTCTCGGATAGCTCCTGGGTCACCAGTTCGCGCCGGGCGACCTCGGTCTGCAGCTCGACGTTGGCTGCTTCCAGCCGGGCGACGAGCCGACGCAGGAAACGGATGAGCAGGGCCAGCGAGCCCGAAAGTGCGACGGCGAGCACGAGATAGGTGAGGTTGGTGGTGTGCCACGCCTCCGCTGGATAGTCGGGAGAGACGAAGAGCCAGGTGCGGCGCCCTTGCAAGTAGAGCATGCCAACGACCAGAAGGGTGGTTGTGCTGGCGATTATCGTCGCCAGCGCAGCTCTTAGGCCAAGGAGGATGCTGGCGATGATCGAGATGCCCAGAAAGAGGGTGTGGCCGCTGGCCGCCGGCCCGTAGGCGACCAGGACCATAAGCCCCATGGTATAGCCCACGGTGATCGAGGCCCAGGCCCTAATCTCGAAGGGGATCTCACGCCGCAGAAGGCAAACGGCTGCGAGCAGATTGGCGAGGCTGATGACCAGCGCGGGCCACCAGAGGCCCAGCTCGGCGGAGAGCTTGATGCCGCGGATGGAGGCCGCCAAGCCCAAGCTCAGGCTGAGGGCCAGGATCGCCGCCAGTACTCGTTCTTGCCAGAGATCGCTGGCGGATAGCATGTCGTTCTCTTCCAGCCCCAAACGCTTCAAGAGCCAGTCGAGGATGTTTGATGTCCATGCCGACGGATTGGGTGCCGACAAGTGCTCCTCCGAGCGATGGATCGTCGCTAGTCGCCTTGATAGGGCCGTACCACGTCATCCTGAAACGCCTGCTGTAGCTCGGTCACCAGGCGAGGCTCCATGCCCCATAGGCGAACGTTTAGCATCGCTTTGAAAAAGGCGGGAAAGAGCGGCACCAGGTCGGCGATGCGCTCCAGGTAGTCGCCGCCGAAATATCTGGCGTAGCGTCGGCGCTCCCAATGCTCCTCCAGGAGCAGCACGTCGCCGTCCTCGGCCAGCTTGGCCAAGAGCGCCTCCTCGCCGCGCTGGGCCTCCTCGCCGGCAAGTGCGCGCCCGGCGGGAGCGTATCCGTGAAAGTAGGTCCGATCCTCTATGCCCAGCGCCCGCGCGATCTCGACGATGCGTCGCTTCTTGAACTGCCACGCGCACGAGACGCCGATGCGGCGGATGGGCGTCAGTTTCAGGTGGGACCGAGCTGCGACGAGCCCCAGATAGACATTTTCGGCGCTGTCCAGCGCATGGATGTCCAGGATCAGCTGAGAGTCCGACACGGGGTTGGATTCTGTGTCGTCCCAGACCCCGAGAAAGCTCTCCGCCTCCGAGAGCCATGGCGTCGCCGACTGCGTGTAGCCTCCCGACGCCGCCACGTGAGAGTACCCGTATCGGTCGACCAGCCGGGCCACCTCGGTGGCGTGGCCCACATAGACGTCGCGATCAGGATACTCGCTATAGAAGCAGCCGTCGGCATAGGTGCCCTGGCCGCAGACGATCAAGACGTCGGCATAGCTGTTGTTTGGCTCGCTCATCGTATTCCCCCCCGGAAACGCGAGGCCCTGACGGGCAATGGTTGGACCAGGTCCCCTCTATGGTTATGAAGCCGATCACCGATGGACCTTGTTGGCGCGGCTCTTTCCAATCAGACTGTGGCGCCGGCTAGGGCCTCGGGAGCAGCGGCAGGTGCTCTCCGCGCTCAGGTGCCCCCCACCCGGCTTCCATAGCGCCCCCGATCTGAGGCCGCGAGGGAGAGCGCCTCGACGTCGCTGCTCGATGTGGAGCGGCCGCCGCGGCCTCAGCGGTTGGCGATCCCCAGGCCCAGCGCCGCCGCTATCAACAGCGACATGGGGAGCAAGATCAGCGTCAGCAGGCAGCGACGCGACATGGCTGGATTCCTTCCATTGTGATGTTACTCAGCAAGCGCCCTGCCTGAGCACGATGTAGGCAAGATAGCTTCCCAATAGTATAGCTTCGCCTCGATCAAAGGCAACCAATGGCCAAGCGACTTGGCGGAAGGCGAACGGAAAAAAAGGCCCCCGAGCGGATGGCTCGGAGGCCTTGATGGCGTTCTCGCAGGTCTAGTAATTCTCGGCCTGAATCTCATAGTACGCCTGAGCGTGGAGGCAGGCGGGGCAGCTCTTGGGCGCCGACTTGCCCTTGTGCACATAGCCACAGTTGCGGCAGCGCCACGCGACTTTTTCATTGCGCTCGAAGACCTTGCCGGACTTGACGTTCTTTAGCAGCTTGACGTAGCGCTTCTCGTGCTGCTCCTCGACCTCGGCGATCTCGGTATAGATCGCGGCGATCTTGGGCAACCCTTCTTCGCGGGCGGTCTTGGCGAAACCCTGATAGAGCGTGGTCCACTCCATTCGCTCGCCCTCTGCAGAGGCGGCGAGGTTTGCGGCCGTGTCGCCGATCGCGCCGGCGGGATAGCCCGCAGTGATCTCGACCTCGCCGCCCTCTAACTGCTTGAAGAACATTTCGGCGTGCTCTTTTTCATTGTTGGCGGTGTCCGTAAAGATGGCCGAGATTTGTTCATAGCCTTCTTTTTTCGCCACGGATGCGAAAAAGGTGTAGCGATTGCGGGCCTGCGATTCGCCGGCGAACGAGGCGAGCAAGTTCTTCTCCGTCTGGGTTCCCTTGAGGCTGGACATTGGCGTCTCCTCCCATAGTGTTTGTATGCTTCCCCAGTCTAGTCAGCTAGGCGCCTTTTGGCAACTGCCAATCAGAGTCGGTTCGAGATCATGTTGGCAGGCTTGAGCAGCACCCGGATCGCCGCTGCGATTGGGCGCGATGGGCGAGCGTGCTACAATCACTTCACCAGGTCACAGAGGAGGCCAACATGCGCTTTGAGCCCACCGTCGAGTCTCTCAGGCAGTACGCTTGCCCCGAGTGGTTCCGCGATGCCAAATTCGGCATCTATGTCCACTGGGGCCCCTACTCGGTGGTCGAGCGGGGCGAATGGTACCCCCGCCAGATGTACGAGGAGGGATCTCCCCAGTACCTCCATCACGTCAAGACCTACGGCCATCCCTCGCGGTTCGGCTACAAGGACATCGTCCCCCTCTGGCGCGCCGAGCGCTGGGACCCTGAGCGGCTGGTCGGGCTCTTCAAGCGGGCCGGCGCCCGGTATTTCGCCCCTTGCGCCATCCACCACGACAATTTCCTGCTCTGGGATAGCAAGCTCCATCCCTGGAACTCGGTCCAGATGGGGCCCAAGCGTGACATCACCGGCGAGTGGCGGGAGGCGGCGCTCAAGGCGGGGCTTCGCTTTGGCTGCACGACCCACATGGCGCGGACCTATTCATGGCTGCAGACCAACAAGGGAAGCGATGCCGGCGGCCACTTCCAGGGCGTGCCCTATGACGGCAACGACCCCACCTATCGCGATTTCTACCTGGAGCCCAGCGCCGACGCCAACCGCAAGCATCCGCTGAACCCGCCGGAGCATTGGCGGAAGACCTGGCTGGCTCGCATGAAAGAGCTGATCGACAATTACGATCCCGAGCTGCTCTATTTCGATGGGGCGATCCCCTTCCAGGGCGAGGATGAGGGGCGCACGGGGTTCGAGTTCCTGGCCCACTATTACAATCACAGCATGGATCTGCACGCTGGCTCGCAGCAGTGCGTCATGTGCACCAAGGACATCCCCGATCACGCCTACTATATCGAGGGAGCTGCCACGCTGGACCTGGAGAGGACCAAGGCGGGCGAGATCCGCAGCGACGCCTGGCAGACCGACACCTCTATCGGGGCCTGGGGCTATCATGCCTATCGCCCTTATCGCCCCACCATGGAGCTTGTCCACGAGCTGGTCGATATCGTCAGCAAGAACGGTTGCGTGATGCTCAACGTCCCGCCCAAGGCCGACGGCACCCTGGACGCGGCGACCGAGCGCATCCTCATCGAGATCGGCGAGTGGATGGACGTCAACGGCGAGGCGATCTATGGCACGAGGCCCTGGCGCGTGGCCGAGGAGGAAGGGGTCCGCTTCACCAAAAAGGGCGATAGGGTCTATGCCATCTCGTTGGCTTGGCCCGGGCAGGTGGGGCGGTGGGCGATCTCGTCGCTGGGGCTTGGCGAGTTGGGCCGGAGCATCGAGTCCGTGCGGCTGCTGGGCTCTCCCGCCGAACCAGAGTGGGAGCAGCTCGAGGGTGCGTTGGTCGTCACCGCCCCCGATGAGGCGCCGTGCCGGTACGCCTATGGCCTGGAGGTTGGCTTTTAGCGGCGCGGGGGGCTTCGGATGTCTAGTAGGGACGCCCCTTGCGGATGTCTTTTTCGGGCGCCGCGCATGGCCTATCCAACGCCCCGCGAAGCATCGAGACCACAACGCCGCAGATGGCCACCACTGGCCATCTGCGGCGCTTTTTGCTGTCTCTGCTTTCAGACTATTGGCCTGTCACCCTGGAGGCGAGGTTCCCCGGCCTCGGCTCGTGCTCCCTGCTTGTATCGTACGCCTCCCAGTAGACGGCGTCCTCAACATACTTTGTTCGGGGCTCCCACTGTTCGGCCGGGTGGCCGAAATAGACCACTCCGATGGGGTGCACCTGCTCGGGGATGTTGAGGATCGCTCGGAGCGTGTCCCGGTTGAAGCCGCCCATCCAAACCGAGCCCAGCCCCATGGCCGTCGCGGCGATCAGCATGTTCTCGATAGCGGCGGCGCAGTCGACGGTGCCCTCGTCTCCATCCCAGGGGATGAATTCATTGTAGCCGCAGACCACGATGGCTATGGGCGCGTTATAGTCGCCGAATCCCGCGGCATCCGCCCTCATCGCGTCAAGCGTATCCTCCTCCGTGACGACGATAAACTCCCACGGCTGGATATTGCAGGCCGACGGGGCGGCCATTCCCGCCTTGAGGAGCTTGATGATCTGTTCGCGCTCGACTTGGCGATCTTGATAGACCCGGATGCTTCGCCGTCCATAGATGGCCTCAAAGACGTGCTGTTCGAGTTCGCTCACTGAACCCCTCTCTCGCCGCGGTGGCCGCGGTATTTGAGCCGGAACCTAGCCGGGGGGAATCTGCTTCAGCACCAGCGGCAGATAGGTCCGGTAGGGCGTCGCCGTTCGCGTTGCGGTAGGCGGTTTGACGGGGATCGTCCGCGTTCCTGTCGGAGTCACCGTGGGCGGCTTGACGGGAATCGTTCTGGTGGCGGTGGGCGTCGCCGTCAGGATGGAGCCATAGTACGAGATCACCAGCCGCGGCCTGTAGACTGAGCGGCTCTCCTTGCTGTTAAAGGTGGCCCCAAAGCTCTCCAGGCCCGAACTCAGGACCAGCCCATAGTTTCGCAGCCTGCGCGTGCTCCAGCCCTCCACGGCATCGGTGACGTCCCACGATTGATAGCCAGTGGCCTCGGGGACCATGGCCTTGTCCAGTTGGTGGTCCACGGCGGGCTGGGTGTTCCACGTGATGTCGGACTCGTTCCAGCTGCCGCCGGCCGTGTTCGCGGCGATCTCGAAGGGGCCTGTGCCCACCACCCACGAGGTGAGGTAGAGCTCGAGGTGGGCGGAGACGATCTCGATCTCGCTGGGGAGGTGAGTCAGGTCGAAGCCGATATAGGTGCGCGCGGTATTGGTGAACTTTACTCCGGCGCGGCCCACACCCAGCGTGGGGGCATCGCCATAGTTGGTGGTGGGCAGGCTGGCATTGGTGCCGGCGTCGGCCGCCGCCTCGAGCGTGACCTCGTCTGGTGGCGGGCGATGCGGGCCAGGGTCCGAGCCCTGGCTGGTCAAGGTTGTGGGGAGCAGCAACGAAGCGATCAGTACAACGACCAAGAGGGCAGCGGTGAGGGTCCTGTTTGACATCTCGAGTTCCTCCGCGTCCAACAGGCGGGCCGCGCGCGACGTGGGCAATCGTTCGGCGCGCCGAGGCCCTGGGGTGACAACGAAGGTAGTCTAGCCCCTTTGGACGATGGGGTCAACAGGGCGAGGCGTGGCTTCAGGGCTGCTGCAAAGCAGCCTGCTGGGCGGTGCTCCCTCTCCCATGCCAATCTCCGATTGGGCGGGAGAGGCTGGGGTGAGGGGAGCTTGTGAGGGGCCGCTTTCCGCCCAAAAATCCGTGCCAGAGCGCACAACTCTCTCGCCTGACCTTCGGCCATCCGCTCGCAGCGGGAGATGAAACGTCACCGAGTGCTTCTGGTTAGCCATGCAGCGGCATCTGGCCACCTTGTCAAGGGGCTTTGCTACAGCCCTGGGAGTGGCTCACTCCCACCGAGAATCCCGACCTATCCCGCCTTCTGCGTCAGCCAGATGGGGCTGGCCCAGGCCATCTGGCGGTTTCCCTGGGTAATGCGCAGATAGTAGTAGACGAACGGCCGGTCGCCGTCGAACGTGGGCTCGAAGGCCAGCGGCGCCAGCGGCTCGGCGTCGACCCACTCGCCCTCCCAGACCTCGCATCCTGGCTCGGCGGCATAGACCACCTCGTTGTTGCGGATCACCTCGATGGAGTCGATGCGATGGGTGCCCGCCGCCCTCATCGAGAACGCCCGAGGCCCATAGCCCTCCAGATCCACGGCGAGATCACTCCCCAGCGGCGCCCCGTCCATCGAGAAATCGAGGAGGATGCGGTCCCCGGTGGTGGCGTAGCAGCTCCGGTCGTAGAGCGCTTGCCAGAGAGCGTCCCGCGTCAGCTCGGCGGCCATGACGCAGGCCAAGCCGTTGCCGTCGTTGACGTGATAGCTCCCCTGGTTGGCCAGGCCATAGTGGGAGTCGGTGCCACCGACGAACCCCATCCGGTGGCCCATGGCCAGCGCCGTCTGGACGCAGCGCGGCCCCGAGGTCTCGGCGATGCCCCAGTTGGAGCAGATTTCCACCAAGCGTTGGTGTTCATCGTTGCGATACTCCCAGGCCGTCCCGCCCATGGCTTTGGGATGGTGCGGGATGGTGAGCACATCCTGGCCCTCCAGGCTTGCCCAGAGCTTGTCAGAGTCGGTTCGGGAGCGGTAATGGTACGAGAACTCGCCATCGGCTCCCCGGTAATAGATGTTCTTGTGGCCGCTGGCGCTGCTCCCGCCCCACTCGTACGACACCAGTGTGGCAAAACGCCCCGGGTTGTTGTAGGCGTTGCAGTCGTCCACCAAATCCCGCCAGATCTCGTCGGTGACCTCATAGCGCCAATTGTAGTGGTTGGCGGGAGCGCAGAAATCGAGTCCGGCAACGTCGCGTCCCCACTCGAAGAACTCGGCGGTGGTCCCGGTGCCCATGCTCCGCCACATCTGGCTGTGCAGTTCGCCGAAATAGATGCCGCGATCCGGGAGGAATCCCGCGCCGATGGGGTTGCTGCGTCCGGCCAGCCCCGAGCGTCGATCCAGCGCCGTGATATAGCGCACGCCCCTGTCCGATGCTTTCGCTGTGACGGTGGCGCAGTTGGGATGGGCATCGCTATCCAGCGTGAGCTTGAGCGTCGAGACCTCGATGCCCTCATCGGGGAGGATGTCGATCACGCCCTGGTAGCCAGTGGCCCGGTTGAATGAATAGATATCCACGGGGAGCACGCGCAGGACGAATTCCTCTTCAGGCTGGACGACGCCCGGCGCGAACACGCGCAGGCGGTCGGCCCAGGTGCCGACGACCTCGACCTCGGGCGAGACCTTGGCGATGCGATAGGCGCCGTCGCCCTCCAGGTCCACCGCGATGGGGAAGGGGGCCAGCTGGGCGTACTTTTGCGCTTGTACCAGGTTGCCGTCGGGTGGCCCAAGGACGAAGCGCAGCGTGTCGCCGGCGACCAGAGTCCCCTCGACGACCACGACGTCCACCAGGTCCAGGTGGCGGCCATACGACGCCTCGTGGGCGAGCACGACCTCGGGGTTCGAGCACTCGACGTCGGTCCAGGCGCCATAGCCCGGCTGGATCTGGTCGCGGTTGCCCACCGTGCGGATGCCGCGCCGGAAGCAGTTGCCCAGGTAGGCGTCCCAGGTGGCTCGCACCTCAAAGGTGATGTGGGCGCCGGCGGATAGGGTTAGCTCGGGGCCCACGGTGCAGGTGATGACAAACGTGTGGCCGCTGGCCGCCTGGACCACGCTGGGCTCGATGGTGCAGGTGAGGTCCACCGGCTCGCGAAACTGCCATCCGCGGCTGATACCTTTGTACCATAGGGATGTGTTGTCAAAGGCGCGGGGCTGGATGGGTTGGTTGGGCATTGGGTCCTCCGAAGAAAGAAAGAGAATGGGCCGAGGCCAATGGAGGAGATGATAGTCGCAATCGGCGCCGGGGGAAACGGGGGTCTTGATGCGGTGCGCCGGCAAGTAGGGCCGGCTGTCCAGCCTGCCGCTTTGGCACGCGGCCGATGGGGTGGGCGGCAAGGGACCCGGCACCGGCCCAGCAAACTGGGCTTGAGAGACCGGGTCCTATGGTGATGCGAAGCGATCTGGCGGTCCTACTCGGATGCCACCACGACCGTCACGCTGTCGAACGCGACGACGCTCCCATCCCTGGGCGAGGTGGAGTACGCCTCGATGGTCAGCTTGGCGCCAGGCGTCTTTGCGACCTCGAGGTCAATCCTCCATGTTCCTCGGCCGCCCAGCTCCTCGGTGGGCATGATGGTCGGCTTGAGGACCAGCTCGTTCCCCTTGTCGTCGAGCACGCGCACGACGACATTGTTCTCAAAGAGAGACTCGCCCTCGCCCGAGACCTGAATGGGCCCCGCCGAGGCGACCCTGGCCCCCTCCTCAGGCGACGAGATGGTGACCCAAGAGACGCTCGCCTCCTTGGTCTGGAAGAGCAGAACCTGATCGTCCTCGCCGATGATCACGAGCTGGCCGTCGCGCACCTCGAAGGAGGTGGCGCCCTGCAGCAGCGTCGTGAAGCGCCCCTCCAGGTCCATCAGCTCGGGCGAGCAGGCCACCTTTGTCGTCCCGATGGGGCCAATGTGCATCGAGGAGCCCAGGATGATGATGCTGGCGAAGTAGCGGTTGCAGCCGGCGAGACCGCTGACGTTCCCGTCGGCGTCGACGGTGAGGGTGACCTGAGCGTCCGCGGGGGGCGGCTTCGGATCGGAAGCGACGCCGTAGCCAAGCAGGATCCAGGTCGTGCCTGCCAGCGACGGTCCCGGCTCGGAGACATCGGGTACCTTGACGCTGCTTCGCTCGACGAGCTCGTCTCCGCTCAGGTAGTAGCGCACGGTCAGCGGCTGCTTTGGGCAGCAGAGCGGGTCGCTGGGCCCGTGCGTGAGCAGGCTGACCACGATGTCGCCCGCATCGACGTAGAGCGACTCGACGCGGACGCCATCGCCTAGATAGGCTGTGGCCACATGGTCCGGCGGACCGCTGGTGGCAACCAGCGCGGCCAGTTCCATAAAGGTTCCACTCCCACCGGTGCTGGTGGCGTACACGACGGCAGCGTCTCCCACGTCGTCGTCGTTCAGGTCGCCCAGGGTGGAGTTGACCAGGTCGACGCGTACCTCTGCCGAGCTGTTCGGGATGGGCTGGCGAAAGGCGCCTCGGGGGAGGGTCAAAGAATCGATGCCCTGCTCCTCAGCGACCGGAAGCCGCAACACGGCGGTCCGCAGCGACTCTGCGTTAACGGCTTGAGGCGCAGGCGTGGCCGTGTAGGCGGGCGTGGGAACAGGGGTACGCGTTGCCGCGATGGTGGGCTGGCTGGTGGGGCTGGCCTGGCACGCGGCGGATCCCAATACCGACAGCGCCAGCACAATCGACAGCGCGAATCTTGTTCCGTTCATTCTTTCTCCTGAGCCGGCGAGAGCCTGGGCGAGAGGTCGCCGGCGGTGTTGGTGGTTCACACACAAGACGCTGGCCGGGGAACGTCGGTTCCCGTGGCGGCGCTAGATGAGGTGGAACGCCATCTGTCGCCCATCCAGGGGCTTGCAACCCTTCTCGGTGAAGGCGACGTCCTGCTCCAGGCTCATGACGACCTCTTGGCCTTCCCACGCCTCGATGGTCTGGCCCACGCTCAGCTCCATGGTGAAGCACATGCCGTGGTCCAGCTCGACGTCGCCGCGCCCGGTGCAGCACTCCTGCTCCCAGGGGAGCCCGATCAGTGGGCCGGGCTCGTGGAGAAAGTGTCCGAGCGAGTGGGAGTAGACCCGCGGATTGGGGATGCCCTGCTCGTTGGCGCGGGTCAAGATGCGCTCCAGCAGCTCGTTGCCCGTGAGCCCCCGCTCAAAGGAGGACATATAGACCTCTTGGAGCCGGTTTCCCTGGGCCATGAGCGCGCGCATCTCGGATGGCGCCTCGGTCTCGCCCGGTCGGAGGACATAGGCCCACTCTTGGTGGTCGCTGCTCAACCGCAGGTAGCGGATGCCCACGTCCGAGCGAATGAAATCGCCGGGCCGGATGATCCGGTCCTCCTCGCCGTAGCGGCGCCGGTTCCCCGGGCCGCGGACCAAGACAAAGAAGGGTTTGAAGGCCATGCCCATGCCCAGCTCGGCGGCGTACTGCCAATAGGCCCACTCCAGATCGCGGGTGGTGCTCACATGGGGGATGAGGGACTCGCGGCTGTAGCTGCGGGCCAGCAGGTGATGGGCCAGGTTGCAGACGTGCTCGAAGAGCTCGATCTCGCCCGCGCTCAGGGTGGCCAGCCAATGCGTGGCGGCGACCTCGGCCGAGATGAGGCGGTTGGCATAGGCGGCGGGGAGCTTGGCCTCCAACTGGTTGTAGAGGTTGTGGGTCAGCCCGCCGGAGGCCCAAGCCACCGACCCGATGTTGATGCCGATGCGCTGGGGATCGCGCTCGCGGATCAGGTCGCGCAGCAGGGCCCATTGCTCCTCGTGGCGCCTCCCATGCCAGGGCGCGTCGTAGAGACCGTGGGTGTCCGTCATGGAGAGGTTGATCCGCTCCACGCCCGCCTCGGTGCCGCGGTCGGAAAAGATGAGAATCTGCAGGATGGGCGACCAGGTATCCATGGGCACCATGGTCTCATAGATCGGGTCCAGGTCATCCTCCTGGCAGATGACGAGCCACATGTCGATGTCGGCTCGGCGCATCGCCTCGGGGAGGATGGTATCCAGCCGCACCTTCAACTCGCGCTCGATGAGCGCGGCGCGCTCTCGCATGGAGAAGACCTTGGGCGCCGCGGCGGCCCGTTGTCCGAATCCGGTGTCCCACATGGTAGTCGCTCCTTTCATTGACCGACCTGCAACATAGCCGCGCAGGGGGTGGGTGTCAAGCGGTGGCTCCGCAGCCTGAAGGGCCGCCGCGGGCGCGATCGCTGAGGCGCGAGCCGCGAAAGCCACGGCCCAGCGGCACCTATTCATGGTGCCGTGTCCTCCCTGGCGGCTCGGCGCCCATTTGACTACAATCGGCTCGCGCCAGATTCGCAAGGAGGTGGACCCGCATGAACCTGCTGGATATCGTCAACCGCGACCGGCACCCCGCTCCCTGGAGCGAGGGCGATAACATCCCCTGGCACGAGCTGGGGTTCAGCGAGCGGATGCTGCGCGAGCACCTTACTCAGGACCACGACCACGCCAGCCGTCGCTTCCCCAAGATCGACCGCCACGTGGTTTGGATCCACGAGTCGGTGCTCGAGGGGAACGTTTCGCGCGTCCTCGACCTGGGCTGCGGGCCGGGACTGTACTCCTCGCGCCTGGCCAGGATGGGGCATACCTGTCGGGGCATCGACTATTCTCCAGCCTCCATCGCCCACGCGCGCCAGACGGCGGAGAGCGAGAGCTTGGCCTGCGAGTATGTCCTGGCGGATATCCGGCGTGCGGAATTCGGGTCCGATTTTGACTTGGCCATGCTCATTTATGGCGAGCTGAACGTTTTTTCTCCGGCTGACGCCCAAGCCATACTGAGCAAAGCGTGCGCGGCGCTGCGCCCCAGCGGCCTGCTTCTCCTGGAGCCGCACCCCTATGACGTGATCCGACGGTTCTGCGATGGCCCCGACACCTGGTACGCTTCGCAGGGGAGGCTCTTTTCTCCCTCGCCGCACCTGGTGCTCTCGGATTCGGAGTGGGATGATGGCGCCGAGGTGTCCACGATCCGCCACCATGTGGTTGGTGCGGCCACGGGCGAAGTGACGCGATTCGCTCAGTCGATGCAGGCCTACGATCAGTCCGGCTACCGCCACCTCCTCTCCGGCAGCGGTTTCGAGTTGGTTGGGACGTACCCCTCTCTTCTGGGAGAGGTCGATCCCGACCAAACCGATCTGATGGTGCTGCTGGCGCGCAAGCTTGACAATGGCACTTTGGCCCCATAGAATGCCCGCAATCGTTTACGGAGATGCGCCTCTCCTTGTGCATGAGGACACCTGGTCGAGCGAGAGTTTGACAGGCGACCAGTCCCCGAGTATACCGTCGAGCGTAGGCTAATATCCGGAGCGGAGGGAGAAGAACACGATGATGCGTGTAACCGACCATGGCGCCAAGGGTGATAGATCGCAGAACGACGCGCCGGCCATCCAGGCTGCCATCGATGCCTGCCATGAATCGGGCGGGGGTATCGTCGTCGTCCCGGCGGGGAACTATATCTGCGGGACCATCCGCATGCGCGACGGAGTGACGCTGGACCTCCGCCCCGGCGCGACCCTCTGGACCAGCCCAGACCCTGCTGATTACGAGTCGGATGAGCGGGCGCCGGGCACTCACGGCTATCTGCTCGTCGCCGATGGCGTGCGCAACATCGGGCTCATCGGCTTGGGCACCATCCGCGGCCATGGCGACACGCCGCTGGGCCGCTATTTCGGTGTTCCCGAGTTTCCGCCCTTCCGGATCGGGATGGTGCTATGGAAGGACTGCGACCACGTCACTATCCGCGACGTGACCTTCCTCTACTGCGATTCCTGGACCCTCCACGTCCAGCGCTGCAACCGCGTCGTCATCGATGGCATCACCATCCTGAACGACATCCGCCACATCAACTCGGACGGCATCGACCCCAACTCGTGCCGGGATGTCCACATCTCGAACTGTCACATCGTGGCCGGCGACGATTGCATCGTGCTCAAGTCGACCCAGGCGCTCCCCTGCGAGAACGTGGTGGTCACCAACTGCACGCTGGAGACGACCTGCACGGCCATCAAGCTGGGAACCGAGTCCCACGGCGATTTCCGGGACATCCACTTTTCCAACTGTACCATCCGCAAGACGTCGGTGGGCATCGGCTTCTATCTCAAGGATGGCGCTACCATGGAGCGCATCTCGTTCTCGGGGATATCCATCGAGAGCTATCCACTCGACTACAAAAGGCATTCCGTGCTCCCCATTTGGGTGGACATCGAGCGGCGAGATCCCGACTCGAAACTGGGGCGAATCCGCGATGTTTCGTTCAGCGATATCCAGATCAGCTCCCAGGCCAGCGCCGTGATCCAGGGGATGCCCGAGCGCAAGATCGAGAACCTCTCCATGCGGAACATTACCATGCGCGTGGCTGATACGGTCTCTTATGCGGAGCGCAGCAAGGCCATCGGGAGCAGCCGACGCACCACCAGCGACGTGCGCGACACGCTCTATGTGCAAAAGCCTTCCTATTTCACCATCGCCAACGTGGACGGGCTGCGTCTTGAGGGGCTCCGCGTCTTTGTCGGCGACGAGGCTCAGGCCGTGGAGCAGCGCTCGGGACTGGGCCTATATTCGTGCAGCGACGTCCATTTGTGCGATATCTCCCGCCGGCAGACGCCGGCCGAGGACCAAATACCCGAGGTCGTGCTGGACGATTGCCAGGGCGCGCTGATCAGCGGATGCGTCTCCCAGCCGGGCGGCGCCTACCTCGGCGTCAGCGGCTCAGGATCCCGCGGAATCTGCCTGGTCGGCAACGATCTGGACGCCTCGACCGAGGCTGTGGTTGTCGCCGACGATGTGCCGGTGGGGGCGGTGGGGTAAGCGCTCCCGTTTGCTTCGAGGCGGGTTCTCAGCTAAACTTGCAAGATAACCATTGCTGGTGAGGGATGCGATGAATGCTTCTGATGTAGGCTTTGCCGTCGTTGGCCTGGGCATGGGCAGGAACCGTGCGCGCGAGGTCGTGGCCACTCCCCACGCCACGCTCGTGGCCGTCTGCGATCTGAACCAAGAGCGCGTTGACCAAGTGGTTGCCGAGCACGGCTGCGAGGGGACCACGGATTATCAATCGTTGCTCACTCGCGACGATATCGACGTCATCTATGTCATGGTCGAAAGTGGCAACCACGCCAAGGTCGCCATCGACGTGGCCCAGGCGGGCAAGCACGTCCTCAGCACCAAACCCATCGAGACCACGGTGGCCAAGGCCCAGACCATGATTGATGCTTGCGCCAAGGCCGGCGTCCTATGCGCCGTCGATTTCGAGCTTCGCTATTCTCCTACGGTCAACCGCGTCAAGGCAGCTGTGGATCAAGGCCTCATGGGCGACATCATCCTGGCCGAGGAGCGCCTCAAGTGGTACCGGAGCGATGCCTACTATGATGGCTGGCATGGCACCTGGGCGCTTGATGGCGGCGGCTCCATCATCAACCAAACCGTCCACCAGGTCGACCTCATCTGCTGGCTCATGGGCGCGCCCGAGACCGTCCGCGCGCGCTATGGCATATTCAACCACGATATCGAGACCGAGGACATGACCATGGCCATGCTCCAGTATCCGAGTGGAGCCCAGGGCCTCATCGTCTGCACGACGACCTTTACCGAGGATCGCATCGCCGATACCGAGATCCATGGCACCCAGGGTGCGGCCATCCTCAAGTGGAAAGAGCTGGACTATCTCAAAGTGGCCGGCGACGTCGAGTTCGATGTCCCCGAACACCCCGCTTGCGCCGCCGACGATGTGGTCAAGACCTTGCGCGATGGCGACCCTCTTTCCTGCGACGGCAACGAGGCGCTCAAGTCGCTCAAGCTGATTACGGCGATCTATGAATCGGCGGGCGACGTGGAAAAGCTGGTCCAGTTCAAGCCCTGGTAGGTGTGGCTGATCGGCATTCTGTCGGGCGCAATCCGTCGCCGACGTCGTCTCTGCTAGTTGTGCACCTGGATCGAGAGCCGCGGGTCAATGTCATCCCGATTCGTTCGCCCTCCAAAGGAGATTTCTCTCGTGAGCGTCCAAGTCAACTGGAAGTACTCCATCTGCAACGAAATGTTCGAGGAGTGGCCCTTGGCCAAGGTGGCGGAGACCGCCGCCGCGCTGGGTTATCAGGGCGTCGAGCTGGCGCCCTTTACGCTGGCCCCGCTGATCACCGACCTGGATGCGGCGCAGCGGCGTCAGATCAGGCGCGACGTTGAGGGCGCCGGGCTGGAAATCTCGGCCGTGCATTGGCTTCTGGCCCAGACCGATTTCCGGCTCAACGTTCCTGACATCGCCGAGCGTCAGGCGGCGGCGGACTATCTCGTCGCCCTGGTCGATTTCGCCGCCGATGTCGGCGGCGACAATCTGATCTTTGGTTCTCCTGGCCAGCGCGACCCTCAGGATGGTTTTTCCGATGCCGACGCGTGGGCCTGGATGGTGGAAGCGATGCGCCGCGTCGGCGATCGGGCCGCCGAGAGAGGCGTCACCTTTTGCATAGAGTCCCTCGGAACAAAGTTCATTACCTGGGTGGACGACTCGGCCCGGCTGGTCCGCGAGGTGGACAGCCCCGGCTTCAAGATGATGGTCGACTGCAAGTCCATGGCCCAAGACGATCGCTGGAGCGTGGCCGACCAGATCAAGGCCGTTTGGCCCCTCTTCCGGCACGTCCACGTCAATGACCCCAATGCGCTGGGCCCTGGCATGGGCGACCTTGCCTTTGCGCCCATCATGGGAGCCTTGCGCGACTTGGGCTACGATAACTGGGTCTCTCTGGAAGTATTCAAGTTCGACCTCGGGCCGGAGCGCATCGCCCGGGAGAGCATGGCCAACGTCAAGGCGGCGCTGCAGGCCGCAGGCTAGGCGCAAGCGCTAAAGCGTCGACTGCGACGCTCCGTCGCTCGCGATGTCGCACCACAATCAAGGAGGAAATGGAATGCTCGGAACACTGACCCTCAACGCTGGCTGGCACGATCGCAAGGGCTGCCCGGTCAAGACGACGGTTTCCCTGCCGGACGATGTTGATTTGACAAAGTTGGTGCTCTGGAACCTGAGCGATGGCAAGGCGGTGCCGTTGCAGGCCTGGCGCACCGACGACGGCGACGTCGAGCTGGCTTGGATCCTCGACGGTTTGGAGGCTGAAGAGACCGTCGCCTACGAGATTCGCGAGAGTGATGCCGGATCGGCCGCGTTGGTAGACGGCGTCGAGTTGGAGGAATCCGCTCCCGGCAAGCTGCGAATCAACGTCGGCGGGACCCATTTCACCACCTATAACTATGGCGCGGATGTGGTTCGGCCCTATCTCTACCCTGTGATGGCAGAGCCCGGCGTGGGCGTGACCCGCAACTGGCCCATGATCGACGGTGTGGCTGGCGAGACCAACGATCACCCACATCATAAGGGCATCTATACCGCCCAAGACCAGATTAACGGGGTGAACAACTGGGGCGAGAACGAGGGGCACGGCTGGATCATCCAGAAAGAGTTCACCCGCCTCTACTCCGGCCCCGTGGCCGGCGGATTCACCGCCGAGCTGGAGTGGACCGACGTGGACAAGGTCGCCAATATGACCGAGACCCGGCGCATCACATTCTACAACACGCCCACAGGCGAGCGCGTCTTTGACTGGGACGTGACGCTCCACGCCTCTGAGGGCGAAGTGACCATCGGCGATACCAAGGAAGGCGGCTTGCTCACCGCCCGCGTGGCAAGCAGCATGGACGCCGGGAACGAGAACGGCGGATGGATCGAGAACGGCGTTGGCGGCAAGCAGGAGCCTGAGACCTGGGGCAAGCGCGCGCCCTGGTGTGACTATTCCGGCCCTGTGGGCGAGGGATGGTACGGCATCGCGCTCATGGATCACCCCGACAACCCGCGACACCCGACGTTTTGGCATGTGCGCAACTATGGCCTCATGGGGGCCAATTGCTTTGGCCACTCCGACTTTGTGGGCAATCCCGAGGACCGCTGGGATTTCGTGATCCCGGCCGGCGAGTCCGTGACCTGGAAGTATCGCGGGCTCATCCACAAGGGCGACGCCTCGACCGGCGACGTGGGGCTCCACTATCATGCCTTCGCCAGCCCGCCCGAGGTGAGTTTCAAGGCGCCGAGGCGCCGCTGATCCTCCGGCTAGTCGAGTGAAACGAGGCGCAATCCTCCAAGGGGGATTGCGCCCACACGCATGTTCTCAGCGACGGGTGGGGACGTGCATGTGGGAACGGAATCGAGAAGGAGTGCTGAATGCTCAAGTTTATCCTGAACCGGATTGTGGTGGCCATACCGACCCTGATTATGGTCTCCATCGTCTCCTTTGTGATCATCCAGTTGCCGCCGGGAGACTATCTCACCTCGTATGTGGCGCAACTTCGCGAGCAGGGAGACGTTCTTGACGAGGCCGAGTTGAGGGCGCTGGAAGAGCGCTATGGCCTGGGCCAGCCCATCTATGTGCAGTATTGGAAGTGGATCAGCGGGATCCTCTTTGAGGGGGATTTCGGCTATTCGCTGGAATGGAGGGTGCCGGTCTCATCGCTCATCGGCCAGCGTATCTTGCTGACATTCGTGTTGTCGCTCTCCACCATGCTCTTCACCTGGAGCCTGGCCATCCCCATCGGCATCCTGTCGGCGACGCGGCAATACTCGCTCATAGACTATTTGTCCACATTCTTTGGCTTCATCGGGCTCGGCGTGCCCAATTTCATGTTGGCGCTGGTCCTCATGTGGGTCTCGTTCGCCTACTTTGACACCAGCGTGGGCGGGCTCTTCTCGCCCGAGTACCTCGATGCGCCCTGGTCCTTTGCCAAGATCTGGGACATGTTCAAGCACCTCTGGATCCCCATGATCGTCTTGGGCACCAGCGGCACGGCGGCGCTGATCCGGACGCTGCGCGCCAACCTGCTCGACGAGCTGCACAAGCCCTACGTCACCACCGCGCGAGCCAAAGGCCTGCTTGAGCGGAAACTGGTCTGGAAGTATCCTGTTCGCGTGGCGCTGAACCCCTTCGTGAGCACCGTGGGTTGGCAGCTCCCCAACTTGATCTCGGGCACGACTATCACCGCGGTGGTTCTCAGCTTGCCGACCACCGGCCCGCTGCTGCTTCGGGCTCTTACCTCGCAGGACATGTACCTCGCCGGCAGCTTTCTCCTGGTTCTGAGCACGCTGACTATCATTGGCACGCTGCTCTCGGATCTGCTGTTGGCTGTTGTTGACCCACGTATCCGCTTTGAAGGGAGCGAGCGATGACCGAGCAGGCCAATCCGCAGCCGGTCGATCTCGAAGAGGTCACCACCTCCGAGGACGAACGCGTGTTCGTGGCCACCCAGTGGCAGCTCATGTGGTGGAAGTTTCGCAAGCACAAGCTGGCCATGATCAGCGTTGTCGTGGTCGCCTTTCTCTATACGCTGGCGATTTTCAGCGAGTTCCTGGCTCCGTATGATCCCAACACAAAGGACTCTCTTTACAAGCTATCTCCACCGGTCAAGATTCACTGGGTGGACTCTGAGGGCAACTTTTCGCTTCGCCCCTTTATTTATGGCATCGACCGCGAGCAGGATGAGCGCACGCTCCGCTGGACCTATTTCGAGGACATGGAGCAGAAATACCCTCTCAAGCTCTTTGCGCGGGGCGACGAGTACGAGTGGTGGGGGCTTTGGACCTCCAACGTCAAGCTGATCGGCTTCGATGGCATGTCGTCCAGCAAAGACGTGATTTTCTCTCCTTTGGGCCGCGACCGGTTGGGGCGCGACATGCTCTCCCGCGTCATCCACGGCGCACGCATTTCGATGTCCATCGGCCTGGTTGGCGTGATGCTCAGCTTGAGCCTGGGCATCGTCCTGGGCGGCGTCTCGGGTTACTATGGAGGAGTCGCGGACACGGTGATCCAGCGCATGATCGAGTTCTTGCGCTCCATGCCCTCCATTCCGCTCTGGATGGCTCTGGCTGCAGCGGTGCCGCCTGTGTGGCCGCCTTTGCGGGTCTATTTTGGGATCACGGTCATCCTCTCGTTTATCAGTTGGACCGGTATGGCGCGCGTGGTCCGAGGGCGCTTCCTGTCGCTCCGCGAGGAGGATTTCGTCATGTCGGCTCGCCTGGCCGGCTCCAGCGAGATCAGGATCATTTTGCGGCACATGGTGCCCTCGTTCATGAGCCACATCATCGCCACGATCACGCTCTCTATCCCCAACATGATCCTTAGTGAGACCAGCCTGAGCTTTCTCGGCCTCGGCCTGCGCCCGCCCATCATCAGTTGGGGTGTCCTCCTGCAGGAGGCGCAGAACGTCCGGTCTGTTGCGCTGGCGCCCTGGCTCCTGCTCCCCGCCTTGGGCGTGGTGGTCGCTGTTCTCTCCTTCAACTTTATGGGCGACGGCATGCGCGACGCGGCGGATCCCTACTCGCGGTAGCGCCTCACGCTCGACAGAACCAAGAACAAGCCCGGCTCTCGTTGCGAGAGCCGGGCTTTGCCACGTGTCTGGTGTGAGAAGCGAGGTGATGGGCCTCCAGTAAGCCAGGCAGAGGCGATTCGTGACTCGCCCTTACTTCCAGGGATCCGCGTCCAGGAACGCCTCCAGCATGATCCGCTTCTTCTCGTCGGGGGTGGGATCCCCGGGTACCGAGCTCGA
>JGI24918J38489_100506_pt1 | contig 39236 bp, 32 predicted proteins | sample LinPfosmplate6_FD_38489 | JGI IMG/M metagenome (IMG submission 38489)
GGGCCTTGTACACACCGCCCGTCACGTCATGGAAGTTGGTAATACTTGAAGTCACTGGGTGAACCCATTTATTTGGGGCACAGGTGCCGAGAGTAGGATCGATGACTGGGACGAAGTCGTAACAAGGTAGCTGTACCGGAAGGTGCGGCTGGATCACCTCCTTTCTAAGGAGACCCTCATATGGCTTGGACTGGAAATAATGTTTGTTGTTAGTACCCAGCGGTGGGCACACGACAACGAATATCCAGAACAATTAGTGTCATATCGAGGCTACCTAGGTCGACCATTAGGCGGTTAGACGAAAGAACTTTCTTGAGCGAGATTCCTGAACCCGGCGTTCAGTTGATTTATCAGCTGAGTCCTGGCGGAGTGGAAGTGGCTCGTTAGCTCGATCTTCTAGCCTGTAAAAAGCTTAATGCACCAAAATCATAGACTCTTTTCAGAGTCTCAAAACTTCGAAAAACTTAGATTTTCTTTCTGTTCACTGTTCAGCTCGATAAGGTGTTGAACAAAGACCCGCTTCTGGCGGGTCTTTTCGCGCCCGAAAATAGTTCGTTATAGCTCTGGCGTCGTCGGACGACTTGTCGCTCGCCGCAATCTACCCTCCCTCAGTCCCTCCCGAAAGAGGGAAGAGGAGCCGGCTGGATATCACCTTGATCGGACCGTCATGCTGAACTCGATCCAGGATCTCGTAAATGGCGTCTAGCTCTGGCGTCGTCGGACGACTTGTCGTTCGCCGCAATCTACCCTCCCTCAGTCCCTCCCGAAGGAGGGAAGGGGAGCCGGGTCGATTCGAACCTACGACAGTTCGAATCAACCAACGAGGATTAAGCCGCAAACACCATCAAGCTGAACCCCATTCAGCACCTCAACAACCACCTATTAAGTCGAGAGTGCCACCGATCCCACACGGAACACGTGAGATTGCGGAAAATTCACTTCACAATCGTTAGCGAGCAGTAGTAAAATTTGTAGCTGTGGTCGGGTTACTCCACAGTAACCCAGCCGTAATACAAGGGCCTATAGCTCAGTTGGTTAGAGCGCTACTCTGATAAAGTAGAGGTCGGATGTTCGAATCATCCTAGGCCCACCATATGAACCAAAAAAACACCGCCTTTCCGGCGGTGTTTTTGTTTAACTATCTAAAATCGTGAAAGGTCTAAGGCGTGTTTCGTGAGAGTTGAAACACAGCCACCATCGGCCAGCCACTTGAACTTTCTTTCATTCCAAATCGGTTAACGAATTTGGAATCAGGAGCTTGTTCTTGGATTTCCAATATTGAAAGTTGCGCTCCCAGAATCGCCATAACCATATCGCTAATCTGATGTGGGATGCTGCCGGGTTGGACCAGTTCACCCGTACTAGGATCTTCGAAACTGGCCACCGAATTTCGTAAAAACATCGCCGGGTGCATTGCCGAAACCAAAGCAGTCCCGCCGACGCGAAGTACCCGATTAAATTCTTTGAAAAAAGGAGGTAACTCACGTAGGTGTTCTAAAACTAGCCCGCTGATAACTAGGTCAAATTGCTTGTCGCCCAAAGGTAATCGCTCATGTAAGTCGTGTTGTAAGAACTTCACCTGTTCAGAACCTGGCTTCGAGCGCGCTACTGCAAGCATTCCTTCAGAAAAGTCGAGTGCCGTTACATTGCCGCCGTCCATGGCGATCTGATTTGCGTAGCGGCCGGTCCCGCATCCGAGGTCCAAAACCTCCAGACCACTTACGTCCTCAATATAAGGTCGGAGTAGCTGCTCCTCAAGTGCCTGCATGGGATTACCATCCGTGTCGTAAACAGCGGACCAGCGGTTATAGCCATCTTTCACATTGGTTATTTCGGACAACAAACTCTCCAGCAATATATTCGTGGTTCTGGCCCGGCCAGAGAAATGTTACATCCTCTGATTTGCATTGGATGTTCGAATCGTCCGAAATCCTCCATTTGACACCCCTACGAGCTGCAGCCGACGTGCAACAGATGAATGAATAAAGTACGCCTTCACAATGCCTACACATAGTGAAGGTAGTATCTGGCGCACGCTAAACTCGAACTGTTTCGGAGTCCCAAATTTCCTCCGCTAAGTAGAACCAGTACTTCCATGACAGGATCTCTCATGACTGCACTCGCACGGATCGGTCGTGTAAGCCATTTGGCTGCTCTTTTCTCGGCGATAGCCCTCGCGCTCATTACCGTAAATCCCGCACAGGCGATCATCGTTCGCCACGATGTAGCCGACTCTGAATTCCTGCAACCCGATGGAGCATATCCCGCCGTATTCGACGTGTTCGAAAAACGAGGTGGCGTCGCCACACTTATCGCACCAAGCTGGGCGATCACTGCCGGTCACGTAGGGAAGGACATAAAACCGGGTCACGAAACGACAATTGCAGGTCAGTTGTATTCAGTTCGGCAGGTTGTTCTGCATCCGAAATGGGCGACAGCCAATCGCGAGATGGCCCTATTCCAACTCGACAGACCAGTTCAGGGCGTCGAGCCTATCGCCCTGCACGAAACCAGTGACGAGCAAGACAAACTCGTAACCTTTGTGGGTCGAGGCGACTCAGGAACCGGGCTGACCGGACCAGTTAACACCGACCACAAGCTTCGAGCTGCTACCAACCGTGTCGAGCGCGTTGAAGGCGACATGCTGGTATTCCGTTTCGATGCGCCAGAAGATGAAAACACTACTCCATTAGAAGGGGTGAGTGGACCAGGCGATAGCGGAGGACCTGCACTGATCGAAAGTTCTGGAGTCACAAAACTCGCTGGTTTGAGCGTCGCATCAAGCGGTCGACCGCCAGGCACATACGGAAACTTTGAGTTTTACAGCCGAGTCTCAATCGACGTCGACTGGATTCAGGAAACGATCTCGTCAGCGAGTGAGTCAAGTTCCGAAGAATCATCATCATCCGATTCGACCGCAGCGATTGAAGTGAAATCGGTCTTCAGTCTCAGCACTCTGCTGTACGCCGGAGCCATCTTAGTGGCTGCGTTTATTCTGGCGCTAATCATCACGTCTCGCCGGAGAGAGTGACGATAGAGGCGTGCTTAGACTCTTCGATTATTCTGTGATCGAAGTCTATGCAACTGCTCCTGATTCCAAACAGCTTTCCAGAACACCATATGCGTAGCGACAATAAACCCTGACAATTCGGCATTAAACGACCAGTCAAGTGGTATAAAATGCACTCGCTTTACGAAACCATCGCAATAGCGCCAGTCATTGAAATATCAGCGACAGCACTTTGCGGATCACTCTAATTTGAATTTTTCTCGATTCGTACAACGCCGCGCTCGTGGCGATCGCTTTCTGGCGCTCGGCGTGCTGACTGCAGTATTTTTGGCCGCCACAGTTATGGCAGGTGGCCCGATATACCTTCGTTCACTCGAGCGTATCGGGATGGCCGATATGGTGAGCAATCTCGGTATCCACAACAAGAACATAACCGTTCTCTCAGACTGGATTCCACTCGAAGCAAAAGGGATCAACGACGCCGACAGTGCTGTCGCTTCAGCAATCAACGCCGATCTAGCACCGCTTATCACTCATGGCTCCACCAGGGTTAAATCTCGACCCCACTTCTGGGTGAAAGATGATGGTGATCCCGAAACCAAACCAGAAGTCGTCCGAGGTGAACTTACCTCGCGGCTTTACTTCCATGAACTGGAAGGTCTTTTCTCGGCCATCAACTACGTAGAAGGAAGGGCCCCGACCGCTCAGCTACGTACGGATGAAAATGGCGATCAGATTGTCGAAGTAGCCATCTATGTCGCCCGCGCCGGAGAACTTCGCCATGGGCTTGAATTCGAAACACTCGGCATAGGCGACACGGTTGTCGCGTCGTCGGTCTCACGAAGATCAGGCCTCGTCAAAGGCGAGATCGTTGGTATCTTCGAGGCCAATAATCGAAATGAAGAGTTCTGGATAGGCAATTCGGGCGGGATTCTCGAACCACTGCCACCTACCGTATTCGGCGGGCGAGATCTTCCGGTGATTTTCTTTACGGCTGAAGGCGCCATTGCTCCAGGCGTGGGCCCGTCCAACGCCGGGTTGCCCATGAATTACTCTCGCGTGTTGTTTACCAATCCTGATGTAATGGCACTGCAGAAAGCCGAAGTTGTGGTATCGGCAATGGACCACTTCGAAGCGGAAGTCCTGGATAACATTCCTCGCGCAGCTGCTCTGATGGGCGCCCGAACGTCAACGAATCGCATGGCTCAAAAAATGCTGTTCTTGCGGTTACCAGCACTGCTTCTCGCAGCGCTTAGCGTTGCGGTAGTCGGGTACTACCTGTTTTTGGTTTCGGGTCTTATAGCACGCAAGCGTGAACTCGAAACAGTGATGTTGCGATCCCGAGGATTCTCCAATTTTCAGGTGTTGCGTGTACAAATAATCGAATCCGCAGTCACGGTGGGCGTGCCAGCAGCAATCGCTCCTATCCTTGCATTCGCTTTCACCGGATTCGCAGGACGACTGCCGGTTTTCGATTCGCTCACCCACGGGCAAAACCTCCCGGTCGAACTAACTCCAATGGCATGGGCCTGGGCAGCGGGTGCAGCCTTCATATCGTTCCTCATCGTATTGCTTCCGACATTGATGGTCGCCAGATCTGGTATTTCGAAAGCCGATCACTCCCGAGCCCGGCCTGACAGCCCCCCCGTATTTCAACGGCTTTACATCGACTTATTGGTCATTGTCCTCGGAGGATTGTTCCTCTGGGAGATCACAAAGCGCGGCGTAGCGACGACAGATCGCGAGGGAGAAGTTGTGACCGATCCGACACTGCTATTCGCCCCCGCAATGCTCCTGATATCAGTAGCTCTGATAATGCTCCGGGTATTCCCAATCATTACAAAAACGTCCTCATGGATAGCAACTCGATTCACCTCCGCTCCAATGGCAGTCGGATTCTGGCGATTGGGCAGAAGCCCCTACTGGTACGCCTGGCCCGTACTGCTGATCATCCTGGGTACTGGTCTTGGAGTGATGGTCGGAACACTTGGTTCGACGCTTGAGCGCAGCAGTCGTGAGCAGATTTTTTACGAAAACGGCACGAGCATGAGAATTCGTCCCGGTGGCGTAACTTCTGATATACGAAAACCTGATATCGATAATTTGCTCGCAGTAGATGGAGTTAACTCGGCGACTTTGGCATTCAGGACAAGAGCTAAAGTCGGCACAACGAGCCTGGGATTGGAATTCACAGTACTCGGCGTTGAAGTAGACACCCTTGGAGACATGCTCTGGTTCCGGGAAGACTTTTCCGAACAACCCATCGGAACTCTTTTCGGAGGTATGAATATTCCATCAAGAGCCGAGCCGATAATATTGCCCGAAGGCACGACCACGATTTCAGCCTGGACGAAGCAAGATCCATACGTGATGGACCATTTCTTCTGGGTAGTACTTAAAGATGCTAAAGACCGTCAAATTACGGTCACCCTCGGGCAAATCGGTGACACGTGGAGCAGCCAGTCCGGCGTTGTACCACAGCATCTTACCCATCCAATTGAGATAACTTCGCTGCAAACATTTATGCAGGCAGCAGGAGATGGCGGCGCACCGACTACGTGGTTCATAGACGATCTGATCGCAACAGGCCCGGATTTCGAACAAATACTGCTGGACTTTGAAGGCGGCAGTCTCTGGACCCCTCTTGCGACATCGAACGGACTGGACGATGTATATGTGGATGCAGCAGAACCGGCAGGTGTCGGAATTCCCGGATCAGGAATCGGCAAGGTAGAGCTCGAAAGAGGCACAGTCTCAGGCGTGCGCGGAATCTATCAAAGCTCCACAGGCGAGCCAATGCCAGTAGTAGTTTCAGAAAGCTTTGCTGCGCTTACTGGCATCGTCGTCGGAGAGCCCACAGTGGTTCAAATTGCCGGAGGCTTCGTCCCGGTAATTCCGATCGGATCAACGGAATTATTCCCGACTCTGGATCCTTCTATTCGACCGTTCATGATTGTCGATGTGACAACCCTGCTCGAATTTGTCGAATTGCGCGGGCTTGTGAACATTAACCCGAACGAAGCATTCCTCGATATCGACGAGGAGAATCATGTACGGATCACGCAGGAAATTCGCAGTATGTTCCGCGGTAGCTCGCTGTTTGATCGAGCGGCGCGAGTCGAAGATTCAGTGATCGACCCTCTGACCGTTGCAGGGTGGCGTGGAATGGGTGTGGTGTCACTGATCATTGGCGGTCTGGCGCTGGTGCTTGGGTACGTAACCTATCTTGTCGCCCACTCGACTCGAACCATCCAGGATTCGGCTTATTTGCGGGCCATGGGTCTGTCAAAACCGGGCTTCATGAGGAGCGCCCTGATCGAGCACGGAATTGTGGCAATCGTGGGAGTCGGTGTAGGAATCGCAGCGGGATTATATTCAAGCAGAGTGGCTGTGGGAGCGATTGCACACTCGGATCGAGGGCGCGCCTTACTTCCGCCGTTCATCCTGGAAACCAGTTGGTGGCCGCTAATATTCGTGCTGGCTGTCGCCGCCGGGGCGGGGTTCATCGGTGTAGTGTCGGCATTCATCGGATTCCTGCGAAAACCGCTACACGAACTGACCCGCTCCGCCGAGTAACGCACTCACCCCCTCTCGGATAACGGCGAACGCCAGACGAGTTGTTGGCATAGTCATCATTGTCATTGCGAGGAATCCGATGACGTGGCAATGGCTTTCGACTGGCAAGCCCGTTCAATTCAGGGAACCAACCAACGAGCAGATCACAACAAACCCTCTCCGCAACCCTGCAACCTCGAATCCGAAGCCTATCGAACCCGTTCGATGAAACGTCTCAGCAATGATTCATACTCTTCGGAATATGCATTCCAGGACGCCACGTGTGGTACATCGCTAAAAGTATGGAACTCGACCAGAGAGGGCAGTGCCGCAGCGAATTCGATGCTCGTTTCGATCGGCACAGTATCGTCGGTATCGCTGTGAACCAACAAAATCGGTACGGTGAGCTCTTCAGCCCGTGAAAGAAAATCCAAGGCCGACCAATCGATACCGAACCTCATATTCGTAAACAACTTGGCAAATAACGTGATCGGTGCCGGGACACCTCGTTCTTCTGCACCCTTATCAATCGTTCTACCGAAATTGAGCATAGGTGCATCGAGGAACATGCCGATGGTGTGTCCGGCCAGATCGGATCGAAGCTGATAGTTGGTCACAATGCCACCACCCATCGAATACCCGAACAGAAGGATTTCGTCTGCACCGTTGTCCAGAGCATATTGAACAGCAGCTTCAACATCTTTCCATTCGGTTGTTCCGTAGTCGTAGTAGCCAGACTCACTGGCAGGTGCGTTAACATCGTTCCGGTAGTCGATCGTCAACGAATGGACCTCTAGTTCCGCAAGATCATCGAGAATCTTCAGCGAGGTTTCCCGATTGCTGGTCCGTCCGTGTACGAGAACTGCCCACACGTCAGAATCGGCAGTTATGTGCCATGCACCAATATTGCCGAGAGGAGCAGGTATCACCACATCTTCGTACTGCAACCCGTGTGCTGCCAACGGATCGTGCGGAAATGCAGTCCGTTCGAGAGACACACTTTCACCAACACGAAGCTCCCCAACTAGAGACACGTACTCCCGGATCACGCCTGTGTCGGATTCAGAAACAACATCACCGAGCTGCCCGTAGGCGCTCCCGTTCGTCACTCCCCAAACCGCTGAGAGGGCGATATTTTTTTCTGTGTCAGCATCAGGAAGCTGTTGGAGTGTGATGGTGCCCTCGCCAACAGCGGTGATCATGACGCGTGGTTCGCCAGACCCATTCTCGACTATCAGTCCATCCGATTCAACCACACCGGAGAAATACCACCCGCCGCCGACCAGCGCGAAAAGCACTACCACGATAATTACGATGATGACGTAACGAATTATTCTGTTGCGGTATATGAACTGGATATCGATTGCTCTTGTCACTTATGGAACGCTCACAAACGAGACTATATCTCACTCCAGATTCTTCAATCTACCCCATCTTGTAAGTTGCAATCGAATAGATGAACCAGAACCCCGGAAGATTTCGGTGGCGCTGTTGAGTTATCGTCAGCAGAGTAACCCGGGACTCGCTCGACTTATCACCCTCTTGTCCGATTCGAGTACCGCGGCAACCACCCCATCTGACCCGCTCTGTTAGAGTCCCCCAGACTTAATACGTTCAACTTGTATTTGCGAAGTGATCTACCGAACAAGTGGCAGGAAACTTACTCCAAGTGGCAGACGCTCATAACCACGGCCTTCCGGCACTACAACCCGGGCCTCACGGGCATCCGTCGTGCACCGAGTGTGGGCGCACAATCTGGAACGATCCAAAAATAGCCGGCGCAGCAATTGTCCCCATGGACGATGGGATCGTGATGGTTCAGCGCGCCATTGAACCGGCGATCGGTAAGTGGAGCTTCCCCTCAGGGTATGTGAACCGGGGCGAGAAAATTGAAAGCGCAGTGAAACGGGAAGTTCTCGAAGAGTGCGGCCTCGAAATTGTCGTAGATCGACTTGTTGGCCTGTATTCAGAACAAGACAACCCGATCATTCTGGCAGTCTACGAAGCGCGTATTACCGGTGGAAAACTCGAATCGGCTGATCACGAAACACTCGACGTTCGGGTTTTCAAGGTTGATGATCTGCCTGAACTTGCATTCCAACACGATCGCGGAATAATTTCTGACTGGATTTATCTGCAGGAGACAATTCGATGAGATCTCATAGCGATGTCGTGATTATCGGCGGTGGAGTTATCGGCACGTCTATCGCGTATCAGCTGGCGAGCCAGGGCACGAGCGTCACCATCATCGAGCGCGATTCCATAGCTAGCCACGCTTCCGGCTTTTCCGGAGGCCTGCTCAATCCGACCAGTGAAACCGGAAACCTGGTGCCCCTGCACCACCAGTCGTTCGAGATGCACAAAGAGCTACTCGAAAACGTGCAAGAAGAATCCGGCGTCGACGCACAGGTCATCTACATGCCGCACATCGAACTGGCACTCACTGAAGAAGATGTTCCCCTTCAGCGCAAAGAACTGGAACGAATATCAGAGTTCACAAAATTCAAATCCGAGTGGCTGGAACCAGAAGATGTCTGGAAACTAGAACCCCGAATTTCTAAAGATATCTTTGGTAGTGTGCTCGTCGAAGACGTCATTATTCTCGATAGTTACAACTTCACAATGGCGATGAGTACGGCAGCTGAAAAGCGAGGCGTAGAGATCGTCCTTCGAGAAGCCACCGGTATCGTCTACGAAAAAGATCGTGCAGTTGGAGTGATGATCGGTCAGGACCAGATCAGTTGCGATGCCGTCGTAATGGCGCTGGGACCCTGGTCTGGAAACGCAAGTCTGTGGCTCGATATCGACATCCCAATCGCACCGCAGAAAGGTGAACTGGTACGACTGGAAGGACTCGATCCACCACTTGGTTTTCATCTCCGCGCGTATCACGGCGACAACACCTGCGCCGTCTACCAGAAAGCTGATGGGCTGATCTGGCTGGGTGCCACCAACGTCGACGGTGCCGGGTTCGACACGAGCCTGTCCAACGAGGCGCTGGAGAAAATTTCCACTACCGCCATTCGAATGATGCCCGAACTCGAATCGCACAGACTGGTTCTGCAAACCGCATGCCTGCGCCCGGTCACACCCGACAAAGATCCGATCCTCGGCCGAGTCCCCGGCAAGGAAGCTCTCTTCATAGCCACCGGTACCGGTGGCCAGGGCATATTGCTGTCGCCCGTCGTCGGCAAGGCGATTGCCGATCTGGTCTCAACTGGTGAAACAGATATCGATATCGATCAGTTCTCACTTGAAAGGTTCAGCTGATGCTGAACGCTCCAACAACAGCGGCAAGCCGAAAGGGTATCGATGCGATCTCGTAGCGATGTAGTGATCATCGGCGGCGGGATCATCGGCTCATCAATCGCACACAATCTTGCGAAAGAAGGGCTCGGCGTAACCGTGCTGGAGCGAGACTCAATCGGTAATCACGCCTCCGGATACGCACTCGGTCTGCTCAACCCGACGAACGACACCGGAATAACCGAATCGCTGGTTCACCCGGCGTTCAAGTTGCACCAAAGCCAGCTCGAACAAATACAGGAAGAATCAGGCGTCGACGCACAGGTGCAAACATTACCGCACCTGGAAGTAGCGCTTGAAGAATCAGAAATTCCAGCGCTGAAGTCCGAGGTCGACCGGATAAATAACTTTCCGAACTTCAAAGCAACCTGGCTAGAACCGAACGAAATCCGAAACCTTGAACCGCGACTCACCGAACAACTGTCCGGAGGTGTCCTGGTCGAAGACGTGATCATACTCGATAGCTACAACCTCACATTGGCCACCGCACAATCAGCCGAGGCCCGTGGCGCAGAGTTCGTCCTGAAAGAAGCGACAGGGATCGTCTACGAGAAGAACAGAGCCGTTGCTGTGATGATGGGTGACGAGCGAATCGATTGCGATGTTGTAGTGCTAGCTCTCGGCCCATGGTCAGGTGCATCAAGCCTGTGGCTCGACATCGACGTTCCCATCGTCCCACAAAAAGGCGAAATCGTTCGAGTAGAAGCTCTCGATCCTCCGTTGGGAATGCACGTTCACGGCGATCCGTTCGGCAACTCATGCTCCATCGTTCAAAAGGGGGACGGTGCGACCTGGCTGGCTGCGACAGTAAAAGACGACACTGGCTTCGACGTAACACCGTCAGCCGAGGCGTTGGAATCACTCTCTCTCCGAGCCGTCCGCATGATGCCCGAACTCGAGTCCAGTCAGCTGGTGCTTCAAACAGCCTGCATGCGACCGATCACCCCAGACGGAGCTCCGATACTGGGCAAGGTCCCCGGCAAAGAGGGAACGTACATTGCGACAGGAACTGGAGGAAAGGGAATACTGCTCGCACCGCTGGTTGCTCAAGCAACGGCCGATCTGATCACCGCTGGCGAATCGGAAATAGATATAGCTAACTTCGGACTTGATCGTTTCTCAGCAAGCTAACAAGGAGCTAAGCGGCGTCCTGCCGATCCTCTGGTTGCACCGTTCACTTAACGTGCATCAGATTCCAGCGATCGGCAAGTGCGATACAAGTAGTGAACTCGACGCCGTCATGCTGCTTGATGTGGTTTATCAACCTGTCCAGTGCCTCCAGTCGGGCGAATCGACCAGACGTATGCGGGTGCATGGTCAACATGAAAGCCCTGTTCGCACGGTACGCACCGTCGAACTCCCATTGCCACGCGGTTAGTACATCGTTCGGCGTTGCCATCGGTGCGGTGCGACCTGCTACAGGCATGTACGTGTAGTACGGAGCATCATCCAGCGCCCAGTGAACCGGAAGCTCCACAAGCCTTTGCGAATCGTCACCGACGAAGTACGGGATATCGTCTCCCATCAAGCTCGAATCGTATGTAAACCCACGTTCGTGCAACAACCGTAAAGAGTCTGCCGATAACTCCCAAGACGGAGAGCGGTATCCCCTGGGGCGGCTCCCGGTGATCGATTCGAGAATCTCAGATCCCAGGTCGAGTATTTCGCCTTCACTTTCGTCAGGTCCCAGCGAAGAAGGTGGTTCGTGAAGATAACCGTGGTGCGCAACCTCGTGCCCCCGATTCGCTACATCTTTGACGACCTCTTCATTGCGTTCGGCAACCCATCCGGGCACGAAAAAAGTTGCAAGAATTTCGTGTCGATCCAACAGGTCGAGAATCCGCTGCGTACCCACCCGCGGCCCGAACTCACCCATAGAAATTGCGCTTGGATGATCGGTAAGCTCCGGGTTACGACGAAGTGTCGCAGACGGACCGTCAATGTCGAACGTCAGCGTCACAACACAGCGCGTGCCGCTACTGTCGCCCCATATGGAATCCAAGGTTGCTCCTAAGTACGGCCGTCGCATGTAGTAATAGTTCGCGGCCTAACTTAGCAGACAACCGCGGCTACGGTTTATCCCGATTACCCTCCGGCTTTGAGTTTAGGCATGACCTCTTTTGCGAACAACTCCATCGACCGCATCACCTTATCGTGCGGTAGCTGGCCGATGCGCATCCACGTCATCCAGTGATTCGTGTAGACGCGCTTCGAATAAGCCTGCATCTGCTCCAGGACAGTCTCGGGAGAGCCGTAGCAGGCACCCCATGACCACGGATCGTAAGCAGCCAACCGGGCTACCTTTTCGGGTGCGTCCGGGTACTCTTCATAACCACTCGAAGGGCGTGCCCTTCCGGGCGCACCAGGCAGGAATTTTGATAGTGCGTCATAAAACCATTGGGCGTTAGGCGCTGCGTCTTTCTCGGCTTCCTCGTCGGAATCGGCGACGTGGATTTTAACGCTCAATGGAAGATCGATATCCGACAATTGCACGTGGTTTTTATGTAGCTCTTTCTCATACAGTCTCGTTCCCGCTTCAACTGTGTCGATCGAAACGAAATTCAGTGATCGAATAATCGGAAGACACTCGCTGCCAGCACGCTGGTACGATCCCGGTGTCACCACCGTTTGGTAAATGGGTGGATGCGGCTTCTGGACTGGCTTAGGGAACACCGAAACATCTTTGAACGACCAGTAATCGCCTTCGAAAGAAAACTTATCTTCTGTCCACGCCTTCTGGATAATCTCCATGGCTTCAGCGAACATCCCACGCGACTCCGTCTGGTCGATCTGGAACGCCTCGAACTCAGGTACCTGCCAACCACGGCCGACACCTAACGAGAAACGCCCATGGCTAAGTTCGTCTATCAGCGCAGCGTCTTCGGCGATTCGAAGCGGGTGCTGGAACGGTAGCACCACTGCTGCAGTACCAATTTGTATCCGCTTGGTACGTTGGCTAATAGCGGTTGCGAGCAGCAGCGGGTTTCCAATAATGCCGGGTGTTGCATAGTGGTGTTCGGGGACCCAGACGGAATCAAACCCCAACTCCTCGGCGTAGTCGATCTCCTCAAGAATTTCTGAGAAAACTTGGTCTTGTGGCAGGTGAGAGAGATCGCTGAATAGGAACATCAGACCGATTTTCATGGGAGTCTCCAGTACTAATAATGGTCACTACCCAGCCCATGCCCTCACAAATACCGCCTTGTCGACGATAACCGTAGGATTGAAGACACTTTAGGGTTCGGACCACTGGTACCCGCGTGATGGAAACGTGAAGATAGTTGCTGATATCGGTGCGAATTACAGCTTCAACTGGCGCGGCAGTACTCGTGTCATCAGCCAGCTATGTGATCAACTCTGCCATTCGTTCAGCCATCGCAATAACGGTCGCATTGATATTCGCCCGTACGCATGTCGGCATGATCGAAGCATCGACCACCCGCAGGCCCTCAACGCCCCGAACACTTCCCAACTGATCGACAACTGCCATTGGATCTGAGTCGACACCCATCTTGTTCGAACAAGAAATGTGATGTCCGGTTGTAACCTCTGTTCGGATCCACTCATCTAGAGCGCCGTTGTCTTCAAGTGTCTCGTCTGTTGGCTCGACTCGCCTCGTAACGTTTTTGCTGAACTCTGGCTGCTCGCCGATCGCAGCTAATCTTCGTAGGCCATCACGCATCCGGGTCAGATCCCACGGCTCGCTCATGTAGTTGAAATCGATGATCGGTTGATCGGCTATGTCCGTCGACGCCAGTCTTATCTCGCCACGGCTATCTGCCGAGTTCAGTGCCAGATGCATGCTTATGCCGATCGGAGTGTTCCTGTCCCCTCCGCGTTCTGGTCGTTCCGAGCTTGCCGAGTTCATGTAAACAATCATGTCGTTGCGCTCGTTTGAGCCAGTTGCCGTGTAGCGTAGCGAAACCTGTAGACGCCTGACATCGAGTCGATAATCGTACTCAGGGACCGTATCCCACAGCAGGTAAATCAGGGGATGATCCTGCAAATTCTGTCCCACACCAGGAACATCGGCGACAACTTTCAACCCGTGATCGCTCAGATGATCCGCCGGTCCCACACCCGACAGCATCAGTAGTTGAGGAGAAACAACCGCACCCGCGCTAAGGATCACCTCGTTTGCACGCACCTCGAACAACTCACCACCAGACTCCGCAATCACCCCGACCGCCCGACCGTTTTCGATAACGACCCGGTGCACCTGACACCCGGCTTTAATCGTCAGGTTCATGCGATGCCGCGCACCTGTCAGATACCCGATCGCCGTGCTGATACGGGTTCCATCAAGCGCGTTGAACGCCAGCGCTCCAACCCCCGTAGAGTCTGGCAAATTATGATCAGGGCAATCGGAGTACCCGATCGAACGGCACGCTTCATAAAACCCCGATTGCGCCGGTAGCCATTCTTCTCTCGGTGGACGAACACACGTGATATGTCCCTCTTTGCCATGGAAATCACCACCGAAATCGAGGTCGTGTTCCGACTTTCTGAATCCCGACAGAAGCTTTGTGTAAGACCACTCATCAAGGCCAGATGCTGCCCACGCGTCGTAGTCCTCCGGAACCCCTCGAAGAAATATCTGCGCATTGATCGCCGTCGAACCGCCCGTCGCACGACCCCTCGGAACGACAATCGGATCGGAAATGTCGGATCCCTTCGCCCGGTAATCCCAGTTGTGGGGATTCTCAGGTTGATCGATCCACCCATTCACTCCGTTCTTTAAATCATCAGGGAGCGTTTCGATATCTGGATAATCTGGTCCCGGTTCGAGCAGCAATACGTTGCGACTCGGATCCTCCGACAACCTCGCAGCCAGCACACCGCCGGCAGCACCCGCACCAACTATTACCGTGTCGTAAATCAATCGAGCAGCCCTTCCGTAATTCTTTGGTCAGCCACTAAAACCAGATTCAAGCCGCGCCATTTCAACAGCAAACCAGAGCGCCACAGCACCGCCACGATCGTCAAGACCATCGGTGTATGAACGGGTAATGTACTCGTCTAAAGTGTCAAGTGGCCCAGTGCCGACACAAACGTGTTCAAGTTCGCCTTGTTCGCTGATTCGTTCGGAAATTCCTGACCACGCCTTATCAACGACCGGTCGAAAGTCATCGCCCAACCAACCGCTTCGGAGTCCGCGTGCTATCGAGTAGCCGATCATCGCGGTGGAACTGAACTCAAGGTACGTCTGTGGCATATCAACGATTTGTCGCCACATTCCAGTTACATCCTGGTGTCTCGTCAAACCCGCCAGATGTCGTACGTGGGTTTGAACCAGTCCAGCCCGAGAAGGGTGATCTTCAGGGAGATAGGTCAGCGCCTCAGCGAAGCCCAGCGCAGCGAATCCGTTCCCTCGACCCCAGTAATACGGTGAAGCCTTGCAGTGCCACCACAGGTCGTTGGGTTGAAGCGTGTCGGCAGTCTCCAAAAACTCCGCAAGCCAGTTCATGTATTTCGCGTCACCCGTACTGCGAAAAGCCCTGCCGAGAACAGTTGCAGCGAAGAAAAAATCCTCGACTCGCACATCAGGATCCAGCGGTCCCTCTTCGACGTTTGGTCCATAGAGTTCAGCAGTCGAGCGCAAGATATCGAGATACCTATCGTCACCTGTCGCGTCCGCCAGTTCGTCAGCCCAACAAATCCCAGCAAAGTTCGCCGTACCGTCTTCGCTGCTGAAAATTTCCGATGGACTCGCCGCGTACTCCGACACAATGCTGGCAATGTCGACTGATGGGTCAGCGATTCCTGTACCCAGTTTGTGCAGTCGGAGACGACCGCTGAGCGAAACGCCCTGCGTGTATACCACCGGTCGATCGAGCTGATGGCCATAGTGAGTTGCAAGAATTGCAGCTGCTTCAATCGGACTTTTCACGTTTACCTACTACTCGCCATTTACCTGGACGAAGGGTGCCTAGTTCGGCAGCGAAATTTAGGCAGCGTAATTGAGTTCGCACCTTAGCCGAACAGTCACAATTTAGCCACGGATTACCGGGATTTTCTGCTAGATTGCTCAGTCAGCGCATATTTCGGGTAAAGTGCGTTCAATCCCCCCTCCTGAATAAGCAAATCACTCGAACCAGTACTTCTTTGAGGATCGAAATGACAACGGCGACCGCTACCGATCTATCCCTGATGGCACACCTGTTGAGGCGCGCCGGATTTGGCTCAGACCGAGCAGAACTTGAGCGCTACGCCGAACGCAGCTACGAAGATGTTGTCGACGATCTACTCAACCCCGATCGATTTGAAGCGCCTGAAGACGAAGTACTCTCACGCTTCTACCCGCATCTGCAGGCCAATAAAGACAACCCGGCAATATGGAACGGCCGTTGGTTTTATCGGATGATCAACACCGATCGTCCCTTAGAAGAGAAGATGACCCTCTTCTGGCACAGCGTGTTCGCAACGGGCTGGACCAAGAGTGAACACACGCCAACCATGGTCGATCACATCCAGATGCTGCGAACGTCATGCATGGATAACTTCCGCACTCTGCTACTCGGAATCTCCCGTGACCCCGCAATGATTTTCTGGCTCGACAACAACGAAAATCACGGCACTGCCATTAACGAAAACTACGGTCGAGAAATTCTCGAACTGTTTTCGATGGGCATCGGCAACTACTCCGAAGACGACATCAAAAACGCCGCCAGAGCATTCACCGGATGGACGTATGAGCAGCCTATACCGCTCTATCCATTCGGCCACTTTGACGTGAATTTCAGATTCCGGGCCGATGACCACGACGCCAGCGAAAAAACGTTTCTGGGCCACACAGGAAATTTCGATGGCGAAGACATAATCGACATCATCGCAAAGCAGGAAGCGACCGCAAAATTTATCGGTAGGCATCTGTACAACTTCTTTGTCGCCGACGAGGCACAGGTTCCGGCATGGAGCATCGAGCCTCCGGCCAACCCTCAGGCAATCGACGATCTAGCGAAAGCATGGATGGATTCGGATGCCGATATCCGTACAGTCATGCGCACACTATTTACGTCCGATTGGTTCAAAGAAGCCCGGTTCACGCACGTCAAATCGCCAACAGAATTCGTTGCCGCGGTTCTCAAGCTCTCAGGAGAATATTCAGAACCAGCCCCGAACCTCCACAAGCTCGAATCAACAATCGTCACCATGGGACAAAAACTCATGGATCCTCCAAGCGTCGAAGGCTGGCACACCGGCAAAGAGTGGATCGACGGTGGGACGCTGACCGAGCGAATCAACTACGCAGTAGACACTCTCAACGATCCGGAAAAACCCGGCGTAAAAGCGATCATAGATCGCGTGAGGGCAAGCGGTCAGGTAACGCCCAGCGAACTGGTCAACCAACTACTCGAACTCGTCGGACCACTTGAGGTCGACACCGCCACGGGCGATGCGCTGATAGCCCACGCCGAATCGGAAGGTGAACTCGACTGGGGTTCAGACTCAGCGATCGAAGTAAGCACCGCGAGAGTTGTCCGGATGTTGACGCTCGTGGTCGCAACACGCGAGTACCAGTTCTCCTGATAGACGCGTACACGCTCATGCCCATTTCAACAAGATCTACAACCAACACCAACAACGGGAACCGCCCCAAATGACCACAGCGAATCAAGCGAAGAACGGCAAAACCAAAGACCCCGTGCTGGTTGTCGTTCAGCTCTCGGGCGGCAACGACTTCATGAACACGGTCATTCCGTTCACCGAAGGCATCTACTACGACAACCGTCCACTCGTGGGAATTTCAGAAGACAAAGTCCTGCCGTTCACAGACACCCTCGCCTGGCACCCCTCCGCTGCAGGATTCAAGCGAATTTACGAACAGGGCAAGATGGCAATCGTGCAGGGTGTCGGACTAGAAAACGCCAGTCGATCACACTTCAGGGCGATGGACATCTGGCACACGTGCGAACCCGACACGATCGCCACCGAAGGCTGGCTGGCGAAAGTAATCAGAGAGATCGACCCCGACAGCTCCAACCCGATCACTGCAGTTAACTTTGGTCGTGGATTACCAAGGGCGCTCGCAGCACCCGGCGTAACTGCAACTTCGATTGGCGATCTCGACAACTACGGGCTAATGTCCGGCATCGAACTGCAACAAGAGCGCGACAGCGATCTGCAAATATTCCAACGCATGTACACCCCGGCTATCGGCTCCGGACTGGTGATGAACTACCTGAGCCAGACCGGAAGCAACGTGCTGACCGGGGCCGACATGCTCGCCGAGGCTCCACGCAAATACAAGTCAACGGTCGAGTACGCCGACAATCCGATAGCGAAATCACTTCGGGACGTTGCACGGGTTCACACGGCAGGGCTTGGCACAAGGATTTTCTACACAACTCATGGTGGTTACGATCACCATGCGCAGGAGGTCCCGGGCCACGCACGACTTCTCGACGAACTCACAGGAGCCATCGAGGACTTCATGCAGGATCTTCGGGAACACAATGCAGCTGATGAAGTGAACATTCTTGTGTTTACTGAGTTCGGACGCCGAATCAAGGACAACGGTTCAGGCACCGACCACGGTTCAGGTGGGGGCGCATTCCTCATCGGTGAAAACGTGAAGGGTGGTCTCTATTCTGAGTACCCGTCGCTCGCTCCTGCCGATTGGCTTTTCGGTGAAGACATGGCGCACACGATCGACTTCCGCAGCGTGTACAGCACGATCTTGAACCAGTGGATGGGCATCGACCCTGTCGACATTGTCGGCGGTCAGTATGAACAGTTCAATCCGTATACGAGAACCATGGTTTAGCTGGACGACTTCGACAGAAACCTGAGAAATATCAAATGACTAAACCACACGCTCTGCTTCGCGCTGGCTATCCGTTTTACGCAACCCTGGGAATGCGCCGAGTAACTACCTATCCGACCGACATCGTAGTAGGAAATGATCGAGACATCTACACACTGAACCGCACCGACGGTGAAGGCGGCCAGATCAGGCGTACCAACTGGGATGACGATGATCTGGGTGATATCGGAAGCGGCTTTATCTGGCCTGTCCAGATGATCGCAGGACCCGACGATTCGCTCGTTGTATCCGATGAAGGCAACCACACGATCAGCTTCTGGACTAAGGATGGAACGAAGATTGATTCTTGGGGCGAGCACGGTTCAGGCGAGGGCGAACTTGATCGTCCGTCCGGCATTTCCTTCGATGCCGACGGGAATCTTCTCGTCGTCGACACGATGAACCACCGTGTACAGAAATTCAGTGCCACCGGTACATTCCTCTCGACTTTTGGCGAGTTTGGAGACGGTGACGGACAGTTCAACATGCCATGGGGAGTAGCGGTCGACCCAGACGATGGCGCGATTTTCATAAGTGACTGGCGGAACGACCGGATCCAGAAGTTCTCATCAGATGGCGAGTACATCTCCCTGTTTGGAACATCTGGAGAGGGCAGAGGCGAACTTAATCGACCAGCTGGTGTATCGGTAGACGATCACGGTGACATTTATGTCGCCGATCGAGGAAACCATCGCATTCAACTGTTCAATGCGGCCGGAATTTTCGTTGACGTCTTCTACGGAGACGCAGGCCTTTCCAAGAGCGGTCGAATCTACATTCTGGCCAACCCGAAGGTTCTAAGGTCCCGAGAAAGCACAGACCTCGTCGACGTGAAGCGCCTGCGTGGGCCGATGTCGATGAGAATTTATGGCGACCTGATGTACATCCCGGATTTCGGATGTCATCGCATTCAGGTGTACCGCAAAGAAGCCTATGAGCTGACCGCCGACGAGATCTACCCGGAACCAAGCGCACCATCGTTGTACACAGTTTGAGAAATTCAACCTCCCCAACGGCCGGAATCGCTCGCCATAAGCGACAGTGCAATGATTGGATCGCAACATGCCGATGATGTTCGGATTCGGCGCGCAACGTCGTCAGATGCTCGAAGCCGAGTTGCAGCGATTCGTCGAGGAAATGCCGCAACTTGGAATGGAGACGATGGTCATCGTCGGACCGTTCGCCCGTGGTGTCGTTACAGGCGACACGGTGCTCGATCTTGTCATTGTGCAAGAAACAGACGAACCACCACATCGCCGTTCAGATTTTTGGACAACTCACATGCGCCCCAGACTGGGCATCAATTTCTTTGTATACACACCGGAAGAGTTTCAGGATCCCCAGAGTTCTGACCCAATTCTGGACGATGCCAACCGCCATGGCGAAAGGGTCTACGGATAACCAATATGACTGCTCGAGATTCTTACGCCAGCTGGCTGAAACAGGCCGACGCCGACCTCGCCGCCGCACAGGCCAATGCCGAACAAGACCGGCACGCCCTCGCATGCTTTCTCAGTCACGAGGCCGCGGTAAAGGCAGTAAAAGGTTTCCTCTACAAGCAGGGTGCCGAGATGGTTTGGGGCGATCACCTGTCAGACCTCTGCGAAGACGCTATGGCGTTCGATCCATCGTTTGACTTCGTGAAATCGGTCGCAGCACTCCTCGATAAACACCATCTCGCAGCACGCAATCCCGACGCTATCGCTGGCGGTGTTCCTGCAGAGGTTTACAACTCGACCGATTCAGAGAACGCACTCAACATCGCCGTAGAAGTACTGAACACCGTTCGTTCGAAAATACCGGAAGCCTGACCCTTCGACGGTGCTCAGGATGATGTCCCACCGAGTTCAGATTAGCCGGTCGCCCACTCGATAGCAGCAGCCTGCATGGCGGCGACACCCGCTTGAAACTCGCTGAAATCAATGCCGTAATTCCAGTCGGTCCACAACTCATCGCTCACGATAAGCATGTTGCAAACGGCAACACCACGGTGCTCGGCAACCCGGTACATAGCTGACGTTTCCATGTCGATACCCAGCACCCCAGCTTTCGCGTGACGCGTAATGTCGTCAGTCATCTCTCGATAAAATCCGTCAGTCGTCCACCAGTCGCCACTCGCAGTCCGACCACCGTTCTTTTCGACCAACTTTGCCAGATCGGAAAGCAACGCCTGGTCGGCAGCTGGCGGCGTTCCGTTGGGATTTGGATAGTGCACCGACGTTCCTTCATCGATCACCTGAACAGCATTCGGAATCAGTACGTCACCGACAGGATGTTCAGCGTCTAAGCCACCGGACGCGCCCACTCCCACAAATGACTCCGCACCGCATGCGATCAAATCTTCCATAAGCATGATCGTTCCAGGCGCACCTATCGGGGCGAAGGCCAAGGTGATTCCGCCAGCATCGTTATCGACAGTGCGCAACCAGAACGTGTCGATGAACATCGTGCGCGGCGCGGGCGTCGCACCCAGCACTTCGGCAAGCTGCTCCGCCCACTTCTCAGTCCAGGTAAGCAAAACCTTCTTACCCACTCGCATGTCATCGAACGACTCACCCCGCGCTTTCAGGCGATTGCCAACAGCCTGATGAGGAGTGAAACGGGGATTAGACATTGTGGATACGAAAGATAACCCTAAAGACCGAGCGGACCCTTGACCGAGCTAAGGTAGTCAGCAGCTCCGGCCTGCATGAATTTTGGCGCAGAGTTCACGATCCACTTAACGCCACGCTCGGCCCAGAATATTGTCTGCTCCGCCGTCACCCCAAGAGTTCCCGTGTGCTTACCGGCTGCCGTGATTCGTTCGTGCAAGTCCTGAATCGAATCGACGACCTGATCGCTCATGGTTTGACCTGGAATGCCGAAGTTAACTGAGAGATCGCCAGGCCCCAGAAATATAGCGTCGGCGTGATCGGTAGCGATAATCTCGTCCGCGTTCTCAATGCCTTCAGGGGTCTCGATCTGAAGTGAAACGAAGGTCTCTTCGTTCGACTCCTTGATGTACTCAGCCATGTCCTGAAGACCAAATCGTGCGTTACGCCCTGCAAACGCACCACGCTTACCCATCGGCGGGTACTTGATCGCATCGACCACTTTTTTACCGTCGGCAGCGTTGTTGATAAGCGGAATCATCACGCCCGCTGCACCGGCGTCCATGTAGCGCTGAATGTGCTGCTGTTCGTTCAAGCCAATACGCAAAATAGCGGTGGTACCGGAAAGCTCGGCTGCTCGAATCATGTGCTCTGCGGTCTCGTAATCTATCGGGCCGTGCTCGCAGTCGATCACGACAAAGTCGAAGCCCATCCAGCCCATCGTTTCGACCATCCCGGGTGAGGGAAGACCGACGAACGGTCCGATAGTAGTTTTACCTTCGTTCAATTTCTGTTTTAGCGTGTTCTTATTCACCCGTAATTGCTCCACATGGCTGCCAATAGATTAAGTAGCGGTCTGGCAGAACGAGAATACAAGCAAGCAGGCCGCGGTGGAAGCCGGAGCGAGTTCGAATCCGCCCCTAAATATTCAGCTATATCTCGTTTCCACGGCGTTGGACTCAAGCTGGCTTAGACCAATACCATAGCGAAGTGAACACGCCAGAAAAGAAAACCGAAACCGTAATTAACCCAACATTCCAGCCTGTGAAAGACCTGCTTGAACAGGGCATTCAAGATGGTCTTCATCCCGGCGCCCAGCTATGCGTTGCACTCGATGGAGAGATTGTCGCCGACTTCGCTGTGGGTGAGGCAGTTGTCGCGACAGGAACTTCGATCACGCCCGACTCGATCATGCCGTTGTTCTCATCAGCTAAGCCAATCACCGCAGTTGCGATCGGCGTGTTGGCCGATTCTGGGCGTTTGAATTTTGACGATCCCGTGGCAACGCACATTCCCGAATTCGCTGCTCACGGCAAGTCGAGCATCCAGATAAAGCACCTTCTGAACCACACTTCAGGACTCGCCGATGATTACCTTGCAGATGGCGGACAAACCCGTGCCGAGGTGATCGCCCGCCTCAGCGATTCTCATACGATAGAAGGCTGGACACCCGGCGAACGCTCCGCATATAACCCGACAGCTGGCTGGCACGTTCTCGGCGAGGTGGTCGAACGGGCAAGCGGTACGTCGTTCGAAGCGTTCATTCGGGATTTCATTCTCGATCCACTGTCGATGAATGACACCTACCCGAACGTAACTCCAGATCTGTCCACAGAACTGGGATCACGCAGGGTGGCTATGCACGATTCACGACGCGATCCCATGATCGAGCATCCGTCCTACACACCCGAGCATTTAGGCCGGTTCGTCCGACCTGGCAGCAGCTTTCACGGTCCTGCGCACGACATGGTGAAGTTCTACTCGATGCTACTCAACGATGGCATGACACCAAAGGGTGAGCAGGTAGTTTCTGAAGAAACGATCAAGACGCTGACAACTCGCCAGCATCAGGGCCTGCTCGACGAAACATTTGGTGTCGTAATGGATCGAGGACTCGGTTTTTTCGTAGACAGCCAACGCCACAGCCCCGCGGTTCCCTACGGCTACAGTACATCGGCATCGGCAGCGACATTCGGGCATGGCGGCAAGGAATCATCAACCGGATTTGCTGATCCCGAAAATAGCATCGCCGTGTCCTTGATATTCAACGGAATGCCCGGCGAACCCAAGCACGACCGCCGCCTGAAAAAGGCGCTAGCTGCGGTTTATGCGGCTGTCAGCACCTAGCTCTTGAACACGTTCTCGGGAACCTCGTGGTCGATCAGCAGACGGCGAACTCGCTTGAGAATTGCGTCCGCAACTCGATGACCCGCCTGGTCGGCGCGAACGATGCACCAGCGGGGATCATTCTCCGAAAGTTCCAGATAACCCTTGCGAATACTCTGGTGGAATTTCATCGGAGCCTGCTCAAAGCGCCGCTCGTTTTCGTTGTCGACCCTGCCAGCACTTGAACCATCTGCTGCATCGAACAAATTCGGTTCGTTGGTTACACGCGCAAGACTGACCTTCGGATCTGCATCCAACAACACGGTCAGATGCGGAACAACCCCCGCAGTAGCGATATCGTTCAACTGCTTGATCGTCTCTATATCTCCACCCCGGGCGTACCCCTGATAAGCCAGCGTGGAATCGATATATCGATCAAGCACGACAACCTTGCCCCGGTCCATCGCCGGACGCACAGTTTCAAACATCAGTTGCGCCCGAGCAGCCTCGAACAGCAAGGTTTCGGCAAGTGGGGACGATGAATTCGACCGTTTGATCCAACGACGAACGTTGTTCCCGAGGTCTGAACTACCCGGTTCCTGCGCAAGAATAGTATCGATGCCGAAGCCCTCAAGTTTGCGGAATAATCGCTCCGCCTGAGTCGATTTACCGACTCCCTCGCCGCCCTCAAAAGTGATCAGTAAACCATCTTTTATCGTGCGTCTCTTCAGGTTCTCGCTATCTGCCCCAAAGTCCATAGATTTCTGCTCTTTAGCAGCCACTGGCATTCCTCATACTTGCTGTGATCGAGATGCTAGAGCACCTCAGAATAATGGTTTGAACCCTACCGCTTGCGGCGACGAATTACAACGCGTCGCGACGGCTCTCTGCCCATGCTCGCGGAGCCAAGATTGTTCCGTGCAGCCAGACCGTGCTGCAATCTTCGAACGTATGGCGGCTGCGACATTAACTCAACCCGTTGTTCACCAGACACGACGCGGCTAATAGCGGCTTCGGTTTCCCGAAGCGCTTCCCGCGATCGGCCGTTCTGGCTCTGTTCCTCAAACTCGCCGTTGAAACTTCCATTGGCACTGTCGCCCAAACTCGTATCGGCACGAATCTTCTCATGGGTGAAGCGTTTCAGGAACTGCTTGATCTGCTCCTTTGTGCCTCGTCGGAGGACGTGAACCATTACGCCATCACGCTCAGCTCTTCGAACCGCCGTGGGACGTCGCCCGTAATGCGACTTTGTCGTTACGAAAATCTCGGCTGAATCGGCGAAATCGACAACTTCTACCGGTGCACTCGTTTCGTTAATCACCTCGTTGATAGCTGTCTTCGGTATCCCAAACGGAAAGACCTTAGTCACAACTTGCTTTGGTAATTCGGTAGGTTCGCCAGATTCACCGGATTCATCAAAATTACGTCGTGAGTCAGGAGCGCTTACCGATTGAACAGACCGTTCTCGCCTGTCTCGTCCGCCGCGGTCTCGATCCCGTTCTGAGCGTCGGCGGCCGACTTCATTTATCTCGAACGGTGCCGGGAAGAACTCTGATTCATTACCCGGTATCTCTTCGACCTCGGTCTCGACTCGCCCATCTGCCTGCAATCTTCGAGCCTCTTGCGGTATCGAAATTCCCCTCAACATTCGGTCAACAGCAGTTCCCACTTCAGGATGGATAGCGACGGAGTTGCGCTCACGAATCTCAACAACGATATCGAAAGTGGGGTCATGCTTACGTTCGAGAACGGTCTTCTGCGTCCGTCTGCGTCGTGCCTCGATGTCACCCAGAGTCACCGTCTGCATACCGCCAACAAGGTCGGCGAGTGTCGGATTCGACACGACGTTGGCCAGCGTGTTCCCGTGAGCAGTGGCGACTAATTGCACACCACGCTCAGCGATAGTCCGGGCTGCAAGTGCTTCGAGCTCGGTACTCATCTCGTCGATGACGATCACTTCGGGCATGTGATTCTCAACACCCTCGATCATCACCTTGTGTTGAAGGCTCGTGTTCGCAACCTGCATGCGACGGGCCCTGCCGATCGCCGGGTGCGGAACATCACCGTCGCCAGCGATTTCGTTTGAGGTATCCACCACTACTACGCGCTTGTTGGCTTCATCGGCCAGCACACGGGCGGTCTCTCGCAAAATCGTTGTTTTACCAACACCCGGTCGGCCGAGTATCAGAACGCTCTTTCCCGACCGAACGAGATCGTCGATCAACCGAACCGATCCGAATACCGCACGACCAACTCTGCAGGTCAATCCAACAGGCTCGCCCGCGCGATTTCTCAGCACCGAGATGCGATGTAGAGTGCGTTCGATTCCTGCACGATTGTCGTCACCAAAGTGCCCGACATGCTCCACCACATGCGCTATCTGCTCGCGAGATACTTCGGATTCGCTCAGGGATACTTGCTCAGATGGAAAACGAGCTTCCGGGGCGCGACCAAGATCGAGAACAACCTCAACGAGGTCTCCAACATCTTCTCGAGCCCTGAGCGCCTTGCCTATCTCGTCTGGAAATATATCGATGAAAACATCGAGATCATCGAGGATTTGTGCGTTGCTCTGTGACAGTTCTAACTACTCCTTGTCGAATCACCCTTCCGTTGGACGGGCAGTTCCTGATATTGCTCGATCAGCTAATAGCGGCAAATGCCCGCTGTGCCTCCGCAACGGTCTGAGCCAGTGGCTTGACCATCACTTCATATTGCGCCTGTTCGGTGAATCCTAACGTAACCAGTAAATGTGATAAAGCTGGCTTAAATTCAGGCACCACTGTCGATACCGGAACGTCCTTGCTATCGGCCAGTGCAGCGGTAACAAGTCCTTCCAGATCTGACCCGCACTCAGGCGACCAATTTACGCTGAACATGTGTCCGGAGCGGGTGGAGTTTCGTTGCACTAGGGCACCGATATCTCCTTCTGGCAAATCCAACACCCACTCAGATGTTTTGCGACCAAGTTGCTCTGTGCCGGCAATCCAGTCTTGCGAGGTTTGACCCATCTTCATTCGAATTTCGAGCGGGGTCGTTAAATTGTGCATTCGGAACAAAGCAAGATCGTCGGCTTTGGTCTTTGGGCGCATCTGAAGTGCATGATCAGGTGGGCCCAGGCTTGCGATAGCTGAGTGAGCAGATTCCGAACGATAGACCGTTTCACGATAGATCGGTGAATATCCAGCTTTCCTCGCGTCATCAGACACAGCGCTATGAACTGGAACCCTGACAAATATTCGATGGGCTCCGGCGCCACCCGCAGGAATAGCGATCTGTTCAAGGAGTTCAAGCGCTAGATCTGACTTCGATTTTCGCAGATACAGCTCGCCGACCTCCCATGCCTGCGGCCCTGAGCGCGGTCCAGCTCGTAAGACAGCATCGATTCGTCCTCGATGTGCTTCCACCCAGCAGCTCTGCCATGCGCGTGGCGATAGCGCGATGCTGGCGTACTTAACCGTTGGAAACCCGCCCGGTCCACCACGTAGTGCACCTACTAAAGTGCACGTCTCACCCCGGCCCGAGGACTGGCTAAATTGCAGCAGCCCGGGCGAATCTGTTGGGTGAAGGTGGCGGATCATACTGTGCTTGGGGTTTCCTCCGTCAAACGATTTCGTCGTGCGTCTGTTCGCGCGTCTTCAGCTAGTTTTACGAACAGCGCGTGCAAACGGGTGTCTTCAGTCAGCTCAGGGTGGAACGAAGTTGCAAGCACACGGCCTTTTTTAACAGCAACAGCCTGTTTAGGTGTGCCATCGGCTTTGGCCGGAACGGTTGCGATAGTTTCCACTCCTTCGCCGGTGTCCTGAACGATCGGTGCTCTGATGAACACGGCACGCATAGGATCACCTTCAACCCCATCGATACTCAGTTCGGATTCGAAGCTATCAACTTGTCTTCCGAAGTAGTTCCGGGCGACCCCGATGTCTATCAAGTTAAGCGGAGTCGGGTACGGGTCGGCAAGCTCGCGAGCGATCACGATCATGCCGGCACACGTACCCCACAGTGCCATTCCAGATTCGACATGTTCACGTAGGTCGTCAACGAAATCGAACATGTGGAGCAGCTTCACGATCGTCGTGCTCTCACCACCGGGGATGATCAAGCCATCGATTTCGGAAAGCTGTTCTACCTTCCGAATTTCGACGGCATTGACCCCGATTAGGCTGAGCATATGAATGTGTTCAGCGAAATCGCCCTGTAGTGCAAGCACACCAATTCGAGGCCCACTCGAAGTTTGTGAGCTATCAGAAATCACGGAATTTCCGTTCAATCCGCTTACCAACCGCGAGTCTGAAGCTGATCTTCTTCAGGAATCTTGTTTGCTTCGATTCCGGGCATAGCATCACCGAGTCCACGAGAGATTTCGGCAAGCATGTCAGGGTCATTGAAGTGAGTTGTTGCTCGAACAATAGCGTCGGCCATCTTTGCCGGGTTATCGCTCTTGAAGATTCCAGAACCAACGAACACGCCCTCGACACCGATCTGCATCAGAAGTGCAGCGTCGGCCGGGGTTGCGATACCACCAGCGGCGAAGTTCACGACCGGAAGCTTTCCGGTGCGAGCTACTTCAACAACCAGCTCGTAAGGAGCCTGGTAATCACGTGCGAGTGACATGAGTTCTTCGGTAGGAGCGGCCTGGATAGTTCGGATATCAGCCAGAATCTGGCGTGCGTGCGTAACAGCGTGAACGATGTCGCCCGTACCGGCTTCACCCTTCGTGCGGATCATCGCTGCACCTTCACCGATGCGGCGTAGTGCCTCACCAATGTTTCGTGCGCCACAAACGTATGGCATTTTGTACTGCCACTTGTCGATGTGGTATTCGTTGTCTGCCGGAGTAAGAACTTCCGACTCGTCACAGTAGTCGACACCAAGTGATTCGAGAATCTGTGCCTCAACGAAGTGTCCGATTCGAGCCTTTGCCATTACTGGAATGGATACGGAATCGATAATGCCTGAGATTAGATCTGGGTCCGACATTCGTGCGACTCCGCCGTCTCGACGGATGTCTGAAGGAACGCGTTCGAGTGCCATAACCGACACCGCACCTGCGTCCTCAGCGACCTTGGCCTGGTCGGGGGTTACGACGTCCATGATGACGCCGCCCTTGAGCATCTGAGCTAGTCCGCCCTTTACTCGCCAGTCACCGATCTCGGGTTTTGACATTTCTTTCCAACGCTGCGCACCTGAGCCGTTGGTCGTAGTAGAGGTTGCCATTGAAATAAGGTCCTTCCGGCTTTTGCATAACGATTAGAGTTTCTGCTCTGAATCGAAGTGAAATGTGATCGCGACACCGAACCCGCGCCACACCTTTGCGTCATCGTGACGCATTGCCCGAAATTATACGCCCGCGTAACGCAAAATGGCTGGTTAGTTTCAGCGGACAAAAGGGTCGAGTTTACGTACGAGCGAACATGTATCAGAAGCAAAAGGCCCGTGGTGAACAAACACCACGGGCCTTCTAAATTTCGTTTGTTTTGGGCGTTTCGGACTAAATTCCCTTTTCGACCATGAAGTTCGCCAGATCGGCAGTTCGAGAGGAGTATCCCCACTCGTTGTCGTACCAGCCGACTACCTTTACGAACCCAGCGCCAACGGCAGAAGTTGCCAGCGAATCGATTGTGCAGGAGTTGGAATTTCCGATGTAATCGACAGAAACCAGCGGTTCATCGGAGTATCCGAGAATGCCGTGAAGGTCGTCGCTCATCGATGCCTGTCGGTAGGCTTCGTTCACGTCTTCAAGCGACGCCTTGCTCTCGAGTTTCACAGTGAGATCGGTTACCGAACCCGTAATGACCGGCACCCGGTAAGCCATACCGTCGATCTTACCCTCAAGTTCAGGAATCACCAGCGTCACGGCCTTCGCTGCGCCCGTGGTGGTCGGAATAATACTGTTGGCAGCAGCCCGTGCTCTCCGCAGATCGTCGTGAACCTGATCCAGAATCTTCTGATCATTGGTGTAGGCGTGTATCGTCGACATCAAGGCAGACTCGATACCGAAGCTGTCGTGTAAGACTTTGGCCATCGGAGCCACGCAGTTCGTCGTGCAGGAAGCGTTCGAAATTACGTTGTGCGCAGCAGGATCGTACTGGCTGTCGTTTACACCGAGCACAACCGTAAGATCCTCGTTCTTGGCAGGTGCCGAGATGATGACCTTTTTTGCGCCGCCCTCAAGGTGACCCGCCGCCTTCGTGGCATCGGTGAAGAATCCTGTTGATTCGATAACGAGATCGACTCCGACATCTCCCCAGTTGATCTTGGAAGGATCACGCTCAGAAAACGATTTGATCTCCCGATCGTCGATTATCAGCCCACCGTCCTTGGCCTCAACAGTGCCCGAGTACCTACCGTAAGTGGAGTCAAACTTGAACAGATGCGCGTTCGTAGCTGCATCACCCAGATCGTTAATGGCAACAACTTCGAGGGTATCGCCGTGTCGCTCCGAAATAGTCCGGAACACCTGACGTCCAATACGCCCAAACCCGTTAATTCCAACCTTCGTTTTTGCCATGTTGTGTTCCTATCGTTGGGTCACTTGTGCCGATTGAATAAAGTACTTGCCTTGTTAGTTCGGCAGGACTCGCTTACCTGCATATTGTGCGTTATTTCCGAGAAACTCTTCGATCCTGAGAAGTCGATTGTACTTTGCAATCCGTTCGCTTCTCGCTGGAGCTCCGGTTTTGATCTGACCCGCCGACGTGCCAACGGCAAGATCCGCAATCGACGTATCCTCAGTCTCGCCCGAACGGTGACTTATGACAACGCCGAAGTCTGAGTTTTGCGCGAGGCTAATGGTGTCGAGAGTTTCAGAAACACTGCCAACCTGATTCAGTTTCACTAGCACAGCGTTCCCAGCCTTAGTGTCGATACCCTGCTGCACGTAACGAGCCTGTGTCACATAAAGATCGTCACCAACCAGTTGGATGCGATCACCGGTCTTTGCGGTTTGCAGCTCCCATCCCGACCAATCGTCCTCAGCAAGCCCGTCTTCGACAGAATAGATCGGGAAGTCTCTGGCGAGAGTAGCGTACTCGTCAACCATCTCTTCACTTGAAAGCTTTCGGTTCTCTCTGGAAAGATCGTAGATGCTGTCAACGTAGAACTCCGACGACGCGGGATCAAGAGCGATGAAAACGTCGTCCCCGGGCCGGTACCCTGCACCCTCGATAGCAGCGGTGGCATATTCAAGCGCCTGACGATTGGTGAGTCCCTGCGGCGCAAAGCCACCCTCGTCTCCAACAGTCGTGGCATGTCCGTCAGCGTGTAGCTTTTTGTTCAGCCACTGATACATCTCGGCTCCACAGCGAAGTGCTTCGGAAAATGAGTCGACACCCGCTGGTACGAGCATGAATTCTTGAAAATCTGTTGAGCCCATCGCGTGAGCGCCACCGTTCAGCACGTTGAACATCGGAACCGGCAGTTCGGTAGGTGCGTTGTTACCGGCAAGATCTGCGATGTGCTGATACACCTCCTTGCCAGAGCTAACAGCACCAGCTCGAAGAACAGCCAGCGAAATTGCCAGAATTGCGTTCGCCCCAACGCGACCTTTGTTAGGTGTACCGTCGAGGTCAATCATCACCTTGTCGACTCCACCTTGATCGGCAGCCTGCAGCCCAACAACAGCAGCGCCAAGCTCACCGTTCACAGCGCCGACCGCCTTGAGAACGCCCTTGCCGCCGTAACGACTTGTATCGCCGTCTCGAAGCTCTACAGCCTCACGGCTTCCAGTGCTGGCTCCTGAAGGAACCGCGGCAGACGCTGATGTGCCGTCGTCAAGAACGACCGTCGCACCAACTGTCGGGTTACCCCGTGAATCGAGGATTTCGTGACCGATAACTGAAGTGATTTTCGCCATATGTTTGTTCGTATTCCGTATCTTGTCGTGCCGAATTATCAGGCGCTGAATGCCAGTACTTAGATGCCGAGTGCAGAGCGCTGAGCAGCCAGAAGATTCACAATCCCTGTTTCTGCCAGACCGAGCATTTCATCGAGTTGCGAGCGGGTGAAAGTCGCTTCCTCACCCGTTCCCTGTAACTCAACAAACTCGCCACTGCCGGTCATTACAACGTTCATGTCGACATCTGCTGACGAGTCTTCGTTGTAGTCGAGATCGAGAACGGCCGCACCGTCGACAATGCCGACGCTGATAGCCGCAATGGAATCCTTCAGAGGAATCGACTCGATCGTGCCAGCTTCCAACAACCCTGTTAGGGCCTGGTGCAACGCCACGTAAGCACCGGTGATCGACGCCGTGCGAGTGCCGCCGTCGGCGCGCAGAACATCACAGTCGAGCAATATCGAAATCTCACCGAGTGCTGAAAGATCTGTCACAGATCGCAGAGCTCGACCGATCAAGCGTTGTATCTCCTGTGTTCGACCACCAACCTTGCTGCGCTCCCGTCGAACACGTTCGCGGGTCGACCTGGGGAGCATCGAGTACTCCGCTGTCACCCATCCGGTGCCCTTACCGCGCATCCAGGGTGGAACCCTCGTCTCAACCGTAGCCGCGCACATCACTATCGTATTTCCGGTTTCTATTAGTGCCGAACCTTCGGCATCGGGAACATAACCGGGAGTGATTTTGACCGGGCGCTGCTCAGCCACTGAGCGGTTGCCGGTTCGAACGAGAGTAGTTTGTGACAAATTGATATTTCCTTTGATGAATCAGTCAACGATTTTACCAGTGAAGTTGTTTCTTCCTGTACAACCGACGATTGCAATTTGCTGTCATTAGAAATTTCCACCCGATAACGATCAAATGCTCTTTAAAAAAGACCGTCTGCTGCGACATGTGTAACGATTGCTCCACATTCTCGGTGAACATTCGGATAATGTTGACCGCGAAAATTATTTCGGGCGAATCTTGAAACGGAACAGGTACTTTCAATGCGTATAGCTGTAATGGGTGCTGGAGCGGTTGGTGGCTACTTCGGTGGCGTACTCGCAAACCAGGGCGAAGATGTTGTGCTGATAGCACGTGGCGCCCACGGCGATGCGATCGCTAAAAACGGCCTACAAGTAGATAGTCACTGGGGCAACTTCAACGTGAAGGTCAATGTGACCGACGACCCCTCAACGGTCGGTGAAGTTGACCTGATTCTTCACTGCATCAAGCTCTACTCGAACGCCGAAGCATTCCCAACTATGAAAGGCATGATCGGGCCTAACACGACCATCCTGACCATCCAAAACGGCGCAACCGCAGGGGCGATACTCGGCGAAGCGTTTGGCGATGAGCACGTGCTTCAGGGTGCAACATACATCGAAACCGGAATTGCTAGTCCTGGACATGTTCATCAGAGCGGCTCCACAGCCATGATCGAGTTCGGCGAGACAGACGGGTCAACAACAGATCGCACAGAGTCCGTCCGCAAAGTTCTTGAACGTGAAGGAATACAGGTCAAAGTGAGTCGCAACATCGTCGACACGCTATGGAACAAGATGGTGAGCGTCGGGTCGATCGGATCTGTAATGGCAGCTTCACGTGCATCATTTGTTGAGATTCTCGCTAGCCCAAACGGTGAGCACACGGTTCGTACCACTATGGAAGAAATCGTAGCGGTAGGGCAGTCACAGGGAGTGACGTTCCCACCACGCTGCGTTGAGGCAAAGATGCAAGACGCTATTGCCGAGGCGGAGGAGACCCAGGCGTCGCTCCAGTACGACCTCGACAACGGCAAGCCGCTCGAACTCGACGACATACTTGGCGCTGTTGTGAAGATCGGCCGAGACGCTGGTGTCCCGGTCCCATCCAGTGCGGCACTCGTCACCGTTCTCGACAAGTTCAAGCAGGGTTCGTAACGTTTCGACTGGTCGACTGGCAACCACTCAGTCACCTACGGCAATTTCAGGGATGAATCGGAGAGGATAGTGACGACCGAACCCGCTATTTCGGATGAGACACTCGCAAAACTGGGTGAGCTACCAACGCAAACCCTGATCGATGGTCTGTGGGTCGACAACTGGCCCCAGGCAATGATCCAAGGCGCTCGCCCGATCTTCCCTGATCAAAAGATGGTCGGCAGGGCGGTGACGCTTCGATTCGTCCCGCATCGCCCCGATATTCTGGCGGACAAGCCGAAAGCGGAAGACTCTCCCGAATACGTCGCATTCGAGCTGTGCGGTCCCAACGAAGTACTTGTTGCCTCATCGGTCGGACCTTGGGAATCAGTCGGTGGCGACATCAAGTTCTATCGTTTGGCACAGCTCAAAGTCGGTGGTTTGGTTACCGATGGCTCGGTACGCGATACGACCGAGTTAAAGGACTACGGCTTTCCGGTTTTCGCACATTCATCCACAGCTAAACAGGGCCCTGCAGTTATGCAGCCGTGGGCAGTAAACGATGTGATTTCGTGCGGTGGTGTTGTCGTTAGACCCGGTGACGCGATTATTGGCGATAACGACGGTGTTGTGGTTGTTCCCGCGTCGATGGCTGAACGTGTTCTTGAGATTGCTGCTGAGCGCGAAGAGGTTGAACAGGTAATCAAACAGGAACTGCGCAAGAACCCCGGTTCGCCCGGCAAGTATTACCCGTTCAACGACAACACCTGGAAACTCTTCGAAGAATACAAATCCCGCGAGTAGCGAGGCTGCGTTTTCTGCGACTTCGGTACGCTGTGCCCGATTCGAGAACTCACGCCGCTGGCTGGCTTCACAAAAAAAGCCGGACCGAATTCCGGTCAGGCTTTTTTATTACGTAACAAATGTGGTCCGGCTAATCAGTCAACCAAAGGCGAGCCATCAGGACGAAGCCCGCGCGCTGCCATTCGCTTTGCTCGCTGCTCGAAGTTTGCGCAGTCCTCGCAAACGCTCGCAGGGATTACACCCCAGTTGATGAGAAATCCGAAGACCAAGCAACCGAGGCAGTAGCCAAATACGCTTTCGAGTCCGGCTGCGAATATAAGCCCGCCAAGAACAATGTAAGCGGCTCCATGTAGACCGAAGACCAGAGCAAGTACAGCGGCCGATACAGAGAAGACAACTCCGATCATCGCGGCGAACCGCTTCGGTGGACCTGCAACAGGACGATACGGCAATCCGAACTTCGGCACTATCACTTTCGTAACCAGAAGAGCCAGCGGACTGAGCCGAGGCCCTGCAGCCACACGTGCGATGAAGCCGTATGCGAGCAGCACGGTGATCCACGGCTGGTCGAACGCAATCGTCGCAACCGCCATGATTACCACGCCTGCAGCGACTGCTCGCGCAACGCTGGCGTTCAGCGGGTGAGGGAAGCTAAAAAAAGAAGGTTCTTGTTGTTGAACTGATGTCATTATTGAATGTTGAATTCGGAACTAAGTTTTGCCAAATAAAAACCCCCCGCTTTCGATAGGCGAGGGGTGGCGGTCCGGTCGAGCTCGTGCGCGTACCTAATCAGCCATCTCTCTAGAGGTGGGACAACAGAGGCAGTCGGTGAGCGACGAGTGAAGAAAAATCATTTCATGTGTAGCGTAACTCCGATTGGCACCACTGCGCAATTGATTTTTGGCGATTCAACTCAAATAAAGTGCAAATCTGTGTTCTGAAGGTTTGGAGTTGGTTTTCATAGAAAACTCCTACAAACGTCTTATTACAACCTCACATCAGCATGTTTTTATAGATATCAGACGAGAGCGAGGCGGTTCAATTACTCGGCGTCAGCGGCAGGTGATGCCACTGATTGTCAGTGCAGTGAGTGATGGGATGGACCTGCGTCGAGCAGACTATTTGTAGGCCTTCGGGCCGAACGGTCTCCTCATCCGTCTTGATAGGGTCGGTCGTGGCATGTTTATATCGCTGTCACGATCGGCCCTATCGACTTTAACGATCCAAAAGGCCTTCTTAGGCGAGTGATGGTCAACTTGATCAACCGTCATCCTGAATTCATTTTCAGGATCTCTCTCCCACCTGCAGCGCCTGTCACCACAAGTGCACCCACCAACCCGAAGCTACACTTCACGACTCAGCCAACCCGCAACCAACCTCTCAGAAAAAGTCGCACGCGACCTGTCAGACGAAATCGCATGCGACATGCTCCCCTCAGATCAGTTTTACCCATTCCTCGATCGAGGTGCTAACATCGCCCACATAGCGAACTCGACCCACTAAACCGGGGCAACAATTCGTCCGTCACGCCTCGGATCTTCGGAGAGACGCGGTATGGCTGATTTGAACACGAGTCAAATACGCAACGTTGCCCTCGCAGGGCACAACGGTGCTGGCAAAACCTCACTGGTTGATGCCCTTTTCTTTACCGCCGGCGCTACGACCCGGCAAGGCAATGTTGATGCTAAGACGAGCCTTTCTGACTACGAACCCGAAGAGCAACGCCGTGGATCAAGCATCCAACTGGCAGTACTGCCAGCATCGTGGAAAAACCACCGAGTAAACCTTCTGGATACGCCCGGCTACCCTGATTTCCGCGGCGACATGCTCTCAGCAGTCCGTGTTGCCGACTCCGTAGTACTTGTTGTATCCGCAGCCTCCGGCATTGAAGTCGGGGCGCAGCAGGCATGGAACTACACTCAAGACCTTGGAATCCCCACGGCGATTGTCGTGAACAAGCTCGATCGAGAACATACCTCGTTCGAACAAACCTGTGCCGAAATAGCCGAATCGTGGGGCAGACACTGCGTCCCAGTGCACGCCGTTGATGCAGATGCCGAAGCTTTCACAGCCGTGTCGACAGGCGAACTGGCCGAATCGGCTGTCGAAGCGATCGCAGAAGCGGACGATGACCTGATGATGAAATACCTCGACGGAGAAGAACTATCATCGGACGAAATAAACACTGGCCTGAAAGCAGGAATCATAAGCCGCGACATTATTCCGATTTTCGCAGCTTCAGCACTCAACAACACTGGTTCAGCCGAACTACTCGATTCCATCGTTGCTCTGCTACCGTCACCCGACGACGTGGAAGCCCCCGAAATTCCATCCGGTACCCAGGCCAATTTCATCTTCAAAACGTCAGCCGACCCGTATGTCGGGAAGCTTTCATACTTCCGGGTTTATGGTGAAACGGTGCAATCGAATGCCCAACTCTGGAACGCGAACAAAGGCGAGTCAGAACGAATCGGGCAGATCTATCACCCAGCTGGCAAGGAAACCGAAGGTGTCGACAGGATCATTCGCGGCGACATCGGAGTGATATCTCGATTAAGCCACACCCAGACGTTCGACACGTTGTGCGACAAAACCGATGAAATCAAGCTGGGAGGAGTCGATCTCCCAGCGCCAGTGTTCGCTCTCGCAGTTACACCCAGCGGTCAGTCAGATCTGGACAAAATGGCCGAGTCCCTCTTGAGAATGACTGATGAAGACCCAACTCTCGAACTTGAGCGAAACGCAGATACGTCCGAAACGATTCTGCACGGACTCGGTGATATCCACGTCGATCTGGCAATCGAGAGAATCGCACGAAAATTCGATGTGAACCTCGACACTGCACTACCAAGCATTCCGTATCGCGAGACCATCGGTGGGAAGACCTCGGTCTCCTACAAGCACAGAAAGCAATCGGGTGGACGAGGGCAGTATGGGCACGTCGTTCTCGAAATCTCTCCCGGAGAAACTGGCAAAGGCATCGTATTCAGCTCGAAGGTGGTTGGCGGAAACGTTCCGAAAGACTTCATTCCTGCTGTCGAAAAAGGTATCCGAAACGCCGCTATCGGCGGTGTCGTGGCTGGATACCCGGTAGTCGACGTTGCAGTGAAGCTGACCGACGGATCGTCTCACTCAGTCGACTCGTCGGGAATGGCGTTTGAGATCGCAGGAAGCATGGGATTCCGCCAGGGAGTTAGAGACGCAAGACCAACTCTTCTCGAACCTGTCATGAAGCTGAAAATTCTCATTCCAGATGATAGTGCTGGCGATGTGATGGGAGACCTCAACACTCGCCGTGCCCGTATCGGAGGGATGGAGCCGAAAGGCAACGGCCTGACCGAGATCACCGCTGAAGCACCTGCGTCGATGATGCAACGCTACGCGGCAGACCTGCGGTCGCTCACGCATGCTCAAGGCGACTTTACCGCAATCATGGATCACTACGAGCCGGTACCGCCGCACGACGCGCAAAAAGTAATTGCTTCTCGCCAGTCAGGTGAAGAAGAAGAATAGCTCCAACAGCGTGTTGTTGCGGCTCGATGTAGGTCTCTGGGTTGAGATATAGCCGTCAGGCGGAGATTTACGAAGATGCGACTGAATCTGTTCAGTCGCATCTTCATTTAACCGCGATCATCACCCGGTAATAATCGGGTAATTGCGTGCGACGAAACGTGGTGTATGATGCCCGTCCTCGCAATTAATTCTGTGCCGAAACGCGGAAAGAATAAATCTGCGGAGTAGCCCTAAATATCGGTACCACACCACCCGTTTTCGGGCGGTGGTTCGCGCGTGCTTTTTTGCAAGGCATCCGCCCAAACGAAAATTTACAGGTTGAGTCATTGCCACAAATCGTTGTAGAAAACCTGATCAAAACCTACCGCATACCCGAGCGTCGACCCGGTATTTGGGGCGCGCTCGTCGGCGTTGCAAAACGTACGTATCGTACGGTTCAAGCGTTGGACGGCGTCTCGTTTTCTATCGAGCCAGGCGAACTTGTTGGCTACATCGGGCCCAACGGCGCGGGCAAGTCGACCACGATCAAAGTCATCTCCGGAATCCTCAACCCTGATTCAGGTGTCTGCGAGATCGATGGACTCGTTCCATGGGAGAACCGAGTCGCCCATGTGAAGCGAATCGGTGTCGTATTTGGTCAACGCACCCAGCTCTGGTGGGATCTGCCGGTAATCGAGTCGTTCGACCTGCTCAGAGACATCTACGGCGTCGACAAAGACGAGTATCTCGAAACCAAAAACGAGCTGGTCGAAAGGCTGGATATCGAGGATCTGCTCGATGTCCCCGTACGACTTCTCAGCCTCGGCCAGCGCATGCGCTGCGACCTTGTTGCTGCGCTACTCCACAAACCATCGATCCTGTTTCTCGACGAACCAACGGTCGGACTCGATTCTGTTTCAAAACTGGCGTTCCGTGATTTCATTCGCGACTTCAACAAAGAGCGTGGCCTAACGGTGATCCTCACCACGCACGATATGGACGATATCGAGGCTCTGTGCAACCGAGTCATGGTAATTGGAAACGGCCAGATTCTTTCCGATGGTCCGCTGGATGAACTGCGAAACCGGTTTGGTCAGGAACGTCTACTAACAGTCGATTTCGTTGAAGAAAACGTTCATATCTCCGACCCGAACGCAACAGTCGTAGAGCAGAGCGGTCACCGCACAAAACTACGCTTTAACCCCAACGATGTACCCGCATCAGATCTCATAAGCAGGGTAGCCGCCCAGCATCCCCTACGCGATCTATTTGTCGAAAACCCGCCTATCGAGGAGATCATCGCTCGCATCTACAAGGAGAACCAGCTGTGAGCGGCTACCAGGCACTCGTCAGCGCACGGTTCAGAGCGTTATTGCAGTATCGATCCGCGGCGATCGCTGGATTTACCACGCAAATTTTCTTCGGACTCGTTTTCGTGATGGTGTTCGAAGCTTTTTTCCGCTCCAGCACGGCGTTCCAGCCAATGACACTCCCCGAAGTAACAACCTACATCTGGCTTGGGCAGGCGTTTCTGGTTCTTCAACCATGGAACGTCGATAGAGAACTGCAGACAATGGTTCGTTCAGGAGGTGTCACCTATGAACTCCTACGACCCCTCGACCTCTACTTCGCGTGGTTCACTCGAGCCATTGCACTTCGCACAGCTCCCACGCTATTACGGTCGGCACCTTTGCTAACGCTAGCTGCGCTATTCATGGGATTCCAAGCCCCTGAATCTTGGGCCGCAGGAATCGCATTTGGTGGGATCCCCGGGTACCGAGCTCGA
>JGI24918J38489_100557_pt1 | contig 38808 bp, 28 predicted proteins | sample LinPfosmplate6_FD_38489 | JGI IMG/M metagenome (IMG submission 38489)
GCAGGTCGACTCTAGAGGATCCCACACACCTTGAGAGTAGGGGACTTATTACTTCAAATGATGGGTTTTCTGTGGTGGCACCTATTAAACTTATTATCCCTTTTTCCACAGCATTTAACAATGAATCTTGTTGAGACTTACTAAACCTGTGTATTTCGTCAATAAATAATATTGCATTACCATCGAAAATTGCTGCCTGCTTAATTACATTCCTAACTTCCTTTACTCCGGAACTTACTGCGCTTAGGGTATAGAATTCTTTATTTAATGTCTTTGATATTATATTGGCAAGAGTTGTTTTTCCCACCCCAGGAGGTCCCCAAAGAATCATCGAAGGTATATTACCCGACTTAATACTTTTATAAAGTATAGCATCCTTTCCCACAAGGTGTTTCTGTCCAATATAGTCATCAAGCTTTTCTGGACGCAATAATTCTGCCAACGGTGCTGCCATAAGATTTTTTTGTCATTACAAAATTAAGTTATTTTGTACTTGTTTCATATGGTGATTACAATTGATTAATTTTGACCTATGAACGAAAGGTTGATAAATGAATTAGTATTCAAGTTTATCAGAAGTAGCGGTTCTGGTGGACAAAATGTAAATAAAGTGTCAACAAAGGTTGAACTGCGATTCAATATTATTTCATCCCAAGTTCTAGATAATCGAGAGAAATCAATTTTGATTGATAGACTAGGAAATAGGCTTAATTTGAAATATGATTTGATACTGACTAGCGATGATACACGAAGTCAGTTAAAGAACAAGGAGATAGTGACAAAAAGATTCATCGAATTACTAAAGGACGCATTAGTGGTAACAAAGCCAAGAATAAAAACAAAACCTACCAAATCCTCTGTTGTCAGAAGACTTGAATCCAAAAGAAAGGTTGGCATGAAAAAGAAAGATCGTCGCAAATTCGATTAGTCATACTAGAATATTTTAAAAGTTTTTGACCTATTTATTAGACTAAGGATATTATTGATAGTAAATTTGCCATTATATAAATTAACCACGTTACAACATGAAAAGTATAATAAGGTTATTAATCTTGATTACAATTTTCCCAATTGTAAATTTAAATTCTCAATCAATTATTACTGACAGGCCTGACCAAACTGAAAGTGCTACTACAGTGCCAATAGGAAGTTTTCAGATTGAAACAGGATTCTCTCTGGAATATATAAAATCAGATGGCATGCACTATCAAAATTGGTATGGACCATCAAACCTTTTTAGAATTGGTTTAACTGATTTTATTGAACTACGTGTAGTAACAAACCTTGTGAATCTAAAAAACATAGGGAAGGGATATTCAACCACAGGGATTTCAGATTTGGAAGTGGGAGGTAAGGTAAATATATACACCAGTACTAATGGTAAATTTATACTAGGATTTCTTTCACACTTGATTATTCCAACAGGATCTTATGACCTCACAAATACTAAATATGGAACAATTAATAAATTCGCTTTATCTTATAGTTTATCAGATAAAGTAGGATTAGCTTGCAATTTAGGATATGATTATTTTGGATATGAAAATGGAAACTTGGTTTATACTTTTGTAGCTGGCTATTCAATTACAGATAAATTGGGACTGTATGCAGAAGTGTATGGGGATGTAGACAATTTCAAAGACAACTACTCTAGTTTTGATGGTGGTTTTACATATCTGATTCGTAATAACCTTCAATATGATTTTTCCTTTGGTACAGGTATTAATCACAGAATGAACTATGTGTCAACAGGTATCAGTTGGAATATAGGAGGATATAATTAAAAAGGAGTTATAAACTCTGACCTTACCACTTATAGTAAGTAATTAGGCTCCAATAACGTACTAAATCAAATCAATTAGCGTTAGTATTTCTAAAATTAGTATTTCTGCGTATTATTGCGAATTAATATTTCTTATAACAAACATTATTAAAAATTTTGAGCTAAATACAAGTATGTTTATTTGTGTAAAAGCTTGAAGACCAGGCGCCAATGAAGAAAGAATTAATACTGCTAACAATAATTATTTTATTTACGTGTTCACTCAAATCTCAAAATGGAGAGATTCAAGGGACAATAACAGACATAACAAATAATGAACCAATTCCATTCGCTAATGTTGTTATAGCAGGAACGCAAATTGGTACAACTAGTGATTTCGATGGGAATTTTTCAATAACAGGTATAGATCCAGGTTATATTAAACTTCAGGTTTCATATGTAGGATATGAACCTGCATTTAGTGCTGATGTTCTGGTTAGTAACAATAACATACCATTTGTTGAAATTAATCTCGAACCGAATGAGCAATTATTGAACGAGGTAGTAGTAAAGGCAGACCCTTTTGAGAAGGTATTGGAGGCACCCCTTTCGATGCAATCTATTAGGGTAAAAGAAATAGAAAGTAACCCAGGAAGTAATAGAGATATTAGCAGGGTAATACAATCTTTCCCAGGAGTAGGTAGTACTCCAGCATTTCGTAATGATGTTATAATAAGAGGTGGAGGTCCAAGTGAGAATAGGTTCTTTTTAGATGGGATTGAAATTCCAGTATTAAATCATTTTTCAACTCAAGGAGCATCAGGGGGGCCAGTGGGTATAATCAATGCAGACTTTATTCAGTCAGTTGATTTTTACTCTGGATCATTCCAAGCCGATAAATATAATGCACTTAGTGGTATTCTGGATTTTAAACAAAAGGAGGGAAGTAAGGATAAGACGAATTTACAAATAGCTATAGGCGCAAGTGAAGCAGCGCTCACCTTAGATGGTCCAATGGGTAATAAGTCAAGTTATATATTTTCAGTTCGAAGATCTTATCTTCAATTCCTATTTTCAGCCATAGGGTTACCATTTTTACCAACGTTTAATGATTATCAATTTAAGCTACGAACTGATTTTAATGAAAGAAATAAACTAACTGTTATAAGTATTGGGTCGTTGGATAATTTAAAGCTAAATACTGATATTAAGGATCCCGATGAGAGTCAGGAATATATCCTAAGTCAGATCCCTGTAAATAACCAGTGGAGTTACACCTTTGGAGTTGTTTACAATAACTTCTTCAAAAATGGTTTCCATACTTTGGTAGTGAGCAGAAATATGCTAAGCAACGAGCTTTACAAGTATCCTGATAACAACGAATACCAACCTAAAAATTTTGAATATAACTCAACAGAAGCAGAGAACAAGTTTAGATATGAGCTTACAATGAGGAATAGAGGTGTTAAATATAATTTCAGTATCAATGCTGAGTACGGTGATTACTACAATTCAACATTTCAAACAATATTCTTAAATGATAGCTTGGATTATATCAACTATACAACAGATATTGACATTATTAAATATGGTTTCTCAGCTCAGGCAACTAAAACTATTTTAAAGGGCCGATTACTAGTTTCATTTGGTATTAGAGCAGATGGTAATGATTACAATTCTGCAATGTCTAATCCTTTTAACCAGTTATCTCCCAGATTGTTGATGTCTTATGCAGTGACAGATAAAGCTTCATTAAATGCTGGTTATGGTAGATATTTCCAACAACCTGCCTATACAACTCTAGGTTATAGTGATAATAATGATAATTTATTGAACGAAGATATATCTAAGTACATTGGAGTTAATCAATACACTATTGGAGCCGAATATCGTTTTTCAGATAAGGTTTTATTATCATTAGAAGGTTTTTACAAGGATTATTTCCAGTATCCCATTGATTTGATGACAGGTGCTAGTTTAGCAAATCAGGGTGCTGATTATAGCGTGGCAGGAGCTGCTCCTGTGACATTTACTGGAAAGGGTAGGGCATCTGGGTTGGAAGTTTTAAATAGAGTTAATTTGGATGGTTTTACCATGCTTGCAGCCTATACCTATGTTAGAAGCTTATTTACTGATCTCCAGGGAGAGTATATCGCTTCTTCTTGGGATAGTAGACATATTCTGACTTTAACTGCCTACAAAGATTTTAAGAAAACATGGCGTGCGGGTATTAAGTGGAGGTTTGTTGGGGGCCTACCATATACACCTTATGATTTACAAACTTCAGAAAATGTTGAAGCTTGGAATGCACAGGGATCAGCTTACTTCGATTATTCGCAACTAAATACATTGAGATTTGAACCTTTTCATCAGCTAGATGTGAGAGTAGATAAAAACTTTTTCTTTGATAAATGGACACTCATGGTATACATTGACATTCAAAATTTATATAACTTTAAATTCAAAGGTCAAGACTACATAGTTCGTGAGAAAAATCCTGATGGAACTTATGAAACAATAAATAATGGTAAGGATTATGTTTTAAAATCTGTAGCCAATACATCTGGTACAGTTTTACCTACTCTTGGTATAATGGTTAAATTATAAAACAGGCCATCCACTTTTCTTAAAAACTTTCATAATAAATAACCCAATTAATAGTGTTACCAACTTCAATCAATTACTTGATATAATAATACATATTGGCAATTTATTTTTGGATATCTTAAATTGAGATGATGATGTGCATTGGATTAGGCTAAATTATCCTTGTCAATACCTCTATTCTTTATGATTTTTGAAACACTATCTGGCACATATTTTTTCCATTCCTCATTTCCACTCTTTAACATACTATTTACTTCTCTTGTGGAAATATGAAGCTGATCTTTCATATCACTTATAATATCGAGGATAAATCGTCTTTCCTTCAAGTAGTTAAATATTAATTTTATATCATGATCTATTTCAAGATTATTTGTGGTTATTATGTCATCACCTTTGTATCTCTTTGTGGGATAAATGTATAATTTCATATTTGAAGGAAACATTTTACTAACTGCTTCAAGAATACCACCTCTTAGATTTTTATAATATTTTTTGCTTAGAACCTTTTCAAATGTGGGTATACCCATTACTATACGAAGTTTATTTAATTTAAATTGTGAAAAGAAATCCACAAGCTTATAGTATTCAGGTAAATCGGAAATCATCACATTTTGACCAATGCTAACTAGCATATCGACCCTATTTAGAAAATCCTGTTCATCAACTTCGCCTTTAGACAGAATATTATTAAGCGACAACTCACAAAATGATAATGTGTTATCAGGTTCATAATCTTCATCATTCGCAAAAAGTTCCATGCTTTTGTTTAATATATCCTGTGCAATAAATGTAACGGGCATAAAACTTCCTCGAAACGCAAGTACATTTTTTTTATAAAGCATATCATATGGTTGTTGCACATTTCCTAGTTTATCAAACATTATGCTTCTGGTCATTTTGTTTTTTACAAGCTGAACAGCGAGAAGTTTATTATCAATATAATCTAGGTCTGGGCCGCTCATGCGCATCATCGTAATTCTAAACCTATCCATACTCAAGTTATCGGTTAAAGACTTTAAAAAAGTAGTAGGACTATCATAGTAGAATTTACACGCAAATAACAGATTTACACCAATAGTGCCAATGGTTGCTTGTTGCAGGAGTGCATCATTCTCAAGAAGTTTTATATGAATTATTACAATATTTGGTTTGCTTTTTGGAGTTAGTTGATATTTAACACCCATCCACCCATGACTATTATTTGTTTTGTTATAATTAATAATCTCCATGGTATTGGCAAGAGCAAAGAATGTGGTATCCTTATGGCTATCTTCCAATAACTTATGTACTTCCTTGTATTCGTAATCTAACATTTTAACTAGCCTTTGCTCGCTAACATGTCTTCCAATTTTATTTTGGTTGTAGAATGAATCACTAAACTTCTTATCATATGCTGAAATTGTTTTGGCGATGGTCTCCGATGAACCTCCAGCCTGAAAAAAGTGCCTTGCAACTTCCTGACCTCCACCAATTTCAGCAAAGGTTCCAAAAAGTTTTGTGTCAATATTAATAATTAGAGCTTTTCTATTTGTTGGAATTATATCGTGTGCCATAGTAACTTTTTATGAATCTTTAGTTTGTAGTAGTTCTTCCAATGCTTTGTTTTCATCTCTTAACCTTGCAGCTTCAATAAAGTCAAGAATTTTGACAGCATCTTGCATTAATTTTTTATTCTTTTCTATGGACATCGTTATCTCTTTGGAGCTCATGTACTTTACCACAGGATCTGCTGCTATTCCAGACTTTACATTAGCTTTATAATCTTTATCCTCAATGTGTGTGGAAGCAACTGCGGTTTGACCCATAATTGCATCTATACTTTTAATTATTTGCTTTGGAGTAATCCCATTATCTGCGTTATATTTTAATTGCTTTTCCCTTCTTCTGTTTGTTTCATCAATTGTTAGAGCCATTGATTTTGTTATCTTATCTGCATACATTATAACCTTACTTTCAAGGTTCCTTGCTGCTCTACCTGCGGTTTGTGTTAGTGATTTTGTTGATCTCAAGAAACCTTCTTTATCTGCATCTAATATTGCTACTAAAGCAACCTCGGGTAAATCAAGCCCCTCTCTCAGGAGATTTACACCAACCAAAACACTAAAGTTACCAAGGCGAAGGTCGCGTAGTATTTCAACTCTATCCAAGGTATCAACATCCGAATGTATATACCTTGTTCCAATGTTGAGATTTAATAGATATTTGGTGAGTTCCTCTGCCATTCTCTTGGTAAGTGTTGTAACAAGGACTCTATGTTGCTCCTTAACTGTTTTTGCTATTTCATCAAGTAGATCATCTATCTGATTATTACTAGGCCTGACCTCTATTGGTGGGTCCAATAAACCTGTAGGCCTTATTAACTGTTCAATTATAACTCCTCCTGATTGTTCCAGTTCATAGTCAGATGGTGTTGCACTAACATATACAGTTTGCCTTGTTAACTGCTCAAATTCCTCAAATTTTAATGGTCTGTTGTCCATTGCGGCTGGCAATCTAAAGCCATATTCAACCAAATTATGTTTTCTGGACCTATCTCCTCCATACATTGCTCTTAATTGCGGAAGAGTAACATGACTTTCATCAATTATGGTGATGTAATTTTCGGGAAAATAATCCAAAAGGCAAAAAGGTCTGGTCCCAGGATTTCTCCCATCAAAATACCTAGAGTAATTTTCTATACCCGAACAATATCCAAGTTCACGCATCATTTCCACATCGTAAGATACTCTATCCTGAAGTCTTTTTGCCTCTAAATGCTTCCCAATCTCCTTGAAATAATCCACTTGTTTTGCCATATCCATTTGAATCTCCATTAATGATGATTTCATTTTATCTGGAGATGTTACAAAAATATTGGCAGGATAAATTATTAAATCCTTCATTGCTTCTACACGCTTACCTGCGAGAGGGTCAATCGATTCTATGGCTTCAATTTCATCACCCCATAAAATTATTCTATATGCCCAATCCAAATAGGCAGGATAAATATCAATTGTATCGCCTTTTACTCTGAAGTTACCACGATTAAGTTCTATATCGTTCCTAGAGTATAATGCATTAACTAATTCCCTAAGAAATTTGTTTCTACTTAATTTCTGACCAATTTTAAGCTTTATTACATTACTATTGAAATCGTCGGGGTTTCCCATACCATAAATGCAGGATACGGAAGATACAACTATGACATCCTTTCGTCCCGAGAGTAATGTGGAGGAAGTGCTTAACCTAAGTTTTTCAATTTCTTCATTTATACTTAAATCTTTTTCAATGTAAGTATTGGTAACTGGAATAAATGCCTCTGGTTGGTAATAATCATAATAGGAAACAAAGTACTCAACAGCATTATTAGGAAAAAACTGTTTGAACTCTCCGTAAAGTTGTGCAGCCAGAGTTTTATTATGGCTTAACACCAGAGCGGGACGGTTTAGCCTTTCCAACATGTTGGCCACAGTAAATGTCTTACCAGATCCCGTAACTCCTAGTAAAGTTTGTGCTTTTTCGTCTCGCTCAATTCCTTCAACAAGCTGATTAATAGCATTGGGCTGGTCACCCGTTGGTTTGAAATCTGATTTTAGATTAAGTTTCATTATAATGTTAATCGCGAGAGTAATTACTTATAGAGGTGGCAAAAATACAAATCGTTTAGCAAACTACCGATTTATCAGTACCTTTGGTTTAAATATTTTAGTTAAAAGATTATTTTCTATGCCGATACATAAGCCAGTTAACCCACTTGATTTTGGATTGAATTCTCGTATAAAAATTGTTAGTCTCTCTGGTAAGGATTTCGGAATAGTAAAAAAAAGAAAATCTAGAATTATCATGAAGGATGGTATTCAAATAGTTACAATTGCCAATAGTATCCGTGATAGATTTCCTGAAAGCGAAATTACCCTGATATATTCAGGTCCAATATGTAGTAAGACCATTGAGTTTTTAATGAAACAAAACATTAAATTGAATCATGAATAAGGAGTATATACTAAGTCTTGATCAAGGTACCACAAGTAGTCGTGCTATAATATTTAACAGAAAGGGAGAGATATGTGCAATTGCTCAGAAAGAATTTGAGCAAATTTTTCCTAATCATGGCTGGGTTGAACATGATCCCATTGAAATATGGTCAACTCAACTTTCCGTCGCCTCAGAGGCAATCGCAAAGCTGGGTATACAGGCTGATGAAATAGCAGGTATCGGTATTGCTAATCAAAGAGAAACAACTATTTTATGGAATAAAAAAACAGGTTTACCAATCCATAATGCCATAGTTTGGCAAGATCACCGAACATCGCACATGTGCGATACTTTAAAGCAAGCAGGGTTTGCTACCATAATAAAGAATAAAACTGGTTTAGAACTAGATGCCTATTTTTCAGCAACAAAGATTAAGTGGATTTTGGAAAATGTAAGAGGTGCAAGGAAAGCTTTGAGAAATGGTGAACTTGCTTTTGGAACAGTGGATAGTTGGTTAATATGGAATCTTACGGAAGGTAAAAAACATGTTACCGATGTAACAAATGCTTCACGTACATTATTGTTCAATATAAAAACCTTGGAGTGGGATAAGGAATTACTGGATATATTTGAAATACCGGCTTCAATACTACCTGATGTTATCTCAAACTCAGAAATTGCAGGATATACAAGTGGTAATATTCTAAGTTCTAAAATACCCATTAGCGGAGTTGCCGGAGATCAGCAAGCTGCAATGTTTGGACAACTATGTATTAATAAGGGTATGGTGAAAAACACCTATGGTACTGGATGTTTTCTCATGGTAAATATCGGAGACAAACTTGTGCTTTCAGAGAATAAACTTATTACCACAATTGCATGGCAGTTTGATAATAAGATAACTTATGCTCTTGAAGGTAGTGTTTTTGTTGCCGGAGCCGTTGTTCAATGGCTTAGAGATAAATTGGGTGTAATCAAGAGGTCTTCGGATATTGAGCTTGCAGCTGCCAAGGTTAAATCCAATGCTGGTGTTTACTTTATACCTGCATTCACGGGTTTGGGAGCACCATATTGGAATCAAAATGCAAAAGGTATAATAACAGGTTTAACAAGAGATACATCGGTTGAACACATTGCAAGAGCTGCATTGGAATCCATAGCATATCAAAGCTACGATGTAATAAAAGCCATGGAAATGGACATTGGACACAAAATAAATAATTTACGTGCTGATGGTGGTGCATCTGCAAATGGGTTGTTAATGCAATTTCAATCTGGAATATTACAAATACCAGTTGAAAGACCCGCAATTCTTGAAACAACCGCTCTTGGTGTTGCATACATGGCAGGATTAAATATTGGTTATTGGTCAGGAATAGACGAATTGAAGGTTAATTGGCAAGCAAGTAAAATATTTAAGCCTGAAATGAGAAAAGCACATGCAACAAACCTTATTAATGGTTGGAAGAAGGCAATATCAAAAGCTCTCTAATGGCTAATGATTGTCATTTATAAACCTTGGGTGGGTTTATTCTTTTATGATTTAAAATTGACAATTCACTCCATAATATTGAATTGTGATTAGGCCTATGAATAGTTAAGGTTTCTTTAAAAATTTTCTTGGTAATTAACAATAAATATTCTTACTATTGTAAAAAATTAAAGGTGAAAGGGAAAGTTGTTATAATTACTGGCGCCTCTTCAGGTATTGGTGAAGCTTTGGCTTATGAGTTTGCTTTGGCCGGCTCTAAAATAGTTTTGGGAGCAAGGAATCAAGAAAAACTCATATCCATTGCAGAGGACATAAGGAATAGAGGAGGAGAAGCTGTTTATTGTCAGTCTGATGTAAGTAATGAAAATGATTGCAGGAATTTGGTTTTAACTGCAATGGATAACTATGGTCAAGTTGATATATTAATTAACAATGCAGGTATTTCAATGAGAGCGCTATTTAAAGATGTTGATCTTAGTGTCATAAAAAGATTAATGGACGTTAATTTTTGGGGTACAGTTTATAGCACAAAATATGCTCTTCCTTATATACTTAAACAAAAGGGTAGTATTGTTGGTATTTCATCAATAGCAGGTATAGTAGGACTTCCAGCGCGAATTGGGTATTCTGCCTCCAAGTTTGCATTGAATGGTTTTTTAGAATCACTTAGAACTGAAAATATAAAAAATGGACTTCATGTTCTTATAGCTTATCCTGGATTTACATCATCTAATATTAGAGAAACATCTCTTGGACCATCTGGAAATCCTCAGGGTGAATCACCGAGAAATGAAAATAAAATGATGACTTCAGAACAAGTTGCAAAAAGGACTTATATTGCCATTAAAAATAGAAAGAACAAAATTGTACTTACAACAGAGGGTAAATTAGTTTCAATTATTAGTAAGTTTATGCCAAACATTCTATATAAACTGGTGTATAAAAGTCTTGCTAAAGAGCCTAATTCACCCTTTAAATAGTATAAACTAAATTAAAATAAATTATGATTACAAATTATAAGGTAAATCCAAATGTAGGTTTTGGCGAAGTAAAATTTGGGATTGCGATGGACTCTTTCGTGGAGAAATACGGTGAGCCAGAAGAGGTCGATACCATTGATGAAGATGAAGAACTTGATACGATGATTCTTCACTATTGGAAACAAGGATTTTCATTGTTTTTTGTTGGTCTAGCTGATCCTATCCTTGCAGGTGTGGAAAGTGACCACCCAGATACCGAATTGTATGGTGAAAAGATATTAGGTAAAACCAAGAAGGATATTATTACACTTATGGAAAGTAATGGTCACACAGACTATGATGAGGCCAAAGAGGAAACCATTGGTAAAAACGATAATGATTTGAGAGTCTCATATGATGCTAGTATGATGGATTTCTTTTTTAGGGAAGATAATCTGGTATACATGAATTTTGGCGTTATGGTTGACGATGAAGGTAAAATAGAGAAAGTATAAGTGCTAATATTTAGGCTTATATTGTAAGTCTAGCGATACACTCCTATCCATTACTCCAATAGAATAAACTGTAATAGTGGTAATTAAAGGTAATCATGACAGTCATAAACCTTTTTTTTAACCGACTATAGAGGTTTGTATATTTACCTTAAAATTATCCTGATTTTAAAATATATACAACCGTCTTCACATGGACTTGTAAGAAGATCCCAGAAAAATATTTGTTTTGCTCCACAACATTTGTTATGTTTGCTGAACAAACCTATTACCTATGAACCCGATTTTAGTATTGTACAGAATTATTAGAAGCTGTCGTATATCATATACTAATGATTACACCTTTATAATTGTTCACACAATTGCTAAGTAACTTTTCCGATAGATATGAATGGTTAATCAACAATACTAATAAAGTATTTTCTCCATTGATAAAAATCAAAATTTATGTTCTGAGAAAATAAAATGATTAGAAAAAAATATAAAACATGGAATCATTTAATAAAAAATCAATTTCCCTTGAACTTGCTAATAAACTTGCTAAGGTAGCGATCGAAAAAGCAATTGAATTAAAAATTAATATTGCGATTACGATTGTCGATGAAAGTACAAATCTGGTTCTATTTAATAGAATGGATGCTGCTCCATTAATGGCACATGATGTATCTAGAACAAAGGCCATAACTGCTGCGGGTTTTGGAATCCCAACAGGTAAACCTTGGCATGATTTTATTAAGGATGATCCAATTCTTAATAAAGGAATACCTTTTGTCAAAGATTTCTCACTAATAGGAGGAGGGTCACCAATAATTATCGATGATTCAATAATTGGTGCTATTGGAGTTAGCGGTGGACATTATTCAGAGGATGAGCAATGTGTCAAAGCTGCGTTGGAAGCTATATAATATTTAATTTGTGATGTTAAAACAATTATACCTAAGTAAGATTTTTAAAAGCCTAAACAGGTATGCAGAATATTTTGCTGGTGTTCAAACACAGCATGATCTCGCTATTGGAATAGAAAGAGTTATCGATGAACTCTTTGATCAACAATATTCTGGAATTTATTTATATGATTTTGAAGCAAAGAAATTAAGGCTCCACATTGCAAGAGGATTTACGGAAGAAGAACGGTTGGAAGCAGAAAGAACTGCCATGGATCGTCACCCTGGAGATGTATTCAGAAATAACAAAGTCCTATATATCCCAGATACTGACAAGGATACTAAAAGTTCAACGATTACAAGTAAACGAAGTTTCAATGTAAAATCAAGAATATATGCACCCATACTTAGTGGGGGTAAGCCCGTTGGAGTCATAGGTATTGTTAGTGATAAGCCAAACATGTTCGATGGGCTTGATATGGATTTATTGTTGTTCATATGTAATCTGGCGGGAATATTTTCTACAATTTTAAATCAAATTACTGAGCTAAAGGCCGCCAATGAAGAGATTTCATCTCTGAGTAAGTTTCCCACAGAAAATCCCAACCCCATCATGCGTATTGACTACAAGCATACCCTTGTGTATGCTAATATCGCTAGTCAACCATATTTAAATACACACAAGCTTAGTATCGGCATGAATATTACAGGTGATTTTAGAGCTGCTGTAACCGAATCAATGTTAACAAATGAAGTTGTTGAGCTGGAAGTCCGCGATGTAAACGCCATTTATTTATTTGTTATCACCCCTGTGAAAGAATCACGTCATCTTAATATTTATGGAATAAACATAACTGAAAGAAAGGTTATTGAGAATGAATTGAGAAAATCCTCAATGATTGCGGAGAAAACGGATAATGCCATAATTATAACTGATGAGTTTGGAGCAACTGAGTATGTTAATGAAAGCTTTACCAGAATGTCTGGTTATTCCATTCAGGATATGATTGGATTGAAACCAGGAAAGTTGCTCCAAGGAAAGGATACGGATAAGAAAACCTCAAAAATAATTCGTAAAGCAATTGATGATGGTAAATCAGCTTCTGTTGAGATACTAAATTATACGAAAGATGGGGATCCTTATTGGATCAAAATGGAGCTACAACCGATTTTTAACAATAAAAATGAACTGACTAATTTTACGTCGATTCAAACAGATATTACTCAAGAAAAGAATCTGGAGAAGAACTAATAATAATTGAATATTATTATTTTACCTGTTTCTCGGATGAAATTCCATTATTACCCTACGAAGGTCCTCACGATCCAAATGTGTATAAATCTCAGTAGTATTTATGCTGGCATGACCAAGAAGCTCCTGTATAACCCTGAGATCAGCGCCGTTCTGAACTAAATGCGTTGCATATGAGTGTCTAAATGAATGTGGACTAATATTTTTCCTTATCCCAGCTTTTTGAACATGAGTTTTAACAATATAAAATATCATCTGACGTGTTAGCTTGTTACCCCTTCTATTGAGGAAAAGAATATCATTATCTTTTCTTTCAATTTTATGTTTAGGGCGATCATGTTCTAGATAAATCAGTATATTTCTTTTTGCTTGAGCTCCAATGGGTACGAGTCGCTGTTTATTACCTTTCCCGGTTACAAGTATTATACCCTCATTGAAATGAAGATTGGAAATTTGAAGGTTAATTAATTCACTTACTCTCAGACCACAACTATACAGAGTCTCAAGTATTGCTCTATTCCTCTCACCTTCATTATCACTTAAATCAACAGACATTATAACTTGCTCAATTTCATTAATTGTGAGAATATCAGGAAGTTTACGGCCAAGTTTTGGAGACTCAATTAATTCAGTTGGATCAATTATCACTATTTTTTCTAAAATCAGAAATCCAAAAAAGGACTTTATACCTGAAATAATACGCGCCTGAGTGTAAACACCTAAATCCATATTATCAATTTCAGATATAAATTCTCTTATCACCTCATTAGTGATTTCTTTTAATCCAATGTTTTCATAATTGTCACCAATAAAATTCATTAGCAAGCCAACATCATACATGTAAGCTGCAACAGTATTAGGAGACATACTTCTCTCTAGCTGCAAATAAGATTTAAAACCTTTTAAGTAAGTGTTATGCTTCAAATTATGAATAATAAAAACTCAACTAATATAGGAATAATCAATCAATTAGTTTATTTTTGTTTGGTAACTGAGCAGTATTATTTTAGTGTATTAATAATCAATAAAATATATTCATATGATTGATTTTTCGTTAGAAAAAAACCAAATAGAACTTAAAGAAAAAGTTCGTGATTTTGCAAATACTTACATGAAACCAGAAGCAAGAAAATATGATGACTTGGCTGAGTTTCCATGGCCAATAGTAAAGAAAGCATATGAAGAAGGTATTATGAATGGACCAATGTCGCCTGAGTTTGGAGGTCATGGTCATAGTATTCTTGAAAGTGCTATTGCTTCGGAAGAATTGGGAGCTGGTTGTGTTGGTATCGGTATTTGCTTGGATGCAAATACACTTGCTTTAACACCCTTGTATTTGGGAGCAAATGACGAGCAGAAAAAGAGATTTTTTGGTCAAATTAATGAAGAAAAAAGTGTAGCTGCTTATGCATTAACAGAACCAAATGCAGGCTCTGACGTTGCAGGTATTAAAACACAAGCTATTTTGAATGGAGACAAATACATACTTAATGGTCATAAGAGATATATTACAAATGGAAGCCCATCTTCGTTTATTACAGTTTTTGCATTAACAAATCCTGAAAAGGGGGCAAGAAGTCTTACAGCTTTTGTTGTACCCACTGATAGCCCCGGCATTGAAATTGTTGCTGATATGAGAAAAATGGGACAAAAAGCCTCTGTTCAGACGGAATTTAAGTTTCATGATGTTGAGATACCAGTTGAGAATAGGATAGGACGAGAAGGTCAAGGATTTTTACTTGCCATGAAAACATTTGAAAGAACCCGTACAGGTGTTGCAGCTCTGGCGATAGGAAATGCTCGTGAAGCTTATGAAACATCAAAAGAATGGGCTAAGAAAAGAATTCAGTTTGGGAAACCAATTACAGTAAATCAGGGAGTAAGTTTTATGCTTGCTGATATGGCAACGGAAATTGAAGCTGCGAGGCTATTAACATGGAATGCCGCTTGGGCTTATGATACTGGTCAGAAGTCAGCTAATTTACTTTCTGCTATGAGCAAATTATACGCATCAGATATAGGAATGAAAGTAACTACAGATGCTGTACAGGTAATGGCAGGAGAGGGATATTCCTATGATTTCCTTGTTGAGAAAATGATGCGCGATGCAAAATTATGCCAGATATACGAAGGTACAAATCAGATACAAAGACTGGTAATAGGTAAAGGAATTCTTAAGTAATCTAACATTCGATTACACCTGATTTACAAATAAATCAGAACCTTCAGGTATAGATACATCTTTGTCAAGAAATTCATCTATACGTATAATAGCTTTTTCTATCATCATGTAAACTCATTAATTAATTAGATAGGGAGAAGATATAATTTGATGTAATCAAGTTTAGACCTTAACCTTATCAATAATAATAGTTTAGGCTATTTAGCCTAAACTATATTATATATTAATTACAAGTTATTTAGATTTAGTAGGGGAGGTGAAAGAAATTTTTATATCATCTTTCTTAGTATCGAATCCTACATTAATGACAGTGTCTTTGGATAGCTTGGTTGCTATTATTTCCTCTGCAAGATGGTCTTCTATATACTTTTGAATAGCTCTTTTAAGAGGTCTAGCACCAAATTGCTCATCCCAACCTTTGTCAATGATAAAATCTTTTGCTTTTGCGGAAACTTTTATTTTATAACCCATCTGATGTATTCTATCATATAGATGGGTAAGTTCGATGTCGATTATTTTATGTATTTCTTTTCTCGCAAGTGGATTAAATATTACTACATCATCAATTCTGTTTAGGAACTCGGGTGCGAAGGCACGTTTAAGAGCGGTTTCAATTACACCTTGAGCGTGAGCATATTTTCCAGCTTCCTTTGCCTGGGTTGTAAAACCAACGCCCTGACCGAAATCCTTTAGCTGACGAGATCCAATGTTGGATGTCATTATGATAACAGTATTTTTAAAATCAACTTTACGTCCTAAACCATCCGTTAGTTGACCATCATCAAGCACTTGTAATAGTAGATGGAATATATCAGGATGTGCTTTTTCTATCTCATCCAATAATATAATAGAATATGGTTTTCTGCGAACTTTTTCGGTAAGCTGACCTCCTTCTTCGTATCCAACATATCCCGGAGGAGCACCAACCAGTCTAGAAACTGCAAATTTTTCCATGTATTCACTCATGTCAACCCTAATTAGAGCATCTTGAGAATCAAAAATATATTTTGCAAGCATCTTGGCCAAATATGTCTTACCAACACCTGTGGGGCCTAAGAAAATGAATGAGCCAATTGGCTTATTTGGATCTTTCAAACCAGCTCTGTTACGTCTTATTGCCTTTACAACTTTGCGTATGGCATCATTTTGTCCTATAACTTCCTTGCAAAGTTCTGGCTCCATATTTATGAGTCTATTACCTTCACTTTGAGCAATATTTGTAACAGGAATACCTGTCATCATTGCTATAACCTCTGCCACATTATCTTCTGTAACATCCTCTCTATGGATTGCTGCATCAGCTTCCCATCTTTTTTTAGCCCGTGAAAGTTCCTCGGAGTATCTTCTTTCTATATCTCTGAATTGAGCTGCTTCTTCAAATTTCTGACTCTTTATGGCCCTGGTTTTGTTACCCTTGATTTCCTCAATGGAATTCTCAAGGTTTATTATTTCCGTTGGGACATGTATATTACTAATGTGAACCATTGCACCAGCTTCGTCCAAAGCGTCGATTGCCTTATCTGGCAAATATCTGTCGCTAATATATCTATTGGTAAGTTGAACACATGCGTCAATTGACTCTGGTGAATATTTAACCAAATGATGATCTTCGTATTTTTCCTTAATATTATTGAGTATGTGAACTGTTTCTTCGGGTGATGTAGCATCTACCAGAACCTTTTGAAACCTTCTTTCAAGAGCCCCATCTTTTTCAATATACTGGCGATATTCATCAAGTGTAGTTGCTCCTATGCATTGAAGTTCACCTCTTGCTAAGGCTGGTTTGAACATATTAGATGCATCAAGGGATCCTGATGCGTTACCAGCACCAACAATTGTATGAATTTCATCAATGAATAATATTATGTCAGGATTTTTTGTTAGCTCATTGAGAACAGCTTTCATTCTCTCCTCAAATTGTCCTCTGTATTTTGTTCCAGCTACAATTGATGCGAGGTCCAGAGTTACAATTCTTTTATTAAATAATGCTCTTGATACCTTTCTATCCACAATTCTTAGAGCTAATCCTTCAGCAATAGCTGATTTACCAACTCCTGGTTCGCCAATAAGAATGGGATTATTCTTTTTTCGTCTGCTAAGAATCTGAGCAATTCTTTTTAACTCGTCCGAACGTCCAACAATGGGATCTAGACGTCCTTCTTCAGCATATTTTGTTAGATCACGACCAAAATTGTCAAGCACAGGAGTGGTTGATTTGGGATTGGCTGGTTTTTTCTCAGTGCTTTCCTGATGTCTTTCTGGAGTTTGAGGTTGATCCTCTGTATCACCTGGCATTTCGGATTTTGGTTCTATAAATGTTGGCATATCCTTTTGTTCCTTTACTATGGATGTTAGTTCTTCCTTAACAGAGCCATAGTTTACACCATCATTGCTGAGCATACTAGTTACTAAGTTACTTTTATCCTTTAATATGGCTAATAAAAGATGCTCAGTTCCAATTAACTCTGAATTGAACACCTTTGCCTCTAAATAAGTTATTTTGAGAGCTTTTTCAACTTGCTTTACCAATGGGATATTTTCCATTTTGGTACCATCAGCGTTTGGGTTTTTGATTGAATCTTCAATTTCTCGTTTACATTTGTTAAGATCCACACCAAAATACTTTAGCAATTGTATTGCCATTCCTTCACCATCTCTAATTATACCTAATAGTAGGTGTTCTAAACCAATGTAATTGTTACCCAATCTAACAGCTTCTTCCCGGCTAAATGATAGTACGTCCTTAACCCGTTGAGAAAACTTTGCTTCCATATTATATTCTTTTAATGCAAAATTAACGAAAACCTACTTAATATGTTGTGTTTTCCAACATATCATAAGCACTTTAATAGTTATTATTAAAATATGACTTTGTTATTTTTTACAATGTTATTCATTGTTATCGTAACTCCAATTTTTATGCCAACACTTTATACTAATATAATTATCATTAATACAGGCATTTAGGCTTTGCGACAAAATGACAATTGAATTTAATATTATTTCAATCAGAGCTAAATTAAATCCATTTTCCCAAAATAATTGTTACATATTATTTTGCGATACTCATGTTTTATCAACCAATGCTAGATAATTATCTAAGATATTAGTTATTAACTAATTTCAATCTGAAAATAAAGCGTAAACAGCTTGTATTTAATTAGTTAAGATATACTTAGGATATGATTAGAGCTTTTTGAAACTCAATGATTTACAGTTATCGTCAGGAAAAGCAAATTACCAACAAATAGTTGTTAACATTATGGGATATTTATTTAATATTGAGGGCTATTAATACGTCTGTTTTTCATATTTTTGTATGTTTTTTTTAAAGGAAATTTACAAAGGAGATTACATGGAAAATGTATTGGATGGAGAAAGAATAATTAAGGTTAATATTGAGAACCAGATGAAGTCTGCCTACATTGATTATTCAATGTCGGTTATTGTATCTAGAGCCTTACCAGATGCACGTGATGGTTTAAAGCCTGTTCACAGAAGGGTTCTTTTTGGTATGCACGAAATAGGCGTATTATCAAACAGACCATATAAGAAGTCGGCTAGAATAGTAGGAGAGGTGCTGGGTAAGTATCATCCACATGGTGATACATCAGTTTATGACTCAATGGTAAGGATGGCTCAGGAATGGTCACTTCGATATCCACTGGTACAGGGACAAGGAAACTTTGGATCAATTGATGGTGATAACCCTGCGGCTATGCGTTACACTGAGGTAAGGTTAAGAAAAATTGCCGAAGAAATGCTTGTTGATATTGAAAAGGACACTGTTGATCATCAGTTGAACTTTGATGATAGTCTTAAAGAACCAATAGTTCTTCCCACCCAGTTTCCCAATCTACTCGTAAATGGTGCATCTGGTATTGCGGTTGGTATGGCAACTAACATGGCACCTCACAATCTTACACAGGTAATTGATGGAACTTTAGCATATATAGATAATCGTGAAATAGAGATGGATGATTTGATTAGAATCGTTCAGGCACCTGATTTTCCTACCGGCGGAATTATATATGGATATGAAGGAGTTAAGAGTGCCTTCGAAACCGGTCGCGGTAGAGTCATGATGAGAGGTGATATAACCGTAGAAGAAAGCTCAACAGGAAAAGAAAGACTTGTGGTCTCTTCAATTCCATTTCAAGTTAATAAAGCAGAAATGATTAGAAAAACTGCTGATCTCATCAATGACAAAAGGATAGATGGTATTTCCGATATTAATGACGAATCGGATAGGAACGGGATGAGAATTGTGTATGACTTAAAACGAGATGCAATACCTAATATAGTTATCAATAAACTATATCAGCTTACTGCATTGCAAAGTTCCTTTAGTGTAAACAATGTTGCTCTTGTAAAGGGAAGGCCAAGAACTTTAAACCTAAAGGATTTAATTCATTACTTTGTTGAACATAGACATGAAGTGGTCACAAAGCGAACCGAATATGAATTGAAGGAGGCAGAAAAGAAAGCTCATATTTTGGAAGGATTATTGGTTGCTCTAGATAACCTAGATGAAGTTATAACCTTAATAAGAGCATCACAAACACCTGAAGAGGCCAGAAATGGTCTAATTACCAAATTTGGACTAACTGAATTGCAAGCACGTGCAATTTTGGACATGCGTCTTCAAAAGTTAACGGGACTTGAACGAGGTAAGATTAAAAATGAATATCAAGCATTACAAGAGCTAATAACTAAGTTAAAAGCTATTCTTGATAGTTTTGAGATGAAAATGGATATCGTGAAGGAGGAACTTATCAGAATTAAGGAACTCTATGGTGATGAAAGACGTTCTGAAGTTGTTTACACTGCTGAAGATATTAGTATGGAAGACCTAATTCCTGACGAGCAAGTGGTAATTACTATTTCTCATATGGGATATATAAAAAGAACACCACTTACCGAGTACCGTCAGCAAAGAAGGGGAGGGCGAGGCTCAAAGGGAAGTACCACAAGAAATGAAGATTTTCTAGAGCATCTATTTGTGGCCACAAACCATAATTATATGTTGTTTTTTACTGAGAAAGGAAAGGTCTTCTGGATGCGTGTTTTTGAAATACCAGAAGGAAATAAGGTTTCCAAAGGTAGAGCTATCCAGAATTTAATCAACATAAGTCCAGATGATAAGGTGAAAGCTATTATTAATACCAAAGACCTTAAGGATGAAGATTATATAAATAGTAACTTTATAATGCTAGCAACCAAAAAGGGTGTTATCAAAAAAACCTCATTAGAAGCTTATTCGCGACCAAGACAAAATGGGATAAATGCCATAACAATTAGAGAGGGTGATGAGTTGTTAGAAGCAAGACTAACAAATGGTGAAAATAATGTATTGCTTGCAGTTAAATCTGGCAAAACAATTAGATTCAATGAAGAGAAGGTACGTGCCATGGGGCGGAATGCTGCTGGTGTAAGGGGTATAACTCTAGGACACAAAAAGGATGAGTTGATTGGCATGATATGTGTCGAAAATAATGAAGAAGTTTCCATACTAGTAGTTTCTGAAAAAGGGTACGGAAAACGATCTGAATTAGAAGATTATAGACTTACAAATAGGGGAGGAAAGGGTGTTAAAACTCTTAATATAACCGACAAAACGGGTCAATTAATAGCAATTAAAAGCGTTACTGATAATGATGATCTTATGATTATCAACAAGTCAGGAATAACCATCAGGATGGCTGTTAAAGACCTCCGTGTAATGGGTAGAGCAACACAAGGAGTGAGGCTCATAAGAATTGATGATGGAGATGAAATTGCAGCGGTTGCAAAGGTTGAAGTTGAAGAGGATGAAGATCAGGAATATCTTGATGGAGAAGTAATCGATTCGGATGTTAAACTAGAAGATACTACTGAACAATCTGAGGAAGATAAAGAATAATTGAATAATTTTTAATAATAAATTAAAGTTTGTAGCTAAGGTTTCATTTCCATATATTTACCCTTGGTGCAAAATAAAATGTGTAATCATGAAGAAGTTAATGATTTTAATTGCCTTGGGCTTATTCGTTGCGGGAGGTGCATTTGCTCAAAAGAATAAACGTACAAGTGCTTATATGTACAATAAGAATAAGCAGTATGAAAAGGCAATGGTAGCAATAGATGAAGCTATAACGCATCCCAAGACAGAAATTGATCCAAAAACCTGGTTATATAGAGGCCAAATCTATTTCAATATAGCAAATGATACTTCTGCAGCAGTGAGGTCTTTAGATCCAAATGCGGCGAGTACTGCAGTTTCAGCATTTGAAAAATGCAAAGAGTTGGATGTCAAAGGGTCCTATGATGGTGAAATAGCCCTTTACCTATTGAACCTGACAAATATTTTCTACCAAAGAGGAGCGACAAGCTTCCAGGAGCAGTCATGGGATAATGCCATTGAGAATTTTAAGCAGGCATTTGAAATTTCAGAAATTGATGGAAACTTTGATACTATTGCTGCTTTTAATGTTGGTATGAGTGCTGTGTTATCTGATCAGCCTGCGATAGCAGCTGAATATATGAAGAAATGTGTTGATGTTGGATTTAATGACTCAAGAGTCTATATGTATTATTCTCGTGCAGAAAAGCAGTTAGGAGATACTACCATGGCTTTTGAAATACTTGCGCAGGGTAGGGAGATATTTCCTCAAGATAATACTCTTCAGCTCGAAGAGGCACAACTTTATCTTGAAACAGGTACATTTGATAAGTTAATATTGAGTCTTAAGGAAGCTATAGCAGCAAATCCTTCCAATGTAACACTATACCTAGTACTTGGTCAAACATATGAAAATATTGATGATACAGATAATGCTTTGGAGGTGTATAAGCAAGCCATAGAAATAGATCCAGATTATGCTGATGCTATATTTAACATAGGTGCTATCTATGTAAACAGAGCTTCAGCGCAGTATACAGAAGCTAATAATCTTCCATTCGAAGAGCAAAAGAAATATGAAATAATAAAAGGAGAAGCTGACGCTAACCTAAACAAGGCACTACCATTTCTGGAAAAGTCACATGAAATAGATCCTGATGACCAAGTTATTATTGGTGCTCTTAAGGAGGCTTATGCAAACCTTAAGATGAATGATAAGCTCAAAGAGTTAATGGATAAATAGGATAAAGGTAGGGAAGTAGAGATTTATACTTCCCTATTATTTTACATCTCTATTTAACATAATATATATTATGGGACAATTATATCCCTTAGATGATGTCCATGCGTATTAAAGTATATTATCAATAATATATGATATGAATTGGATGGATAGTTTACTAAGCTTAGCGTATACTAACGATTTATTCCGTAGTTACATCAGCAGGAGACCTTATACTTATAAGTTCAACTTCATATTCAAGAGTTGTGAAAGGATCAATAATACCCTGTCCTTCGGACGATATACCTATCCAGGATGGTATGATAAAACGAGCTTTACCTCCGGGTTTCATCAGTCCAATACCTTCTCTAAAGCCTTTTGTGTCAAAGTCTTGGCCGAATTCAAAATCTAATGGTTTGTCGTTAAAGTTGGAAAATAGAATATTATCACTACCCAATACTTTTACCGACAAATATACCTGACAAATATCTCCTGTATCAGCGGTAGAACCCCTACCCTTTTTTTCTTCTAAAAAATATAGGCCATTTACAGTAGGATCAGTGTATATCTTATTGTTATTCAGGTAAATTTGAAGCGTTGCCATTTCTTGTTTTGCCATTTGGAGGCTTTTTTTGTCTGCCTCTTTCTGCCATTCGGATGATGTTTTATGATCAAGTAATTTTATATCATAATACATTATGCTTCCTGGCGTAACATATTCTGGAAGTTTTTGCATTGCAGCACTTTTTAGGAAGAATGAGTCTGCTACTACCCCTATGGATATTGAGTCTCCAGTTCCCATTAAGGTTAATGCTTCATATAAATCACCCTCAAATATAGGTTTTGTGATTGGAAAAACCATGCTACCATCTTCTATATCATCACTGTTAAATATAATGCTATCATTTAACCTGTATTTCAGTCTGATGGTTACTATTTCTGATTCCTTTGCTTTTGTGCTGTCAGGGCCTTCTGTAATCCTTTTGATTAAAACTCCATTTTTTGTTCGTTTATAGCCATTTTCATTACTATTTGAACAAGAAAAAACTACCGCAGTAAATAATATTACCACGGTAGTTTTTAGAAAATAATATTTCATATTAATTTTCAAATATTCTTTTGTTACTTCTTAATGTCCAGTAATTCAACTTCAAAAACTAATGTTGAATAAGGAGGAATACTTGATCTTCCTTGGGGACCATAAGCTATGTCTGATGGTATAACTAACATTGCTTTACCACCTTTTCTCATCATTTCGATACCTTGATCCCATCCTTTAATTACCTGACCTTGTCCTAAAGTGAATTCAAATGGTTCTCTATCAACTGAGCTATCAAATATGTTTCCATCCAAAAACATTCCAGTATAATTGACTACAACTTTATCACCTTTGGTAGGTTTTTTACCCTTGCCTTTTTTGATATTAATGAAGTATAGACCACTTTCCTCTGCTTTTGCATCTGGGTAATTACTTTGAAGATATTCATTGCGTTTTGATGACTCATCTTCTTCAAGACGCTTTAACTCTACTTCTTGAGCAGCTTTAACTTCAGCCTCTGTTTCTATGTTATTTAGCCTTACATGAAAATATATATTCTCAACAGAATCAAATTGTGGAGGTACTGAAGGCATTCTGAAAAGTTTTAAGAATACAGAATCAGCTGGGCAAATAAATGTCACACTATCTCCAACCTTCATCATGGCTATGCCATCATAGATATCGCCTTTATAGGCAGATTCAGTCATTGGAAGTTTCATAACCTGAGGAAGGTCTTTGCTGTTAAATATGATTGTGTCCTCTGTTGCATAAATCATATCAACGGTAATAAAATCACCGATTTGTGGATTTACTGTTCCCTCACCTTTTAAGTGGAAATTGTAGTATAAACCATCTTCAGTAACCTCAAACCCTTGAAATCCAGAGTTATTACCTGATTCACAGGATACAAAAGCAGTCGATGCGATAAATAAAACTGCCATAAACAAAATTGTTCTTTTCATTTTGATATTAATTAATGTTAGTAATTTCAATTTCATAAATAATTGTTGATCGTTGCGGGATTTTTTTATTGTCTCCAAGCAAACCATAACCAAGGTGCGAAGGTATGATAATTATTGCCTCATCCCCCACTCTAAAGTTTAATATTGCCTCTTCAAGTCCTGATTCAACACCACCATGCCCAATTTCAAAGGAAAGTGGTCCATCTTCACTGGAGGAATATATAATATCACCAGTTATTAATTTTACTCTGTAATTCATTGTCACTATTTTGCCTAATACCGCAGTATCACCCGTTCCGGGCTTTGTAATTTGGTATTTAAGACCAGATCCAGTTTTGGTTACATCAAGATTGTGGCGTCTTATATAATTATCAATTTCAGTGTTTTCAGTATTTACAAGATATTTGTTGACCTTAACGAGTGATTCTTTTTTATCCTTTGAGTTGTCGTTGTTTATTTCTTCATTATAATGCCTTACATTATCACATCCAATAACAAATGTAAGAAGCATAGAAAATATGATTATATTGATATTGGATTGCATTATTTTAAAGTGATATTTTATAGTCAAGGTCGTTTTTATAGTCCTCTAGAATTGACTTTAACTTCTTAATGAAGGCATCAATATTATTTGCCTCTCTACCACCCGCTGCATTTTTATGTCCCCCTCCATTGAAATGTTTCCTACATAAATCATTCACTGAGAAATCTCCTTTGGATCTGAAGGATAAACGCAATAAATTATCCTTTTCACTTATGAGTACTGACATATTTATCTTTTCCATGGATAAAGGATAGTTAACCATTCCCTCTGTATCCCCAACTTGATAGTTAAACTTTAATAAATCCTCTTTTGATAAATATATGAGTGCAGTATGATATTCATCCCAAACCATCATTCTTTCACTTATGGCGTAACCAAGCAGTCTCAATCTATTTTCTGAAAATGTATCGTAAATAAGTTTATGAATTTTTTGAGCATCAACGCCATGGGAAATTAACTTAGAGGTAATATTATAAGTTTCAGGGCGATTACATGAAAAGCTAAAAGAACCAGTATCGGTAACAATACCAGTGTAAATTCCTTCGCTTATATTTTTGTCAATCAGTTTTTCATCTCCTAACATCTCTATAAAGCTATATACCAGCTCGGCTGTTGATGAAACATTTGTTGTTGAGTAGCAGTAATTGAACTTATCAACTTCTGGATCGATGTGATGATCAATTAGAATTCTTGTGCATGATGTTGCTTCTACGATATCAGTTAGAACACCCAACCTGCTTAATGCATTAAAATCCAATGCAAATATTAAATCAGCATTATGTAGTATTTTTTGAGCATGTTTTGGACGATTCTCGTAGATTATAATATCTTCAGATTTGGGCAGCCATTTGTAAAACTCAGGGAACTTGTTAGGCACCATCATAGTAACTGTATTATTTAGCTTCTTTAAATAATTATACATGGCAATAAGAGATCCTATAGCATCACCATCGGGATTAGTATGTGATGTTAGCACAATGTTCTTGCCACTATCAATAAGTTCTTTTATCTCACTTTTATTACCTTTTATCAACATCTTTCTTACTTGAATTTAAATAGATTGCAAAGATAATCTAAATGTTGATTGATAGTTTGTTAAAGATTTTTAATATAGGCGTAATTATAATGGAAAAAACATTTAATATAGTTACTTATTCAATAATTAAATAGCTGATTATATGGGGTGTTGAACTAAAACATTCCAAATGTAAATATTATTGCTTTTTTGTTTTTTTATTCAAAAAATATATCGCATCTTTGCAGCCGTTTTTTAAAATAATTATCAACTTAATTTTTAATTAGTTATGCCAACAATGATTAGATTATCACGTCATGGTAAAACCCACAAGGCTTTTTATCATATCGTTGTAGCTGATGGTCGTGCACCTAGAGATGGAAGATTTATTGAGAAGATTGGCACATACAATCCTATTTCAAACCCAGCAGAGATCGTTTTAGATTTTGATAAGGCTTTGGATTGGATTCAAAAAGGTGCTCAGCCAACTGATACAGCAAGAGCTATTTTATCCTACAAAGGAGTTCTTTACAAGAATCACCTTTTAATAGGAGCTAAAAAAGGTGCTTTTACAGAAGCTGAAGCAGAAGCGAAATTTCAAAAGTGGTTAGAGGATAAGGAAGCTAAGAATGCTGCCTCAAAATCTGGTATTGAAGAAAAGATTCGTGCAGAGCAAAAAGAAAAATTTGAAGCAGAAGTTAAAGTTAAAGAAGAAAGAACAACTGAAATAGCTAAGAAAAGAGCTGCGGCAGTAGAAGCTCAGGTTAAAGAAGCACAGGATGCGGCAGATGAAACTCCAGCTGAAGAAGCTCCAGCAACAGAGGAAGCTCCAGCAGTAGAGGAAGCTAAAGCTGAAGAAGCTCCAGCAGCAGAGGAAGCTAAAGCTGAAGAAGCTCCAGCAGCAGAGGAAGCTAAAGCTGAAGAAGCTCCAGCTGAAGAAGCTCCAGCTGAAGAAGCTAAAGCAGAAGAGGCTCCAGCAGCAGAAGAAGCTAAAGCAGAAGAGGCTCCAGTAGCAGAAGAAGCTAAAGCAGAAGAGGCTCCAGCAGCAGAAGAAGCTAAAGCAGAAGAGGCTCCAGCAGCAGAAGAAGCTAAAGCAGAAGAGGCTCCAGCAGTAGAAGGAGACAAAGCTGAGGATTCAGAAGAAACAAAAAATGAGAAATAGATTTAACTAATTTTCATTGCAAAAAGCCTGATATAATCTATCAGGCTTTTTTTTATTGTTTTTTTAAACCATTAATAATTATTTCGACCTGTAACTTGAGGTGCTGATGGACAACTTTAGAAATATTAAATTGTGAAGGTTTGTTTACTTGACAAGAATTTCAGTTCTTCTATTTATTGCTCTTCCTTTTTCAGAGGAATTATCTGCTATTGGTTCCGATGAACCCTTGGCAATATACTCTAGCCTACTTGGGCTTATTCCTTTGGAAATTAGATATTTACCCACTGAAATAGCTCTCTTCTCCGAGAGTTTATTATTATAATCTATGGTACCTATGCCATCTGTATGACCAATGATGTAAATATTTATTTTGGAAGCCTTAAGCAATTTAACAAGCCTATCTAATTCTGTATATGATGATGCTAATAGATCACTGCTGTTAAACTCAAAAAATATATTGTTCATTGTAATTTGACTACCACTTTTTATGGGCGATAATTCAAATGTCTTATTTACGGATGAAACACCAGTTGAGTCGGTGGCTAGATTTATGTTTTCACTATAAAACAAGTATCCTGGACTTGAAATGTTAAATGCATAATCTATTCCAGGTAAAAGAACTATAAGAAATTCACCATTAATTGGATCGCTTAATGCAGTATTCAAGGTTTCTCCGTTAGTAATATTTGTTATTTCTATGGTTGAACTAATAGGCTTTCTTGTATCCTTGTCAATTACAGTTCCTCTAACGTACATTATTTCTTGCGGTTCAACTAGATTATAATTGTCAAAGTAATAGATGTCATACTTACCCATCCCTCCTTCTCTATCGCTTGAAATCCAACTTCTTTTACCATCAAGACTGCTAAATATGATTATTTCATTAGCTTTTGTGTTCGTGGGGTAACCTATATTTTTTGCTTGGCTCCATATTCCTGTTTCATCTTGTCTGGATACAAACAAATCGTATCCTCCCATGCCTGGATGTCCTGTGGATGCAAAATATAATGTTTTACCATCTGCGTGAAGGAATGGGGCCATTTCATCCCTATCGGTATTTATACTATCACCCATATTTATTGGTGGACTCCATTGTCCATTTTGTAATTTTATTGCCATCCAAATGTCGGAACCACCCTTACCTCCCGCTCTTTTTGAAGAAAAGTATAATCTTTTGTTATCAGATGAAATAATTGGCTGAGAATCCCATGTTGATGTATTGATAGTGCTTCCCATGTTTTTAGGTGATAGCCACTTCCCTCCTACACTACCCGACTTATATATATCACAGCTACCAAAACCATTGGGCCAGTAACATCCGGTAAAATACATTGTTTTGCCATCTGTACTAAAATTTATTGTTCCCATGTTGAGTGTATTGTTTCTCCATGATAGATCTACTAATTTGGGCATGCTCCAGTAATTATCAGATAACTTTGAGTTATATAACTGCTCCACATATCTTTTACTACTGCTTTTAGATGGACTTCGCTTTGTAAACATTATTAAGTCATTGTCTACATTAACGTAATTAATATATTCATCATCGGGAGTATTAACTGGATAACCCATGCTAATTATATCCACTGGTATTGGGTTTGAGATTAGTCTAAATGCAGTTTGTGCTCTAATTAGCTTGTCACTTGCCAATTCTTTTATTTCACTACTAATATTATCAGTATTAAGAAATACCTCAAGGCACTTAATGGATTTGTAATATTCTGATATTTCGTAATATATACCGCCTAGAAAATAATAAACAGGTGGAAAAAATGTGGAGTCGATACCAATGGCGCCATTATAGGCATTGATAGCCTCTTGATATTTTTTTAAATCAGCATTGATATCACCTAATAATAGCCATGCCTCAATGAAATTTTTATCTATAGTAATTGATTTGTTTAGACTGTTAATGGCATTCTGATAATCTCCCATTTGATAATAAGAAACAGCAGAGTTATAATTTTTGATCGACTTTTTATTTTGGGAAGTATAAGTGTATTCATCGGAGTAACCAGGGCTACTAAGTACCATTATAAGAAGTAAGGTTAAAATAGCCTTAAGGCCATTTAGAATCAATGATTTATAGTCATTTAGCTTGATCATTTACCTAGTTTTCTGAATGCAAAGAAAATTATATTCAGATCCTTCCATGTATTGTAATCCCTGGCATATAGAAGGTTTAATTGTTCTATGGTATCTAAATCCGAGTTGTTAAACTTAACTGAATCTACGGGATTTAATACCCCTCTTCTAATCTTTGGTAGTTGCATTAGCTGTTTTTCAATTGGGTAATAACCAACCCAGCTCCGAGTTCCAAATATCACTCTAAAAATATTAGAAATAAAGCCAAAAGGCTTTTTCATTAGAAATATTGCAATGGGAGACAAAGCTATTAATACAAGGCTAACGATAATGTCAAGTAACCTCTTATTTCTTCGGTTCTCTATATTGTCCACCGCGTTAATGTTCACAGTGTATAGGTCACCGCGATTATGTATGGAATTACTACCTATTATGGATAAGCTATCTTCGGGTGCTATTTTATAATCAACCTTAGCTACTTGCCAGTCTGTCATTTTATCAATTATGCGCTGATGGCTTATGCTTTTGGAGCAGAAGATAACTTCATCAATATCATATATTCTTATGATATCTACCACCTGCGAAATGGCTCCAATAAAATTTGTTTTAGTGGAAATTTCCTCCTCAGGACTAACTAATCCAACAAACTCTGGCACTATGTAAGATTTTTGAAGTAATAATTCAACCCTGTGGGCTTCATCTTCTTCTCCAATAACAATGAATCGCTTATGTATATTTACACCTATTTGTATGTTTCCAATGTTTAGCTTATTTAGTGCTAGGCGAATCAACGGAAGGGATATTATACCCCATAATGTACCAAGAATGATTAGCGCTCTTGAGTATCTCAAGCTTTCAGGTAGTAAAGCATATAATACAAGGATTAATATTGTACCACCTATCAAACCAACAATGGATTTCCTTATTTTAACAGGCCTGTCGTAACCTCCAGAAACATATACGGATAGCAACCAAATAACCACATAGGTTGGTATAACAAAGTATATTAGTTCGGGTGGATAATCCCCTCCATCCGTATAAATTTGTGTTCGTCTCCAAACTTCTTTAATTAGAAGAGTACCCGCAAATAATGCAATAAAGTCTAGTAGTGGCAATAATAAAGCACTCCAAAGCCTATTTATTAGAGCAATGGTAGCTCTAAAGTAAATGGCAATATTTATGAGTGATGTAAATATTTTTACGTTTTTCTTGGTGAAATGTTTACGTGCAAATATTACCATTGCATTGTAAAATACAAGCACATAATTAACACTTCCTTTTTTTGTGCTTTCACCCTTGTAATGGATAATTCTTGTTTCCGGGTAGTAATAGTTTTCATAGCCCGCCTTAATTATTCTATAACTCAGATCAATGTCTTCACCATACATGAAGAACTCCTCATCCAATAATCCTGTTTTATCGAGTGCTTCCTTGCGCAATAGCATAAAGGCACCAGGTAGTATTTCAATCTTGTGTATACTATTGTCATCCAGATGTCCCAGATGGTATTTGGCAAAGCGTTTACTGCGAGGAAACAATGAGCTTAATCCAAACATTTTATAAAAAGCAGTAGATGGTGTTGGTAAGCCTCTCTTGGATTCTGGTAAAAACTTTCCTGAACCATCCAGCATTTTAACACCCAATCCACCAGCATCAGGATTTTTATCCATAAAATTGATGCATTTTTCAAAGGTGTCATGTTCAACTACTGTATCAGGGTTTAGCAGAAGCACATACTCCCCTTCTGATATTCTAATAGCTTGGTTGTTTGCAACAGAGAACCCAACATTCTTCTTATTTGCTATGAGCTTAACATCAGGATATTTTTTCCTAACCATCTCATTTGAACCATCGATTGAATCATTGTCGACAACAAAAACCTCACCGTCAATATTTTTCATTGCCTTAAACACTGAGTTAAGACATTGATCTAGAAAATATTCAACATTGTAGTTGACAATAACTATGGATAGCTTCATCTTCATGTATTAGAGTTGCAAATATAGTGACTTCATATAATAAATCCATTGACGTATTTTAGCTTGTAAAGCAAAATCTATGATAATAATAATCAAAACGCTTTAATGATATTTTTCTTATGGCTTGGGATGTTTATATATCAGATGTCTTATTTTAAAAGTAAATATAGATTAACCTACCATATCAGTTCTTTTCTAGTTAAATAGATACAAAAAAAGCCCCGTAATAGATTACGAGGCTTATGTTTATTTTCGACTATACATTCTATTCTTCCAGTTCTTCTTTTCTCATATCGTAGAGCTTTTTACCGCCATATGCAGCACCAAGCCCAAGTAGAATAAATAACCCACCACCAATTGGTGCTCCGCCACCTGCTGATTGATTTCCCGACTCACCATGTGCGCTTGGAGGAGGTGGTGGTGAACTCTGAGATATAGCAGAAAATGGAATAAGTGTAATTATAACTATTGATAAAATGAATAATATGTTTTTTGGTTGATTCATCTTTGTTTTTTTTATAAGGTTTTACTTGATAAATACTTTCTTGCTGATTTTTGTACTCTTTACAATAACATTAACAACATAAACTCCCGTTGGAACATCCATGTTAAGTGATTGGTTGTTGCTTCCATCAAGATTGTAGGATGCAACTTGTTGCCCGAGGATGTTTGTTATATGTATGCTACCCGATAGCTTTTTGCCGTTAGTAATATTGATGGTTTTACTATATGAGTATACCTGGATATCATCATTATTTATAATATTATCATCAACACCCAGCGCGCTAAAGTGTAAAACAAACCTTTGATCATCGTCATTTTCATTGGATGTAAATGAATAAATGGGATTTTCGTTAAGGTTTTGAGTATGATTTGTTTTTTTATCAGTTATGTACAGGTTGTGCTCTGTTAAAAGTGTATTAACCCCTTCCACTTCTATGTAAAATGAGTTATTACCATTTTTAGTAAAGTACATTGGTATTGTTAGGGATTCGGTAATTTCTGGTAATGTGTTTGTTGAAACATCAACCTGACCAGCTTTACTATAAAATAATGGTGCATAACCACTTAAAAAAGGAGAGTCATGATTATTATCATATCCGGATGTTGCATCATTATCAAATCTAATTGTGCTCTCCTGAGCTGTTCCTCCTTCTGGATCATAAGCAGTCAGTTTAATCTGGTTCACCTCTGTATTTTTGTACCATGTTTGAGTGCTGTTAGAACGAGCTGCCCTTGGTATGGTAATTGAATTTGTGCCATCATCTACAAATATCATAAAACCTTGCATTGATGGGATTGGCTGTTGTCTACCAATATCAGAGTAGCTAGCATTGCTACTATTCCATATTTTAGCTCTGGTGTTAATGTCTGTATAAGACCAATTCCCATCATTCCACAAAATAGCACTTTGAAAAGGATTACCCAACAAATGATATGAACCATAAGAGTTCCCCGAATTACTAGATAAATTATTAAGCGTAATATCACTATTGTTTAGGGTACCCGAAAAACTTTTTGTTTCTGCCGATGCATATGAAACTAAATATCCAGTTCCTGCAGTAAATGTTGAAAACCCACTTTGATCATAATTGTTCCACTCATTATTTGGTTCATCCCAACGATAGAGGTCATCTGTTCCTGCTGAGGGAGCAAAATCCGAACCACTTATTGTAAAACTGCTTACTGGAGACGATAAAAAATGCCATCCGTCTGAAGCTCCTGAGTAGCCTGCAATATATCTTTCAAATGTGTTAGTACCACTACCGGATATTGTACCACCTACAATCAATGAACCGGTTCCAGTGGCATCGCTTTGAATTGTAAGAGTACCATTGTTTGTTAGGTTATTTGTCACAGTTAATCCCTTGCCTACTTCGATGGAAGAAGCGCCTCCTGAATTCATTGTTAGTGATTTAACCGTAACATCAGTTTCATTAACAGAAAGGGTTCCACCGTTTGCTACTGTTATGTCGCTTGATGATACATCTTGCTGTATTTCCAAGGTTCCTGCTGAAACAGTTGTTGATCCAGAGTATGTGTTAGCAGCTCTAAAATACAATGTACTGACCCCAGTTTTAGTGACGGCATAGGTGCCGGATATTATACCATCTAAATATGCTTCACTTTGAGCGTTTATTGTTGAATTACCTGTTAAAACAATATTGCCATCGTAATATGTACTAAACCCGTTGGTAATTTGAAACGTTCCGCCAGCTAAGGTTAGAGTATTGGTGTAAACACCATCATCGCTCCTGTCTATCCATAGTGTAGCTCCACTAGCAACACTTATGGAACCCGAACCAAACGTTGTGTTAGATGTATGTCCGGCACCTGAAAATAAGGTGCCAGAACTCACGATTGTGCCCCCAGAATAAGTATTGTTAGCACTAATTGCTAGTTCTCCTGAGCCAACTTTTGTTAACGTATTAGCACTTGAGGTACTTGTGGAGTTAGCTGCCAAACCATTTGGTATCACATCAGTTATAGTGATGTCTGAATTACTCGACCCTATTGTTATTGCCCCAGTACTTCTTACATAATCATCATCATCACTACTATTAGAGTTCCAAAGAATGTTATTATTGCTTGAACCATCATAACCGTCGTTTAAATAAACTGAGTATTGAGTTATGGCACTGTTTGAATTTAATTTAAGGTCATAAAGATATGAGGTGGTTACTCCATCAGTAATGGTGATTGTCATCATATCGGGTGCGGTTAACAAACATGTAAAAACAAAGCTTTTATAGCTTATACTGCCACCTATATTATTGGTACCTGTTGTTGTTGCAGAATTTGAAGTTTCGCCATCAGAATAAACAGCAGTCCAATACCCATAATTATTTAGCCGGACACGTATTAATACATTTTCCAATCTGTTTGCCCATGTGCCAAAGGTGGTTGGGCTTGCTAATAAAGCGAAACCCATTGTGCCTCTTACTGTATGCGCAGAAACGGATATTCTAAATTCATCACCAACTTGAAGTGATCTGGCACTCCCTGTGTTGTTGCCGGTGGTTTCAAGATCTCTCCATGCAACAGCGTATGCACTGCCGCCATCAGCATCCATGGCCATTTGCACTGTATTTTCATTGTCAAGAGTTGCTCCACCTGACAAGAATGTATTATCATAATATTCTTTCTGCTGTACAAAGTAAACAGATGTTTGTGAAAAACTATATGATGTAAATAAAGATAAAGCAATTATAAAAATTGCAAAAATGGCTGGTTTTATTTGTTTTTTCATAGATATTTATATACTTAAAATGTTATATGTAATGCCTTTGAATAACCATAACAATGGCTCAAAGAAATGTAACTTAGTGCGATTATTCACATACTTATAATTATGTATGTATTGAAAAATCTTGTATAATTAATGTTGAAATTTTGTGCTTGTTTTGTATTGGTTAATGTTTGCTTTTATTAAGAAGCTATAAATTTATGTGTTGACATCTACTCATAAATTTAACCTAGAAAATAATTTTTTCATGAAAGTTGCTTGTTATGTTTACATTTAAAAACTATATCTTTTTCGAGATAGTTTTTCGATTCCTTTTAATTTTAACGCGCAAGAGTAAAAAAAATATTTGAAATATTCTTTTGGTTTAACAAAAATTTAACTCTTATAATCAAGAAGCCTCTAAGAACTATGCATTTGAATATTGCTTAATAATGTTTATGAACAAATAAGCTATGTGGCTGCAATCATCCCAACATAATCATTAATAATTAGTTGCTCTACCAATGAATTTTAATTATTTCATAAATTGATACAGTTGATTCTCAAAATATTACTTTTGTATTAATGTTAAAAAATATCCTAGGAACAACCGGCACAAGAGTACTTAATGCTTTTGTCAACTTAATAATACTTATTTCACTAACTCGTGAACTAGGTAGCGAAGGTTTTGGTGTAATAATGCTTATTCTATTGGCCATAACAATAATTCAATTGTTCATTGATCTAATTGCAGGAAGCGCATTGATATATTTCACACCTAGAACAAGTATTTTAAAACTTCTTCTACCCTCCTATCTTTGGATAGCTATCATAATATCTCTTTCATATATGTTATTAGGGATACTTTCTTTACATTTCCACGGGCTATATAATATCATTATTCCCAGTGGTTATGAAATGGATATTATTGTTCTTGCTTCTCTTAATGCACTAATGCTTACGAATTATAATATTCTGCTTGGTAGTAAACGAATTGGCATATACAATATAATATTTACAATTCAAGTATTAGCTCTGTTGTTAGTGCTTACAGGTAAGTTATTTTATCTAAATGAGGTATCTGTAGACTCATGGGTAACTGCAGTTTATTACTCATATATGCTTGGTTATTTACTCAGTTTAATTGCAGTATTATATAAAATAAGGAGCTTTGACCTTAGTGGTGGTATTAGATTAATTGTTGATGTTTTTAAATATGGTTTTACCACCCAAGTAGCTAATATGCTTCACATGGGCAACAAAAGAATTAGCCTTTATTTTTTAAACATATTTACAGGTATAAATGCTGTGGGTATTTATGGCGCTGGTACACAATTAACTGAGGGCTTGCGACTTATAGGTCAAAGTATTTCTCTTGTTCAATTTTCTGAAATATCAAACTCAAATAGTAAAGAGTTTGCCAAGATTGTAACCATAAAATTAATGAAGTTTTCAGTAATACTGACAATTTGTGCCTTATTAATATTGGTAATTATACCAACAAGTATATATGAATATGTTTTCACTTCAGAATTTGAGAACCTGAAGATTATCATTGTAGCTTTAAGTCCTGGAGTTATCGCATTATCAATAAATACCATATTTAGTCATTATTTTAGTGGCTTGGGACGGCCAATTGTAAGTTTATGGGCTAATGCAGTTGGAATGATAGTTACGGTTGTTCTTGCAATTGTGCTAATACCAAAAATTGGATATGTAGGTGCAGCAATAACAGCTTCATTTAGCTATATTTCAACGGTGATTTATCAGTATCGTATTTTTAGTAAAGAAACTAATACAACCTTTCAAAGTTGGGTGCCAAATGGTAATGATATCAAAGACCTGAAAAACATACTTCAAAATTTCAAAAGGCGCAGTTAACTTCAGCTTATAATTTAATGATGGCCATGCCGAATTATTTGGGCTCAATAATGCATCTTCAAATTGCCACGGAGATAAATTATAACCATAACAATAATTTCACTTTAAAACTAAAACGGTATTTTGGCTAAATGTCTAACCATTAAGTTAATTAACTATTTCAAAATAGGTTTTTTTAAGTAGAATTAAACGTAAAAGAAAGTTCTTAACAACAGTATTGTATAAATATTTTTTCATTAAAATATTGATTATAAGAATCATATACTTTTAATGAGTATTTTAATACTTAAATAGCGATAATTAATTAAAAAAAAGAAATATTTTTGTGCCTCATTTTCAGTGAAATGATAAACACATATCATTTTAAAAAAAATATAGTAAAAATATCAGCTACTTGATAATACTTACGCCATGATAATAAATAATTTTGTTCGTATTAACGCTTTGATGATCAAAGGGTACATATTTAGCGGTTTATTTTCTCTTTTGATGCTTATATCCATGAGCTCTTTTGCTCAAACTGCTCAAGATGAGAAAAATTTCCAGCAGTGTAAAGCATGCCATAATATAGACGGCGCAAAACTAATTGGTCCCAATTTGAAAGGGATATCAGAAAAGCGCGATGAGGCATGGTTAATAAAGTTCATCCAGAATAGTCAAGAAATGATTCAGAATGGTGATGAACTAGCCGTACAGGTTTACAATGAGAATAATAAAATACCCATGCCTTCCCAGAATTTCACCGACGAAGAAGTTAGGGGATTATTACTCTATATTGAAGGTGGTGGCGTTCTTCCTGAAAGTGAAGCTGTTGCCCAGGCAGCTGTTGATACTGAAGAACAACAAGCAAATAAGCTTAATGTTGCTGCAGATGCTGAATTATTATTGGTAAAAATGAAACGTGATGGAATGCGTAATATGAGCTATGTATTCATTATTATGGTTATTCTTATTGTTGTAAGCTTATTTGATTTAGCTGTGTTTCATATTGTAAAGGCTAGGTGGATTCATTATATAATAGTGCTAACGGCTATTGTTGTTATATCAGAGATAATTTTTGTTGATGCTACTAGCCTTGGAAGACAACAATACTACCAGCCGGATCAACCGGTATGGTTTTCACATAAAGTTCATGCTGGGCAAAATCAGATCGATTGCAGGTACTGTCATTTTACTGTTGACAGAAGTATGAGTGCGGGAATTCCTCCTGTTGAAACATGTTTAAATTGTCACAATCAGGTAAAAGAAGGACCCATAACGGGGACGAAAGAAATAGAAAAGATATATGCTTCAATTGAAAACAATAAACCAATTGAATGGGTAAAGGTTTACAACCTACCAGACCATGTTTACTTTAATCATGCTCAGCATGTGAATGTCGGAAAACTTGATTGTGCCCAATGTCACGGAGAAGTGAAAGAGATGGATGAGATAATCCAAATACCAGACCTAAGCATGGGATGGTGCATTGAATGTCATCGAACCGAAGATGTACAGTTTGCAACCAATAAGTTTTATGACCAATACAAAGAACTTCATCAAAAACTAAAGGATGGTGAGATATCAAATGTTACGGTGCAAAATATTGGTGGAGATGAATGTGCAAAATGTCACTATTAAATAAAGAACAATAATTCCAGAGAATATATACCATGGATAAACAATATTGGCAAAGTCTAGAGGATTACAGGGAAACTAAAACGAAATCTGATTTCAGTAAGAAAGCTGAGCCCGAATTCTCAATTGAAGGACTTGATGAATCAGAAATTAAAGCGAAATCTTCAAGAAGAGATTTTCTGAAGATGCTGGGTTTTTCGGTAAGTGCTGTAGCTCTTGTATCGAGCTGTCAGATGCCCGTGCGAAAAGCAATACCATTACTTAACCAACCAGAAGAATTAACTCCTGGTGTAGCTAATTATTTTGCATCAACCTTTTTTGATGGAACTGATTATTGCAGCATTCTGGTGAAGACACGTGAAAATAGACCCATCAAAATTGAGGGTAATGACATGTCTAAACTAACCAAGGGTGGAACAAGCTCTCGTGTGCAGGCATCCGTATTAAATCTATATGATGATGCTCGATTAAAAGGACCCATGAAAAGTGGTAATGCCACCGATTGGGAAACTGCTGACAAAGAGGTAATAGAGAAATTGACAGTTCTTGCGGATGAAGGAAAAAAGTGGGATCCCCGGGTACCGAGCTCGA
>JGI24918J38489_100620_pt1 | contig 38696 bp, 24 predicted proteins | sample LinPfosmplate6_FD_38489 | JGI IMG/M metagenome (IMG submission 38489)
TCGAGCTCGGTACCCGGGGATCCCACTCGCTTTTTCAACAGCTACCGGGTCTCTCGAAACAACGATGCCGATATCGGAGATATCCGGTTCAAAAGGCTCGTCCATACAGTCACAATGTTTCGTAATATGTGTAAGAAAGTTAAAGAACGCTGCCTTTTCCTTCTTCTCTTTTAAAATGGCCAGGCAATATTCTGCAACTTTTTTCTGTAAGTTTGCAGTGTCTTCATCCCACGCGATCTTAACGGCACTGAATTGACAGACGGCCAGGCATTCTCCGCAGCCAATACACTTTTCAGGATTAATCACCGCGGTGTTATTGTCCATAGTAATTGCATCCGAGGGACACCAAGTCTGACACACCTTGCATGTTGTACAATTTTTGCTGATAATCTGAGGTATTACACCGGAATGCTGAGCTAACTTGCCTCCCCTTGCTGACAGCCCCATACCGACATTTTTGAAGGTTGCACCCATCCCTGCAGCAAGGTGCCCTGTAACGTGCGCTATAGAGATAATGACATTTGATGCCTTTGCCACGCCTGAAATATAAGCGTTTTTGCACAATTCATTATCAACGTCAACGATGTAATTATGTTCTCCTAATAATCCATCGGCAATAATGACGGGAGCGCCGGTGTTTTCTATAGTAAATCCATGCTCATGGGCGAGCATTAAATGATCTATTGCATTGGAACGCTGTCCCACGTATAACGTATTCGTTTCAACCAGAAAAGGTTTGCCGTTGCTTAACTTTACTTTATCCACAGCGGCTTTGATTATTGGAGGTTTAAGGTGGCCAATATTTCCTTTCTCCCCAAAGCTGGTCTTCACCGCGACCATGTCACCTTGCTTGATGATGTTCCCAAGTCCGGCAGCATCGTAAAGAAGTTTCACCTTTTCCGCTAATGAAGCAATTGATTCACCGTTCCTGGTTTCAACAAAAAATACCTTACTCTTTTTGGACATTTTAAATTATGTAAACTCTTTTCTTTATCGCCTTGGTGAGCATTTAATAGAATGACATGCTGGCAAATGACACGGTTGAATTGGTCTCGTCCGCATATTGAGAGTATTTAAGAAGTTTGCCTTCCGAGGCATCAATAATATTCAACATGGTATTAATAGCCGGGTAACCGCATACTTTCCTGCTGTTGTGATCCTTCTGAACCGAATTGTAAAAGCCCTCTGCATCCAGGTTTTCAACATATTTCAGCATGTCAGTGTCATCGGATCGTAATGTATCAAGGTATGCGTCATCCTGAAGTTCAGTGTCGCCAAACCTGGAACCGACATGTGCAAGGTCTACGCTTGCAATTATGCAGATTTTCTTTTTGCTCTCTTTAATTGTTTCTTTGAGTGAAGATACAAATTCCTTAAATTGATAAGTCTGCCTGTCGCCGGTTTCATTTTTGTCTGCCTCACCAAGCGAGGAACAGAGTATCGGGACTATATTGAAGTTCTTTTCCTGACCATAAAGGTATTTAAGAAAAACCGCCTGGAACCCGATTGAGTGTTCATCTCTGTGGACAAACTCGTCTTCGAAATAATCGGTCTTACTTTTTTTATGTAATGAATCGAGAAAGTCTTTATCCGTTTCTACATTACCAAACGGTGTCTCAAAGGTCTTGTCCGTCAGGACAAAAAGATTATTGGTTCCAGTGTGCGCAATACCAAGTATTATAAAAAGTTCGGCATCTGACGATTCTGCAATCTCTTTATAGGCCCAGGCGAAGCATGGCCCTCCACACCCTAAATCAATATGCGGTGCTATTACTCCCTTTAATCCATTAGCTTGATTGAGTTCTGATGGCATCCCCGGTCCCTCTGCGGAGGTAAAGAAGCCGTCTAACTGCACCTTAAGTTTATCTTTGTCCGCCTCATAAGCATTACCTGCATGCGCGTCCTTGCGTATGGTTGAATTTCTGAAATCGTCTTTCAGCTTTTTAATGAAATCTCTGGATCGGGTGTTATCTAAAAGTAAATTCTTATCCAGCTCCGCTATTGCCTGCTTGATCATATCCTGAATATCACTTTCACCAAATCTCTGTGTATATATTTTTTGTATATCTGCGATGGAGTGATTGCCGTCAAAGTAATAGACAATGTTGTCGAAGACTGCGCGGGGAACAAAAGAGTTCCTGGTGTTAAATGGGTCTCTAAAGCATACGTACTGTTCTCCGGATACTTCATGGGGAAATGCATCTAATTGTTGACGTAGTTTTGGATTTACCATAATTATGAGGACAGCACTTTTAATTCTGCAGACAATCCTTCTGGCGTTTTAGTAATTACTACATATCCGCCTTCTCGAAACATTCCGGCATTGAAGGCTAAGGTGTTTTCTATTGTATCACTCCCTCTTGCCTCGTGGATGTGCCCACTCAATACAATATCCGGTTTGTGTTTTAAAATAAAATCGTGAACACTCTGACTCCCTACATGAACACCGGCTGATATAATATCGAGTTTCGTGTTTTTTGGCGGCATATGCGGTACCATGATTTTTAATGTGGCATCCTTTATCTTATCTATGCTGTCGAGTAGAAAAGTCTCAATCTCTTCTTCACTGAATTCGGTAGGGGTATTGAAAGGAGTCGCGTTTGAACCGCCTACACCAAATATTCCTACACCGTCCCTTATGAAACCGTTTCTGTGAAGGTTGATACCTTTTTCCGTCAAATAGTCGTTAACCTCAGACTGATCCATATTCCCTAATTGGGCTAATATGTTCTCATTGTACTTCATTATCTCTTCGATTACTCTTTCCGCCTCTTTTCGTCCATTAAAGTTGGTCAAATCACCGGTAACTATTACAAGATCTGCACTTTCCAGCTCACTCTTCAAAAGCGTCAAATTGTTGAGATCTTCATGAATGTCGCCAAAAGATATTATTTTCATTTGTATTAGATTTTGTGATTTTGCCTTGATTTTCAGAATTTTGTGTGATTACTACAGCCTATCCGGTGTTTTGGTCTTGAACCAGAGAGTACAAAGAAATTACTACAATTACTATAAGTCACCTGAATTCAACATATTAACAGCCCTGAAAAAAATGTTCAAGATATTCTTTTTTAGGCTGTTTTATGTTGACGCTAAAAAGGAGTTTTGATAGTATTAAAATTTTGTAGAGGTCGTGGGTATAATATGCTAACTCAAGTTGTATAAACCTTTTAAATATAGGAGAGAGAGACACGTAAGTGTTTATCTCTCTGACAGATAAATAGATGAAAAAATATTGCTTATCCGTACTTGTTTTAACAAGTATTTCAATTTGTAGTTGTCTGATAGTAACTGAAAATAGAGTCGTTGATGCCAAAGAAGAGAGATCATCCAAAAAAGTATCACAGGATATTTCACCTGAACTGAGAATTAAGATTGATGAGTGGATGAAACTTTTATATTCAGAGGACTCCGCAATCCGTACATCTGCAGTCATTTCATTATTGGGACTTAACCTTTCCTCAGTTTATGACTCGCTAATTGATATTCTTAAAGATTCCGACAATGATGATGTACGCATTTCCCTGATTAAAGCATTTGGTTTTGCCGGCGATGACAGCAGAGCATTAGATTGTATGATCGATTTGCTTGCCAGTGAAAATGAGGAGATGAGAATTGCTTCTGCTGATGCGTTGGGAAACATTGGAACAAAAAAAGCGATAGAAGAGATGGTAGACGTACTCCTGAATAATAGAAAGTCGGTTGAATCCCGAATCCTTGTTACGGGCGCTTTGGCGAAGACACGTTCACGTGAGGCAGTTAAGCCACTAATAGATATATTAGAAACAGATAATAACGATTTGCAAATTGCGGCTCATGACGCATTGGTGGAGATTACTAAGCAATCTAACGGTAAGGCAAAATCTTTCTGGCAAGAGTGGTGGGATAGAAACAGGGTTAAAACAAGGGAGCAGTGGTTAGAGGACATTGTCGACAAGCTGGAAGGGGGATTTAAGGAACTTAAAGAAGAAAACAACCTGCTTAAGGATGAAATAGTTGCAAAGACTATACAGATCTTAAAGACAAATAAAGAGAGTGATAATATCAAGCCATTAATTGATGCTTTAAAGAGTGAATACCAGGCAGTGAGGATTTATGCTGCGGGGGAACTGGCAAACCACAATGACCCTGAAGTTGTCAATGTCTTTGTTGATTTAATTTCAGATGATGATACTGAGATACGTGTTCTGGCAGTAAATGTTCTTGGTAAGATTGGTGGTGTCTCTGAATTGAAAAATTTGATTTTGGCACTGCAGGACAAAGAGATCAGGGTAAGGGAGAGTGCAGCAATATCCCTGGGCAGACTGGGGAAAAAGGAAGCAGTGTTTGATTTGTTGTCTGCTTTAAGCGACCTTGCCAGCAGTGTAGTATGTGCGGCGGCAGAAGCCCTTGGTGAGCTAAAGGCAGATGAAGCTGTAGAACCATTGGTCAGCCTGTTTTCAAATAAAGATCCCAAGATAAGGGAGTCAGCAATAGTTGCCCTTGGAAAGTTTCAGGATAAGAGGGCAATTGATCCGTTGATTAATTCATTAAAAGATGAGGTTGAAAGGGTCAGGTGGTACGCTGCAGACACTCTGGGAAAAACAGGAGCCAAAAAGGCTGTCATGCCTTTAATTGCGTTGCTGTCTGATGAGAGTGCCCGTGTTCGTGAATCTACGGCAGCAGCCTTGGGGTTAATCGGTGATGAGAGTGCTGTAGAACCGTTAATCAAGGTGCTCGAAGATATAGATAATAGAGTTGCGGAAAAGGCAGCAGATGCGCTTCTTTCCATAGAGTGTGAGTCTTTGCTATTACTTGACAGTATAGTCAACGCTTTTTATGCCAAAGAAGATTACACAAGGGCTAAAGAAATATTAAAGAAGCAAATTAATAACTATGAAGGTTTGCCTGAATACGATCATGCATTATGGCAAAGCAAGAAAAGGTTAGCAAAATTATTTTTCTCAAGTAAAGATTGCCAAAAGGCAACTTTGCTCTATGAAGAGCTTGTTACACAGTTTAATGATAACATGGAAATAAAACATGAGCTGGTACATTGCCTGAAGGAAGCGAAACAATATGACAAGCTGTTAAGCTTTTTGTCATTATGGATAGAAAGTTTATCAGTAGACAACCATGTGTGGTGGCCTGAGATATGTGAGGTTATTGAAGGATTGTTTAAGGAGGGTTCATTTGGAAAAGTTAGAACGCTTGTAGATGATTTCGAGAAGAAAAACCCATATCTGGGAGGGTCCGAATTAAAGTCCAGGTTTAATGATCTAAGGAAGAAAAGTATCGCAGAGATGTCACCTCAAGAAGAATAATCTTGAGCATATATTAATTTTATTAAGAGTACGCAAAACACGGAATGACACAATATAAGTTATTTCGTGTTTTTTGTATAATGTTTTTTAGAGGTTCAACCTAAAAAGGCTTTTAAGATGAAGATTCTTATAATTGGGGCAGGTGCTGTAGGGTTTAGTATTGCGAAACAGTTATCAGCAGAAGGGCACGACATATCAGTTGTTGATGTGAACCCAAAATTAATCAGGAAGATCTCTGAAAAACTGGATGTTTCAGTGATTACCGGCAATGCTACTTCTCCCAGTGTATTGGAATCTGCCGGTGTACAAGAAGCACATATGGTATTAGCCGTGACCACCAGCGATGAGGTAAATATTGTCGCTTGTATCCTCGCCAGTAAATATGGTAATGATAAAAAAATCAAGATAGCAAGAATTCGAAACAGTGAATTTACCGGTAATAAATCAATACTCAAAGATAATGGATTCTGTGTTGATCATATGATAAATCCGGAGCATATTATTGTTGAATCTATTATTAAGATTTTAGAGACACCGGGGGCAACGTTTGCTGTTGATTTTCCAATAGGTGATGTTATTTTAAGAGGTTTCCATGTTCCTGATGATGCTCCGCTTGTTGGTTTGAAATTTTCAGAACTGGAGGACATAGAGTATACAGATTCATTCTTAATCGTATATATTCAACGTGATGATGAGATGATTACGCCATCGCATAGTACTACAATACGACCAGACGATACTATTTTCGTACTTATATCCAAAATAGGATTACCATATTTCCTACCAATGGTTAACAGAAGGGCGGATGAGGTCGAAAAGGTGATTATATATAAAGCGAGTCGAACTGGAATGCTGCTTGCGGAAAGGCTCGAAAACAGTCCGATTGCCGTAACAATCATTGAACCTGAAAAAGATAAGGCGGAAATGGCTGCGGCTTCCTTGAGAACTGCAGTCGTTTTACATGGTGATGCCACTGAAATAGATGTACTGAAAGACGCGGCGGTTGAAATTACTGACATATTTATCGCCCTTTCAGAAAATGAACAGACCAATCTGCTTACCTCCTTGCTGGCAAAAAAGAATGGTGCAAAGAAAACTATTGTACTTACCAATGAACCGGAGTTGGTACATATAATTAATCAGGTTGATGTCGATGTGGTTGTAAACCCAAGGTTGGTTACTGCAAGTGCAATACTCCAGCACGTGAGGAGAGGCCAGATACTGTCGATTGCCAAGTTAGGTGACAGCGAGGCAGAAGCGATCGAATTGATTGCCGAAGAGGGCTCTGAAATAGTTAGGAAGCCTCTTCAGAAGATTCGGTTTCCTAAAAAAACTATCCTTGGCGCTATTATAAGAAATAATACCATGTTGCTTCCGAAAGGTATTGAAGCAATCAATCCGGGTGAAAGTGTTGTTGTATTCACCTTGCCTGATGATATTGAAAGGGTGCAAGCGCTTTTCAGTAAGAAAAAATAGAGCTCACTGTTCTATAAATTTTATTTTAACAAATCTCCCTGGTTCCTCTTAATCAAAATAGAAACTAAGGTGAGGTTGGAAAATCAGTTAATACTATGAACATACCTTTGGTGTTGCACACCCTGGGAAATCTCTTTTTGCTCCTTTCGGGTATATTACTCATACCATTTGGAGTGTCTCTTTTTTATGGAACCAGGGAAGAGATATGGGCATTTGTCTTTTCGTTCATTGCATCAGGGATTACAGGCTTAGTGTTCAAATTCGTTCTAAAGCCCAAGAAAGAAGATATTACCATCAGAGAGGGCTTGGCTATCGTCGCATTCTGGTGGATGTTCTGTGCTCTATTTGGTGCTTTACCTTACTGGTTTTCGGGGACATGCGATACCTTTTGTGACTCTTACTTCGAATCAATGAGCGGGCTCACAACGACAGGCGCTTCTATTTTCAACGACATTGAGGCATTGCCAAAGGGTATTCTATTCTGGAGGAGTATGACACAATGGCTTGGCGGAATGGGTATCGTTGTTTTCTTTGTCGCAATTCTTCCTACAATTGGTGTCGGAGGTCATAAACTGTTCAGTGCAGAAGCACCTGATCTTACGACTGACAAGATAAAACCACGCATTGCTCAGACGGCAAAAATATTGTGGGTCATTTATCTTTCCCTTACTGCCATTTTAATTCCGTTTTTATGGTTTGGTGGTATGGAATTCTTTGACGCTGTCTGCCATTCCTTTACAACGGTATCGACAGGAGGATTCTCCACTAAAAATCAGAGTATTGCTGCTTTTGACAGTCTGTTTATAGAGATAGTCATCATGGTTTTTGCTTTTATCGCAGGCTGCAATTTCATCCTTTATTACCAGTTGGTTACAGGAAAATTCAAAAAGGTACTGGCTAACTCAGAAATTCGTTTTTTTGTAAGCCTGATGTTATGCGCTATCTGTCTGATAACGCTTGCATTGTTTTTCTTTGATTCAACTTCCTATAATGGAGGAGTGAAAGATCATAAATATGATAGCATCGGTGGCTCGTTGAGATACGCTGCATTTCAAGCGGTTTCTATAATGACCAGTGCCGGTTATTGCAATGCAGATTTTGATCTCTGGCCGGATTTTTGTAGAGTCTTTCTTGTCCTCCTCATGTTTATTGGCGGATGTGCAGGTTCAACTGCCGGTGGTATGAAGGTCGCAAGAATAATGCTTCTTTGTAAGAGCGGCGTCAGGGAACTCTTCCACGTGCTAAGGCCAAGAGCGATAATGCATGTTAAACTCAGCGGTAAACCGGTAAGTGAGGATATAATTACAAATACACTGGGCTTTATTGTAATAAATCTGGGATTATTTGGAGTCTTCTCTCTTATTCTGACCATCTTTGGTACAGAGTTGATTACGTCATTTAGTGCGATTGCATCAATGATGAGCAACGTCGGCCCAGCTCTGGCTGATGCGGGTGCTACCAAAAACTATAGTGGGATTGCTTATCCATGTAAATGGGTACTGATTTTCGCTATGCTGGTAGGTCGGTTGGAAATATACACTGTTATACTTATCTTTTTGCCACTAACATGGAAGAAATAGAAATGTAATAAACACAAGCAGTCATTTAACTAAAGGTTCGAGAGAAAATAATTTTATATTTTATCGAGCCCTAAAAACCACGGAAGGTGCTAATGACAGAACTTGGGAAGGTAAAGAGTGTTGCGGTATACGGAATCGAAGCATATGCACTGGAAATAGAGGTGTACGTTACAAAGGGGCAACTACCATCAACGGTAGTTATTGGACTGCCGGACGCAGCAGTTAAAGAGTGCAGGGACAGGGTAAAAGCCGCACTCAAGAACTGCGGATACAAATACCCTTATAAAAATATTACAATTAACCTGGCCCCCGCTGATAGAAAGAAGGAGGGCCCTTCCTTTGAGCTGTCGATAGCAACGGGATTACTCATTGCTTCAAACCAGATAGAAACAGAAAAGATAAGTGAATACGCGATAGTAGGCGAGCTTGCATTGGATGGGCGTGTTAGAAGAGTTAATGGTTGTTTGTCTATGGCGATAAAATGTAAAGAAGCAGGGCTTAAAGGATTGATCCTTCCTGCCGATAATGCACCGGAAGCTGCTATCGTAGAGGGTATTGATATTATTCCAGTTAATACTTTGTCTGATACGGTAGGTTTCCTGACAAACGAATTCATCATTACTCCATACTCCTTAAATCTTTCAGATGTTTTCCGTGACTCTTCTCATTACGAAATAGATTTTATGGATGTTAAGGGGCAGGAACATGTAAAACGAGCACTTACCATCGCCGCGGCAGGAAATCATAATGTACTTATGATCGGCCCTCCGGGTTCAGGTAAAACGATGTTATCACAAAGAGTACCTACCATAATGCCAGGATTGACGCTGGAAGAGTCGATTGAGACTACTGCAATATATAGCTCCGCAGGACTTCTAGGGTCGGATGACTCCCTGATAGCTATCAGGCCTTTTCGCAATCCACATCATACTATCAGTACTGCGGGGCTGGTTGGAGGCGGCAGCTTTCCACGTCCCGGTGAGATTAGCCTTGCGCATCATGGAGTCCTCTTTCTTGATGAATTGCCTGAATATAACAGGAAGACGCTGGAAGTACTGAGACAGCCATTAGAGACGGATGAAATTACGATTTCAAGGGCTATGAGTTCAGTGATGTTTCCTGCAGAAATAATGCTGGTCGGAGCGATGAACCCATGTCCATGCGGATATAATACTGATTCAAAAAAAGAGTGCCACTGTACACCGCGCCAGATTCAAAATTATGTTTCCAGGATTTCGGGTCCTTTGCTTGACAGGATTGATATTCATGTTGAGGTTCCGAACGTTCAGTATAAAGACCTGACTTCTGACTCTGCCTGTGAATCATCAGAGGAGATTAGAGAGGAAGTTACAAAGGCACGTGAGATACAGTTGAAGAGATTTCAGGGACTCAAATACTCAACCAATTCCCGAATGTCAACTAAACAGATAAAGAAACATTGTTCACTGGATAGTCAGGCAGAAGAGCTACTTCATCAGGCAATGACCGAACTCAACATTTCTGCAAGGGGTTATAATAAAATACTCAAGGTCGGCAGAACAATTGCGGATCTTGATCACAGCGATACTGTTCGTCTAGAGCACATATCAGAGGCGGTCCAGTACAGGAATCTGGATCGCGATTTGTGGAAGTAATGCATCTATAATTATGCAGTAAAGGAGAGACTTGATCATCCCCTGGCAGTCTGTCGGCAAGAACGTATTCCTTCTATGAAATAGTAAGAATGTGTCGGGAAGTCATACTTGGTCAAAAATTGGTTTGTGTTTACGGGTGCACTAGCTTGATTCTTAACTTCAGTTTATTAGTTGACTCTTTGATTGGCAATCAAAGGGTCATATTTGTCATAAGTTTTAATAATTTAATTTATTAAGTTCACACATACTGTCCTCTAATCCTCATTTGTAGTCAACTTCCAAGATTTCCATCCCATTTCTTTGATTTTTCGGGCAGTGATTGTGAGTATCTTTGTGTCATTCTTATGTTTTCGTTCCCGAGCATTTTTGCAACCTTGTAGCATTTTTGCCTATATTGCGATCTAGTTTCGCTACTAACAGCAGCTATTGATCGCCTTGTACACTACTGTGTTGTTCTTGAGTTAAATATCCCCAGCTATCGGATGGAAAAAGCAAAAAAAGTAAAAACAAAAAAATGAGGTTCAAAATTGTGTTAAGCTTAATGGATAACTGGAAAAACGATTGTTGTTAGACAGGAAAAATAGTTGACATCAGTCAGTTGTTGACGCAGAGCTAGATTTTTATCGGTAAGGTTTGCTATTAGGTTGAACTTTTCAAGGATATTTCGTATAAGTTTTATTGTAGTTTTCATAATGGAACCAAGTTAACAGGCTCTATTAGAAGTGTCAATGGAATCGTACTTATGGATTTGTGCGAGGGGCACCAGCTGGTCAATAGTTATATAATAAAAATAAGGAATCTATACCAAGGTGGTTTTTTTACAACCATCCCAGTATGATTCCTTATTAAGACATGTTGATATTCTGGCTGAAAAGTTTAGGTGCCTATCGAATGTATACTAACAACTCTGCTTTCTGGTGTCTTTATACAATAAACCAGTGCATATTTAAATTAGTTTTCTGTAGTATTCGCTTTGGAAGCTTCCCCTTTTCCCTCTTCGTATAGTTCAGAAAAGTAGCTCTTCATCTTTTTCGCGTTAAAAGTTAGGAAGGTTCCACCTGATTCAAAATGCATGACAAATACTTTACCAATAGCATATGTAATTGCACCTGCAGTCGCTGGAAGAGTGAGTACACTCGCTATATTACCTATGCCAGGCAAAACTTTTATCATACTAGCGGCAACTGCACTTGCCAATGGAATAGTACCAATGCCACCCATGAGTGACGCTAAAGAGGTTTTTACAATATCCTTTGGGAAAGTAACATCATATTCTTTTGAAATTTGGTATAACATTTTCATCTGAAGGCCAGCGATAGCCGCCAAATCAAATACAGGAATAGGAACAACTCCAGCTCCCATCGCATAATACATGTTACGTCTTATAATTTTGCCTGCTTCTTCTTCTGCACATATTGCAGAACTGGCTTCACATTCTTCTTCTGTCGCTACTGTCATATTACACTCCTTAAAAAACATAGATTCGAAAATAGAATATGCCAACCCGTATTATATAAAAAAACAAATGAACGTCAACAGTAAATAAGAATTGCCTGATATAATAACGCTCAATAAGATTATTATTTATCTACCTTTTTTCCCCTCTTCAAATTGTGTCATAAAGTATTCTTTGACTTTCTTAGGGTCAAAATCAAGGAATGTTCCGCCTGATTCAAAATGTTGTATAAATACTTGACCTACAGCATAAGTAATAGATCCGCTCAATGCACTCATGGCAGTTATTCCAATAAATGTACCTATCCCGGGAACTAGTTTGGTCATGCTAATAAGAAATTTTCCTCCAATCAAACCGGAATTGGTACCTCCTATAAGCGATGTTACCAGGATTTTTACATGATTTTCAGAACACGCTATCCCATAATGGTCAGACAGCTTTTTTAGCATTCTCACCTGTGTTATCAAAATCGCTACTGCATCTATCAATGGGATCGGGACTAAACCGAGGCCTAATGACCATTGAACATGATATGCAACTATTTCGTTGGCTTGAAGCAGCCTGTTGTCTTCATCCTCTTTTCTTTCATTAATCAGATCTTGCTCATTTTCATTTCCTCTTTGTTTCTCTTCTTTTTCACTGGTAACTGTAGACTTTTCATCATCTTGTATCGATTCATACATTCGCCTTCTTGATCGTTTAACTTTGATCTTTGTTTTTTTCTTTGCATTACTGTCGTTGGTTATGTCTTTTTTATCCACAATTTTCTCCATTTTGTTTATAAATCTTGTCTAGTCCAAGAATATGCTTCACATACATATCATAATCTTCCTTAGCTGAACTTTTCCTGTGAGAAGCGAAAATCGTTTCTCTCCTCTGCAGCGCCTTTGAAAATTCAGTGCTCGTTCGGATTGGAAATGGAATAAAATATTTTGAATATCTATCCTCTAATTCAAGCAAGGCTATCTCTGAAGCTTTTTCCCTTCTATCGTATTTTGAAAAAAGGATCCTTACTTTAGGTTCATTCATATTAAAAGTAGAGCAGATGGAATGAATCTCATTTATTGTTATATCAAGTCCCCTGAATGAAAAAGCGTCACTAAACATAGGTACTACAATAGTATCAGCAGCACACACAGAAGAAATCACCGCCGTGCCAAGAGATGGAGGATTGTCTATAATAATCATTTCAAACCCATTGGCTTTAAGCACATTACATACATTTTTCACGGCATTTTTCTGATGACTGGGATTGATTAAACTTGCATCCAGGAGGCCGTTTTCCAAAGAAGATGGAATGATATACAAATCTTCATCGATCTTTTTTATTGTTCCCATGACCATTTCGTCAGGTTTCTGCCAGATGTCGTAAAAAATAGGATCATCCGCTTCAGGAGTCTTGTCAAAGGCCAGAGTTGTAGATCCCTGTGGATCCATGTCGATGATGCAGGTTTTAAAACCATATTGCTTTGCTCTGGTAGCGGTATTTATGGATGTGGTCGTCTTGCCAATTCCGCCTCGCATGTTAATAATCGCTAATACATGGCAAGAATAATCAAAACCTTTTTTCTTCAAAAAAAATTTTACAGCAAAAGGAGGGATGACAGTTTTGCCTCCGCGAATGGAAAGAATTTCACTTTGATTGAAATTTTCCTTAATTTTATTTTCTGTTGTCCCACAAAGATCTGCTAATTCTTCGCAAGTTAGAACATATTTATACTGAAGGCTCTGTTCCATGTTATTCATATAAACCTTTCTTGCTTATATAAACGTAATCCCTGATAAACTACTGAAAAATCCGACTCTTCATCATTAACTGATAGCTTAAGGTAGTTTCCAAAATAGTATTTGAAAGTTATCACTTGTATGTCATTAATTGTAAGGTTATATCTAACGTTTAACCTTTTGCAAGTATTAATTCTGATTTTTCTCTTCATTTCTGGAGGCAGGTTCTATCAAGCCTCTCTATTAAGAAAATAGCAATTTGCAATACTATGAATCTGTTCAGTATAGGTTACTTGTATGAAACCTTGTATTACTCATACTTTGTGTGTATGAAGTTCAGATATTTCATGGTTTGCTGCTACGTGGCAACTATATCCAGGATCAATAAGTATCTTTCTTATATACCAGAGGTTGTTGCTGACACTGGCAGTTTCACCTTCCCAATGAATGTCGAGAAGAGGGATTGATAGACCTTTTCCTTCGCCTTTTATTACACTTTCCTTTACCGTCCATAGTTCGTAAAAATATTCTAATTGATCGGGCGATTCATGCATCATGTTCCATTCTTCAGAGGTCATGTAATTTCTGAACTCTGAAAAATCCAGAGGTCTCATTCTCTCAATGTCTATCCCAACTCTTCCCTCATTATTGATTGCACAAACAACGTATTCTCCGGAATGTGAAATGTTAAAATCTATTGAATCATCAAGAAACGGCCTATTGTATGGAGAATATGATAAGTTTTTTAAACAGTCAGGAGGATATCCGTATTTCTTCAAGCCTTCCAACAACAAAATTTTTCCCAATAGGCTGGCATGTCTGTCTTGCCATCTTTTAAAACGCATTATCTGCGTCTGAATTCCCTGTGGCAATTTTTGAAAATAGGTATTCCAGGTATCAGTAGTAAGTGGAGCATTAAAATGGGTAAAAAATACATCAATCACCGATAATCTCTAGAGAATTTTGTAGGGTATCCGAAAAGATTTTGCTTATTTCCCGAGTATGTTGATAGATAAAAAAATGTCCCCCTGGAAACTGTCGTATAGAGATTTCCTTTGATGTTTCATCCTGCCATTTCATAGCCTCTTCGTATGTTGTATCTTCATTTGTCCCGATCATTACTGTCATGGGAATATCAAATGGTATATCTTTTTTGTACTCATATGTTGTAATTGCCTTGAAATCAGCTCTTAGTACTGGCTCAAAAAACTCCATGATACCCTCATCATTGAGGATTTCCTGGGGTGATCCCTCATACTCATGCAGCTTTTTTATAAATTCCTTTTTCGGGAGAGCGTGAATGTGTTTATCTTTGTCTTGTACGGAAGGTCCTCCTCTTCCGCTGAAGAAAAGATGTAGCGGTTGTTGTAAATTTTCATTCAGGATGCGTTTTACCAGGAGAAATCCCAGTAACGTTCCCAAACTGTGGCCGTAAATTGCGTAGGGGATATTGATGTGCGCTTTTATTTGGAGAAAGGCGTCATCAACTATTTTATGAATGTCTGACAGCAGTGGTTCTGAAATTCTCTGCCCTCTTCCAGGTAGCTCCACAGGAATGATATTGATGAAATCAGCAATTTGTGTTGTGATATCTCTGTAAGAATAAATAGATGCACCGGCAAAAGGAAGGCAAATCAGGTTTATTCTTTGTCTTTGAGTCGATTTTTCTCCTGAGGTAAATTGAGGATTTTCTGATCTGAATTTGCTGTTATGTTCCATCGTCATCTAAATTAGATAATACTCATTATACATTAATAACTTAATCAATACATACAAAGTAGTATGATATTGTTAGCGAGCAAAGATACCAACAAAAAAATACTCCATAATAAAACAAGTACCTTTAGAATAAGTCAGCTGAACCATAATGTATTAAGAATTATGGATCAAAGAAGAGGGGGTAGATTATGCAACTCCGTTATGCATAAAAATAATTTTGGAAGCAAGGAGCAATTCGCTTTCATAATAAAACTAAAACGAATACATTAGGTATCTTTTATTAAACATACCTAATGTAATGAAAGTTTGAATTTATTTAATATAAGGTGGTCTTTTATTAGGTGATTTTTTTCTGGCAGAGGTTATAAGAACTGTAAGTCCAACTGCTGGAGAAAAAAGGAGGGAGCAGAAAAGGATTCCCCAAAAACCCATTTTTTTATTTGACCCGAGCAAAGCAATAATTATGCTTAACAATATCCAATATACTTTAATCATCTAGCACCTTTTAAAACAAGAGATAGCGGTCATTATAGTGACAATACATTTTTGAAGTCCAATTTCTTTCTAACTTTGTACTTAGTGATATTTACATAAAACTTAACATGAATGTCAAGGTAAATTCTAATAACGGCTATTCATCCTTGATTTTATATAGTATTTCTGGTATTTTCCCCAATTGATTGACCTTTTGTTATATATGGGTCGAAATGATGCGGTTGTGGCTATTCATTCCTTTTGACTTAGTGGTTTTTTGTTTGCGTATATTTATTACTACAAAAACTCTTCATATAAACTCCCTTGACTAATTATATCCAATGCACTTAATCGATTTTTACAAAAAGGAGAGAACCTCTTCCGGGATTGACATTTTCGTTATGGCATGTACTTCCGGGCTTTCAAATGGCTCGCTGCTTGCCATTATCAGTTTAGCGGCAAAATCGGCTGCCAACGACAATGATGGCGGTAGATTAAGATATCTTATCCTCTTCATTATCTCCCTGTTATCATTTCTTATGGGGAAGAGATATGCCCTGCGCCATGGGACGATTATTATTGAAGGACTTATAAAAAAAGTCAGGACAAGGATTACGAACAAAATCCGTAAATCTGAGCTTTTGTTTTTTGAGAATCTTGAGAAATCGCATATTTATACCCGGATAAATCAGGATACTAATTATATATCGCAGTCAGCCCTTCTTATTATAAATGCCTGCCAATCCACTCTCATACTTATCTTTTGTCTTTTTTATATTGCCTGGTTGTCAAAAGTGGGTTTTTGTATTACCGTTGGGGCTGTCGTTGCTGCAGTCATTGTTTACTTCATGTATCGGAAAGAAGTGAACAGCCTGCTGCTGGAAATTACTGATAAAGAGGCAGAGTCGTTTGACTCATTAACCCATATTGTCGATGGATTTAAAGAGTTAAAAGTTAACAGGCGCAAAAGCGACCATGTGTTTTACCACTTTAAGGAAATCTCTGATTCTACGGAGAAAATAAAAGTGAAGGCGGGGTTAGCTTTTGTGACCGATTTTCTTTTTTCTCAGACCTTCTTTTATATTCTCATTGCTACGCTCGTTTTTTTATTGCCAATATTTATAGATACATACTCTGAAGTTGTTATCAAGCTGGTAATGGCTGTTTTGTTTATCGTAGGTCCTGTAGAAATGGTAGTTGGGATAATACCTGTTTTTGCCAGGGCAAATGTTGCAGTGGGAAATTTATACAAATTAGAAGAACAATTAGATACGGCAGGCGGTATTACTCCTGAAACGGGAGAAGCACCTTTACCGTCTATGGAATCCTTCCGGGAAATTCGACTGGATAAGGTAACATTCAGTTACAAGGATCAGGAAGAGAGGGTATTGTTTCATTTAGGCCCTATAGACCTTTCTATTAAACCAGGAGAAATTATATTCCTTGTGGGAGGAAACGGATGTGGAAAATCTACTTTACTTAAATTGCTGACAGGTCTATATTATCCTTCGTCTGGGGTACTGGATGTAGATGGTGATGTGTTAAGCAAACCAATATACCCATCATATAGAGAGCTATTTTCTCTTATCTTTGCGGATTTTCACCTTTTTGACAGACTGTATGGTTTGGGTGAAGTTGACAGTAAGAAGGTGAATGATCTCATCAAACTAATGGAACTTGATAAAAAGACCCAATTTCTGAATGGAAAATTCACCGAAACTAATTTGTCTACAGGACAGAGAAAAAGGCTTGCGCTGATTACCGCATTTCTGGAGGACAAACCCGTATACGTTTTTGATGAGGTTGCTGCTGACCAGGATCCTCAATTCAGGGCATATTTTTATAATGAATTGCTTATGGATTTGAAAAAAAGGGGCAAAACTGTTATTGCCGCAAGCCATGATGATAAATACTTTCATGTTGCTGACAGGGTATTGAAGATGGAATATGGAAGAATACTATTGTCCTGATTCCTCTTTTAATCACTAGTTACTTAAATAATCTTCGGAATAATTACCTATGGGAAATATTTTCAGAAGTTCCAAAAATTTATGGTATCAAAATCGGATTAAGATAGTTTTTTCGATCCTTGGCCTTTTATTCATCTTAGTATTTCTTTCGCCACGAATTATTTATACCGTAGGTCCGGGGCAGTCAGGGGTATTATGGTTGCGTTTTTTTGGTGGAACCGTGGTGGATAAGGTGTATCCGGAGGGTATACGTTTTATTTATCCGTGGGATAAATTGTACATTTATGATGTAAGGATACAGGAGGTAAAACACGATATGGATGTGCTGTCTAAAAATGGATTGACGTTTAATCTTAGCCTGTCTATTCGTTATCGTCCGGAGTATGATTTTATCGGAATGTTGCATAAGAGGGTGGGCCCTGACTATCTTCAGAAAGTTATAATTCCACAGGTTGAATCGGTACTGCGTACTACCATTGGAAGGTATTTGCCAGAAGAAGTGTATACAACAAAAAGGGCGGTAATTCAAAAATATCTTCTAGAAGCTTCGGCACAGGTAAGTGCTAAATTTATTATTATTGACGAGGTTATTATTCGACAGATAGGGTTGCCTCTTCAAATTAAAGAAGCCATTGAAGACAAACTCAAGCAACAACAACTGGCTCAGTCATATAAGTTTATCATACAGAAAGAGAAGCAGGAGAAGATAAGAAAAAAAATTGAGGCTCAGGGTATCCAGGTTTTTCAGAGGATTGTAGCAGAAACCTTGACTGACAGGTTGTTAGCATGGAAAGGGGTTGAGGCGACTCTCTCACTCGCCAAGTCTGATAACACAAAGGTAGTTGTCATTGGAAGAGGAAAAGATGGCTTACCAATAATATTGGACCTCAGACAAGATCCTACACAAAGTACCATACCGGATGCAGGAAAAGGAATAGGACTCGTCACTGATAAACAATCGACAAAACAGATCAAAAGCTCCGCGCAGGTTACCGATCAATCGGTAAAACAGGGTGAAAATCATCAGTTGGCAACAGGTCAGATTGCAAACCAAATTGAAAATGTCCTTACTGCTGCCGAAACAAAGGCAACTACCCCGCTGGCAAGTATGGAACGTTACATTAAGAATTTTACCTCAGATGAAAAATAGGAAAAACCAATCAGAATAGGAACCCTTTACACTAGCAGGTGTATGTTCATGAAATACAGACTCTTAGTAATTGTTTTTTTTGTCCTTGTCTCTGCCTGTTCAAAACCGGGAGAGGAAACTGAGAGAAAAGCAGAAAAAGGAAAAGGTGATATTGTTATCGGAGTTGCACTTCCACTGAACGATAGACGTCATTTTCTTGAGGGTGTTGAGATGGCAATAGAGGACCTGAATGAAAAGGGAGGTGTTCTTGGTAGAAAAATCAGAGCAATTGTTAAAGATGACGAATCCCTGGAAGATGTAGAGGTTAATTATTTAATTCGAAAAGGTAAAAAAATTGCCTGGCAGTTTGCGAATGATCCGGATGTTGTTGCCGTGATTGGGCATAATATCTCTGATGTTGCTGTTCCTGTCTCTATTATTTATGAACTTGATAAGACAGTCTTTATTACCCCTTTTGCCACAACTCCTTCGTTAACAAAACATGGGTTTCGATTTGTATTCAGAACCTTACCAACTGATACTGCCTATGCAAGGAGACTTGCTGTACTTGCAAAACAGAAGTTTAAGAATGTATTAATTATAGCAGTTGATGATATTTATGGCGAAAGCCTGTCCAATAACTTTCATACTTTTGCTGAAGATTTAGGAGTAAATATTGTCGGAAGTATTCATTTTCCTTCCTGGGAAGACGATATGAAAGGAATATTAATGAGGCGTGCAAATATGATTGAGGGAAAAAAATTTGATGATATATTTGATGCTATATTTCTTGCTGCCGAGATGCCAAAGGCCGCCAGGCTTGTCAAAATGGTTCGGGAATTGAATATTACCGGACCTTTCTTTGGAGGGGATGCTCTTGATACAAGAGAGCTGTGGGAAACCGCAGGTGAGGATGCTGAAGGGACGATCGTCTGCACGACAGTCATTAATGAAGGTCCTACATTACAAAAATTCAGAGAAAGGTTTAAAGAAAAGTATGGTTTCCCCCCCGAACATTGGGCTGCGCATACGTATGACACAGTACAAATACTCGCTTATGCCATGGAGACGTCAGGGTCAACGGTACCCAGAAAAATAGCAGAAGCTTTACATTTTATCCAGGATTGGCAGGGGGTTACAGCTACTTTTACATTTGATGAAAATGGTGATGTGTTAAACAATATGTCAGGTTTTAAAGTTCTCAGTAAAGGAGAGTTTACCTATAATGAAGAGCTGAACAAACTTGTAAGCGAAGCTGAGAAAGAAATTGCTGAAAAAGAGAAGAATGGTTATGAAGCTATTGTAGAAAGAGAAAAAAGAAAAGATGTTGATACAATGGACGGAGATGAGGTGGATAGCGGTAGTAAGGATAGAAAAAACAAGTAATGGTAATGAAATATGATTTCGTTCAGTTGAGTCATTATATCATATCAATTGAACATTGAAGTCGTTTTAATTAAAGTACCTGTCAGATTTGTTTAAATAATTATTATCTCATATGCAGTCTAGAAAATGATTATATATAATCTCATTGGACTTTTCGAGATAGTTCTGGTTCCTTTAATTTTTTTATCTAAAGAGATCAAATGCTTAGGAAAGTAATATCGACATTAGTTGTTTCTAGAACACGTAGGCTGTCAGTTATAACAATGATCTTTTCTATAGTTATTATTCTTTCACTAACCGGGTGTTTGATGAAAAAGTTGCACTATAAATCCTTCCTTGAACTGAGGGAAGAGACTTCCAGGAATTATTCGGTACAGGTACTTGACTCAATTGTCGGCGTTCTGGAGCATGCTGAACTTCCTGTTTTTTTTAATGTTGAGGCAGGTCAATCGACCTGGACACCAACCTATACTCTCTCTTCGGGTGATGTCGTTGCAGAGTGGTCTTCTACTTTTACCACTGATACCGATATTGTGACGGTTACGAGTCCAAGTACAAGCAGCGGGGAATCGGTGACCAGTACTCTTCAATATAATGATTTTGGTTCAGCAGCAATGACACGGGTCAATGCGTTATACGCTTTTCTCTGCCTGCCACTACATTTTGGAGAAATTACACTTCCCAACGGGGCTTTGTATACGATAATAGACAGTGCTGAAACTCCTAAGGATTTTGTCTTGTCTTCAAAAATAGCACATGACAGATATATAGGAGTTACAAGGGAGAAAATATTCGCTTTTCTTCAGTTTACGAACGACGTAACATATTGGACCCGGCATGACAAACCAGATGCGAAAGACTTACAATCTGTTGCGGGTATTTTGTACAGATTTTCTTCTGAGTATTCAAAGCAGAAACAGGCACTTATTAATGCCATGAAGTCTAAAGAGAGGGCACAAGCATCAATATCGAAAGCCCGGCAGGCACTTAACGATAAAAATAAAGAGTTTGAAAATCTGAAAACAGAAGCAAAGACAACTAGTACAAATCCTCAAATAATGCAGACACTGCTTCAGTATAAACAAAAGGAAGTAGAAACGCAGGCAAAAGGATTTTCTAGTGTTAATGAACAGATTTCCAAGGCAGAAGCAACAATAAAATCCAGCACTGCTGAATTGGATAATTTAATTATGGTGCTTGAGCTTGCGCTTCAAGAGATCATAGATGAAGATCCTGATGTGAAATTAGTCAGTGCGGCTTCTCTTACGGTTGGATTGAATAAATGTCTGGAACGAGTGTTGGCAGGGGATAAAACAGTTCTGAAAGAAGGAATGTCGTTACCCGGAGCAGGTGGGCTTGATGCCGGAGAATCCATGGACAAGCTTTATCGGGAACGTTTTGAATCATTACCACCAAGATTTGATGCAGCCTTTCAATCGACAAATTAGAGATTTTATACATACGTAGCTATTAAATGTTTTGACACATCTTGATCTTCCAGCCGGATTCATATGCAGTTTATTCCATTTTTTAGTCTGGTATCGTTAAATATCAAAATCTGACATTCTACTTCTCTTCTTGATCATAATGCGTGTCGTATTTTTTCACGCCCAAAATCATTGCCTTTTTTTAAAAAATACATGCTTTGTAAGATAAAATAAAAGAGTAACCAGTGGCTCCAAACTTTGTTACTTGTTAACAGATACGTAAAAGATACTTAACAGATATCAAGTTATGAAATTAATGGTTATTGAGTTCGCTTACCAAAGTGTATAAAATAGCTCGAAAATATAAAAAAACTCAATAATATTTCTCAATTTACATAACTTGTTTCGCGTTGTAGAGCACCTAAATAAATACCATATATGCTACTATGGCCAATGGATGTACCAGTCCATATCGTCAGAGAAACAAATTTCAAGTTGTAGAGTAACGTTTGTGAAATACAATGGTATCTATATTTATTAGAAGATTGTCATAAAAAGGATATATTATGGAAATACAACTGGTTGGTGTTGTCGGGGCGGGAGTTATGGGAAGAGGTGTAGCACAGAATCTCTCTCAGTCCGGATTTAAGGTAATTTTAATTGACGTATCAGAGGAAATTCTCAAAAAGGCTGGAGAGGAGATAAAGCAGAATCTACGTTTCCAGGTGATGATGAAAAAGTTGGATGAGTCACAAACCCCTGAGAGTATTCTTGACAATATTGTTTTTACTACGAATTTTAAACTCCTCGAAAAATGTGACTATGTAATTGAAAACGTAACGGAAAAATGGGATATAAAAAAAGATGTGTATGCTCAGTTGGAGACGTTCTGTCCGGAAAGTTGTATCTATGCCGTTAATACATCCGTGATACCGATTACCCGTATTGGATCTGTAACCAGACGTCCCGGACAAGTAATCGGTATTCATTTTATGAACCCGGTTCCCATGAAGACCATGGTAGAAGTTATACGTGGATATCATACTACAGACGAGACTATTGAGACGACAAAGAACCTATTGTCCCGGATGGGGAAAGAGGTCGTGTTGGTAAATGATTCTCCTGGGTTTGTTTCTAATCGGGTACTTATGTTGACCATTAACGAAGCAATATTCCTGGTTCAGGATCAAGTTGCACCCGCAGAGGATGTAGACAAAATTTTTAAAGGTTGTTTTGGCCATAAAATGGGACCTCTTGAGACAGGGGATTTAATCGGGCTTGATACAATTCTATATTCGCTGGAAGCGCTTTGTGACAGTTTTAACGACGACAAATACCGCCCAAGTCCATTACTCAAGAAAATGGTTGATGCCGGTTTGCACGGTCGTAAAAGTGGGCAGGGGTTTTATACTTATTAGTATTCAGATTTACCTGTACATTGTGTTAATTTCATATCCTAGGTAAAGAGAGAACAGGAAAATTTTATTTAACTATTAGAGGTGAAATACATGACTGATGATACAATCAAAGAGAGGATAAGAACCTTTCTTTTTAAACATATAAAAGACAATGAATTGTCGAATGATGAGAATCTTTTTGCGTCGGGTTTGTTAAATTCCCTGTTTGCAATGCAACTTGTAATGTTTACAGAAAAAGAGTTTCAGGTAAAGGTTGAGAACGAAGATCTTGATCTTAAGAATTTTAGTACTATAAATGCCATTGACGAGTTTGTCAGGAGAAAACTTTGATGGTAGTAGCATAATTAATCACTGCTTATTGGTAAAGTATATTTATATGACGTGCTGGCACCTCTAATTTTTCAGCATGAAGATCACTTATTAAAAAAATAAGTTCAAAATAAATTGTTGAAGGAGAGATAATTGAAAATAGAGTTAACAACTGAACAACTGGAGCAACAGGAGGTGTTCAGAGTGTTTGTCGACAAGGAGGTTGTACCTTGTGCAGATCAGTTTGATAAGGAAGAGCGGCTTCCTTCTGAATTAATCGGAAAGATTGCTGAAAATGGATTTCTGGCGGCGACTATTCCTGAGAGCAATGGTGGTAAAGGAATGGATATGGTTACTCATGGTCTTCTTTGTGAGGAGTTTGGTAGTGGTAGCGCATCTGTACTCAGTTTGTTTACGGTTCATGGGATGCTTGCGCAGGCAATATTACAGTGGGGAAGCCCTGAGCAAAGATCTCATTTGCTACCCCAGTTGGCATCCGGTAAGAAAATAGGAGCTTTCGGTCTGACTGAGCCAGATATAGGAAGTGATGCGAAAAGTGTGCAGACCACGGCAAAGTTAGATGGTGCCTCATATGTGTTAAACGGGACAAAGAAATGGATTTCGTGTGGACAGATTGCAGACATTTTCTTAATTATTGCTCAATGCGAAGGAAAGCCGACTGCTTTTCTTGTGGAAAAGGATTGTCCCGGACTTACGATAAAACCGATCACTGGCTTGCTGGGTTTTAAAGCGGCCATGCTGGCAGAGCTCTCTATAGAGGAGTGTTCAATACCACAGGAAAATCTGGTAGGACGCATAGGATTTGGGTTTTCACATGTCGCAGGAACTGCTTTAGACTATGGCCGGTACTGTGTTGCGGCTGGTTCAGTGGGGCTTGCCCGTGCCTGTCTTGAAGCATGCCTGTCGTATACTAGTGAACGGCAGCAGTTTGGTTCATTATTGAAAGGTCATCAATTGATACAACAAATGCTGACAAATATGATTGCCGGAATACAGGCTGCTCGATTGCTCTACTTTCAAGCAGGTTACCTTAAGGATACACTAGATCCGGAGTCTATTACTGCATCTGCAATAGCAAAATATTTTGCATCTACTATGGCTGTTAAAGCGGCAAGCGATGCCGTGCAAATTCATGGTGCGAATGGTTGTAGTGATGAATATCCTGTGCAAAGATATTATAGAGATGCAAAAATTATGGAAATCATTGAGGGAAGCAATCAGATGCAACAGATTATGATTTCTAAATATATTGGTATAAGTGCCAGGAAAAAGGGAAGAAAGTAAGCAATATGTTAGTTTTGATGCACTAATATCCAGTAAATAACATATGTAAAAGTCTTGCAGGAATATTCAGGGAAAATTAGTGGAAGAGAATAAGGTAAAATGTCTGGTTTGGGATCTGGATAATACTCTGTGGGATGGAACGCTCCTGGAAGGGGATGATGTTGAACTAAAGCAAAATAATATACATATTATAAAGACACTGGATAGCCGCGGTATATTACAGTCAATTGCCAGTAAGAACGACTACACTAAGGCAATGGAAAAACTGCACGACCTTGGCCTGGAAAACTATTTTCTTTATCCACAGATTAGCTGGAACTCCAAATCACATTCCATCAAGCGTATTGCAGATTCGTTTAATATAGGAATAGACTCCATCGCATTTATTGATGATCAACCTTTTGAGCGGGAAGAGGTAAAATTTACTCATCCTGATGTTCTATGTATTGATGAAAATAACCGGGACTGTCTACTGGATATGCCGGAAATGAATCCACGGTTTATCACAGAAGATTCAAAGATCAGACGGCTCATGTATCTCAGTGATATTGAGCGGAATAAGCAGGAAACTGAATTTGTTGGACCAACGGAAGAATTTCTTGCATCTCTTGGAATGAAATTGACCATTTCCGAGGCAAAGGAGGATGACTTACAGCGTGCCGAAGAGTTAACAGTAAGAACCCACCAATTGAATACTACAGGTTATACGTATTCTTACGATGAACTGAATTTTTTTCGTTGTTCAAAAGAGCATCTTCTCCTGGTAGCGTCTCTTATTGATAGGTATGGAACATACGGAAAAATTGGACTGGTACTTGTCGAATGCAGTATAGAATGTTGGAATATTAAATTACTTCTGATGTCCTGTCGTGTTATGTCAAGGGGAGTGGGAGGCGTATTAATAACTCACTTAAGGAATCAGGCAAAAAATGCCGGTGTTCGTTTGCAGTCGGAAATGATCTCAAATGATAGAAACCGTATGATGTATATGACCTACAAGTTTTCTAATTTTGTAGAAAAAAAGAAGAAGGGAGATCTTGTTATCTTTGAAAATGACTTAACGAATATTCCTGGATTTCCCGAATATATGAAAGTGGCAACCGAACATTGTAGTGAGTGATTTAGTGAGCAAATAGGGCGGCCTTGGATCTGCCTTACGTAACTAGCACAGAATGCTTCAATATTTGTAAGTGGTAATTTGCAGTTGGTAATACTCGTAATCGTTGTAATCTGAGATTTTTTATTTAAGAGAGAATATGACAAACGTAATAGACTGTGTTGTCGTGGGGTTCTATGAGATACCAGTTGGAGGGCTTATTACTGCTAGCCAGAAAACGCACAAATACAACGGTACATATCGGCATTATTTAGCAAATACCCTTGATATTAGTGGCGACCGTATTACCTATCCTGAATTCCTGAATCATGTTATTACATCAGCTACCGGTGAGTCACGTGGTCTGCACGTAAGTAGAATGCCGAACCTGGGTGCATGCTATTTAACAAGTTATCTTCGTAAAAGATCTTTTCAGGCAGAACATGTTAATTTTTTTAACCAGGACCGTGAACGTCTGAAACAGTTACTGGCACAAAATCCGAAATCAGTAGCGATTACAACTACATTTTATGTTGATCATCAGCCGATCAGAGCACTCGTTGATTTTATTCGCCAATATAATCAGGATACAAAAATTATCGTCGGTGGTCCTCATGTTTTTAATGTCATTAATGATTATGATATTGCGGCTCAAGACATGCTGCTCTCTTTAATGGGAGCTGATATCTTTATTTTCAGTAGTGAAGGTGAGCTTACACTGAGTAGGGTTTGCGCTGCATTACAGAAACCGGAACCTGACTTCTCCTCTATTTCAAATTTAATAATTTCAGATAAAGACGGTAAATTGTATCACACGAAAATAGAAACTGAAAATAATAATTTAGATGAAAATGTTATTGACTGGAGAGGTTTTAATAAGGAATTGCTGGTGCCTACAGTACAAACAAGAACGGCAAGGAGTTGTGCCTTTCAATGTTCATTCTGTCGTTATCCCTATAATGCTGGAGAACTTGTACATATAGACCTCGGTCTTGTAGAGAAGGAGTGCGACTATCTCCATTCAATTGGAGTCAGTCAACTTCTTTTTATTGACGATACTTTCAATATTCCTCTGGATCGATTTAAAGCCCTTTGCCGTATGTTGATCAAAAACAAATATAATTTTAACTGGTTCTCCTATTTTAGATGTGCAAATGCTGATGAAGAGGCTTTTGATCTGATGGCAGAGGCTGGTTGCACGGGAGTCTTTCTTGGTATTGAATCAGGAAGTCATCCGGTGCTCAAGGCAATGAATAAAGGAGCGGATCCTGAGAAATACCGGCATGGTATTCAGTCTCTGAATGATCTCGGTATTATCACTTTTTGTTCTCTCGTTGTCGGCTTTCCGGGAGAAACGGAAGAGACCGTACGTGAGACCTTTGATTTTGTCAGGGAAACAAAACCAAGTTATTACTGCCTGGAACTTTTTTTCTGTGATTTGAAGGCTCCGATTGGAAAGAAGAGTGCTGAATACGGACTGAAGGGAGCTGCGTACAATTGGAAACATAACACAATGGACTGGAAGCGTGCGACGGAGCTGGTGGAAGAGGGGTATCGTACCATTAAGGAGTCTGTCATTCTGCCGTTGTACAGCTTCGATCTCTGGTCTATTGCGTATCTCATGGGCAAGGGAATGGAGAAAGAAAAAATCAGGGAGTTTTTAAAGATCTCCTCTGAAATCCTTGTCAGGGGTTTTACGGAATCAAATTTTGATATTACTGATCAGGAACAAAGAGCTGTATCGATATTTAAAAAATAAAGGAAGGATGTTCCGTAATGCTTTCTCCTTCATTGGAAGAGTTTCAAAAAGCTCAAACTATTCTCCAATCTCAAATAAAACCTACATTGCTTCGCTATTCTGAGTGGCTTTCAAAAGAACTGCTGGCGGAAGTATATCTAAAATTTGAATTTCTTCAACCTGGCAGGTCTTTTAAAATTCGTGGGGCCATGAATACCCTGTTGTCCCATAGTGAAAAACCATCCTGTGTTATTGCGTCAAGTGGTGGAAATCACGGAATTGCGGTGACAGTTGCTTGCAACGGAATTGGGGTACCATGTTGTATCATCCTTCCGGAAAGTACGTCGCAGCATAAGATTTCTGTTTTGCGGGAACTCGGGGCTGAGGTTATAGTGCATGGGATTGATTGGGACGATGCCCACTCTTTTGGTACGGGCCTTTCCAATGAAAGAAATGGATTGTATATTCATCCGTTTGCTGACAGGGCTGTTATTATCGGGCAGGGTACTATTGCCCTTGAGCTTGTTGAAGAGTTACCTTCTTTCGACGTAGTGATAGTATCTGCCGGTGGAGGAGGGCTTGTTTCAGGGATAGCTCTGGCGCTGAAGGCCCTTGGCAGGAAGGAATATGTGGAGGTTGTTTCGGCGGAAACTTCCGGAGCGGATTGTATTGCTCAATCAGTTCGGGCAAAAAAAATTGTAGAACTTCCCACCATCACTTCTATTGCAAGGTCATTGGGAGCGAAGAAAACCACTCCCTTCATCTTTGAAACGGTTTCCAGTCTGGTCGACAGATGTACAGTACTTTCAGACGAACAGACAGTTTCCGCTCTGTTTCAATTTTTGGATGAGGAAAAATCGCTGATAGAACCCGCAGCGTCTTGCAGTATTGCTGCTGCTCTTGAGAATCGAGATTATCTCAAAGGTAAAAAAATAGTTATTATCGTATGCGGAGCAAATATTCATCTGAAAGAGGTTCTGGAATTGACATAATCCAAAATTATATCTGCTGCTCTTTTGGCGCCACCGGAGTTCCGGCAGGCGTTACCAATACGTTTGCTGTTATTCCGATAGGATGGGTCAGATAGGATTTTATTGGCATTTTTCCGCAGGGTTTGAGGTGTTACTTTTCCAGGTTTCAGGCGTATTCCTGCGTGCTGCTCTGCTATACGAATCGAATTGAGATCCGTCTCAAATGTTGTTGGCACTGCAAGCATTGGTACTGCATACCAAGCGCTTTCACGAGCTCCTCCCATTCCCCCATTCATGATAAAGAGATCGGTTTTGGAAAGAACATCAAGTTGTGGCAATAAACCATCCTTTTTAAGACTCCAGATAATGAAATTATCTGGCACGTCCTTAAGATCATTTGGTTCTGTGCTGGCACTCAGGTTAACAAGTACTTGATACTCAGAATCCCTAAAAGCTTCTAAGCAATCCAGAAAAAACTGTTTGCCCGGGTCACAAATTGTACCGAAACCGATATATATGAGTTTGTCCCTGAGCTTTTCAAGTGGAAAGTTGTGGTCGCTTGGACGGGTATGTACTGAACCTACAAAATGATAGGTCTTATTCAGGGCTTCGGCATTAGGCTGAAGCTCAGCAGGGGTATGACATATGTTTACCCCTTGTGGGTTAGTAAAAGTATCCATGAAAGAGATAGGAGTAAGGTTGTATGTTTTACGTAACTTACGTTCAAGTTTTCTGAATACCAACATGCATTTGAGCGATTTAAAAAACATTTCTGGCATATCCATCCAGTATCCCCTGTTTGCAAGAACAACACGCCAGGTAAATGCGGGAGTGTGTATGGAACATATGGCCGGAACTTTTAGAATACCTGCGATTATCCTACCCCAGAGACAAAGCGAATCGTGAACGATGTAGTCCGGCTTCAGTCCCCTGATTTCGTCTATGAGTTTTGGGATCCACTCCAGGGAGCACCAGGTGAGCATTACTGCCAGACCAAGTTCATGGTGATAGGGGTAATCCACCATTGGTCCCTCATAGGGCTGTATGTCAGGATAAGGACAGAAAACTGCACCCAAGGCTTCAATTTCTTCCTTGAAACGTGGTGACTCATAGTAGATTATCTCCTCACCTCGACTCACCAGTTCCCCGACCATTCCATAAGTTGCAATAACATGGCCCCCTCCGGATACATTTAAAAAAACGGCTTTACCCATAATTAGTAATGTCCTTTATTGTTATTCTTCCAACCAGACTGAAGGAAGTTTTTCCATTATTTCAATATTTTCAAAATTCTTTGTTTCCCTTACACCCACCTTTTTCACCCAATTTACCATTTTTTTTACTCCATTTTCAAGAGAAGTAGTACTCTCTCTCTCAAAAACTTTCATTGCTTTGGAGTGATCAGAGTATGCGTGTTTTACTTCATTTCTAGCTGGAAGATATCTGATATTACCACTTAGGTCCAGGGCCTCCATAATTATCCTTGCCAGTTCATTTACCGCGTAATCCTTTTCCGCTCCGATATTAAAAATTTCATTATATGCACCGGGGATATCTACGCACCTGGCAATTGCGGGTACAATATCTCCTATATAGCTGAACGCGCGGGTTTGATTACCATCTCCAAAAATAGTGATCGGTTTATCTTGCAATAATTGGTTCATAAAAATACCTAACACGTTCCTGTACTTATCACCGATATTTTGATATTCACCATACACGTTATGGGGACGAAAAATGACATAATCAAGACCGAACATCTCCTTTGTTACTTTCAATTCTTGTTCAACTGCCAGTTTTGCAATTCCATAAGGATCTTCCGGTTGTGGTATCATATTTTCCGTCATGGGTAATTGTCCTTGTCCATATACTGCAATCGATGACGTAAATACAAAACATTTTATTTTATGTTTTACTGATTCGTTAATGAGGTTAACGCTGCCGACAAGGTTGTTCATGTAATTGAAACGTTTGATGAAATGACTCAGTCCTTCAGCCGCATAGGCTGCTAAATGATACACATAATCAATCTTGTTTTTGGCAAAAATGTTACTGATGAGTGTATAATCGGTGATTGATCCTTCGATAAATGTTGCTTTTGGGTCAACGTTTTCAATGAATCCACCACTCAAGTCGTCAAGCACAATGACCTCATGCCCATATTCAAGCAGCTCTTTCGTTACGTGGGCGCCGATAAAACCTGCTCCTCCCGTAACCAGTGATAATGGTTTATCTTTCATAACTATTCAGAAAAACTATCTGAAATGTTGGATTTCTGTTGCAACTTTATACGGTATGGTATGTTGGAAATAAACAGTACTTCAGAACGGCACGTTTAAATATACACAACAAAAAGTCAAACATCAATTTTCTTTTTGGAATTATAGAAGAACTCTCTTTTGGTTAAAATAAGCACCTTTATTATCTCCTGCATATTTTTTGACATTTAAAAACTAGAAGATAAAGGCAGAGAGTAATGGTATAATCATTTTATTGACAAATCCATTTAATAGTTGTTGAATGTGGCAGTTTTTTGTGTCTCATGGAGGAGACGTAAAAGTAGAAAACTTAATGTCGGATTAATTCCATTTGAGTTATACATATTCCTCTTATCTTGAAAATAAAACTTCCGTTTTTTATTGAAATATTACAAAATACAAAGCAATGCTTGTGTTAATGAGTTTCTCATAAATATACAGGTGGATGAACAGAGTGCGCTTTTATGAACAATACTGCCTTAAAAAATGAAAAGAAGCCAAGAACTCCGGTAGCCATTATTGGTATTGGATGTAGATTTCCAGGTAATGCCGACAGCCCTGAATCATTTTGGAAAATGCTTTGTTCCAGAGTAGACGCTATTTCCGAGGTGCCTCAAGACCGATGGAACTCGCAGGCTTTTTACTCCCCGGATATTGGAAAACCAGGGTTTATGCCAATTCATCAAGGTGGTTTTCTAAACAATATAGATCTATTTGATGCAGACTTTTTCGGGATTTCCCCGAGGGAAGCTGCTTATATTGATCCCCAACAACGTTTATTATTGGAAGTGGTCTGGGAAGCGCTGGAGAATGGTGGCCTGGTACCTGCAAATCTGGTTGGCTCACGAACTGGTGTCTTTATTGGGAAATTTGCGATGGAGTATCACCTGATGCAGTTCAGCGAAATGCAACGGGAACTCATAGGCCCTCATTCAAGTACCGGTACTCTCAGTACACTGCTCTCCAACCGTATTTCACACTGGTTTGATTTTCAGGGCCCAAGTATTGCTCTCGATACCGCTTGTTCTTCATCTCTCGTAGCAGTTCATCTTGCATGCCAGAGCCTCTGGAGCGGAGAAAGTGATCTTGCTCTGGCGGGTGGTGTTAATATTATTTTTAAACCCGAGTGGACTCTTGCTGCCGCAAAAGGTGGTTTTTTATCTGTTGATGGTCGATGCAAAGCATTTGATAAACGAGCAAACGGGTATGTGCGTTCTGAAGGAGCCGGAATAGCTGTCTTGAAGCCGTTACCTGATGCTCAACGAGATGGTGATCGTATATATGCTGTGATACGGGGTAGTGCAGTGAATCAGGATGGTCATACAAGAGGTATTACTGTTCCCAGTGCGAATTCCCAAAAGAACTTAATGGAGGAAGTGTATGAGCAAGCCGGTATTTCTCCTGAGCAGGTTCACTATGTTGAAGCTCATGGAACAGGTACACCAGTTGGAGACCCCATTGAGGCGGGAGCGATTGGGTCATATTTCTCACAGGGACGCAAAAACAGCAAGAAATGTTTTATGGGATCTGTGAAATCTAATATTGGACATATGGAGGCTGCTGCTGGTATAGCTGGTCTGATAAAAGCCGCACTCTGCCTCTATTACGGCAAAATCCCCCCCAATATTCACTTTGAAACACCAAACCCGGCGATCCCTTTTGATGAATTGAGACTGAAAGTTCCTACTGAAATTGAGTCATTTCCATATAATGCGGAATCTAATTTTGCGGGTGTTAATTCCTTCGGGTTTGGTGGTACCAATGCCCATGTAGTACTGGAAGAAGCGGCACCTGTTGCTGAAAAGAGAGGAGTTGAGATACCTCAAAGAGGAGGTTTTGTATATCAACTCTCTTCCCGTTGTGAAAAAGCTCTCCTGGACTTGGCAATGTTGCACTTGCCACTCTTTAATGATGATAGTATAGAACTGTACGATATTTGCTATAGCGCATGTTTACGCCGGGATCATCACAACTACCGACTGGCTGTAACTGGAAAAACAAAGGAAGATATTGCCGAAAACTTACGTCTCTATCTGGAAGCGGGAAAAGCTCCCGGTGCTTATGCAGGGGTTGCGGAACAGGGGCAACAAGTTAAACTCGCTTACGTTTTCTCCGGTATGGGACCTCAATGGTGGGCAATGGGTCGCGAACTCCTGGAAGAGGAGCCACTGTTTACGGAAGTAATAAAAAAATGTGATCATCTACTTGGTAAACTTGCGGACTGGTCTTTATGGGAGGAGTTAACTGCCGATGAAAAGGATTCACGTATTGATGAAACCCAAATCGCACAACCTGCCATATTCGCTGTTCAGGTAGCTTTGGCAGCATTGTGGCGTTCGTGGGGGGTACTGCCTGGAATCGTCGTAGGTCACAGTGCCGGTGAGATAGTGGCGGCCCATATTGCTGGGGCTTTGAGCCTGGAAGACGCTATATGCATTATCTATCACCGTAGTCGTTTGCAACATGAGACGGAAGGCGAGGGAAGAATGTTGGCTGCCGGACTACCTGTTATGGAGGCGGAACTCCTGATAGAGGAATATAAAAACCGGGTATGTATTGGTGCTATAAACAGTTCCGGTTCTGTAACCCTGGCTGGTGATGAGGATGCCCTGATAGAAATAGAAAAGGTACTTGAACAAAAAGATGTTTTCAGCCGTTTTGTTCGTGGTAAAGTGCCGTATCATAGCCAAAAAATGGATCGTTTAAAATCAGAATTGATTAAGTCCATTCAAGGAATTACACCGAAGACAACAACGACTCCTCTCGTTTCCACGGTTACAGGGCATTTGATCAGCGGACTTGAATTAACCCCTGCATACTGGTTCAAAAATATCAGGGAAACCGTGCAGTTTGAACCTGCAATAAGAGAATTGATAAAATCAGGTTTTCTTACCTTCCTGGAACTGAGTCCTCATCCAGTGTTAGCATCCTCTATCACTGAAACCCTTATACATCTTGATAAAATAGAGGGTAAGATACTACCTTCCATACGCAGGAAAGAACCGGAGCAGATGTTGATGCTGGAAAGTATTGCAGAACTTTATACCATAGGATATCCGGTGGATTGGAGCAGATTGTATCCTCAACATAGGGCATTCATACAATTACCTACCTATCCATGGCAAAGAAAATCGTATTGGGTAGAATCAGAAGAATCACGAGAGCATAGACTTGGCCATAGCTCCAGACGCACCTCAATGGCACGTGAAGTTCATCCGCTACTGGGAAGTCGTTTTAATATTGCTCACCCTGCCTGGGAAAAGATAATGGATTTGGATTCTTGCGGATATATTAAAGATCATAACGTTGGGGGAAGTGTCGTTTTTCCCGGGGCAGGATATGTGGAAATGACTCTTGCCTCAGCCAGGGAAGAGTTCGGTGAAGGCCCTTATCATATAGTAGACATCGAATTTCAAAAAGCACTCTTCCTACTGGAAAATGAGGTCGTATCTTTACAACTAATTCATGAACCGCACGGCAATAATAATAACAGCCAAGATGCCTTTAATATATACAGTACCGGCAAAGAAAAAAAACGATCATGGAGTCGACACTGCACTGGAAGGTTTGTTGTTGGTAGTGGTATTTTACCAGGAGACATATCTCTTGAGGATATACGCAATAGATGTTCCAGGTTAATCTCAAGTGAGAATTGTTATGAGCGTTTTAAAGAGAGAGGTCTGGAGTATGGCCCTCTTTTCCAGGGGATTAAGAGCTTATACACGGGCAATCATGAGGCCATAGGTAATATTATACTTGATGACTCATTAAACGCAGATTCAGAGAATTACCTGCTGCATCCTTCAATCCTTGACGCCTGCTTTCAGGTTTTTCTGGGGGTACTGGAGTTTGCCGGGGACGTGGAATCTCCCGGTATGTACCTGCCGGTACTGATCGATGGACTCTGTTTTTACAATAAACCTGGTAACGATTCATGGTGCCATGCCAAAATTAATGAACAAAGCCCTGTGCATATAAAAGGCGATATACAACTATTTGATACTAAGGGAAGCCTTCTGGTTGAGATTAAAGGCTTTAAGTGTCAATCATTAGAAAAATTAGAAGAAGGCGCCCTTGGGCAAATGCGTGGCACTCTTTTTGGTTATAAATGGATACATGACAAAGGTGATTCAGAAGGAAAAGATTTTTCAGATAAATCAAAGCAAGAATCGAGTACTTGGATCATTTTGGCAGACAAAGATAACATTGGCGATAAGATATCAGATCATCTAAAAGAGATAGATGAAATACCGGTAATGGTTTTCCCGGGACCATCTTGTCAGAAAATAAATAGTAACCATTTTCAAATCAGACCAGACAATCTTGAGGATATGCAGACTGTTATTAATTCCATTTCAGTAAACCAATCACATTGCAGAGGTGTAATTTGCCTCTGGGGTATTGACGAAACTTCAGATGATGAAACTACTCCGGAATCACTGAAGAAATCTATGGAACTTGTCTGTGGTAGCGTCTTAAGTCTGGTAAAGACTCTTTCTGATGTTCCCTGGAAAAAACCTCCGCGTCTTTTCCTCATCACAAAAAGAGCAGAGGTGGTTGATGCGGAAGATACATCTGTTTCAATGGAACAATCCGTGTTGTGGGGATTGGGTCGTGTAATAATGAATGAATATCATGAATTAGGATGTACTCTGTTGGATATAAATACTGATGGCAATTTTGACTTGCAATTCCTTTTTCAAGAAATCTGGAACTCTTCTCAGAATAATGGGCATGAAGACGAAATTGCTATCCGGGGTACATCACGTTATATCCATAGATTAATGCCTCTTGAGTATGACTCTTTTGAAAGGATCCCGACCATTCAAGCATTTGAGACATACGAAGGCAAACCGGATAGTAAAAATACTTTATCCGGCACAGCGAAACAATTGGAATTACATACCAACAATGGTGAAGTACAGATACATGCTACTGGCCTCAATTTTAAGGAGTTAACTGAGGCTATGAATGTGCTGGATCTGGAGAACATGAAAGACTCTTTCCCCAAAAAATTTCAGTTTTTAGAAAATATTGAAAACAGTGAAAGCCCATTAGTGGAGGTTAAGGATACATCGTTGAAAGCCATACAGAATGATGATGGGGATATAATGTTACGTGATGATGCCACCTATCTGATAACCGGTGGTTTAAACGGATTTGGACTTTCAACTGCCAAATGGCTTGTTGCTCGTGGAGCAAGGTATTTGGTACTCATGGGAAGAAGTGGTGCTTCTACAACGGAGGCAAAAGACACAATTGATTCCATGGAAAAAAATGGCGTTCATGTAATGGTCGCAAGAGTTGATGTCTCTTGTCGTGAAGAGGTTTCCAATGCTTTCTCTGATATAAGGAATAATATGCCGGAATTAAAAGGTATATTCCATTCTGCCAATGTGTATCACGATGCGATGTTGTTACAAATGGATATTGCTTCGTTTATGAAGGTATTGATGCCAAAGGCTTTTGGGGGTTACAATCTGCATAAAGAGACACTAAACGACAAACTGGACTTTTTTGTTCTTTACTCCTCTATATCGTCTGTAATCGGTAATCCCGGTCAGGGAAACTATGTTGCGGCAAACGCTTTTCTGGATGCGTTAGCACATCATCGCCATTCAATGGGATTGCCCGCTTTAACAGTTAATTGGGGGGCAATAGCAGACGTTGGCTATTTGGCTAAAAATATGGATGTCGAAGTACATCTGAAAAAGATGGGTATACATCCTATCGCACCGGAACAGGCGTTGAAGACACTCGGTGCTCTACTGACTGTAAAGCAGACAAATATTACTGTCGCTCAGATTGATTGGAAGAGGTGGTCAGAAACATACCAAACAGGGAAATCACCAAGGTTTTCTCTGGTGGTAGATTCCGGGGATGAGTCTGATGACGGTTCTCCAGTTGTCGAGGGATTTAAGTTTTTAGAGGAGATCAGCGATATTTCTCCTGAAAAACGGAATGATTTATTAATATCCCAGATTCAATGCATGGTAGCGGATGTACTTGGCATGAGCAATCCTGGTAAGATAGATACGAATGAGGGGCTATTTGAAATTGGACTGGATTCCATGCTGGCTTCTGAATTAAGAATCAATATTCAAAACTGTTTTGGTTGTACTCTTTCCCAAACGGTGCTTTTTAAGTATCCTACCATTGCAAAGTTTTCAGACTACTTACTATCGGAACTGTTTTCGGTGGAATCAGATTCTGAGAAAAAGGGAGTTGCTTCACTCTCCGACTCCCTGGATGGCCTTTCCGAAGATGAATTAGCCGATCAATTGTCTCAAACATTGTCATCCTTGAAAGATGAGAAGACTATATGAAGGGATTGATTCATTTGTTTATGATAAATGAGTTCGACCCTGTAAGAGTGTGACACTGGATTTCCCCTTGGCATTAGCAATATAAGACGATTTTTAAAAATTATGAGGATTGCATGAAAGAGTATTCAAAAAAAGATAACCGTGAGCTGATCAAAAATGCACTTCTTGAACTGGAAAAGATGCGATCCCGGGTGAAGGTATTAGAGAAACGGGAAAGAGATAGGATGGATCCTATTGCCATAATTGGTATGGGATGTCGTTTCCCTCATGGTGCTGATAATCCTCAGGCGTTCTGGAGCTTATTGCAGAACGGTATCGATGCGGTTACAGAGGTTCCATCAAACCGATGGAGTCTCGATGAATATTACGATATGGATATGGATGCTAAAGGCAAAATCTATTCCAGATACGGGTGTTTCCTTGATCAGGTAGACAATTTTGATGCAGATTTTTTCGGAATTTCTGCACGTGAGGCTGCTCTCATGGATCCGCAACAACGGCTTCTCCTGGAGGTTGCCTGGGAGGCGATGGAAGCCGCAGGACTAACAGGGCCACAATTAAGTGGCAGCAGAACCGGGGTTTTTGTTGGTGTAATGAACCAGGACTACTTGTGGCTTTTTCCCGAATTTGCCGATTTCGATATTCATACTGCAACAGGCAATTCGGCCAGTGTCATTGCAGGTCGGCTTGCCTATATTCTCGATTTACATGGCCCGGCCCTTGCGGTAGATACTGCGTGTTCTTCTTCCCTCGTATCTGTGCATCTTGCATGTCAAAGTCTGAGGCAGGGAGAGTGTGATATGGCGTTTGCAGGTGGTGTAAATATGATTTTGTCTCCAATCGTCTCCATTGCAGAATGTCGTGCACATATGCTTTCAACCGATGGTCGCAGCAAAACATTTGATGCTGCTGCTGATGGTTATGGAAGGGGAGAGGGATGTGGTATGATACTTCTAAAGCGTCTATCCGATGCCTTGGCGGATGGCGATAGTATTGTTGGAATTATACGGGGTTCAGCGGTAAACCATGACGGGGCCAGTAGCGGCCTTACGGTACCCAATGAACTGGCACAGGAGGGAGTGATCCGGCAAGCCCTGGCAAATGCGGGTATAGATTCGAGTCAGGTGGACTACCTGGAGGCCCATGGAACCGGAACTGCCCTTGGTGATCCTATTGAAATAAATGCCATAAATGCAGTCTACGGTAACAATCGATCTAAGGATGATCCTCTGTTCGTGGGATCTGTAAAAACTAATATGGGTCATCTTGAGGGAGCTGCAGGAATTGTCGCTTTTCTTAAAACCGCTCTTGCCATACAGCATGGTGAAATACCTCCACATCTCCATTATGAAACACCGAATCCAAATATCAACTGGAAGGATATTCCTATTCAGATACCGAAGTGTTCTACTGCATGGCCTTCAAACCGAATGGAAAAGAAGAGACGGATTGCGGGAATTAGCTCATTTGGTTTCAGTGGAACAAACGTACACGTTATCATAGAACAGGCGCCGGACATAGAAGACCGTAACATGATAAAAAAGGAGATCGAGAGTAAAGTACAGATACTGGCACTTTCAGCAAAAAATAATAATGCATTAAGGGAGCTTGCAGTTAGATATGATAACTATTTTGAATCCAATCCTGAGATCTCCCTGGAAAACGTCTGCTTTACTGCAAACGCTGGTCGCACTCACTTTGAGTATCGTACCGCAGTAATCGGAGAAGCAGAGGGGGGATTCCAAAAAAAACTGAAAGAACTCTCCTTGCATGCTGACGTCGAAAAGTGTCCAGGATCTATTAAGCCGAAGATTGCATTTCTCTTCACTGGTCAAGGCTCTCAGTATACCGGTATGGGATGGGAACTTTACGAGACCCGACCGGTTTTTAGAGAAGCGATGGACCGCTGTGATAAAATATTGAGTCAATACATGGACAAACCACTTCTGGAGATTTTATACCCTGATGAAGTGGGATCCTCTAGAGTCGACCTGCA